>Ga0067045_1002638_pt1 | contig 60972 bp, 51 predicted proteins | sample TerdegcTABiofilm_FD_59184 | JGI IMG/M metagenome (GOLD analysis project Ga0067045, IMG submission 59184) | Combined Assembly of (Gp0054472, Gp0054536) Wastewater bioreactor microbial communities from Singapore -Terephthalate degrading...
CCCAGCTGAGCTAAACGACCTGGGATATGGCTAAATGATGGTGGGTCGTGCTGGATTCGAACCAGCGACCAATTGATTAAAAGTCAACTGCTCTACCGACTGAGCTAACGACCCATCTGTATCATTTTTTCTTTCTATTTCAAGAAAGTGGTGGTCGTTACTGGGCTCGAACCAGTGACCCCCTCCTTGTAAGGGAGGTGCTCTCCCAGCTGAGCTAAACGACCTGGGATATGGCTAAATGATGGTGGGTCGTGCTGGATTCGAACCAGCGACCAATTGATTAAAAGTCAACTGCTCTACCGACTGAGCTAACGACCCATCTGTATCATTTTTTTCAAAGCATGGTGGTCGTTACTGGGCTCGAACCAGTGACCCCCTCCTTGTAAGGGAGGTGCTCTCCCAGCTGAGCTAAACGACCTGGGATACTCTGTGGTCAAGATTGGTGGGTCGTGCTGGGTTCGAACCAGCGACCAATTGATTAAGAGTCAACTGCTCTACCAACTGAGCTAACGACCCACACCTTGAACCTGTCACCGCCTGCCGTGGCAGACCGCGTTAAAACTGGTGGTCGTTACTGGGCTCGAACCAGTGACCCCCTCCTTGTAAGGGAGGTGCTCTCCCAGCTGAGCTAAACGACCTGGGAATTCTGTCTTCACCCATTGTGAAGAAATGGTGGGTCGTGCTGGATTCGAACCAGCGACCAATTGATTAAAAGTCAACTGCTCTACCGACTGAGCTAACGACCCTCACCACGACCAGCTCCGAGCGCACTGCTGCACCGGCTCTGACGGCGGCCTATATTACGGATTTATCATCCTGGCGCAATAGAAAAATCTTAAATTAAATCTGTTTGCTCACTGCGCATACAAAGCAGAGCCGCATTTACAAGACTGTTACGAAAACAGTGACATGCAGCAATGTTACAGCTTGCCGAGGCTCTGCTTGGCCAACTGGGCTGGCGAGGTATTGGGGTAACCCTTGATCACCTGCTCATAGAAGGTCTTGGCTTCCGCTTTCTTGCCGTCAAGCTGCGCCAGCATACCGAGTTTCAGCAGGGCATCAGCCCGCTTGGGCGACTTGCTGTACTTGTTCGCCACAGTGGAGAACTGGCTGGCTGCACCGGCTCTGTCGCCCTTGTTGAACATCAGCTGGCCGAGCCAGTAGTGCGCATTGGGAACATAGCTGGAGCTCGGGAACTGTTTGATGAACCCTTCGAAGGCAGGAATGGCCTTGTCGTAGTTCTTCTCCTTGAGCACCATGTTCACGGCTGCGTCATAGGCCTGGTTCTCGTCCTGATTGGTCGAGTAGTTGGCCGCGGCGGCAGGCGTCGTGGCGCCGGCTGCAGGCGTCGTGGCGCCGGCTGCAGGAGTCGCGGGCGCGGCAGCGGCAGGCTGGCTGTTGGCCACCTTGTCGAGCTCCTGATAGAGCTGGCGCTGACGCTCTTGCGACTGCTCCATCTGGTAGGTCTGCTGCTCCAGCTGACCACGCAGTTCGGAGACTTCCCCCTGCAGGGAGTCGACCTGTTGCTGTAGCTCGGCCTGCAGGCGCAGACGGGCGTTCAGGGTGCGCTCCAGCAGGGCGACCCTGTCTTCCAGGCTGCCCGTGGGCACTATGGCACCGTTGTTGCCGCTAAGGACAACCCCACCACCCGAGTCACCGCCCAGATCGCTGACAGGAGCCGCCGCATGCGCATTCAGAGCAACCAATACGGCCAGCGCAACAACAGCTTGCTTGTACACAGATTTCATTCGGATCAAACCTTAGCGTTTAGTGCAAATAAAACGGCCAGCGCCATAGTCGCTCGCTTATACAGATTTCATTCGGATCAAACCTTGGCGTTTAGTGCAAATAAAACGGCCATCGAAATGGCCGCTTGCATATAAACGAACTTCGTTCGGTTCAAACCTTAGTAAACCAGAACCGCACGGCGGTTTTTGGCAAAGGCATCCTCGGTGTGGGACAGATCCAGCGGCTTCTCTTCGCCATAGCTGACGATGGAGAGCTGCTCGGCCTGCACACCCAGGGTTTGCAGATACTTGGCAACGGCCTTGGCACGACGCTCGCCCAGGGCGATGTTGTATTCCGGAGTACCGCGCTCATCGGCGTGGCCTTCGATCAACACCTTGACGCTCGGACGCTCACGCAGGTAGCTGGCATGGGCATCCAGCAGGTCGGCGTACTGACCCTGAATGTCGTAACCATCGTACGGGAAGTAGATCACGTTATCGCGCTGCAGAGCTTCGAACTTCTGACGCATCTGCTCTTCCGGGGACAACATGCCGTTGGCGCCACCGGTTTGTACACCGCCCATGCCGTCGGTCATGCCAGACTCGGCGCCAGCGGCGTCGGAGTCGGAAGAAGAACTACAGGCAGCCAGGGTGAACAGTGGCAGTGCGATGGCCAGACCCTTGAGCAGTTTATTGAGTTGCATGCTATTTCCTTAAACCTTTATAACAAAACAAAAAACAATCGATTTTTTTATCAATTCAAGAAGGGCGACCAAGCTGGTGCACGAATTTCACCGCTACTGGTCGGAAGCACTGCCTTGAAGCGACCATCGGTCGACACCAACGCAAGACTCTTACGACCCTGATAGATGGTGGCATAAATGATCATGCTGCCATTGGGAGCCACACTTGGCGACTCATCGAGAGCACTCTGGGTCAGTACCAACATGGCTCCGTTTTCCATATCCTGGCGAGCGATGCGATATTGTCCCTGAACCCGGGTCACCACCACCATGGACTTGCCGTCCGGCGTGATGGATGCACCCTGGTTGGAATCCCCTTCCCAGGTCATCCGGCGAGTGACGCCAGTCGCCAAATTTACGCTATAAATCTGGGGTTTGCCACCACGTTCAGAGGTGAACAGCAAAGTTTGACCGTCCGGCATCCAGGAGGGTTCGGTGTCTATGGTACGGTTATTTGTGACTCGAGTGAGTTGCTTGCTAGCAACATCAACAACATAGAGATCAGGCTGCCCATCTTTGGACAAAACAATAGCCAAACGGCGACCATCTGGTGACCACTCGGGGGCACCGTTGATGCCGCGGAAACTGGTGATCAGACTGCGTTGCTGGGTATAGATGTCCTGCACATAGATCTCGGACTTCTGGTTCTCGAAGCTCACATAGGCCAGCTTGCTGCCATCCGGCGACCAGGCCGGTGACATCAACGGCTCGCGGGAGCGCAGCAGGGTCTTCTCGTTGTAGCCATCGTAATCGGAGATACGCAGCTGGTACGGGAACTGGGTACCCTGCTGGACGGAGACATAGGCCAGACGGGTCAGGAAGGCACCACGCTCACCGGTCAGACGCTCGTAGACGATGTCGGAGATGCGGTGGGCGAACTGGCGCATCTGGGCACCCGGTATGGTCGCCATGCGGCTGTCGAGGATGTAACCGTTCGCTTCGCCGCCCTGGGTCTTGGCCAGTTGGCCCTTCAGAACGTCGACCAGCTCGAAGTTGATCTTGTAGGTGCCATCACCCACAGCCGCGATGGAACCGACCACCACGGCCTCCACACCCTGGGACGCCCAGGGGGCGAAGTTGATCTCGCCACTGCTACTCGGGGTCTGCGGCATCTGGCCACGGGCCAGCGGCTTGAACTTGCCGCTGCGCATCAGGTCGTTGGAGACCACCTCGGCGATGTCTTGTGGCAGTTGACCATTGCCCTCCCACTTGAAGGGGGCTATGGCGATGGGGCGCGCACTGTCAATACCGCCGGTGATGACGATGTCCAAGGCCGCCTGAGCGCTCTGGCCTAGCAGAAGGCAGCCAACCAAAGCAAAAAACACTTTTCTTATCATGGCTTAAATACTCTGTTCCAATAAAAATGAGAGGTGAAATTCCTTTATCAGCAGATGCTGCCAACCACGGTCAATGACCCCGTTTTATCACGTCTAGATGCTAGGTTCTAACTTGAGGTTAAACTCCTTCAACATCTCGAACGCCGCCGGATCCTTCGGCACCGGCAACTGATTCGCCTTCAGCACAGCCGCCTTGCCGGAGCGGCAGACCGCAGGGTCACCCTGACCGTTGTCCACCGAAATGACGAAGCCGGTACTGGCCAATTTGACACCGATAGTACAGGTTTTGCCCCGCATGGTGGGATCCAAAATCATATAGCGCTCGACCGTTGCCTTGATGAGGGCGGCGTACTTGTCGACCTCCCCCTTGGCGGCAGCCGATGCGGCCTGGCTGCGGGAATTGGCCTCGGCCTCCAGCTGCTGCTGCATCATGGCTTCCATCTCTTTCTGCAACTTGGCCTCCTCGGCCGCCTTGCGCTTGCGCTCCGCCTCTATCTTGGCCTTCTTGTCAGCCTCGGCCTTCGCCTTCTTGTCTGCGTCAGCTTTTGCCTTCTTGGCGGCTTCATCTGCAGCCTTTTTCTCTGCCTCAGCCTTGGCCTTCTTCTCGGCTTCCGCCTTGGCTTTCTTCTCAGCCTCAGCCTTGGCCTTCTTGTCGGCTTCAGCCTTCTTGGCCGCATCCGCCTTCGCCTTGGCTTTCTCTTCGGCCTGCTTCTTCTCCAGCTCTTCTTTCTTTTTCTTGAGCGCCAGCGCCTTGGCGAGTTCCTCTTCCTGACGCTTGGCTTCGGCCTGCTTGGTCTTCTGCGCCTCCAGCTTGCGGGCTTCCTCGGCCTTCTGGGCCTGCTCTTCCGCCTGCTTCTGCTCGGCTACCTTCTTCTGCTTCTCGGTCTCGGCCTTGCGGGTGGCCTCCTCGGCCTCCTTGCGCTTGGTCTCGGCGATGCGCAGACGCTCCTGCTCCTTCGCCAGCTCGCGCCGGGCCTGATCGGCGTCTTCCTTGTCCTTCTCTTTCTGCTGCTGGGCAGCCTTGGGCTGAGCTTTCTGCTGCTGGATCTGCTGTGCCTGTTGCTCCAGGAACTCGCTGTCCAGCATCACCGCATTGACGATCTGTCCCTTCGACTCGGGGCGCTTGGGCTTGCTGAAGTCGACACCGACCAGCAGTATGATGCCGATGATCAGATGCAGCAGCAGCGACGCGACGAGATAACCGGAAATACCACGCTTCACATCCATCTCCGTCAGTTCACCGGATCCGTCATCAGGCCAACCTGAGGCACACCGGCTTTCTTGAGGGCCACCATCAGCAGGATCACCTCTTCGTAACGCACGGACTTGTCACCCGCCACCACCACGGGAGCGTTCTGGTTGATGGCCAGATAACCCATGGCCTTCTCGGTGATGTATTGCTGCATCGCCTCGGGCGTGCCACTTGGCACTGGCTCGTCATCCGCCTCACCGGCCTTGATGACGTACTCACCCTCGGTGTTGACGCTGACGATGAAGGGGGGCTTGGCGTCCTCGGGCAACTGCTCTGACTCGGCCTGGGGCAGGTCCACCTTGACCCCTTGCGTGATCACCGGCGTCACCGCCATGAAGATGATGAGCAGCACCAGCATGACGTCGATATAGGGAACCACGTTGATCTCGCACACCTTCTTGCGCCGGATCCGCTGATAGGTTTGCATTTACTTGTCACCCTGCTGCTGTGCAATCTGACGGTTCAGTATGGTGGTGAACTCGTCCATGAAGTTGGCGTAGGCGTTCTCCAGCTTCTCTACCTTGTTGGTGAATCTGTTATAGAAAATAACCGCGGGAATGGCCGCGAACAGACCCATGGCGGTGGCGATCAGCGCCTCCGCGATGCCCGGTGCCACCATCTGCAGGGTCGCCTGCTGTACCTGACCCAGGGCGATAAAGGCGTTCATGATGCCCCATACGGTACCAAACAGGCCGATATAGGGGCTGATGGAGCCGACGGTCGCCAGCACTGGCAGGTTGGATTCCAGCTCGTCCACCGCACGGGACAGCGAGACACGCATGGCACGATAGGTACCGTCCATCACCGCATCCTGGCCACGAGCGCCGGCCTTGAGCAGGCGGGCATACTCCTTGAAGCCGGAATAGAAGATGTCTTCCATGCCTTCGATGTCATCGCGGCGGGAAGAGGACTCCTGATAGAGACGGTTGAGGTCGACGCCGGACCAGAATCTGTCTTCAAACTGCTCCGAGGCGAGGTTGGCCGCCTTGATGACCTTGGAACGCTGGATGATCAGCGCCCAGGAGACGACCGACATGCCCATCAGGGTCATCATGACCAGTTTCACCAGCAGGCTGGCTTGCCAGAACAGACCAATAAACGAAATTTCAGCGTGCACTTAACAGCACTCCCTTGATTTTTTCAGGTATTGCAACAGGTTTCATTTGCGGATGACTGACACAGGCAATCTGTACCATGGCCTGGGTGATCAGTCGTCCATCAGCCGCCAGGATCTGCTGTGAAAAGCGCATGGAAGCACGTTTCACTTCAGTCACTTGCGTCAATACGGTCAGCAGTTCATTGAAGCGGGCCGCGGAGCGGAAATCGATCTCGGTGCGACTCACCACGAAGGCGATCCCCGCCTGCAACAGGACATCTTGCTCGATGTCGCCGGCGCGCAGGAACTCGGTGCGAGCCCGTTCCATAAACTTGAGATAATTGGCGTTGTAGACGATGCCTCCGGCGTCAGTGTCTTCGTAGTAGACACGTACCGGAAACTCAGAGACTTCCCCCATAAAAATCTGTGATCCATTCGACAGTCAGATGGGGGGCTATCATAGCGCAGGGCTGAATAGGAAAGAAGCAGGGGGAGACAGGGAAATCCCATCTCCCCCTGTTTTTTATGGCAGGCAATAACGGCCGATCCGCCGGGGGCAAAACCACGGCCGAACTGCGGGGTACAAAAGCAGAGGGAGGCAGAAAATGTCTGGCCTCCCTCGGTGTTTATGGCAGGTAATAACCGCTGGTCAGCCAGAGCCCGTACAACAGGCTTGGCAAGGCGAGCCAGGGGAAAAACAGCAGGCGGCCAACCAGGCTGCGGGGGTGGAACCCCAGTCCGTGCATGACGCCGCAGCAGACCGCCCACATCAGCCAGGGGGCCAGCCAGAGACCGTGGTCACTGGTGTTGGCGGCCACCAGATTCGGTGCCTGCAAGATGGCGACGCCCAGCAGGGCCGCCGCCAGCAACATCAGACCTTGCCATGGCTGGCGCTCCAGGGGAGCGGCAAGCCGGGCGAGCCTGTCACTTGTCTTCATCGATCTGACGATCCAGGTTCTCGGTGTGCTCCAGCCAGAGCGCATTGATGATCCCAAACGCACAGGCCAGCAACAGCCCCAGGATCCAGGTGAAATACCACATATCAGGGCACCTTCTTAGTAGAGCGATTGTTGGTTGTCTTCGATGTGCTTGTTACTCACCCGGCCAAACATCTTGATGTAGGTCCAGATGGTGTAAGCCAGCACTGTCGGTACGAAGACGACTGCGACTACCGTCATCACCTTGAGGGTGTTGAAGGAGGCGGTGGCATCCCACATGGTCAGGCTCTGGGACGGCTCCAGGCTGGAGGGCATCACGAACGGGAACATGGAGAAGCCCGCGGTCAGTATGATGCCGGCAATGGCCAGGGAGGAGAACAGGAACGCCATCCAGCCCTTGCCCAGCTTGGCCGCAAGCGCGGTCAGCAGGCTCATCACCAGACCCAGCACGGGGGCGGCAATCATCCAGGGGTAGAGGTTGTAGTTCTGCATCCAGGCACCGGCCTGCACCACCACTTCCTTGTGAAGCGGGTTGGTGACGGCGTCGGTGGCGACGGTGCCCACGATCACATAGCCATCCATGCCGCTCACCCAGACTCCGGCCAGGGCAAACAGCACCAGGGTCAGCAGGGAGAAGATCATGGCGGCGGTACGGGAGCGGGCCAGCACTTCACCTTCGGTCTTCATCATCAGCCAGGCAGCGCCCTGGGTCACTATCATGAACAGGCTCACCAGACCGGCCAGCAGGCCGAACGGGTTGAGCAGGCCGAAGAAGTTGCCGTGGTAGGTCAGCATCAGGAACTGGTTGAAGCTGAACGGTACCCCTTGCAGCAGGTTGCCGAAGGCCACCCCGAAGATGACGGGGGGAATGGCACTACCGGCGAACAGCGCCCAGTCCCAGCTGGTGCGCCACTGGGCGCCTTCCTGCAGGGAGCGGTACTTGAAGCCGACCGGACGGAAGAAGAGCGCCATCAGGGTCAGGATCATGGCGATGTAGAAGCCGGAGAAGGCCGCCGCATAGACCATGGGCCAGGCCGCGAACAGGGCACCGCCCGCGGTGACCAGCCAGACCTGGTTGCCTTCCCAGTGCGGCCCCATGGTGTTGAGCATCACCCGACGCTCCACATCCTTCTTGCCGACGAAGGGGAGCAGGGCACCGACCCCCATATCGAAGCCGTCGGTGATGGCGAAGCCGATCAGCAGCACGCCGACCAAGACCCACCAGACCAGACGCAACATTTCGTAATCAAACATGGGTTACTCTCCTTATGCCTTGCTCTGTTCGAAGTGGTACTTGCCCGTCTTCAGGCTGCTTGGGCCCAGACGCGCATACTTGAACATCAGGTACATCTCGATGATCAGCAGTACGGTGTAGAACAGGCAGATCCCGATCAGGGAGAACCAGATCTCGGACGCAGGGATATTGGATGCGGAGACAGAGGTCGGCAGCATCTCGGCTATGGTCCAGGGTTGGCGACCGTACTCGGCGACAAACCAGCCCGCCTCGATGGCGATCCAGGGCAGCGGGATGCCGTACAGCAGCGCCTTGAGCAACCACTTGCGCTCACCGATCTTGTGGCGAGTGCTGTCATAGAAGGCCAGACCGATCAGCACCAGCATCAACATGCCGCAGGCAACCATGATGCGGAAGGCGAAGAACAGCGGCAGTACCTGCGGGATGGAGTCATCCACGGCGGCCTTGATCTGATCGTCGGTCGCGTCGGTCACGTTGGCGGTGTAACGCTTGAGCAGCAGACCGTAGCCCAGATCCTGCTTCACTTCGTCGAAGCGAGCGCGGGTCTCGTCTGACTTGTCGCCAGATTGCAGCTTGGTCAGCAGATCGTAGGCGGTCATGCCGCTGCGCACGCGCACTTCATGCTCGCTCTTCAGATCCTTGAGACCGGTCACCTGACCGTCCAGGGAACGGGTCGCTATGATGCCGAGGGCGTAAGGGATCTTGATGGCGTAGTCGGTGCGCATCTCTTCCTGGTTCGGAATGCCGAACAGGGTGAAGGACGCCGGAGCAGGTTCTGTGTTCCACTCGGCCTCGATGGCCGCCAGTTTCACCTTCTGCACTTCCCCGGTCTCGTAGCCGGACTCGTCACCCAGCACCAGCACGGAGAGGATGGAGGCCATGCCGAACGCGGCCGCGATGGCGAAGGAGCGACGGGCGAAGGCCACATCACGATTCTTCAGCAGGTAGTAGGAGGAGATACCCAGCACGAACATGGCGCCCGTGGTGTAGCCCGCCGCCACTGTGTGGACGAACTTGACCTGAGCAACCGGGTTGAACACCAGCTCGGCGAAACTCACCATCTCCATCCGCATGGATTCGAAGTTGAATTCGGCACCGACCGGGTTCTGCATCCAGCCGTTGGCGACCAGGATCCAGAGGGCGGAGAGGTTGGTCCCGAGTGCCATCAGCCAGGTTGCCGCCAGATGCTGGCGCTTGGTGAGGCGATCCCAACCGAAGAAGAACATGCCGACGAAGGTGGACTCCAGGAAGAAGGCCATCAAGCCTTCGATGGCCAGCGGGGCCCCGAAGATATCGCCGACATAGTGGGAGTAGTAAGCCCAGTTGGTACCGAACTGAAACTCCATGGTGAGCCCGGTGGTAACCCCAAGGGCGAAGTTGATACCGAACAACTTACCCCAGAACTTGGTCATGTCCCGGTACACTGTGTTGTTGGTCATCACATAGACAGACTCCATGATCGCCAGAATGAAGGCCATTCCCAGCGTCAAGGGTACAAACAGGAAGTGATAAAGGGCCGTCGCAGCGAATTGGAACCGCGATAGGTCTACCACATGCTCAGCAATCATGATGTTTCCTCACCGATTATTGGCACGGCTATTTTAAGTTTTAAGGACAAAGCTTCCATTGGAAGTCCCCGAATGGTCGATCACCCCTCGCGGACTGACCGGATTCGACTGCCACCACATTAACAACAAGGCAATATAGAGGAACAAAAAAAGCTAATGTTTAACATCTGGTAAACATTAACTGCAGTTCTATTCTCGCCTATAATGATGGCTGTTTTATATCATCTTTATTTGATTGAAATCAATGTAAACCCATCATCAATACATGCCTTTTCAAGGCAACTTACAAGCCGTTCCCCATTAATTTTGGGAGCTTGCTCACAAAAAACATTAAACCGTAAATACTTGATTTAAATCAACTTTAACTCTCGTAAAAATAGTTTCAATTCTGTTAATCAAATAGACGAGATGAGCTGGTTCGCCCTTATCAATCCGGTATTTCAAGAATGATGCAGGCCATCATGAAATCAATTTAAAACCAGCAAAAACACATGTTTATGCGGATTGACTCGCCTCGCGAAATCATTAATTTATCTAATCCGAAACACATAGATTTTCTTGTTTGTCCGGCCCGGCAAGAGCTCCTACAATGCGCCTCGCAGTGAGGGCACACCTCTGGATACAGGCCGGTCATTCCGGGTTCCCGGTACGTATTCGATGAACATTTCGAACCTGTTTGTTGGGATTAATGATGAAAAAGTTTGTTGCCAAGACCATCCGTTACTACAAGCTTTCGTTCGTTCAACTCTATCAAATGAACCGACTCTGAGGCCTCGCGACGGCTCCTTTGTGTTTTCCCGACCGGTCTGCAGACGCACTCACTGTCTGTGAACATCCATCCTGAATTGTCTTTGCCCACCGCATCCGCCGTGGGCTTTTTTTTGCCCGGACAATAAAAAACCGCCCTTGGGGGCGGTTTGTCGTTCAAAAGGCTGCTTTTACTGCTCATCTGGCCGTTGCAGGCCAAAGTGCGCATAAGCTCTCGGTGTCGCGATCCGCCCTCTGGGTGTACGTTGCAGATAGCCTTGCTGGATCAGATAAGGCTCCAGCACGTCCTCTATGGTGTCCTTCTCTTCCCCTATGGCGGCGGCCAGGTTGTCGAGACCCACGGGCCCTCCCATAAACTTGTCGATGACGGCCAACAATAGCTTGCGGTCCATGAAGTCGAACCCCTCGTTGTCCACATCCAGCATGTCCATGGCACGGGCCGCTATGGGTCCATCAATGCGACCATCGGATTTCACCTGGGCGAAATCCCGCACCCGTCTTAACAGACGGTTAGCAATCCGCGGGGTTCCCCGGGAGCGGCGAGCCACCTCCAGCGCGCCGTCTCCCGACATGTCGAGCCCGAGACAGCGGGCGCTGCGGGAGACGATGTCGGTAAGATCCTTGACGTTGTAGAACTCGAGACGTTGGACGATCCCGAAACGGTCACGCAGGGGGCTGGTGAGTGAGCCGGCCCGGGTGGTGGCCCCAATCAGGGTGAAGGGAGGCAGATCGAGCTTGATGGAGCGGGCGGCAGGCCCCTCTCCTATCATGATGTCGAGCTGGTAATCCTCCATGGCCGGATAGAGCACCTCCTCCACCACAGGGCTGAGGCGGTGAATTTCGTCGATGAAGAGCACATCGTTCGGTTCGAGGTTGGTGAGCAGCGCGGCGAGATCCCCCGCCTTCTCCAGCACGGGGCCCGAGGTGGTCTTGATGTTGACCCCCATCTCGTTGGCCACTATGTTGGCCAGCGTGGTCTTGCCGAGCCCCGGCGGGCCGAATATCAGCAGATGATCCAGGGCCTCCCCGCGCTGGCGTGCGGCCTCGATGAAGATCTCCATCTGGTCGCAGACATGATCCTGACCTGTGTAATCCGCCAGCTTCTTGGGCCGGATGGCCCTGTCGATGACCTCGTCCTCGCGGGCGGCACCGGCCGAGATGAGACGATCCGCTTCAATCATGCACTACCTCACGCTCTGCATCCCCGTGGTCACAGTAGAGTGACCCGGGATGGTCCGCTTGCTTCATTGTCATCCTCACACCAGGCTGCGCAGGGATTCACGGATGATGGCTTCCACCGACATGCCCTCGCTGGCCACCTTGGCCACGATCTGACTCGCCTGCTGCGGCTTGTAACCGAGCGCCACCAGGGCGCTGGCCGCCTCTTCACTGGCATCGGGGGCGCGCAGCTGGCTCTCCTGGGCGGGCAGGCTGATGGCGGCAGGGGAGAAGAGATCGTGGCTGACCCAACCCTTGAGGCGGTCCTTCATCTCCACCACCAGCCGCTCAGCGGTCTTCTTGCCCACGCCGGGCAGCTTGACCAGAGAACTTATCTCCTCGCGCTCGACGCTCATCACGAACTGGGTGGCCGTCATGCCGGAGAGGATGGCCAGCGCCAGTTTGGGGCCGACCCCGTTGGTCTTGATCAGCTCGCGAAACAGCGCCCGCTCCTGCTTGTGGTTGAAGCCATAGAGCAGCTGGGCATCTTCGCGCACCACGAAGTGGGTGTGAATGACAGCTTCCTTCCCGAGCTCGGGCAGATCATAGAAGCAGCTCATGGGCATGTGCACTTCATAACCCAGGCCCCCCACTTCGATCAGCACCTCAGGGGGTTGTTTCTCGATGATGACGCCTCTCAAGCGACCGATCATGTTCTCTTCCTCGCCACGCAGACTCTTGCAAATTGGGTCATAGCATAAAGAATAACTGGATAAGTATCCAGCATAGGGCCATGGAGGACAGCAAGGGAGGTTGCCTACCCTGATACTCTCTGCGCAGATATGGGCAGTCACTTTATTTCCTACCAGGAATGGCGCATCTTGGCCATTGAGCGAACACTCAGTGGGCTTGTTCGGAACCAGGGAAGGTCCTGCATCATGAAAATTGTCACGACATCGAATCTTGGGCTCACTATCTTGCTCGGCTGCACACTGGGCATGGGGGTGATCGGCTGGTATGGCAGCCAGCGGTTGGCCGATTTGCTCTCCTATGTGCTGGGTGCCGCCTGGCAAACGGCCGATGGCGCCATGGAGGGATCCATCGAGCTGGGCAATCAGTCGCTCTATATCCAGAAAATGCTCAGAGGCATGCCCCTTGAGGAGCCCGAGCTGCAACGGGCCAAACAGGCGGCCACCGACGCTTTGCGACGGGTGGAGCAAGGCAAGCTCATCGATGCGACTGCGCTTGGCACCCTGAACTTGCATGAGCAGGCCTATCAGCAACAGCAGGAAAAACTGCTGACGCTCTACCGAACCTTTACCGATGTTGATCAGGCGCTGCGCGCCAGCTCGGAGCGTATGTCACGCCTCTCGACCCAGCTGGAAGTGATCGGTGATGGCGCGGTCGAGAGCCTAACTCGGTCACCGGATGAGGCCATCAGCTGGAATGGCGGCCTCGCCACCCGCTGGCAGGCGGCCGACGGCGGTATGGAGGCAAACATAGGTTTCCTGCGTCAGCTCTATGCCCTGGAGAAAATGCAGAGTGAAGGCCCCACCCCCGCCATCCAGGCCGAACTGGCCGAGGCCACCCGCTTCTACCAGGAGGCGGTCGATGGCATGCTGGCGACCGGCCTGTTCGATGTGCCCGGTGAAGGGGAGTTCGCCGGCCAATCCCTCGCCACCCAGTATCGCGCCCTGCTGGCCGACAACACCCGCCTTAACCGTGAATGGATCTCCGCCCTGACCGATTACCAGAGCCAGTTGGCTCGTTACGACAACAGTGCCGAACAGCTCAAGCAGGCGCTGGTCGAGGTCGAGGCCAAGGGGGATGCCACTGTCGAGGATCAGGTAAATCAACTCAATACCATCATCGGCCATACCAGGAACCTGATCCTGGGCGCCCTGGTGTTGAGCCTGCTGATTGTCGCCCTCTGCGGCATCTGGCTGGTGCGCACCATAGTCCGCCCCCTGTTGCAGGTTGACCGGCGCATGCAGGACATAGCCGCGGGCGATGGGGATCTCAATGCCCGCATCAACCTCAAGCGAAACGACGAGCTGGGCTCGCTGGCCGGCAGCGTGGATCGCTTCATCGAGAAACTGCAGCAGATGATCAGCGCCACCATGGACAACAACCAGCACATCAACCAGCACGTGCACACCTCGGTCAACCGAGTCGAGGCCATCAGCCAGAGCAGCCGTCAAACCGCCAAGCATGCCCAGGCGCTACACCATGACAGCGAGCAGATGGTGCGGGTCGCCACCTCCATCTCTGACAACTGCGGCCTAGCCGCGCACAATGCCAACGAGGTCCGCCAGCTCACCGCAGAAAGCAGTCAGTACGTGACCTCCGCCAGCAACGGCATGCAGCGCGTGGTGGTGGAAGTGGGCGAGTGCGCCACCGCCATCAATGCCCTCAAGGAGCAGGCTGGCCAGATTGGCCAGATCATCTCCACCATCAGCAACATCTCGGAGCAAACCAACCTGCTGGCCCTCAACGCCGCCATCGAAGCCGCCCGGGCTGGTGAGATGGGTCGCGGTTTTGCCGTGGTGGCCGACGAGGTGCGCACCCTGGCCAACCGCACCGCCGCCTCCAGCGCCGAGATAACCGAGGTGATCAGCAGCATCCAGCAGCAGACCGAACAGGCCTATCTGATGATGCAACGCAACCTGAAAACCGTGGAATCAGGCATGGCGGATTCCGACAACACCAAGCAGATCCTGTTCAAGGTAGAGGAAGCCATCGACCAGCTAGCCGACATGGTGCAACAGGTAGCGGATGCCACCAGCCAGCTCTCCCACACCCTTAGCCACACCACCGACAAGGTCTCGGACATCAGCCTGCAGGCCCAGACCGGTGAGCAGGAGGCGCAGGAGTGCCTGCAGCTCGCCTCCTCCCTCCATCAGGCCAGCTTGCAGCAGCAGCGACTGCTGTCGCAGTTTCGGGTCTAGCGCAGGCGGGGGCCCGCCCCCGCTTTCTCCCGCTGTGCAAATTTAGCCCTTGGGCAGCAACGCCCGGCCTGTTAAAATTCCGCCCTTGAATTTATCCAGGGCCCAGCGGCCCGTCTCACGTTAAGGTTCATCGCGATGCGTACCAGCCAATATCTGCTTTCCACTCTCAAGGAAACCCCCTCCGACGCTGAAGTCATCAGCCACCAGCTGATGCTGCGCGCCGGGATGATCCGTAAACTGGCCTCCGGCATGTACGCCTGGCTGCCAACCGGTCTGCGGGTACTGAAAAAGATCGAGAACATTGTTCGCGAAGAGATGAACAATGCTGGTGCCATCGAAGTCTCCATGCCGGTGGTGCAACCCGCCGAGCTGTGGCAGGAGTCCGGCCGCTGGGATGACTACGGTCCCGAGCTGTGCCGCCTGACCGACCGCCACAACCGCCCCTTCGTGCTGGGCCCGACCCACGAAGAGGTGATCACCGCCCTGGTCCGTTACGAAGTGAACAGCTACAAGCAGCTGCCGCTCAACCTCTACCAGATCCAGACCAAGTTCCGTGACGAGGTGCGTCCCCGTTTCGGCGTGATGCGCGGCCGCGAGTTCCTGATGAAGGATGCCTACTCCTTCCACATCGACAAGGCCTCGCTGATCGAGACCTACGAGAAGATGCACGCCGCCTACTGCGCCGCCTTCACCCGCATGGGTCTGAACTTCCGTCCGGTGCAGGCCGATACCGGCTCCATCGGCGGTACTGGCTCCCACGAATTCCAGGTGCTGGCCGAGAGCGGTGAAGACTTGATCGCCTTCTCCGATACATCAGATTACGCCGCCAACATCGAGATGGCCGAAGCCCTGGCACCGGCTGGCGAGCGCGCTGCTGCCACTGCCGCCCTGACCAAGGTCGCTACCCCGAATGTGCACACCATAGACGAAGTGGCCGCCTTCCTGAGCGTGGCGCCGACCGCCATCGCCAAGACCCTGCTGGTACTGGCGGAAGCGGACGAGCACGGCAAGCAGGCTGTCATCGCATTGGTACTGCGTGGCGACCACGAGCTGAACGAGATCAAGGCTGAGAAACTGGCTGGCGTGGCCAACCCGCTGACCTTCGCCAACGACGAGCAGATCAAGGCTGCCGCCGGTTGCGATGCTGGCTCCATAGGCCCGGTCGGCTTTGCCGGTCGCATCATAGTCGATCGCAGCGCCGCCCATCTCGCCGATTTTGTCTGCGGCGCCAACGAGACCGGCTTCCACCTGACAGGTGCCAACTGGGATCGCGACATCGCCACTTATGAAGTGGCCGACCTGCGCAACGTGGTGGAAGGCGACCCCAGCCCCTGCGGCCAGGGCAAGCTGCTACTCAAGCGCGGCATCGAAGTGGGCCACATCTTCCAGCTGGGTACCAAGTACTCCGAAGCCATGAAGGCCAGCGTGCTGAACGAGGGCGGCAAGTCCGTCACCATGGAGATGGGTTGCTACGGCATAGGTGTGTCCCGTCTGGTGGCCGCCGCCATCGAGCAGAACAACGACCAGTACGGCATCATCTGGCCGGAAGCCATAGCCCCGTTCGAAGTGGCCATAGTGCCGATGAACATGCACAAGTCCGAGCGCGTCGCAGAGCAGGCGCAGCAGTTCTACACCGAGCTGAAAGCCGCCGGTGTGGACGTCTTGTTCGACGACCGTAAAGAGCGCCCGGGCGTGATGTTCGCCGACATGGAGCTGATCGGTATCCCGCACGCCATCGTCATCGGCGACCGGGGCCTGGACAACGGCGTGGTGGAGTACAAGTGCCGCCGCACCGGCGAGAAGCAGGAAGTGGCCATCGGCGACATCATCGCCATGCTCAAGGCCAAGCTGGGTCGCTAATAGCGCCTGCTAATTCTGCTTTTCGTTTTCGATAAAAAGGCCCCGGGTGTGAATTGCACTCGGGGCTTTTTATATGTTGCCTGTCTCTGCTGTTCATCACAAAAGCAAGGGTCCAGCAGCATCTCGATATTGCGCTGTACATGAAGTAGCAGATTTTCTAGACTGACGTTCTTTATCCAGATTGCCCGAGAGATTATGTCCACTGCCTTAGCCAATACCGTCGTCGTGCTCGATTTCGAGACTACCGGGCTCTCACCAGGACAAGGTGATAGAGCGATCGAAATTGGCGCCGTCCGGATTGAAAACGGCCACATCAGTGAACGTTTTTCGGTGTTGATGAATCCTGGCTTTAACGTAAGCAGCTTTATTGAGCAATATACCGGGATCAGCAATGCCATGCTGAAACTGGCGCCACCTTGCGGCGAGGTGATGGCGGACTTCGTCGAGTTTATCGGTAATGATAATCTGGTCGCCCATAATGCCTCCTTCGACAAGCGCTTTCTGGATGCTGAAATAGAACGGCTGTCGGCGCACTATCCTGGGCAGTTCGCCTGCTCCTTGCTGCTGTCGAGACGGTTATTCCCCGAGGCGCCGAACCATAAGTTGGCTACCTTGGTGCAATACCAGAATTTACCCAATGACGGGGTATTTCACCGCGCCTTGGCCGATGCCGAAGTGACGGCGCATCTGTGGCTCGCTCTGTTAAAGGAATTAGAGTGCCGGCATGGCATTTTCAACCCTGATTTTGAATTGCTGCTAACCCTTGGCAAAAAATCAAAGCATGCAGTTCAGTCTTTCCTGCAGGGATATGCGACTAAAAAATGAGTCACTCAGGTACGATTAACCCTCACCAGAATTTGAATATGGTTCCGCATGGGGTTGGATATATATTCGTTATATTCTAAACATTAAACGCTGGAGTGGGAAGTTGCGATAACGCATTATAAAAACAGGTGCTTTTGTCATTTCACCCTAAACGTTTATTTTTACACATTGATAACGCCAACCTTAATTAATACATTGCATTGTCGGCCTTAAAATATATCAATCATTCCCACATCCCATTGCACAACATATTACCCATACCCCGCTGGCGATGCCCCAGAGCATCGGCGATCGCAGCCTGGACAACGGCGTGGTGGAGTACAAGTGCCGCCGCACCGGCGAGAAACAGGAAGTCGCGGTCAAAGAGATTATCGCCATGCTCAAGGCCAAGCTGGGCCGTTAATTCCGCCCCCTTGCCTGAATAGAAAAGCGCGCCATTTGGCGCGCTTTTTGTTTCTGCTTTCGTGAACGACGGGAGCCGGATGGCAGGACACTGCCTCAGGCGTTGCGACCGATAAAGAGATCGGTCACGTGGCAGCTGCTTCTCGCCTCCAGTGCATCCAGCATGTAGGCCGCCGCGTCTTCCGGGGTCATGAAACCGCTGGGGTCCACATGATCCGAGTTGTCCCAGAATTCGCTGCGGATCCCGCTCGGGTAGAGGTTCACCAGCCGCAGGGGCGAGCCCTTGAGCTCGGCCCGCAGGGACTCCAGAAAGCCGCGCATCCCCCATTTTGAGGCGCAGTAGAGGCTCTCGTTGGCCTTGCCGGTCTGGGCCGCAGAGGAGAGTACATTGGCCAGCACCCCGCCGTGTTCGCCGATGAGGCGCACCGTCTGCTGGGCCACCAGTATGGTGGAGACGAGATTGCTCTCCACCACCCGGCGCACCTGCTCGGCGGTGTAGACACCGACAGGGCCGAATTCCCCGACGCCGGCACAGTGGATCACAAGGGAAGGCAAGCCGCCCCAGGCCACGGCAGCCCCGAAGGCCATCTCCACCTCTTCGTGGTGGGCCAGATCGGCGGCGATGCCGACCACGGCGCTGCCGAGTCGCTGCTCCTGCTCCTGCAACTTGTGATAACGGCGCCCCATCATGGAGACCCTATGACCGCGCTCAACCAGTCCGATTGTCAGAGCGCGCCCAAGGCCGGAGCCCGCGCCAGTCACTATGATATGGCCCATTATCTCTCCTCCTCACCCTTGCCCGTCAAACACGCCCGGGTGGCGCATCGCCACCCTTCGTCAGATTAGAAGGTGAATTCGCCACCGATGAACCAGCCGTCGATGGTCTGGTCGACGCGGTCGAAGTCCATCTCGGCTTCACGCCAGCCGGCACGGATCTTGAGCGGCACTGTGGAGAACTTGTAGGAACCGCCCAGGCGGTAGTCATAGTTGTCGGCATCCTGCACCCGCAGATCACCAAAGGCGGCAAAGCCGGTACCCGGGATGCGCACTTCACCACCGGTGTAGGCCATCAGCACATCCTTGTCGTAGGAGTAGTGCTGGGTGTTGAAATCGCCATCGTAGCGACGACCGGTCAGACCCAGATCGAGCTGGAACAGATCGTTGTTCATCAGGCGGTAGTAGAGGCTCAGATCATAGGCCAGCAGATCGTTGCTGAAGGAGCCGCCGCTGGTGCTGAAATCGGACATCTCGAACTTGGCATTCGGCAGCAGGAAGATGCCGTGCTCCAGTTGCAGGTAGCCGCTCCAGTTGTAGTTGTCGTCGTAGCTGCCATCGGCACCGACGCCGCTGACCTGGCCGCCCCCCTGGGAGTTCCACATATCGGCACCCGCCGCGAAACGCCAGTCATCGGCGGCCATGGCTGCATGGCTGAACAGGGCAATCAGGGTGCCGGCAATCAGGGTCTTCTTCATTACATAGCTCCATTATGGACTGGAAAGACCATCATTTTACCCGGTGAGCAAGGAATACCTAGAGTAAAAAGCTGAACAAGCGTCCATTAATGTCAGTGCTGCATGCCCTTCATCGGCTCGACCGGCTTCACCGGCAGGCTCAGGCTCAGGGTTTGACCATCGTCCAGGGTCAGGGTCAGGGGGAAGGGTTTGTCCTCTGAGAGAGCCCCCACCTCGAACAGCATGATGTGGAGGCTGCCGGGTTTGAGGACGGCTTCCCCCCTGGCCGGGATTTCGATGCTCTCCACCTGGCGCATCTTCATGACGCCGTTCTCGTGCAGATGGGTGTGCAGCTCGGCACGGCCCGCGTCAGGAGAGGCTGCCGCAGTCAGGGTCACAGGTTTGTCCGCGTCATTCTTGAGCACCATGAAGGCCGCCGTGTTGGGCGACCCCGGGGGGAGCAGGCGCACATAACCGTCGACGGCCTCGACCTTGGCCAGTGCGGGAGCAGCCAGGAGCAGGGCCAGGCTGGAATAAAACGCACGTTTAAACATGGTTGAAATCCTTTTATGATGTTGTTAAACGAAGCAAAGCTTACCCCTGTGGCAAGCTTTTGGCAGCCCCCGAACACAAGGATTCAGACATGGCCCTCACAATTCTGGCCGAGCAGCAGGATGGCTTGCTCCTCCTGACCCTCAACCGGCCGGACAAACGCAATGCCCTCAACACCGAGATGTACCTGGCCCTCACCCTGGCCTTTCAGCAGGCGGCCCTGGACGAGAGCGTGCATGTGGTGTTGCTGCAAGGGCAGCAGGAGTGCTTCACCGCGGGCAATGATCTCGCGGACTTCATGGGCAAGAGCAGTCTGGAAGCGGATGACCCCATCTTGCAGTTCCTCCACACCCTGGCCGACTTCCCCAAGCCGGTGATCGCCGCCGTGGGCGGCCCGGCGGTGGGCATAGGCACCACCCTGCTGCTGCACTGCGATCTGGTCTATCTGGGGGAGAACGCCCGGCTGCAACTGCCCTTCGTCGAGCTGGGGCTGGTGCCGGAATTTGCCTCAAGCCTCTTGCTGCCCCGCGCCGTGGGCCACCTGAAGGCGGCGGAGCTGCTGTTGCTGGCGGAGGCCATAGACGCCGGGGAGGCGCTGCGACTCGGGCTGGCCAACCGGGTGCTGGCGGTGGAGGAACTGCTCCCCTTCGCCCGGGCCCAGGGGGTGAAGCTCGCGGCCAAGCCGCCCAAGGCACTGCAAAAGAGCAAGGCGCTGCTCAAGCAGGAGCTCAGGCAGGCGGTGCATTTCGTCATCGATCTGGAGGCCCGCGCCTTCTCCCTCGCCCTGCAAGGGGAGGAAGCCCAGAGCCGCATCGCACGGCGGCTCGGGCGCACAACCGCTAGTTGAGGCGGAAGCGGCCGATCAGTTCGCAGCCCTGCACCTTGTCCTGCACCTGGATCAACCTGGCGATCTCGGGGTTGGGGTGGCGCTTCAAGAAGGAGAGCAGGGCGGCGCGGCAGCAGCCCAGCTCGCTGATGAGGGACTCGCACTCCCGGTTCGGACATTGGGGCACCAGGGCGGTGACCAGCTCGGAGGCGAGCTTGAGGTAGCGCAGCTCATAGGCGGGCTCTTCCATGGCGCGCCAGAAGTCGGCCATGCGGTGACAGGTGGCGACCCGCATGCTGGCCAGTTCGTCCAGATCCCCGGACGCCAGCTCATACACCTCTCCCAGGGCCTGCTGATAGAGGCAGATGGCCGTGCCCAGTGCCCCCATGCCAAGGGCATTCTCCGCCTCCAGCATGTAACGCTGCCAGTTCTGATTCGTCATTGTCCTCTCTCCTGCCGATACGAGTGGAGCCTGTATCATGGCTAATCGAGAATAAATATCAACCAGACCCTTTGTGCAGGTTTTGACCACCCCCTTCCCCTTCTCCTTGGCATCGCCCTCCCCATCCCTTACCATCTGGCCTCTTCTGTCGGGAGCCCTTCCTCATGCAACGACCCCGTTCATCCCAGGCGCTGGGCTGCTCCACCCTGTGCGTGCCCCGCCTGCTGGTCTGGATCTATTAGCTGCGCCGAACCGCGCATCCAATACCTATCCATTCAACGAGGAACACAGCCATGACCATCTGCCAACATTGGTCGCAGGTCGAGTACCTGCACCTGACGGTGACCAATCCCAACATCTGCCTCAAGGGGCGACACAGCTACTACTCGGGTGCCTGGGATGGCCCCTTCGAAGAGGAAGCCGTGCGCTACCTGCACGGCGACAGCTGGAGCCGCTCAGCCGACACCGGCTGGGAGCCGCTCTGGCACATAGACAGGCTCCATCTCGGCGACTACGTGCAAATAGCCGCCGGGGTGAAGATCATCATGGGGGGCAACCACACCCACAACCCGGCCTTTATCAGCACCTATCCGTTCGCCGAGGTGGCGGCGCTCAAGCGCAGCTACAGACCCGCTGGCGATACCCGCATCGGCAATGACGTCTGGATCGGCATGGAAGCCATGATAATGCCGGGCGTCACCATAGGGGATGGCGCCATCATAGCCGCCCGGGCCCTGGTCAATCAGGATGTGCCGCCCTATGCCATGGTGGCGGGTACCCCGGCCAGGGTGGTGCGGATGCGCTTTGGCGACGATGATATTGCCCGGCTGCAGGCGCTCGCCTGGTGGGATTGGCCGGATGACAAGGTGCAGGCCCTGCTGCCGCTGATCCAGCAAGGAGAGGTGGCCCTGCTGGAACAGGCCGCCGCCCGCTGGCAAGGGGCCTGCCAGGGATTGTGACGAGGGGGCGCCTGGGCGCCCCTTTTTTCTCTCTCGTCAGCTGCCACTGCGTGGCGGGTTGAGGCGACACTGCTTGCCGGGATAGCCGGGCAGGGCACTGGCCTTGCTGTTGCAGGCCAGCCGCTTGGCCTCGGCGAGGCGATCCGCCAGATTGGCGGCATTGACCGGCTGCCACGCCATCTGCTGGCCGAGCCAGCTGGCCCAGGCGAACTCGACGAAGTAGACCTGATCCTGCTTGCTGAAGTAGCCCGCATCCTGCAGCAGGCCCGCCAGGGTGCGGTAGGGATAATCCGGCAGATCCCTGATGTGGCCGGGCAGCTGTTCCGGGGTGAGCGGCTGGCCCCGCTCATCCTTGAGCCAGGCCCAATGGTTGTTCTGCATCTGGCTCCAGAAACTGGCCCTGTCCTGCAAGCGGGCGATCACCTTGACCCTCGCCTCCTTCACCCCCTGTTGCCACAGCGCCTTGGTCAGGTGGTGCCTGTCCACCAGCCAGTAGCCGCCATCGGGGGCGATGACCACGGGGATCTCTTTCTTTTTCATCAGCTTGTCGAGTTGCTTCTCGCTCTTGTCCGCCAGTTCAGCCACAGTGGTGTCGACCTGCAACTGCCCCACCCCGCCCTGAGTCGGATGCAGTTGATCTATGCTCACCTCGCACCAGCTCCCCACCTGGCTGGTCTTCTCGCAAGGGGCCAGAGCCCAGGCACCCTGGCTCAGCACACAGGCCAATAACATCCATACTCTCATCGTTTGCTCCTCTTGCCCGCGCTCTGGCGGGCGTACATAGGGTTGCAGCCCCGGATATCATGGGACTCACGCTGGCGGTCTGACCAGCAAAGGGGATATCATGATTCCCCGTCTGCCGGCGATGAATTCTCGCCGAGTTTTCTCCTCGCTTCACACAATTTGAAGGATTCGCCATGAAAGGATGGAGCCCCCTGCTGGCCCTGCTGGGCTGTGTCTGTGTCCAGGCCGCCGATGTGCCGGCCGGTACCCAACTCGCCGCCGAACAGGCCGTCGTGCGTCATCTCAAGGACGAACCGGCCAGCCTGAGCCCCCTCAAACTGGTCGGCCTGCCCGAGTTGCAAGTACTCAGAGATCTCTATGAGGGGCTCTTGACCCAGGGGGCGGACGGCAAGGTGCTGCCCGGTGTGGCGGCGAGCTGGGAGAACGAGGGGAACCAGAAATTCACCTTCCATCTGCGGCCGGATGCCCGCTGGTCCAACGGGGATCCGGTGCGCGCCAGCGATTTCGTCTATGGCTGGCGCAAGCTGGTGGATCCCGAAGAGGCGGCCACCTTCGCCTGGTTTGCCCAGCTGGCCCACTTCGACAAGGTGGACGAGATAGTCGAGGGCAAGCTGCCTCCCGAGGCGCTCGGGGTGCAAGCCCTGGATGACCATACCCTGCAGGTGACGCTCTCCCAGCCGGTGCCCTACTTCCTGAGCCTGCTGACCCACCCCAGCCTCTCCCCCCTGCACAGAGCCAGCATGGAGCAATATGGCAACCAGTGGACCCAGCCGGGCAAGCTGGTCGGCAACGGCGCCTTCGTCCTGAGCCACAGGGTGGTGAACGAGAAGCTGGAGCTGACCCCAAACCACTATTACTGGGATCGCGCCCATACGGTGCTGACCCGGGTCACCTTCGTCCCCATCAATCAGGAGACTGCCGCCACCAACCGCTATCTGGCGGGGGATCTGCACATCACCGAATCCTTCCCCAAGGAGCAGTACCACAAGCTGATGAAGCAGATCCCGGGGGAGGTTTATACCCCGGAGCAGCTCGGCACCTATTACTACGCCTTCAACACCCAGCGGGCTCCCCTGAACGACGTGCGGGTGCGTCAGGCGCTCTCCTACACCATCGATCGGGCGCTCATCGCCGACAAGGTGCTGGGCACGGGGGAAAAACCTGCCTACCACTTCACCCCGGACGTGACCGCCGGGTTCGTCCCCAAGCCCAACCTGCTCTCCACCAGCAGCCAGCAGGCGCTGGACGAGAAGGCCAGGGCGCTGCTGACAGAGGCGGGCTATGGCCCGGACAAGCCCCTCAAGCTCACCCTGCTCTACAACACGGCTGAAATTCACAAGAAGATGGCGCTGGCCATCGCCAACCTGTGGAAGCAGAAGCTGGGGGCCCGGGTCGAGCTCACCAATCAGGAGTGGAAAACCTACCTCGACAGCCGCCAGAGCGGCCAGTTCGAGGTGATCCGCTCCTCCTGGGTCGCCGATTACAACGACCCTTCCGCCTTCCTCGGTCTGTGGGGATCCCACCACAGCGGCAACATGGCCCGCTTCGCCAACCCCGGTTACGACGCCCTGCTGACCCGGGCGGCCAGCAGCCAGGATCCCGCCGAGCGGGCACGCCTGTTCGACGAGGCCGAGACCATATTGCAGGAGGAGGCGCCCATCGCCCCCATCTACCAGTACACCAACGCCCGTCTGATCAAGCCCTGGCTCAAGGGCTATCCCATCAACAACCCGGAAGACGTGGCCTACAGCCGCCAGCTCTACCTGGTCAAACACTGATCCCTCGGGGGCCAGCCCGGCTGGCCCCTTCTTCGCACTGTACCCATTCAAGTTCCCGGCATAAAATGCCGCCTCTCTTCGTCCATCAGTCCGTTAGATAGATCTCCCTATGCGTTGTCTGCTCCTGCTTGCCCTGTTGTTTGCCCTCCCCGCCAAGGCCGCCGATGAAAGCCAATGCCGCCAGGCCTTCCTCGAATGGATGCTGAGCCAGCAGAAGCAGTTCAGCGATCGCAAGGCCAGCAAGATGGAACGGCGCAACGCCGAGCGGGCCATCGATCAGGCCCGTGACGAGTTCGCCAAGCAGGAGAGCTTCTGCCAGGCCATGGCCTGGGTCTCCCGCGATCAGAGCCAGGATCCCCGCTTCAAGCCCCGGACGGGGGAGATCCACGACTTCACCCCCCGCAGTTGAGCCCGCCCTGAAGTCGCCCTTCATCTACTACTTTTTTCAGTCGTCATAGTGTTGATTTATTGACCCAAGCCAAGGTGGCCACTTGGGTCGCCCCTACAATGAAGCCGTAACAACGACACACAATAAAAACAAATTTATCAGTTACTTGGCTCATTCAGGATGCGCACATGACCACCACCCGGCAAGAAGGGGAGATCCGTTTCCCCGATCACATATCATTGATTTCGACCACGGACCCCGGCAGCCACATCACCTATGCCAACCAGCACTTCTGCGACGTGGCCGGCTACAGCGCCACCGAGATGGAAGGGGTTCCCCACAACCTGGTACGCCACCCCGACATGCCAAGGGCCGCCTTCGCCGACATGTGGCAGCGGCTGCAGCAAGGCAAGAGCTGGATGGGGCTGGTGAAGAACCGCGCCAAGAGCGGCCAGTTCTACTGGGTCAATGCCTATGTCACTCCCATCCTCAACGAGCGGCAGCAGATCATCGAATACCAGTCGGTGCGCACCCGCCCCCAGGATCACGACATCGCCTGGGCGGAGCGGCTCTATGCCCGGATCCGGGAGGGCAAGGCACTGCCCTGGCAGAGTCGCCTCACCCTGGAGCCGGGGCAGCTCAGCCTGCTGCTCTCGGGCACCGCCCTGGTCGGCATGGGGGCCAGCCTGATCACGGGCCAGGCCGCCTGGGGCGGGCTCACCCTGCTCTGCCTGCTGGCCCAGATGGGGCATGGCTGGCACCTGCAACAGCGGCTGGCCCGGCTGCTGGCCATGGCGGGGGAGGAGCTGGGCACGCCCCTCTGTCAGGTGCTCTATGCCAGACGGCAGGACAGCCTGGCGGCCATCGAACTCTTGCTGCGCATGAAGAAGGCCGAGCTCAGGGCAGTGGTGGGGCGCAGCGCCGACACCAACCAGCAGATACTGCAGGCGGCGGAAGATGACAGGGGACATATCCAGACCATAGACACCCACCTGCAGCAGCAGCGGGCCCAGAGCGAGCAGCTGGCCGCCGCCATCACCCAGATGAGCCAGTCGATCCGCGACGTGGCCGACAACGCCCATCAGGCCAACGCCCTGGTGAGCGAGGTGCAGCAGGTGTCAGCCAGCGGCCAGCAGGCGCTGGCGACCACCCGTGCCTCGGTCAACCAGCTACACCAGGAGCTGGATGCCAGTCAGGGGGTGTTGGCGCGCCTGACCCAGGACAGCCAGAAGATCAGCGGGATCCTGGAGGTGATCGGGCAGATTGCGGATCAGACCAACCTGCTCTCCCTCAACGCGGCCATAGAGGCGGCACGGGCCGGCGAGCAGGGGCGCGGCTTTGCGGTGGTGGCAGACGAGATCCGGGCGCTGGCCCAGAAGACCCGCAGCTCCACCGGCGAGATCAGCGACATGATAGGGGCGCTGCAGCAGAGTACCCGGCAGCTCTCCGATGGCATGACCCAGGGGGCCCAGACCTCTGTCCTCTGCCAGCAGCACATGGGCGCCACCGCCGAGGTGCTCGACCAGATCAACCAGATGCTGGCCCAGGTGACTCACACCAGTGACGAGATAGCCCAGGCCGTCAGCCAGCAGGCGGATGTGACCAGCACCCTGGACCAGGGCATTCACCAGATCCATCAGCTGGCCAGCCACACAGCCGACAACAGCAGGCAGGCCCTCGATGGCATCACCCTGCTGGTGGAGCGGCTGCAAAACCTCTCCCGCCTGATCAATCAGTTCCACGACTGAGCTTGCCCCCCGTGTAGCCTGGCGCGTCTCTGGACGCGCTGCCCTTTCCCCTCCCGATACGCCGCTGACCCCTTCATCTCCTTGTCACGAAAATCTGGGTGAATGGATCCCGTTCCTCAGCTCCCGGCGAGCCTCGACAAGGATCTCATGATGCCCAAGCCTCTCGGTTATGCCGCCCTGCTAAGTATGCTGTTGCTGTTCCATCTGACCTGGCAGGAGCCCCCTCCCGGCGGGATATGGCAAGGGTGGGAAGAGGCGATGCGGGGAAGCCTGAGCCGCCACTTCCAGCAGGCCGAGGTCAGCATGGCACTGTGGTTGCCAGCGGAGCAAGGTGCCCGCTATCAGCAGCAGTTGGCTGAGCTGGAGCAGCAGTTGGCGGCAAGCCGGGACACCATGGGCGCCGCACGCTGGCAGCAGCACAGGGCGGCGGTGCTCGGCCAGTGGCGACGGGACTTCTTCGGCCAGGAGCAGGACCTGCGCTGAGTGAGCCCTCATGAGCCGGGATCGCTATCGGCTCATGGAAGAGGTCAGTTCGTCAGGCCTTGCCCTTGAACTGCTTGACGCTGCGCTTGGCCTGGGTGCGGCGGTTAGCCTGCTTGTCTCTGGGGGCCCGCTTGCCCTCCCCGCTCGCAGGCTGGTCGGTGACCGGGAAGCCTTCAAGCTCGGCCAGCGGCAGCTCACGACCGGTCAGGGTGCGGATGGCGGCGAGGGTCTCGGCCTCCCCATGGCAGACCAGGGAGAGGGCGAGGCCCTTGCGCCCGGCGCGGGCGGTGCGGCCGATGCGATGCACATAGACGGGGGCATTGGCGGGCAAGTCCAGGTTGATCACCACGGGCAGCGCCTCCACATGGATGCCGCGCGCCATCAGATCCGTGGCCACCAGCACCCGCACCTTGCCCGCCTTGAAGTCGGCAAGCGCCTGCTCCCGCACCACCTGCTCCTTCTCCCCGTGCAGGGCCGCCACCGCTATGCCTGCCTTGGCGAGCTTTCTGGCCACGGCGTCGGCATCGTCCCGCGCGCTGATAAACACCAGTACCTGAGGCCAATCCTGTTCCTTCAGCAAGCCGATCAGCGCCGGCACCTTGCCGCTCTTGTTGACCAGATAGAGCCGCTCCTCGATATCCTCCACCAGGCTGTTGAGGGGGGTTGCCTCGATGCGCACCGGGTTCGTCAGCAGGCCGGTGGCCAGGGTCTCGAGCTCGGTTGGCAGGGTGGCGGAGAAGAGCAGGTTCTGCCGCTCGGTCGGCATGGCGTTCATCAGCCACTGAATATCGGGCCAGAAGCCCATCTCCAGCAGGCGATCCGCCTCATCCAGCACAAGGGTGCGCAGGTGGCTCAGTCCCAGCAGCCGCTGGGCCAGCAAGTCCCGCAGTCGCCCCGGGGTCGCCACCAGCAGTTGGGGCCCCAGGGCCAGCTCGGCCTGTTGCTGCTCCTGGGCCACGCCGCCGCACAGGGTCAGGAGACGCAGCCCCAACGCCTCGGCACCGCCCTGCAGCGCGGCGCTCACCTGGGTCGCCAGCTCCCGGGTCGGCACCAGCACCAGCCCCTGTACCCGATCGGAGGCCGAGTCCAGCCCCTGCAGCAGCGGCAGGCCGAACGCCAGTGTCTTGCCGCTGCCGGTCTGGGCCAGCGCCAGCAGATCCTGGCCCTTCAGCGCCGCCGGAATGGCAAGCTGCTGGATGCGGGTCGGGGTGTGCAATTCGGCAGGCAAGGCGGCCAGCAGGGCGGGATCGAGGTGGAGTTCGTTAAAGGTCATGGGGCCACGCGGCAGGAAGAAGTGGGAGGCGAAGTCTAGCCAGCCTGACCCCATAAGTAAAAGGCCGGTGAGAAGAAGTGGGGGTATATGGGCCAGCCAGTCTGATCACCTCAACCCTGAGGGCCACGGCGCCCGCAATAAAAACGGCCTGCATCAGCAGGCCGTCGGCAATCAGGGCAAGACGAAACTTACAGGGCGGCCAGGGCGGCGGCGTAGTTCGGCTCGTCGGCCACTTCGGCCACCAGCTCGCTGTGCAGCACCTTGTCGTTTTCATCCAGCACCACGATGGCACGGGCAGCCAGGCCCACCAGGGGACCGGAGGAGAAGGCCACGCCGTAGTCCTGCAGGAAGGAGACGCCACGCAGGGTGGAGAGATTCACTACCTTGTCCAGACCCTCGGCGCCGCAGAAACGAGCCTGGGCGAACGGCAGATCGGCGGAGATGCACAGCACCACTGTGTTGTTCAGGGCGCTGGCCTGCTCGTTGAACTTGCGCACTGAGGTGGCGCAGGTCGGGGTATCGACGCTCGGGAAGATGTTCAGGATCTTGCGCTTTCCGGCGAAGGTCGCCAGGGTCGCATCGGACAGATCGCCAGCAACCAGGGAGAAGGGCTTGGCCTGCTCACCGGCAACGGGGAAATGGCCGGAGACGGAGACGGGGTTGCCTTGCAGGGTGACGGTATTGCTCATGTTAGGTCCTTGATTATCGATGGGGGATCCAGGGTTCCCAGTATAGGCCCAGCGGCAGGGGACAAACACCCGCTAACAAGAGGGATTTGTTGCCGCCTTGTCTCGCCCGTCCCGCTGAGATGGTACAAAGAGGGGCTTGACCTTGGACCTAACACCAAGGTTTACACTGGGCTCAGACATAAGGGATCCCGCAGGGGCGGGATCCACTCAAGAGGGACTCATCATGAGCAAATCCTGCTGCAGCCATTCCCATGCCGCCCCCATCAAGGCCATCGGCAAGGCCGCCCCCCATCAACACGAACACGGGCACGACAGCCACTGCTGCGATAATGCGGCCCCAGTCAGCTGCAGCGCCGGTACGGCCTCCCATGCCCATCAGGAGCAGGAGGTAAACGAATCACCGGGGGATGAAGAGCCCCCCAGAGGAAGTTGTCAGAGTCAGGGTTGCTGTGACTCGCAGCCAGCTCATGGCCATAGCGACCATGCTGGTCATGATCATCAGTCGGTCGCCGACAGCCCCGAGCCCCTGGCTTCGCCGACTCAGAACAGTCGCCGCCACAGCTGGCAGGTGCTGGGGATGGATTGCCCCAGCTGCGCCCGCAAGATAGAGACCGCCGTCAGCCGGGTCGAGGGCGTGCAGCAGGCCCGTGTGCTGTTTGCCACCGAGAAGCTGGTGGTGGATCTCGCCCCCGGCCTCTCCCCCGACCCCGTCACCGCAGCCGTGCTGGCCGCTGGCTTCCGGCTCAAGGGCGAGGCCAGTGCCAAGGCCGCCGATGACAAGCATCGCAGCCCCTGGCTGACGACACTGAGCAACTTGTTCGGCAAATATGGGCAACCCCTCTCCCTGGCCGCCCTGATGTTGGTGGCGGCCCTGCTGCCGGCCCAGTTCGGCCAGCCGCTCTTTACCCTGGCGACACTTTGGGGGCTCTGGCCCGTCGCCCGCAAGGCCTGGGCATTGACCAGAAGCGGATCCCCCTTCGCCATCGAGACCCTGATGACGGTGGCGGCGCTCGGCGCCCTCTTCCTCGGGGAGACCGCAGAGGCGGCCATGGTGCTGCTGCTCTTCATGCTGGGGGAACACCTGGAGGCCTACGCCGCCGGCCGTGCCCGCGCCGGTGTCACCGCCCTGATGGCCCTGGTGCCCGACCAGGCGCTGCGCATTCGTACCACCGCAGAAGGTGAAATACGGGAAGAGGTGGCCGCCGACGAACTGCGCCCGGGCGACATCATCGAAATCGCCCCCGGTGCCCGCCTGCCGGCCGACGCCCGCCTGATCGATGCCCTCGGCGCCTTTGACGAGAGCGCCCTGACCGGCGAGTCCATCCCGGTGGAGCGCCGCCAGGGTGACAAGGTGCCCGCCGGCAGTCTGGCGGCGGATAGGGTGCTGCGCCTCGAAGTGGTCTCCGAGCCCGGCAACAACGCCATCGACCGCATCCTGCACCTCATCGAGGAGGCCGAGAGCCAGCGCGCCCCCATAGAGCGCTTCATCGACCGCTTCAGCCGCTGGTACACCCCGGCCATGATGCTGGTCGCCCTGCTGGTGATGCTGGTCCCGCCGCTCGCCTTCGGCCAGGGCTGGGACGAGTGGATCTACCGCGCCCTGGCGCTGCTGCTCATCGGCTGCCCCTGCGCCCTGGTGATCTCCACCCCGGCGGCGGTCACCTCGGCCCTGGCCGCCGCCACCCGTCAGGGGGCCCTGATCAAGGGCGGTGCGGCCCTGGAGCGACTGGCCCATATAGACACAGTCGCCTTTGACAAGACAGGCACCCTGACCCTGGGCAAGCCCCAACTGACCGAGCTGGCAAGCCTGGATGGCCGACCGGAGGCCGAACTACTGGCCCTGGCCGCCGCCATAGAGCAGGGTTCCCACCACCCCCTGGCCCGCGCCGTGGTGGCTGCCGCGAGCGAGCAGGGGCTGACCCTGGCCAACGCCCGGGATCTGCGCGCCCTCCCCGGCATGGGGGTGGAGGGGCGCATCGACGGCGCCCTCTGGCAACTGCTGGCCCCGAGCCGGGTTCCCGCTCTGGGCGAGGCGCTCGAGGGGCAGATCGCCGCCCTGGAACGCCAGGGCAAGACGGTGATTTTGCTTTGCCGGATGGGAGAGGCGCCCAGCGCCCTGCTGGCGCTGCGGGACCAGATCCGGCCAGACGCCGCCGCGGCGCTGCGTGAGCTCAAGGCACTGGGGCTTGGCAGCATGATGCTGACCGGGGACAACCCGCGCGCCGCCGAGGCCATCGCCGGTGAGCTCGGCATGGAGTGGCGGGCCAGCCTGTTGCCGGAGGGCAAGGTGGAGGAGATTGCCAGGCTCGCAAAGACCCGCAAGGTGGCCATGATAGGGGATGGCATCAACGACGCCCCCGCCATGAAGCGTGCCAGCATCGGCATCGCCATGGGGGGTGGCACAGACGTGGCGCTGGAGACCGCCGATGCGGCCCTGACCCACAACCAGCTCGGCGGCCTGGCCGCCATGATCCGGTTGTCCCGCGCCGCGCTCGCCAACATCCACCAGAACATAGCCCTGGCGCTGGGGCTCAAGGCCATCTTCCTGGTCACCAGCCTGCTCGGCATCACGGGTCTGTGGATTGCGGTGCTGGCGGATACCGGCGCCACCGCTCTGGTGACGGCCAACGCTCTGCGACTGCTGCGCAAGCGCTGAGGTTCAGCCAGCAGCACAAAGCCGTCACCCCGGGGTGACGGCTTGTCTCTTTCCCCTATACCTGCAAAGAAAAAGCGCGGCTGCCCTCTGGCAGTCGCGCTTTGCTTACTCGCTCGGCTTATCCCACCCTTGGCGAGGTGGAATTCAACCCGGGGCTGCCGAGCCAGTCCCGGGCTCGATGGGAAGGCTTACTTGGCGCTGCACTCCTGGACTATCACTGTGCCCACTTCGCCAGAGGTCTTGGCCGGATCGACCTTGACCAGGAAGCTCCACAGGCCCTGGGCCAGAGTCATGCTGTTGTTGCCCATGCCACCATCGCCATGCTGCAGCGGATAGGACTGCTCGGGCTCCAGCGCGATCAGGGTGCCACCGGCATCCTTGACGAAGAACTGCTTGCTCCAGTTGCCGTCATCGTTGGCAAACTTGAAGTCAAAGCTGCCCCCGTAGTTGAAGGCGGCCTGATAGATGGCGAGGTTGCCCTCCATCCCCTTGTAGCTCAGCTGGTAAGCCGGTTGTGCGTTCCAGTCGCTCAGGCTGCCGCGAACATAGAGCGGGAAGCCCAGCGGGTTGCCCGCCACAGTATCCAGCACCTTGCAGCTCTGCACCGGCTCTGTGTAGCTGACGCTCAAGGTCGGCTTCTCCTTGTTCATGGCGGTGAAGACGAACTTGTAGCTGCCCGCCTTGTCCAGCGCCAACCCGACGTTGCCCGTTGAACCACCGGCACACAGGGTCAGCGGCGTGCCCACCACCAGCTTGTCACCGGCGTTGCAGCTGCCGTAGTTGATGTTCCAGCCAGCGTCGGCCACCTTCAGCTCAGTGTTGCCAAGCTGATCCGCCGTCACTTCAGCGCTGAACTCGTACATGAAGTTGCTGGTGAAGGTCAGCGGGTTCTTGTCCCCGAAGCTGGTATCCAGGAAGCCCTTCATGAAGAGCGCAGTGTCACCGAAGGGGGGCAGGGTGCTCAGGTCAGTCTTCTTGCCCACCGGCAGGCCCGCGCCCTGGGCGCCACTCTGCGGTTTGACGAAGACGGCGGCAGACCAGGCTCCGAGGGTCAGCTGGCCGTTGTCATAGCCGGCGCCACTGGCGATGCTGTCGACCCCGCGATGCTTGCCACTCAGCACCATGCCGGAGAGATCGATGGGCTGATCGTCGCCGTCACGGAAGTCGCCGATGCTCTGGGGGGCATTGCTGGCGTTGATCATCACCACCAGGCCGTCGATGGCGGGATCCAGATCCGCACCGGCCTTGCTGCCATCATCCACGCTCATCACGATGAGACCCGGCACCTGATCCGGCCCGGTGTTGCGGAAGTCGACCCGCTTGATCACCTCAGCCCCGCTGCCAAGACGCAGCAGACGGGAGGATTGACGCAGCTCGGACAGCTCCTGGTAGAAGCTCACCATCTGCTGCATCTCGGCCGACCCCGGCGTGGCGTGCTGGCCGAGCACCTGCTCGATCAGCGCGTAGTTGGCCTCGTCCTTGTCTTTGCGCGGCAAGCCCTTGTCGAAGTTGTTGTCCCCCAGGGTGTAATCGACCCTGTTGTACCAGTCACCGGAGTCGTAGCTGTCCCGCTCCATGGACTTGGATCGCAACAGTTCTACCCCGGCGTGGGTGAAGGGGATCCCCTGCCCCAGCATGGCGGTGGCCAGCGACACCCCCTGCATCCGCACCAGATCGGCCCCTCCCCGCGCCTTGTAGACCAGGTTGTCGAACAGGGTCTGGTTGTCGTGCTTGTCGACGTAGTTCTGAACTTCGGTCGGATCCTGGGCATAACCGGCGGATTGACCGTTGTAGTCGATGTCGGCGCCCTTCTTCGGCACCCCGTCCTTGTCGGTCAGCACGAACTCCTTGAGGTTGCCTGCCATGCCGAGGCGCACCAGGTCTGACTGATGCAGGGCGGTGGCAAGATCCACGCCGTCCAGCTCGTTGGCATCCACCAGGGCGCCGTTGCCGAAGCCCTGGGTCTTGCGAATGGCCTCGCCGCCGTCGAACGGGCTGCCGCCGCGCACCGCATCCCGCAACCGATCGGAGAAGGAGCCGATGCCGGTGCCGGCCAGGTGTTTCTGGGTCGCCTGCACGAAGCGCTTGTCATCCTGCACTTCGCCGAAGTTCCAGCCCTCGCCGTAGAAGTACATCTCGGGATTGACCTTCTTCACCTCGGCCAGGGCCTGCACCATCTGATCTTTCGGGTGATGACCCATGAGATCGAAGCGGAAGGCATCGATCTTGTAGTCCCGCGCCCAGGTCACCAGGGAGTCGTCCATCAGCTTGGCGAACATGGCGTGTTCAGGCGCCGTGTTGGAGCAGCAGGTGGAGTTCTCGACCGAGCCGGTCTCGGGATTGAGGCGCTGATAGTACCAGGGCACTATCTTGTCGAGTACGGATTTGGGCCCCAGGCCAGCTTCGTTGGTGTGGTTGTAGACCACGTCCATCACCACGTTCATGCCGATGTTCTGCTTGATGGCCATGACCATCTCACGGAACTCCTTGATCCGGGCCGTCCCCTCCGCATTGGTGGCGTAGGAACCTTCCGGGGTGGTGTAGTGGTAGGGGTCATAACCCCAGTTGAAGGAGTCCACCCCGCGCAGATAGCCATACAGCTCCTGCACCACAGGATTCTCCTTGCTGTCGCTGGCCTGCAGATCTTCCAGCACCGCCGCAATGGTCTCACCGCCGCCGCAGTGGCTGGCGAACCTGGAGTTCTTGACCTCGGCATTGACCTCGCACAGCTTGCTGAAGTCATCGCCGATGTTGGCCACCTTGGCCGGATCCTCGTTGACGGTGGCGATGTCGAACACCGGCAGCAGATGCAGGTGGCTGACGCCGCTCTTGGCCAGGGACTTGAGGTGGGTGACGGGGACGCTGTCGCTGTCGGTCAGCCCGAGGAACTTGCCGCGGTGCTCGACCGGAGTGGAGTCGTCATTGCCGGTCAAGTCCCGGACATGGGCCTCATAGATGGTGATGTCGGCGGGATTGGCCTGGCTGTGGGGGGCCTTGAGGCTGTCCCAGCCCTCGGGTTTGAGGGCAGGATCGTCGAGATCCACCACCTGACTGAACTCGGAGTTCATGGCCAGGCTCAGGGAGTAGGGGTCTGTCACCTGGTAGGATTCCAGCTTGCGGCTGACCGGATGATAGACCTCGACGACATAGCGATAGTACTTGCCCACCAGGTCGCTGCCGCCCTGCAGGCTCCAGCTGCCGCTGGCTTCGTCTTGTGTCATGGCGCGCTCGCCGAGGGCCTTGTGCTGCTCGTCAAAGAGCGCCAGCTTGACCGACTTGGCGGTCGGTGCCCAGAGCCGGAAGGTGACGTTGCCCCCTTCCACTATGGCGCCATAGGCCAGCTTGGTGGCGGCATCGGCATAGAGGGCATCGAGGGCACCGGCGCTCTGCACCAGGGTAGCCCCCTGCAACACGCCCTCGTCATCCGTGCCTATGGCCACCAGTTCCCCCTTGAGCAGGGGCTTGAGATCCGCGCCCGATGGCAGGGCAAAGGCGGCGGCATCCTTGAGGTGCGGGTACTTGGCCTGCTGCGAGGCCGAGAGGCTGGTCGGGGTCAGCTGGATATAGGGGAAGTCGAATACCCCTTCGGCATTGGCGGTGATAGTGCCTGATTCGGTGTGGTAGAGGCGCACATAGGGCTTGTCCTTGCCCCCTTGCCAGATGAGGGTGTTGCCGTCGATGAGGTGGGCACTGGCCCCCGCCACGCCGAAGGCGGCGGTGAAGGCCTCGGCACGGCTGCCGAAGATCTCGTTCTTGCCCGCGACTATGGCCACTGTGCGATCCGGGTGATCGCTGAAGATGACCTCCATGTTGGCGCCGGTCAGGTTGGCCAGATCGCCGTTGCGCGCGATGAAGTTGATGCAGCCCTCCATCTTGGCCAGCGGCACCACCCAGGCCGGGCCGAAGCTGTCCGCATCGGCTGGAACATTCGCCTTGCTGTCCCAATCGTCATAGCTGGGAACCTTGGTCTTATCGATGGCGCTGCAGGCATCGTTATTCCACAGGTGCAGGCTGTGGCTGGCGAAGGGCCCTGTGATCCCGCGCGCCGCGCTGCTCTGGGTATCCACCAGGGCGATCACGGCCTCATCGGGGCCGGCCACCAGCAGCTCGGCCGGGGGCTGGACGTTGGGAAGACGAGCGACAGGCTCATCCTGAGGGGTGGGGGTAGGAGTCGAAGAACTGTTGTCGTTACAGCCTGACAAAAGCGCGAGCAGTGAGGCTGTTACCAGCGCCACTTTGGTCTTTTTCATATCCATTTTTTTATAATTCCCGCTGTAGTTGGTCTCGATACTCGAGGTACCCGGTCGTAGCCGAGCGATGCCATATTAATCAGCGGAGATTGTTGTAAATGTGAGCAACAAGGCAAAAAAAACCAATCCGTTTCAACAAGATAACGTTTTCATAACGAAAATTGGATCGCGCTCACAGACCCGCCCCGGCTTTGGGCCCATACCAGCAGAGAGAGGGGTTCATGGCGGAAAAATCAATTTCCGTTCAAATGGATAGCAAGGAGTCATGGCCTATGAAACGGATCGAGGAGCAGGCAAAACGGCTGGATCAGGAGTATCAGGGGATTGCCCAGCTGTTCCACCAATTTTGCCAGCAGGCCGGGGGGCTCGCCGAGCAGTATCACTTCTTCAGCTGGCCCGATTACGAAGAGACGCCGCCCCTCTGCCGGGCCTTCACCCTGCTGGGTGAGCCCCGCGAGCTGCGGCTGCGCTGTCAGCCCGGTGAGCGGGGAACCCTGATCGGCATCATCCAGATCCTGGATGACGAGGGAAAGACCCACGCCAGCCTGGGCTTTCGCGCCGACGGCCACCTGCTGCTGGAGCCGGGTCGACTGCTGGATGATCCCCCTGGGTTGCTGCTCAAGCTGATGCTGGGCTCGCTCTGGCAGGATCAGGCCAAGGGGGAAAACGAGCGCCCGCCACACTGAGGCCAGGCGCCGGAGGCCTGGCTGGCCTCATCCCTGCGCTATCTCTATGGTCAGGTGTACCAGCTCCTCGTGGATGGCGAGCCGTTCGCGGATCGCCTGGGCCGGGACTGGGACCGCCATCCGCAGGGAGAGCACGGCCGCATACTGCACCTGTCCCACCCGCCAGACGTGCAGATCGCGGATCTCGGCGTCAGGCAGCTCGGCTATCACCTCGCGGATCTCCGCCACCAGGGGAGCGTCCATCTCCGCATCCAGCAGCACCCGCCCCGTATCCCGCAGCAACCCCCGGGCCCAAACCGCCACCAGCACGGCCCCCACTATGCCCATCAGGGGATCCAGCCAGTCGGCCCCCCACAGCATGCCCCCCACCAGGGCGATGATGGCCAGCACAGAGGTGGCCGCATCCGCCAGCACGTGGAGGTAGGCGGCGCGCAGGTTCAGATCCTGATGGCCGTGGTCGTGGGGGTGAGCATCATGGTCGTGACCGTGGTGATGATCGTGATGATCGTGATGATGAGCGTGGCCGTGGTGATGGCCCTGATCGTCCTTGAGCAGCCAGGCGCACGCCAGGTTCACCAGGAGGCCGAGCAGGGCGATGCCGATGGCCTGCTGATAATGGATAGGGCTGGGATCCAGCAGCCGGGCCACCGACTCGAACAGCATCAGGCCCGCCACTCCCACCAGCAGCAGGGCGCTGCTGAAACCTCCCAGCACCTCTATCTTCCAGGTGCCGAAGCTGAATCTGTGATCCCGGGCGAAGTGGCGGGCGGCGCGATAGGCCACGACGGAGAGGCCGAGGGCCAGGGCGTGGGAGCTCATGTGCCAGCCATCCGCCAGCAGCGCCATTGAGTTGTAGAACCAGCCGCCACCGATTTCCGCCACCATCATGATGAGGGTGAGCAGCACGGCCCAGCGGGTCTTGCGCTCCGCCAGCGGATTCCCTTCATGAACGACGGGTTGATGGCAGTGGAATGAGAGCAGGGATGACATGGATTTCTCCTGTGGGCCACGATGAAATATACTATACCCCAGTATAGTTTTATTGTGCGAGAGGATCCCATGTCACACACGGTTCACGACAAGAAGAAGCTGCTGGCCAGGGTCAGGCGCATCAAGGGACAGACAGGTGCGCTGGAAAGCGCCCTGGAGCAGGAGACAGACTGCGCCGCCATCTTGCAGCAGATAGCCGCCATCCGAGGCGCCGTCAACGGCCTGATGCTGGAGGTGCTGGAAGGCCATATGCGCGAGCATCTGGGGGCGCCGGAGGCGACCCCGGCCGAGCGGCTGGAGGATCTGGATCAGGTGGTGAGGGTGCTGCGCTCCTACCTGAAATGAGTGCGCCCGGGCAAACCGGGCGCAGGAGTCAGTCGAAGTCCGCGTAGGGGGTCAACGGCTGGGGTGGCATGTCGAGATCCCCCTGCCAGGGCTTGAAGGTGTAGCGCAGGAAGAGGGTGGCATGGCTGGGGGCATAGTCATCCGCCTGCTGGATGTCGATCCGCCCGCCGATGCGCCAGTGCTCGGTCAGGCGGTGCTCCACCACGGCATTCAGGGTATAGCCGAAGCCGCTGCTGCTGCCGCCCTGCACCGACTCGTTGCGGTCCGGCAAACCGGCTGGCAGCAGGCCTTCCAGGGGGTAGCGACGGCTGTCGTCGGTACGGGAGCTGGACCAGGATCCCGAGCCCCCCAGCTCCCATGACCAGTCGGGGGTGCGCTGCCGGTAGCTGACCGGCACCGAGATCGAGAAGTACCCTTGCGGGCTGTAATAGCCCCCCTGACCCAGGGTATAGCCGCTCAGATCCTGCTGGTAATGCCACAGCATGCTGCTCAGCCCCACGCTGGCCCGGCGGTTCGTCTCGTTGATGAGCTTGTAGTAGCCGCCCCCCATGAGCCGGGTGCGCCAGTTGTCCGGCACGTTCTTGCCCGTCAGCAGGTGTTGCTGGGCGCTGCCCCAGAAGCCGACGGCCCCCCCCAGATCATGGCTGAGATCGAGGCGAACCCCGTTCGCCCGCACTCCACCCCAGCTGATGCCGGTCCCCGGATCCACAGTGCCCGCATAGGAGAGCAGCGAGCTGCTGACGGGCCGCCGGGAGAGGGTGAGCCCCCACCCCAGCTCGCGCCAGTCTCCCGTCACAGTCGCGCCGCCGACCCAGTCCACCACCTCGAAGCCGAGGGGCGTGGTACCCAGATCGAAGGCCCAGGCCCCCTTGTGCCAGCCCGCCGCCAGTGTGGTGCCCCGGCTCTGCTGGTGCTCCCCTCCCCGGCAGTCGCGGGCGGCGCAGGTGCCGAACTCCTCCCGGTAGGGGGACGCTGGCAACTGGCCCGCATCCATGTCCACCAGCTCGAGGCGGCCAAAGGCGGTGCCGCCAGCCAGAGGCGTATCCAGTTGCATCATCTGGGTCAGGGCCCGCAGATCGGAGACGCCGCCGGTGCCGCTGGATCCCCAGTAGTCGCTGTCGAGGGAGACAGTGGTCTGCTGCTGCCGATAGTGACTGTCCAGATCCCCCCGCAGCCCCGAGGCCAGCCACTCCTCGCCGTCGCGGCTGCGGGCGATCGCGGTCAGGGCGCCTTCATCCAGATCCTCCCTGGGGGCCAGACCCGCCGCCACCAGCCCCTTGCGATCCCGCGCCAGGGCGCCCTCGGCGTCGCCGGTGGCGAAACGCTGGCGGGCGGCGTCACGCCAGAACAGAGCCGTCTGCTGGGAGGCGGGCTGCGTCGACACCAGGGGCTCGTAGCCGGTGAAGATGGCTTGCGCCGTCTCCCCCTCCCCCAGCGCCTGATAGAGGTTCGCCACCCGGCGGTAGTAGTTGAACTCGTCTGCGGGCAAGGGGCTGACAGGCCAGGCCGGCAGCCAGTGACGAGCCGCGGCCAGATCCCCCCTGGCCTGCGCCAGCTCGGCCATGCCGAGCCTGGCCTCTGGGTGCTGGGGCGCGTGCGCCAGCACCTCGCGGTAATGGCGCTCGGCCCCGGCGACGTCCCCCCGCTCGGCGGCCCATTCTGCCAGCATCAGGGTCACCTCATCATCGGGCTGCAACGGTTGCAGCAGGCGCTCGGCGCCCGCCTCATCCCCCTGCTGGTGCAATTGCCTGGCGTTGGCCAGCAGCTCGCCACGGGCGAGGCGGCGATCCAGCTCCTGCATGTCCGCCGACCAGCGCGCAGCCGGCACCTCGGCCAGCACGGCGCGGGCCTGGGACGACTGATCCTGCCCCGACAGGTAGAGGGCTGTGGCGTAGCGCAGGCTGTTGTCCTGAGGCCGGGTCGCCAACCGCCCCCGCAGCAGCAGCTCCCCGCCGGCTGCATCCCCGAGACGGGCCTGGGTGGCGGCGACCCGGTAGGCCAGCCAGACATCATCCGGCATCAGCCCCAGCGCCTCCTGGCGCTGGGCCAGGGCCTGGGGCAGCTTGCCGGCCTTGTCGAGCTGATCGGCCTGCTCCTGCAACAGCTCGGCCTTGAGCCGCTTGCCCTCGGCCTGCATGGCCGGGGTGCCCTGCTGATCCAGCAGGGCCAGTGCCCGCGCCGGATCCTGCCCCTTGTAGAGATCGAACAGCCGGGCCAGGGCCCGATCACGGGCTCCCGGCATGGCGAATGCCTTGCGATAGGCAAGCTCGGCTTCGCCGTCGCGATGGCGGCCCCGCTCGCTGTCCCCCAATCCCAGCCAGGCCTCCGGCTCCTTGCCATCCAGGGCGATGGCGCTGCGATAGCGGGTCGCCGCCGCCTCCCATTGCTGCTGCTCCAGGGCCTGGGAGCCCTGGTTGACCAGCAGCCAGTAGCGGTTGGTGGTCAGCAGGCTGGTCCACTTGTCCTTGTCGGTCACATCGGGATGGCGCAGCACCCGCTCGAACTGGGCGATGGCGAGCGCGCGCTGATCGTTGCGGGAATAGGCCTGCCCCAGGGCCCCCATGAGTTCGGGATCCCCGGGATTGGCGGCAAGGGCCCGCTGCAGCTCGGCTATGGTGGCCCCGCCGCTGGCGGTACGGGCCAGCGCCAGCTGACGGGAGCGATAGGCCGGAGAGGCCCACTGCGCCTCCTGGGTGGCGAGCAGCGCCTCGGCCTTGTCGGCCTCCATCTCGGTACTGAAGAGGGCTATGTATTGCTTCAACTCGTCGATGCTCTGGGGCCCGACCGCCATGGCCTCGATGTCCGCCAGCCAGATCTCGGCCGCCTCCCCGCGGCTGCTGTCATCCTGCGCCATCTCCCGCAGCAGCCCCAGGGCCTGCTGGCGCCGACCGTCGGCCAGGTAGTGGCGGGCCAGCCCACTGCGCACCCGTGGCTCACCCGGATATTGCCGGTTCAGGCTCTCCAGCGAGGCCATGCCTCTGGCTCTCAGGGCGGGCATGCGCATCTGCAGCAAGGCATATTCCACCGCCACGTCGAGATTCGGGGCCAGCTCCCCCACGAACAGGGAGCGATAGAGGCGCTCGGCCTCTTCCAGCCGGCCGGCATTGGTCAGCAGCCGCGCCTGTTGCAGTTGCTGGCGCTGGGCCGAATCGCTCAGGGCGAGATTGGCCATGCCCTGGCGGTAAATCGGGGAGTCCGGCGCCAGCTTGCCGAGCCTGGCGAGCAGCGCCTTCGCCTCCCTGGTCTTGCCCTGACGCAGGGCCTGGCGCGCCTGGGCCGCAAGCAGCTCCGGGTGATTGGGCTCCACCAGAGAGAGGGAGTAGAGGCTGTTGCTGACGAGATCCTCACGCCCGCTGGCCTCCCCTATCCTGACCTGCTCGAGCAGCCAGTCCACCGGCTGCACAGCCCCCAGCGCCAGGTTGCCGCTCATCAGGCAGGCGAGCAGGCAACCCAGGGTCAATCTGCTTGGCATGACTCGCTCCAGCCTGGCTGCAGGGTGCCGTCCGCGGCGAAGCGATAGCGACCCTGATCCCAGCCGGCGCCAAACAGGGTCAGGACGCTGCCGTAATAGGCGTCGGCCTGCTCACCCTGCTGTTTCACCTGCTCACGCAGACTGGCCAGCATAGGCTGCCCCTGGGAGAGGGGCAGCAGGGCGGCGGCAAAGCCGACCGGTCCCCGCCCCTGGGTCTGGCCACTCTGGGTGTCGACCCGCTCGGGGACGGCGCCAAGGGCCGCCGTGCTCTCCAGCATGGGGGCGAAGTGCGCCACCAGGGGCGCCTTGGCGGGATCCTCGTCGTTCAGCATGCCGAGCCAGAGGTAGACGCGGATGGCGTCGTAGCTGCCCTGGGGCCCCTTGTCGGCGGTCACCTGCCAGCCCTTCTCCCCCTGCCAGTCAACCCAGTCGGGGGCAAAGCCACGGGGGGCGCTCTCCTGCAGCAGCCTCGGCAGTTGCCCACGCATCTCGCGCCAGGGCCCCTGCAGCGCCGCGAAGCGGGCCAGCAGCTGGGGCGGCAGGTAACTCGGGTTCAGGGTCCAGCGCCCCTCCCCCGTATAGCCGTGGGCGCCGGGCAGCAACACAGGGCCCAGACCGGGAACTGTGGCGACCTCCTCCCGGGCGATGCGCCGCAGAAGCAGGGTACCGATGGACTCGTAGCTGTGGTTGTCCCACAGACGCCCCGCCTCCAGCAGGCTGTAGGCTATCCAGAGATCCGAGTCGGACGCGCTGTTCTCATCCAGCACACCCCAGCTGCCATCCTCCTTTTGGCCCCAGAGCCAGGACGGCAGGAAGCCGGTCAGATCCCCCCGGGCGAGCCGCCGCTCGGTCCAGTCGAGCAGGCGGGCGAAGGTCTCCCTGTCGTTGTTGACCAGGGCGAAGAAGAGACCGTAGCTCTGCCCCTCAGAGGTGGTGATCCGCCGACCGTCGGCCGGGTCTATGACCCTCCCCTCCTCGCTGATGTAGTGCTGGCGAAAATGCTGCCACGCCGGCCAGTCACAGGCCGCCAGGGCAGGCAGGCTACACAGGGCCCAGATCAGCAGGGCACCACAGGCTTTTTTCATCTGAGTCATCTCTTAATCTTCCTTCAGGCGGCTACGGCTGGCACCGGCCAGCAGCACCCGCAGGCCCCAGCCCAGCACCAGCATGCAGAGCAGCGTCAGTCCGGCGAGGCGCAGCGGATACTCGGCAAACAGCTGCCAGACTCGCTCCCACCAGGGCAGATAGCCCACCTCATAACGCTCCCCGACCTCCAGGCTCTTCACCCCGGACTCCCGGATGATGGCTACCGAGCCCGCGACCTGGCCGCGCAGGGTGGCGTTTTGCAGTGTGTTGTTGAGCAAGGTGACCCCGGCCGGACCATCGGCCAGCAGGGCCACCAGGCTACGCTGCTCATGGGTCGGCGATTGCAGGCCCAGGATGACGGCGATGGCGCGGTTGCCCGTCATGCCGACCCTGGCCTGGGGCTGGCGATCGGCCATGCTGTGCAGCAGATCCCCCTGATGCTGGCGAGTCGGCTCATTGACCCAGCTGCGGGTGGCCTGCAGCAGGGCGTCTGGCGCCAGATCCCCCTGAAACTCCTCGGGCAGGGTGCCGATGAGCAGGGTATCCAGATCGGCGGTGCGGGCCTGCTCCCAGTCATCCAGGACTCGCAGGGAGAGGGCCGGATAACCTGTCTCGGCCCCGATGGCCCCCACGGCATCGAGCAGGGTGGTGATCTGCGCCGGGTGCGCCCTGGCGGGCATGACCACCTGGCTGTCGGCAAGATCCGCCATTCGGCTGAACGGGAAGCCCGCATAGGCGAAGGCCTTGAGGTTCGGCATCTCGATGAAGTGGCGATAGCCGCTGAAGTCGATGGTGGAGCCATCGTCGATGCGCACCTGATGGGCGGGGGGCATCACCAGATCGCAGCGGCCGTTCTCATTGCCCCCCTTCATCTCCCTGGCATATTCAAACGAGAAGCTCAGGCTGTTGGACTGGGTGGTCTTGAGCCCGGGCATGCGCAGCGCAGTGGCGTCGTCATCGGCGGCGAACCAGAGCGGCAGGGTGAGCAACTGCTCACTCTTGGCCTCACCAGGTTCGAGCGGGAACGACTTCATGAACTGGCCGTTGACCGCCACGTCCAGGCGGGAGCCATCCCGCTGGATTGGCGCCGTGTTGTGGTACTTGAGATCCGCCTTGATACCGTTGGAGCCCAGCAGATAGAGATCCGGCGGCAGCCGCAGCGTCAGGCTCATGGGCCAGAGCCGGCTGCCCGTCGCCTGCAGCTGGCCCGGATAATCCGTCAGCTCGTCAAACCGCATCTTGCGATCGAGCCGCACCCAGTTGGGGGCGTCATAGGGCTGGCGCGGGGCCAGGGGTTTCACCTCGTCCACCAGCACGCTCTGGCCGCGCAGCAACACCTCCCCCTGCGCCAGCCCCTTGGCCGCGGTCAGCAGATCCTGCTGATCCCGCCCCAGGATCAGCAGCAGCTTCACATAGGGGTTGTCGGGGGAGCTGATCATGTCGATGGTGGGGCCCTTCACCTTGGGGTAGTCGACCAGAAAATCGGGGCGGGCGTCGTTGGTGGCGAAGATCACCCCGTTGCGATCCGGCAGCTGGTTGATGAGCACAGGGAAGTGCTGACCCCGCCACTGGGCCTTGGTGCCGAACCAGGACGCCAGCACGGCCGCCGCCTGCTGTTGCAGGAGCGGGACTGTGCCGCTGAACACCATGGGCAGGATCAGCTTGCCGTTGTCCCGCACGTCGAGGAACGGCATGGGGAAGAAGGAGAGTTCGTTGCGCACCGGCAGGGTCTGCAGTTGCAGGCTCAGCTTGCTGTCCCGGTTGACGTTGAGCCACAGGGTATCGCTCGCCGGGTTCTCGCACACCTTCTGGTAGTGGCCGACGAAGCTCACCTTGATCCGGTTGAAGTCCTTGGCGTAGCGCGGATCCAGCTCGATGCGGGCATGGGTGCGCTCCCCCATCTGCTCCTTGGTGAGGGCGGTGACCCCCATCAGCTCGTCATTGAGGTAGACCTTGATCTGGGAGAGCAGCGGCAGCAAGGAGGGGGACGGGGTGAAGTCGAGATCCAGGCTGGCCCGGGTGACCACTTCGTCCCGCCGCACCGTGAAGTCCGCCTGACCGTCAGGCGCATTGCCACGCAGGGAGAGGGTGCCCGGAGACGAGGACATCTGTTCGAAACTCAGGTCCTGACTGCGCACCGGGGCGGGCACCGGCGGCAAGGGGCCGCTGGCCTCGGCGGCCAGCGCACTCTGCGTCATCAGCAGGAGAGGGATAAGGTAGCGTTGTGGTTTCATCATCCTTTCACTGTCTGTGTGGTCGGAGCCCCGGACCGGAAATCCGGCGAGACGCGACGAGGAACGAAAGAGAGCAGCCAGCGAGCCAGCTTCTCAAACAGGATACAAACAAAGCCGATGGGTGAGGTGCGCGCCAGGCGCCAGTAAGCTCCCCAGCCGAGCAGCGTGATGTCGAGCAGGCTGTGGAGCGGGCGATCCTTGCCGAGGCGCTGCTGCCACAGGGACCAGGTGTCGGCCCGGGCGAAGGTGCACTGGATGAAGGCGATGTGCTGGGCCTGCGCCATGGGCTCCAGCTCCAGCCCCAGCTTGCGGCCGAACACCCGCTGCACCTTGGCGGCGAAGGCCTGCTCCCGCTGGCCATGGCGCAGCAACAACCAGACCCTCTCCTTGTCGGCCAGGGGCAGGGCGTCCTCGAGCAGGACGCCGACCCCGCCATTGGAGTAGTCCTTGAGGGTGCAGGGGTAGAGGTGGCCGTTGGCCAGCTTGATGGCCGCCGGCATCACCATCTCCACCCTGGGGTTGGTGCGCACCTGGCGCGACTCGAACGCTACCGCCAGCGCCCCGCCCAGTATGGTCATGTTGTAGAGGGTCCACAGCATGCTGAGGATCAGGGTCAGCACCTCGTCGGCCGGGCCGGTGCAGATGCGCCAGATGCCAAAGCCCAGCCCGCACAGGTTGAGCAGGATCAGGATCAGATAGGGCCTGGAGACAGACAGATCCAGATACACCTCCTCCGTCATGCCCCCCTTGGCGGTGACATTGAACTTGCCCTTGTGGGGGGCAAACAGCGCCACCGTGGTCGGCCTGGCTATGTACCAGGCGAGCACGGTCTCGTAGACCTCCCCCCAGAAGGAGTGGCGCACCTTGCCCTGCAGCCGGGAGTTGGTCAGGGCGCTGTGGAAGATGTGCGGCAACATGTAGAGGGCGATGGCCGCCGCCGGGGCATAGATGATGTAGGCGTGCAGGATCAGGAAGGCGAGCGGCGCCGTCAGGAAGATGAGGCGCGGTATGCCCGACAGGAAGTGCAGCATGGCGTTGAAGTAGCAGAGCCGCTGCCCCAGATTGAGCCCCTTGCCAAACAGGGGGTTGTCCAGGCGCAGGATCTGCACCATGCCGCGCGCCCAGCGGATGCGCTGCCCTATGTGGGCGGAGAGACTCTCGGTGGCCAGCCCCGCCGCCAGGGGAATGCGGATATAGGCGGAGGTGTAGCCAAGGCGGTGCAGCCGCAACGAGGTGTGGGCATCCTCGGTGACCGTCTCCACCGCTATGCCGCCGATCTCGTCCAGGGCAGAACGCTTGATGACGGCGCAGGAGCCGCAGAAGAAGCTGGCGTCCCACATGTCGTTGCCATCCTGCACCAGGCCGTAGAACAGCGCCCCCTCGTTCGGCATCTTGCGAAACCGCTGCAGGTTGTGCTCGAACGGATCGGCGGAGAAGAAGTGATGGGGGGTCTGCACCACCCCGAGCCTGGGATCCCGGTAGAACCAGCCCACCGTCATCTGCAGGAAGGATCGGGTCGGCAGGTGATCGCAGTCGAAGATGGCGACCAGATCCCCGCTCGCCTGCTTGAGGGCGTGATTGATGTTGCCCGCCTTGGCGTGCTCGTGGGTCGGCCGCGCCACATAGCGGATCCCCGCCTCTTCGGCGAAGGCGCGAAACGACGCCCTATCCCCGTCATCGAGCAGCCAGACCGTCAGCTTGTCGGCGGGCCAGTCGAGGGCCAGGGCTGCGTAGACTGTGCCCTTGACGATGGCGAGATCCTCGTTGTAGGTGGGGATCATCAGATCCACGCTGGGCCACTGTGCCGAATCCGCCGGCAAGGGCGCCGGGGGGCGATTCAGCGGCCAGGCCGTCTGCCAGTAGCCGAGCAGCAGCACTATCCAGGCATAGGTCTCGGCGGCCAGCAGCAAGAGGCCGCAGGTGAGGCTGACGGGGTCGAACCAGTCCAGGGTGGAGGTGTAGCGCCACCAGATGTAGCGGCAGGAGACGGTGAGAGAGAGCACCATCATCATCAACATGGGGTAACGGCCCGGCACGGCGCGCAGTATGAAGGCCATCCCCATCAGCATGATGACGAACACCAGCTGCGCCTGCAGGGTGAATGGCTGGGTAATGCAGAGCAGGGAGAGGGTGCCGGCCACCGCGCAGAGCAGCACGCTCTTCCAGCGCGCCTCCCTGGGGGTGGCCCTGGCCGCCGCCAGTCCCCTCTCTTCCTGCCGGATCAGGAAGCGGCCGAGGGCCTGGGTGCCCCACTGCCAGGCGCGCTGCCAGGAGGCGGGCCAGCGCAGGGGTATCGGCTTGGGACGGCGCACTATGATCCAGAGGCTCTGCAACAGGATCCGCAGGGGATCCCCGACCCGGGGCCGGGCCAGGTGGGGATAGAGCCCCTCTGCATGGCCCAGCACCCACTGCCAGCCATGGCGCTCCAGGGGGAACAGGGCCCAGGCCAGCAGCCACACCAGTGTCAGACCGGCGGATCCCAGCCGGGAGCCACCCTGGCGGCGCAGCCCCTGGTAGTGCCGGGAGCACCAGAGGCTCACCGTCGGCGTCAACAGCCAGGCTAGCATGGGCCGTCGCCCCCGGCGCCCAGACACCAGCTGGCCAGGGAGGCCAGCTCGTGGGCGATCAGGCTGGTGGGGGCATAGCGGCCCACCGGCTGCTTGGCCGCCATGGCTTCGGCCATCGCCTCGTCCCGGTGCAGCCGCAGGCCGAGCAGGGGCAGGCCGGCCGCCTGCCAGAGATCCAGCAGATCCTGCTGCAGGGCGCGGCGGCTGGTGAACTGGGTCACCAGCAATCGCTCCCCCACCGCCCAGACATGGCGATGGAGCCGCACATGGCAGTTGGCATCGGCATTGACTACGGTCAGCAGTTGGCAAGGGATCTCGGGAACCGGGCCCATGGGCAAGTCCAGCAGCACCAGATCATAGCCCTCGAGGGCCTGCAGCCAGGCCCCGGCGGATGCCCCCGACTGAGCGCCATGGGGCAGCAGATCCAGCCCCTCCTCATAGTGATGGAGCGCCGAGCGCCACTCCTGCGCCGGATCCGCCAGCCGGCTCCAGCCCCTGGCATCGGCATGGGGCAACCCCAGATGGATACCAAGCAGGTTGTCCTGGCACAGATCCACCGCCAGCACCCGGGCCCCCTGCTCTCGGGCCGCCAACGCCAGGCCGGCGACGAGGGAGCTGGTGCCCACGCCGCCACGGATCCCTTGCAGGGCAACGCAATTCATTCAGGCCCCCTCATCTCCAGCTCCGCCAGCAGGGGGAAGCGCTCGCGCAAGGCGACGAGCCGCTCCCTGAAGGCGATGTCCTGATAGGGGAGGCTCACGCCGAAGGCCTGCTGCACCATGGCCACGTCGCTCATCATGCCGCCTTCGACCGGCACACCGAAGGGGGTTGGTGTCAGGGGTCGCCGCTCACTCTGCATCTCATCCTCCGGTGTCATAGGGGATAGGGGACCCAGTCCCCCTCCCCCAGCTTGATGTGGTACTTGCCCTGATATTCGAGGACGACCGAGCCCTGGTTCTCCGAGACCGCTGGCGTCTCGGGCAGCCCCTTGAGCAGCCCGTCCCAATCTATGGTGGCACTGCCGAAGGTGTTGCCGCCGACCAGGCGCGAGATAAGCTCCGAGATGGCCAGGAAGCTGCTGGGGGCATCTATGGCCTTGGTCGCTTCATGGCCGCCCTTGGCACCTATCAGGGCAACCCCGACCGGCACCTGGGTGATGCTGGGACTGGGGATGTCACGCAGACCGGCCATCTGCATCTTGTCGCCGGCGATGGCCGCCCCGTGCTCGGGCACCAGGATCACCGCCACCTTGCGGCCAGACTGCTCCAGCGAGGTGAGGAAATGATCCAGTTGATCGAGCAGGGTCTGCAGTCGTGCCTTGTAGGGGGCTATCTGGTGATTGGCTACATAACGGTTGCCGTCGTGCAGGGCGATGAGGTTGAAGAAGGTCACATTGCGTTCGGCCTTGCTCTTCTCACGCTCACTCAGCCAGCGGGCGAACAGGGCATCATCCCGATAGATGGGTTCCCCATCGAAGGAGGCGAGATCGTGGGGCATCCCCTCCTTGCTCATGAGGGGGACATCCAGACTGGCGTACTGCTGCAGATCCTTGAGGTAGTTGCCGAATGCCCCCGAGTGATCCATGGCGAGCTGCTTCTCGAACCCGAGCTGGGCCAGATTGTCGAACAGCAGGCACTGGCTGGGCGCTGTCGTGTAGAGCCCCTGGTGGCTGGGCTGCCCGCAACTTGCCCGCAGCAGCCGGATCGAGCTCGGGCCGCTGTAGGAGGTGGCCGAGTTGAAATGCTTGAACATCAGGTCCAGGTGGCGACCTATGGGGTGAGCCATCAGATCGCTGGCCTTCACATCGCTCCAGGCAAGGGAGCAGATGTTGATGATGAGCACGTCGAAGGGGGCCGCATCCGCTGGCAACTGCTGCGGGAAATGCACGACCCTGTCCCGCTCTTGCGCATAGAAGCTGTCGAGGTAGGCATTGAGATTCTGGTTGGTCGGCGGCGCGCTCTGATCCAGCTGCTCCGTCATGGATACCTCCTTGCCCTCAGGCTCAGCCGCCGGCTCGCTGCCCTTGTCGGTGCTGACGACCCGGGTTGCCTGCGAAGCAAAGGGATCCCCCACCAGGGGGGAGAGCCACAGCCAGAGCAGGGCCAGCAGGATCCAGGGGGTGAAGCGCAGCCACTGGGCGATGAACAGATAGAGGGTCAGCATCACGAAGCCGGCGCCGACCATCTCCCAGTTGATGAAACGCCCGAGCAGCTCCAGCCAGTAATCCAGGGTGAAGGAGAAGACCTGCGCCCCCTGGGCGCGAATGCTCTCCATGCCCGGCAGCCAGGTGTCGTGATAGAAGATCCCCACCCCGACAGGCAGTGCCAGCCAGTGCCGGATGCGCCGCAACCCCGCCCGGGGCAGGGGGAAGATCAGGAAGGCGGCAAACACCAGATTGATCAGGGGGTGGAAATTGAGGTAGCCCGCCCAGAGCAGGGCAAACTTGGCAAGGAAATAGATATTCCAGCCACCCAGGCCGTGCCAGTCCAGCCAGGGGGAAGAGGCATTAGAAACGTGTCGAGTCATCGGCGATGGGTCACCCGTTATGGCGGGGCCCCGCAACGGGACCCAGGCACATTGCAATGTGTTGTCAGAAAATACTCAGTTTATTATGCAACTAATCACTTGTCTCAGGTGGCCCCGCATGAGGTCCGGGCAACCGGGTGACCAACATGATTGAGTGCAATATGCACGACAATGTTATCCAAGTGACACTATAAAAGGCACCCTCAGCGGCCAAAATAGGGGGATTAATTTTATGGCTGGCCTTTTCTGCATGAACCACGGCGCCCGCTTGCTACGACAACAGCTGTCATCCTTGCCGCCATGCCGAACAACTTGAGGCCACTTCCAGATTACGCCATGATAACGGCCCCGGCCGCGGGCCGGCGAAATTGGACAGTCAACCTCAAGGACCCCCCATGTTTGAACACGTCGATGCCTATGCTGGCGACCCCATACTCACGCTCGTCGAGACCTTCCACAAAGACACCCGCGAGCAGAAGGTGAACCTGGGGATCGGCCTCTATTACGACGAGCAGGGCCGCATTCCGCTGCTGCCCTCGGTGCAGCAAGCCGAAGCCCAGCGCGCCGCCGCGCCGGCGCCGCGCCCCTATCAGCCGATGGAAGGGGCCGCCAACTACCGCACCGCGGTGCAGCACCTGCTGTTTGGCGCCGATCACGAGGCGGTCAAGGCCGGTCGCATCGCCACCATCCAGACCATAGGCGGCTCCGGCGCCCTGAAGATCGGTGCCGATCTGCTCAAGCGCTACTTCCCGACCTCAGAGGTGTGGGTCAGCAATCCGACCTGGGACAACCACAAGGCCATGTTCGAGGGAGCCGGCATCAAGGTGCACGACTACCCCTACTACGACGCGGCCACCGGCGGCGTGCAATTCGACGCCATGATCGACTGCCTGAGCACCCTGCCGGCCAGGAGCATAGTGCTGCTGCACCCCTGCTGTCACAACCCGACCGGGGTGGATCTCTCCCGCGCCCAGTGGGACCAGGTGATCGCGCTGGTGGTCGAGAAGAACCTGATCCCCTTTATGGACATCGCCTATCAGGGCTTCGGTGACGGGCTGGAAGAGGATGCCTACGCCATCCGCGCCATGGTGGCCGCCGGGGTCAGCTTCTTCGTCAGCAACTCCTTCTCCAAGAACCTCTCCTTCTACGGCGAGCGCTGCGGCGGCCTGTCGGTCATCTGCCAGGATGCGGAAGAGGCGAGCCGGGTACTGGGCCAGATGAAGGCGACTGTGCGTCGCAACTACTCCAGCCCCCCCACTCACGGTGGTCAGGTAGCCGCAGCAGTGATGAGCCAACCCGAGCTGCATGCCCTGTGGGTCGGCGAGGTGACCGAGATGCGCACCCGCATCAAGGCCATGCGCCAGAAGCTGTTCGAGGTGCTGAGCGCCAAGGTGCCGGGCCGCGATTTTGGCTACTTCATCAGCCAGCGCGGCATGTTCAGCTACACCGGCTTCACGCCGGAGCAGGTGGACCGCCTGCGCGAAGAGTTCGCCGTCTATCTGGTGCGCTCGGGCCGCATGTGCGTGGCGGGCCTCAACAGCCGCAACGTCGACTACGTAGCGGACGCCATGGCCGCCGTGCTCAAGGGTTAATCCCCATGCCCCGCTCAGGCGGGGCTTTTTGTTTGCTCCGTCTGGAGGGGCAATACCGGCTGCCAGACGCTCCCCTCATCCTCGCCCGCACGGGCTTAATCCCGGGAGGTTTTATGGATCTCATCGCACTTTCCCGCCTGGGCGGTCGTCATCTGGTCACCCTGCACCTGCTGCTGGACACCCAGAGCGTCACCCGCAGCGCCGAGCGCCTCTGCACCACTCCCTCCACCGTCAGCAAGACCCTCAACCAGCTGCGGGATCTGCTGGGGGATCAGCTGCTCTACCGTCAGGGCAACCAGCTGCTGCTCACCCCCTTTGCCGAGCGGCTCGGCCCCAGCCTGCGCCGACTGCTGAGCGAACTGAACGGCCTCACCAGTCCGGAGGGCTTCAACCCCGCCAGCTGGCAGGGGGAGCTGAATCTGGCGATGCGCGAGAGCAGCATGATCTGGCCCATGGGGCCCGTGCTGGGGAAGTTGATGCAGGAAGTACCCGGGCTGGTGCCCGTCATCTGGAACAAGGATCAGCAGGGACTGGCGGCGCTGGCGGCGGGCAAGCTCGACTTCGTGATCCTGCCCCACGATCAGAGCCAGCCCCTGCCCAGCCAGCCTGGCCTGGTATGGGAGACGCTGCGGGAAGACAAGCTGGTCTGCCTGCTGCGCGCGGATCATCCGGCGCAGGATCAGCCCTGGGATCTGGATGCTTACTTAAGCTGGCGCCATATCCTCATTCGTGACAGCGAGCTGGCCGACCCCTTCTTCGAGCAGAGCCTGGCCCAGCGCCAGGTAAGGCGCCAGATAGGAGCCACCCTGCCGGACTTTGGCAGTGCCACCGCCCTGCTGCGTCAGAGCGATCTCATCCTCACCGCCATCGAGGGCTGGGCCGGGCAGGCCGAGCCGTCCGGGCTGGTGAGGCGGCCCGTCCCGTTCGACTATGGCGCCGTGACCCACAGCCTGGTGTGGTACGGCCCCCTGGGGGAAGATCCCGCCCTGCACTGGTTCCGCCAGCGGATCCTCCAGCTCGCCCGGGAGCTGGGTGCCTGAGAGTGCCCGGGGGGCTCAGGGCTTCTTGGTGTAGATGGGGCTCGGGAAGGAGGCGACGTTGTTGCCCAGCTCAGTGATGCGGGCCGCCCCCTGCTTGCGCACCTGATCGATGCGCAGCACCTGGTGCATGGGGATCAGGGTGCGGTTGACGTCGGCAAACTCACTCTTGAGCTTCTCGTGGCTGGGATCGACGATGAGCGCCGTGTGGTTGTCCCACACGAAGTTCGCGATCTCGATGAAGCCAAACAGCTGGCCCTGATTCACGTCCCTGACATAGACCTCGTAACGCTCGTTGTGACAAATAAACTGCACTCGATATAAGGCGTTGGCTTCACTCATGGGTATCTGTTGGTGATGGGCGGTTTTCCCATTCTAGCCGCCACTTTCCGCGCACCAAATAGACAGACATCACAGTTGCGTCATATCGGGTCTCAGGAGGCAGAAGATTCGGCGTCCGTCACAGCGGCGGCAGGGAAACAGGGCCAAATCCTTTCACCTTCAATGCGTTGGACAACCTATCAAGCTCCTCCATGGCGGCCTCCTGCCAGCCCATCGCCTCCCCGCGCACCCCGTGATGGCGAAAGCCGTTGAGACGAATGGGCACAGGCCCAAGGGTCTGCAAGAAGGCAGCGAGCCCGGCGTCCAGCTCCCCTCCGACGTCCAGAAAGTCGCTGCGCCCCGGCACCTGGAGCAGCCGCAGCTCCGCCAGCTTGCCAGCCCGCGCGAGCAGTTGCAGCGAGGCCAGCACCCGCTCCCGGCCCTGACCGGTGAGCGAGTGATGCACCGACTCGCGCCACCCCTTGAGATCTATCATGGCGCCGTCCAGCACCGGCAGCAGCCGCTGCCAGCCCGTTTCACCAAGGGAGCCGTTGCTGTCGAGCAGGCAGCTCAGGTGGGTCAGGTCGGGCGCGGCCTTGATGGCCGCAAAGAGCGCCACCACGAAGGGGAGCTGGGTGGTGGCCTCACCGCCGGATACTGTGATGCCGGTGAGCAGCGGGCCGTAGCGGCGCAGCAGGGCCAGCACCTCGGCCACCGACATCTGGTGGGTCTTGGGGCTGGCGCTGCGGGGACAGGCATCCAGGCAGCGGTCGCAGTGGGTGCACAGAGACGCCTGCCAACGCACACTGCCATCAATGGGAGTCAGGGCGCCGCTCGGGCAGCCGGGCACGCAGTCGCCACAGTGATCGCACAGCCCTATGGTGTGGGGGTTGTGGCAGCCCGGGCAGCGAAAGTTGCACCCTTGCAGGAAGAGCACCAGCCGATTGCCCGGCCCGTCCACGCAGGAGAAGGGCAACCAGCGGCTGACAGTCGCGGTGCGCCCTCCCTTGTCATCCTCAGTAGTCACACAGGCTAGCCTCGAGGCCCAGCACCCGCGGCGCCCGCTGGCGAATGCCGGTCAGCTCGCTCGCCTCGGCACCGAGACAGGTGGTCTGCAACCGCGACCCTTCGGCGGCGAAGCGAGCCACATCGCTCTTGCGGATCATGTAGCCGGTCACCCGCACCAGATCGCTGTCCGCCACGTTGGCACTGAATTCGCGCATGCCGAGGGCGAAGGCACCCTTGCAGAGCTGCAGCAGCGCCTGCGGGTTCTGGCGTATGGTGGGATCCAGGGTCAGGATCTCGCTGATCCCGGAGTGGTAGTAGCCGTGGTGCGGGGCCAGGGCCAGCAGGTGGCTGGCGGGATCCGGCTCCTCCCCATAAGGGATGCGCACCCCTGGGGTGACTCCCTTGTCCAGGCTGAGCCCGCCCTGGGAGTGCAACAGGGCACGCCCGCCCCAGGCGTGGGGCTGGGGCCGGGCAGTCACCCAGGCCGAGAGCCGGGCCGAGATACGATGGCCGAGCTGGTTCGCCTCCTCGTCGTGACCATAGCGCCCGGCCAGCCCCTCTTTATCCATCAGCAGGTTCACCGCCTCCGCCATGCCATGGATGCCGAACATGGGCACAAAACGCCCCTCCTCGATCAACCCCTCCTCCACCAGGAAGCTGGCGAAGAAGCCGGACTCTTCGTGCAGGAAGGCGGCCCTTGCCTCGATGAGACGGGAGGCCTGCTCGCAATAGTGGGGCAGCCAGCGCGTCATGAACTCCTCAAGGTCGGCGCTCTGCTCAGCCATCCCCTTGAGGGAGAGGCGCACCAGGGTGTTGGCGCCGCCCCCCAGGGGCAGGGCGTTGTAGCAGCTGACGATGCCAAAGCCGCGCTCATCGAAGGTCTCCCTGTGGATCGGGTAGTTGACTATGTGGGGCTTGCCGCACAGGGCTATGTTCTGCACCCCCTGCATCAGCAGGCTGTCCGGGGTCGAGGCGGGATCGTGAAACAGGCTGAGGTTCGGCGCCACCTGCTTGAGTTCGCCGTCGATGCGCAGGATCAGGCGGCAGATCCTGTTGTCATCCGGGCCTATGTTGACGTGCATGAAGGCGTCCGGCAGCACCCTGTCCAGGTAGATCCAGAAGCCTTTCAGCTTGCGATGGAGGGCCTCGTCATCCAGCTCCCCGACGAAGGGCAGCAGCAGGTGATCGAGGCGCCCCAGCCAGACCGGCATGCCGGTGACCGAGGGCACATGGTGATAGAGGATGCGCAGGGCATCCAGGGCCTCGTCAAAATCCCGTGGTGGCGCCAGCTCCAGCCAGGGGGAGCCTTGGCGCAGGAACTTCTCATAGTCCGGCAGCACGTAACGCGGCTTGTAGGGGACATGTCCCTCGAACATGTCGCAGAGCACCCCCTGCGCCATCGCCTCGGCCACCTCGGCAGGCAGCGCGGGATAGGGCAGCGCATTCTCGGCGGCCAGCGCCAGGGCATGGCTCTTCTGAGCCGGGGAGAGCAGGGGGTCGCGCACTATGCGCTGGCAGCTGGCGGTGAGGGACATGGGAAACTCCTTGGCGGATGATTCCTAAATCCTCACACTCCAGAGGCCTTTTTTGAAGTGACATTCATAAAATAACGGATGTCCGATAGAGACATCCGTTAAGCGGGATCACGGCTCAACCCAACCCGGGCAGCAGCGCCGCCAGTCCCCCTTGCCAGCGCAGCAGGAAGAAGCCCCCCATGCCGACCACCACTACCACCAGGGTCGGCAGCCGCAGCAGGGTCAGGGCGGTCACCAGCAGGGTGGCAGCCAGGTAGTCGGGATCCCACTCCAACCCCTTGCCCGGCTCATAGCTGAAGACGATGGGCAGCCAGATGGCGGTCAGCACCGACTGGGCCGAGAAGCTGAGGAAGGCCCCCATCTCGGCACCGGGCTGATAGCGGGTCAGCCGCGAGAAGAAGGCAAAGCGGTTGAAGAAGGTGATCAGGGCCAGTAGGCCAATCATCAGCCAGCCCATGGTCATCTCCTCATCCGGTGCAATACATAGCCCACCACCATGCCGGCCAGGGCCGAGATGATGATGTGGATCTCCGCCAGCAGCGGCTTGGTGAGCAGCGCAGTGCCGCCGCTCACCAGAGTCGCCGCCACCATGGGCAGGTTCTTCATGGCGGGTATGGTCATGGCGATGAAGGTGGCGGCGATGGCAAAGTCCAGCCCCATCTTGTCCAGCCCCTCTATGTACTGGCCGGCGGCGATGCCGAGCAGGGTCGCCAGGTTCCAGAACAGGTAGAACACGAAGCCAGCGATCAGGGCATAGGCGGGGTTGAAGACGCCGCTGCGTTCCCTGTCCTTGAGTGCCACCGCGAACATCTCGTCGGTCAGGAAGAAGGCGAGGCTGGCACGCCAGCGCAGGGAGAGCGGCAATACGTCCCGGCGGAAGGTGAAGCCGTAGAGCAGGTGCTGGGAGGTGATCACCATGGTGGAGCCCATGATGGGCAGCAAGGGGGTGCCCGCCCCGAACAGTGTGGTGGCCGAGAGCTGGGCGGCGCCGGCATAGACCAGCAGCGACATCAGCTGGGCCTGCACCGGGCTCAAGCCCGCCTGCAGCGCCAGGGCGCCGCACAAAATTCCCCAGGGGATGACGGAAATGGAGAGGGGGAGAATATCCAGGGTGGCGCGCCACCAGAGCGCACCCGTGCGCTCGGGCGCGGCGATGCGGGTTCCTGACATCATGGGATCATCCTTGTGACTTCCAACGCGAGCCGGAAAAACTAGCACGGCGCGGGAGGGGCTGTCACGCCATCCAAGGAGGAAATAAAACGCCCGCTGGACAGCGGGCGTGAACGGCGAGGATCAGGGCTCGATGACGATGGGAGTGCCAGGCTCGATGGCGTTCCAGATCTCGTCCATCTCGTGGTTGAGCACGGCGATGCAGCCATTGGTCCAGTTGGACGGCTGCACCCTGCGATCCCCCATGCGGTTGAGCTGACCATGGATCATGATCATACCGCCCGGACGCACTCCCAGCTCATTGGCACGCTTGATGTCGTCCAGATTCGGGTAGTTGATGTGGATAGCCTTATAGAAGCCGGAATTACTCTTCTTGTAGTCGAGGGTGTAACGCCCTTCCGGGGTTCGCTGATCCCCTTCCTGCTGCTTGTGTCCCTTGGGTGCAGGACCCAGGGCGACCCAATAGCGCTTGACCGGCTTGCCATCCTTCATCAGGGTCAGGCTATAACTCGACTTCTTGACCACCACCATGTCGGCGGACAGGGTGGCAAAACTCAATGCGGGCCACAGCCCCAGCAAACACAACAATACGGCTCTCAATTTCCATCCCTCGACAAGCCTTCAGGGCTTTGTATTTAGCTAATCATCTGAATGTCGCCACTCTCTGGCGGCGAGCGAGCGCCATGATATGGGATCGCCGTGAATACTCAATATATCCAGAGAAACATATCTGTGGCCCGCCTCGCCAGCGCTCAGCCAACGCATCTGCGCCTCACCATAATAAATAGTCAAAACAGATAGATGGCGCAAAAAACAGGCGCATCTTGCGCCCCGGCTCACACCGCGGCAAAGATCCCGTCCCGCCTCGGCAGGCTTGCTTACCGCTGACATGAGCAAGCCCTGCCGATGGGCAGGGCTTGCTGGTCGAGAATCGCCTCACCGGGCGGTGGCGGGCTCGCGCTGATAATGCTGGCGGATCCAGGCCTCGAAGTCGGCCAGCATGCTGGCCTCCGACTCGCTGTTGTCGGCAATCAGCTCGGCGCCGTGCATCACCCGGATCTGGGCGTCGAGCGGCGTCCCCTCTCCTGCCGACGGGCGCTGGCTCGCCGCCGTCATGCAGGCTTCTGCCGTTGCCCACGCCTGCGCCACGCTCTGGTTGCACGCCTCGGCCAATGGCACTGCACTGAAGCCTTCGCCAGTGAGGCTGCGCAGCGTCTCGTCATGGGTCATGCCGTTGCCCGGCCCCCAGTAGTGGGCGGCCAGATCCGGCCCTATGCGCGGGTTGTCGGTGAGGTAGCCGTCGCGCGCAAGGAAGTAGGCGCGGGTCTGCTCCACCGCCATCAGCGCCAGCAGGTAGCCGTGATAGGCACAGGCCGACTCCTGGTTGAGCAGGTGCGGAATGGCCAGCAGCGGGCGCGGGCTCTCCACCCCGAGGATGCTGCGCTCCCAGCGGCGGGCCAGCGCCAGCACGGCGTCCGGAGTGCGATCGGCCTCCGCCATGGCGTAGAGATCCCGCTCGAAGTAGGCCACCAGCGCTATCTGGCGCTCGTTGAAGGCACGAAACGGCTGGCGTGCCTCTATCATGGCCCTGATGAGCCCATCGGGGATCGCCTCCCCCGCCGAGCTCCTGGCGTAGCGTTTGAGCCAGTCGGCGTCGTCCAGCAGGCTGTCGCAGAACATCGACTGGGTCTCGGCATAGGCCATGGAGGTGGGGGGAAACTCCTGGGAGAAGCAGGGGGCGTTGCCGGTCACGTTGGCAAAGTGCGCCGCATGGCCGCCTTCGTGGAACAGGGTGTTGAGGCCGCTCCAGCCGCTGCCCACCTGGGCCGGATCGGCCAGACTGGTGAAGTTGACCACGGCGGGCACCCACTCCCCCTCCTGCCAGAAGCTAGGCACAGGGCCGTGGCAGAAGCCGTTCTCGTATTTCCCCTCCCGGGTCAGCAGATCCAGGGTCAGGGTGGCGCCGCGATACTGGATGCCGAGGCGGCGGAAGCTCTGGACCCAATCCTTCAGCGCCCGGGAGAAGGGCACATAGGGGTCGAGCTGACGAGTCACGTCGCCGCTCACGCTGTAGCGCAGATTGTGGGGCAGCAGGGCCGCCTCCCCCTTGGCGGCTTTCAGCTCCGCCAGGCTCTGGTGCACCCGCTGCTCGGTGCGGGCAATAAAGTCGTCGAGCACGGCGAACAGCTGCTCCGGGCTCATCTGCTCGTTCTTGTGCACCTTGTAGTCGAAGTAGTCGTTATAGCCCATGGCCCGGGCGAAGCGGTTGCGCAGGGCCACCACCTCGAGAAAGCCGTTGCTGACCACCCACTGCTCCAGGGAGTGGAACATGGCGAGCGCACTCTGGCGCACCGCCTCGTCGCTACTGGCGGCCAGCGCAGTGCTGGCGGCGGGCAGGCTGCCGGCCACTTGCTGGCCCTGCTCGTCCAGTAAAGTCAGCTTGAGCCCCTTGCGGCGGGCGAAGAGATCCGCCTCTGCGGCCACCAGCTCGTCCATCAGGGCGGCGGCGGCCGGATCTTCGATGACGTTGCACTCGAAGAAGGCAGCCCAGCCCGCCAGACCCCGCTTCAGATCCGCCCCCTCGGCCTGGGCCAGCACCTCCCGCAATGCGGGCAGCCTGGCCGGATCGGCACAAAACGCCTTGTAGGCCTGCTCGGCGGCGGTGAAACCGGCCTGATCGTCGCTGGTGCCCATGTAGGTGGACCAGAAGAGATCCTCCTTGCGCCTGTGTACTCGCAGGTAGTCGGCATTGAGCTGGTTCAAGTAATTCCTGGCAATGGAACTCATAAATTCCCTCTTTTTATGGGGCGGCCACAGGGGCGCCCACTCCTTTTTGGTGAAATGCCAACTCATTCACACTTCTTGCAAATAGAGCCGACAAATGGTGCGCCGGGATGCGCCAGACCACGCTACCAAAAGCGAGGGTTTCTGTCTGCTGGCTATACTGGTTGCCAACACACTCAATTGGCAACCAACCATCACAACCCTTTGAAAGTTAAATAAATGTTAAGCATAAAACAATCAAGGCCAGCCAGCTGACTGGCCCTCACCAGATCCGTACGGGAAAGAAGGAAAAGACTATGTTCAAGCTCGGTGATATCGCCGTGAGTCGCAAACTGATGCTGCTGCTCTCGGTGGCGCTGGTCGGCTTCATCGCACTGCTGCTCATCTCCGCCAGTGCCCTGCATCGCAACCTGATGAGTGAGCGGGAAGCCCGATTGCAGGCGGTGCTGGATCTCGCCATGAGCCGGATCCAGACCCTGGCCGCCACCCTGCCCGCCCCAGAGGCCCAGGCGCAAGCCAAGGCCATGCTCGACGGCATGCGCTTCGATGGGGGCAACTACCTGTTCGTGCTGGATGAAAACCGCCACGTGGTTGTGCATCCCGCCAAGCCCGAGCTGGTCGGCCAGCAGATGGGCGGGACGCCCGCCGAATCCCACTGGCAGCGCATGGTGGATCTCGGCAAGGGCGGCCATCAGGGTCGCCTTGAGTACCAGTGGATCTCCCCCTCCGGCGAGGCGGCCCAGAAGATGTCGCTAGTGGCCGGCTACCAGCCCTGGGGCTGGATCCTGGGCTCCGGCCTCTTGCTGCAGGACATAGAGGCCACCATCTGGTCCCAGTACCAGCTGATGGGGGGCGCCACCCTGCTGGTGATCCTGCTGATGGGGTGGCTGGGGGTGGCCATCAGCCGCTCCATCGTCAACCCGCTGGCGGAGATCAACAGGGCCATGGCCCAGGTGGCGGCCGGGGATCTGGTGGTCAGCATACCCGTGCATGGCAAGGATGAGCTGGGGGCCGTCGCCCGCTGTACCAATCAGGGGCTGGACGCCATTCGCCGCGCCCTGCTGGAGGCGAGCCAGGGGGCCCGCAACGTGGCGGATGCAGCCCTGCGCATCGCCGCCTCCGCCGAGCAGACCAATCAGGCGGTCAACAGCCAGCGGGATCAACTGGCCCAGCTCGCCACCGCCATGAACGAGATGAGCGCCACCATCTCGGATGTGGCGGGTCACGCCGAGAACACGGCACGCGACACCCAGGACGCCACCAGCGAGGCCGGGCTCGGCAACCAGGACGTCCACGCCAGCGTGCACGGCATCCAGGCGCTCGCCACCGAGGTGGAGCAGGCCACCCATCAGGTCAATCGGCTCAAGGAGGGGGTGATGCAGATAGGGGAGGTGACCGCCGTCATCAGCGCCATCTCGGATCAGACCAACCTGCTGGCTCTCAACGCCGCCATAGAGGCGGCCCGGGCCGGCGAGCAGGGCCGCGGCTTCGCCGTGGTGGCCG
>Ga0067045_1027781_pt1 | contig 60911 bp, 52 predicted proteins | sample TerdegcTABiofilm_FD_59184 | JGI IMG/M metagenome (GOLD analysis project Ga0067045, IMG submission 59184) | Combined Assembly of (Gp0054472, Gp0054536) Wastewater bioreactor microbial communities from Singapore -Terephthalate degrading...
CGGTTTACCGGGCGTGGCTTGGGTAGCCGGGCGATTGATCGCCCGGCGTCCCACCGGGAAAAAACGAGTCGCCCGGTGTTACCGCATCTAATTTTTACAGGCCAGCAGGCGTTTCTTGGCTGGCCGCCGAAGGGGAGAACGCCTAAAGGCGTCACTACCTATCTATGTTACGCCTTCTAAGCCGGCTGGTCCATGACCGAATTTAATTTTCAAACTTCATTAGTTCGCCGCCTTCGTTAAGTGCTCACCTTTTATCCTGTCGTGGGTGCCCCCGTTCAGGAAAAATTCCTGCTTGCTGAGAATCCCTTTACCTGTGAGTGCCGAGAACACCGGGCCTTTACCCCTGTCTACCATCTACAAAGTATAGCGCAGTTGCACCGCCGGCCAAATGCCGGGAACGGCGCTGGGGTTGCCGGAACGTAAAATCAGGATATGATAACGCGGTTAACACGACGGGATTTCTCACGGAGGTATTCAAAATGCACACGTCATCTCACCCCCGGTTCTGGCTGATGATCGGTGGCCTGGTGCTGGCCTCGCTGGCCTGCACGACCCTGCCGTTCACGACCCCGACCGGCACAGCGCAGACACCGCCCCCGGCCGGTGCAGCCCCGACCTGGCCGGCCGACCAGGCCAGCGGTACCAGCCGGGCGACGCCGTTCGCTTTTGGCGAACTGGCCACGGCCGAAACCTGGCAGGCGCAGGTGCGCGATCTCGTGCGCGGGGATCAAGCCTGGGCGCTGCTCCACGAGGCCAACATGTTCAACGAACCGCCCGCTGAAGGGTGGGAATATCTCCTGGTCAGGCTCTGGGTCAAGTGCACCGCCCCCCAAAACAGCGGCAGCCATAGCATTGCCTTTGGTGTCACCGGCGACTACAAGGTGCTTTATTCCTCAGGGGGAGCTGTCGCGCCGGAGCCCCGGCTGCCCTACGAGTTCACTCCCGGCATGGAAGCCGAAGGCTGGCTGGTCTTTCGGATCCGGTTGGAGGAGACCAATCTCCTCTTGCAAGGCGATGAACTGATCAGCACCACCGAGGAAAAGCCGCGCTATCTGGCGCTGCAAGAGGGCGCCAAGATAGAAGTAGATCCCGGCCTGCTGGAGATTGACGCCACAGCGGTGGGGGCCGATAAAGCCATGCCGGCAGCCTTAGGGGAAACCGTCACCACCGAGGATTGGGAAATCACTGTGTTAGAGGTCTATCGGGGGGCCGAGGCGCTGCAGCGGCTCCAGGCGGCCAACCCCTACAACGCCCAGCCCGCCGCCGGAATGGAATATGTGCTCGTCTCGCTCCGCGTGCGCTACATCGGCACCGCAGAAGGTCCGGCCCATTTAGACGGCTTTAAATTTAAAATGTTGGGCAGCGGCCAGCAGTTGTATGACGCGCCAGCCCTGGTGGAGCCGCAGCCGGAGCTCAATGCCTATCTTTTCCCCGGCGGCGAGGCCATCGGCTGGGTAGGGCTGGAAGTGGACCAGGCCAAAGAGAAGCCCACGCTGGTCTTCAAACCCGGTTTGTTGAGCAATTACGAGATACGCTACCTGGCGTTACAGTGAACCGTCTCAGCCCGGCGCGGCCGTCCCCGGCACGTAGACGTGGATCGCGGCCGCGCCGTTAACCGGGCACCGGTACTCGCAGATACCGCAGCCGATGCAGCGGTCGCGGACAACAACCGGCCGTTTAACGGTTACCCTCTGCCCGTCGCCGTTGGTGACCTCCACCACTTGCAGTTGAATGGCCTTCTCCGGCACGGGGCACATCTCCTCGCAAACGATGCAATCGCCAAAATCGGCCCAGGGGATGCAGCGATTCTGATCAATGTAGGCCCAGCCGATCACCTGCTGCCGCTTTTCCTCCAACGTCAGGGGCGGGATCGCCTGGACCGGGCAAACCTGCCCACAGGCGTGGCAGGAATAGTCGCAGTAACCCAGCCGGGTGACGAGCACCGGCGTCCAGAGCCCCTCCAGGCCGGCCTCCGCCAGCGCCGGCTGGATGGCGCTGGTCGGGCAGGCCCGGCTGCACTCGCCGCAGCGGATACACTTCGCGAGCAGGTCGTTCTCCCGCGCCCCGGGCGGCCGGATCAGCTGAGGATGCTCACGGCGGGCAAAGAGATCGCTGCGGAAAAGCCCCACCGCCACTACTGCGCCGCCCAACGCCGCGAGCGCCTGGCGGCGGTCGGGATCGTACTCGCGCCATTCCAGCTGCGGTCGCCGGGCCGGGAATTCAATCGCCCCGTAAGGGCAGGCCGGCAGGCAGGCCAGGCATTGCGTGCACTCGCCCGGGTCGCTGGCGAAATCCCGCTCAGGCCGGATCGTGCCGGTCGGGCAGACGCGGGCACAGGCCCCACACCGGGTACAGCGGTCGTTGACCTGGCGGCGCACCACACTGACCTTGCTCAACAGCCCCAGCAAGCCCCCCAGCGGGCAGAGATAGCGGCACCAGAAGCGCGGCGCGGCCAGGTTGAGCCCCATCACGCCGAGCAAAACGCTCGCGTAGAGCAGCGTCGCCCGGTAGAAGGCGTGGTCCGCCGTCGGGGGGAGCACCTGCGGGCGAAGCAATCGCTCCAGCGCGGAAACTGCCGGGCGCAACGGTGCCAGCTGGTAGAGCGCCCGCTCTGCCCCTGTGACGATCTGATCCACGGCCGGCCAGACGCTCGCTGAGAGGGTGCGAAAGAGCAGCGTCAGCGGATCAAAGATCAGCAGCGTGAGGTTGCCCAGGAGCGCCAACGCCAACAGGGTCAACAGCAACCCGTATTTGACGCGCCGCCAGCCCTCGGCCGGGGCCGCGCGTTTGCCGCGCCACCGGCGCAGCGCGAAGAGGTCCAGCAGCGTCCCTAACGGGCAGAGCCAGCCGCACCAGGCGCGCCCCAGCGCCAGCGTCAGCACAACGGTGAGCAGCGCCAACGCCGAACTCGCCCATAGCGTCCGGCTGGCCAGCGCCTGCGCCAACATCGCCAGCGGGTCCAGCCGCATCGGGATGTTGATCAACACCGGCGGCCAGCCCGCGCGCCGCGAGGCCACGAACAGCGCGATGAACGCCATCAGCACCGTGTACTGCACCGCACGCCGCAACGTCACCCATCGGCGCGGCGGCCATGGCATTGAACGTCGGGTTGAGTTTTCCACCGGGACACTCCTCTCATGGATCAGACATAAGTTATTATACCCACCCCTCCCGGCAGGCAAACCTTGACGCCCGGCCCAACCCCGTATATAATCCAAACGGTCATCTATCAAATTGAGACGCCAGGCCGCCACCCATTAACTTTTAACTTTCAGCCTGGAACTTCCAGCTTTTCTCAGAAGGAGCTTAGACATGGCTATTCGTACCGCGGAAGCAACCTGGAACGGAACCTTGCGCGAGGGTAACGGCACGCTGAAAGTGGGGAGCGGCACGTTTGAGGGTGCCTACAGCTTCGCCTCACGTTTTGAGATGGGCCCCGGCACCAACCCGGAGGAGCTGCTGGGCGCAGCTCACGCCGGCTGCTTCTCCATGTTCCTTACGGCGCTGCTCACCCGGGCGGGGTACGCCCCCACCCGCATCTATACCATCGCCAAAGTCCACCTGGATGAAGGTCCCCGGATCAGCACCATTGAACTGCGCACCGAGGCCACAGTCCCGGCGCTGGAGGAAAAGGCCTTTCAGGAATTTGCCGAGATCGCCAAACAGGGCTGTCCCGTTTCCAAGGCGTTGACCGGCGTGGAGATCAAACTGGAGGCCCAACTGCTCCGTTAACCCGGCAGGGCTTCCCCGTGCAAGTGGCCGGCACCGGGCAAAATGCCGGCCACTTGCGCTCTGGCCTTTGCGTGGTATGATGTAAAAAGATCGTTTAGCACTCGCCAATCCTGAGTGCTAACACAGAAAGAGGAAGCCTTGATGGAACCGTCAGACCTGAGCCCGCGCCAGGCGCTATTGCTCAAGTTGATCGTCCAGGAACACATCCGGACGGCCGCGCCGGTGGCCTCACGCACGCTGGTGGAACAGTACCAGCTGGAAGCCAGCCCCGCCACCGTCCGCAATGATATGGCACGCCTGGAAGAGTTGGGCTACCTCTGGCAACCGCACACCTCGGCCGGCCGGCTGCCCACCGTGGCCGGCTACCGTTACTTTGTGGAACGGCTGATGCAGGAGCAGGAGCTGCCCGTTACCGAGCAGCGGATGATCGCCCACCAGTTTTACCAGGCCCAGCATGACATGGATCAGTGGATGCCGCTGGCGGCCTCAGTTCTGGCGCGGCGCACCGGTGGCGCGGCCCTGGTCACGGCCCCACGCGCCGTCCAGGCCAGCTACAAGCACCTGGAACTGATCGCCACCCACGGGCGGGCCGTCCTCCTGGTGCTGGTCCTGCAAGGCGGCACGGTCAATCAACAGATGCTGGCCCTGCCCGAGCCGATGACCCAGACAGCGCTGAGCGAAGCCGCCGACCGGTTGAACCAGCTCTTCACCGGCCTGAACGCCGAGCAGATCAAAACCCACCTGCACGAGCTGCCCGCGCTGGAAGCCGACCTCGCCGAATTGGTGCTCGGGCTGATGCAACAGGTGGAAGCATCACCGACGGCGGAGATCTACCACCACGGCGTCTCCGAGTTGCTCCAGGAGCCGGAATTTATCGAGGGCGAAGGGCGGCCCGTCGGCCTGCTGCGCATTCTGGAGGAGCGCAGCCTGCTCCAGGGGGTCTTGAGCGACGTGTTAGGGCCGGTCGCCAACGTGGGCGGGATGCGCATTCTGATCGGCGGCGAGGGCCGCTGGGATGAGCTGCGCGCGTGCAGCATGATTCTCACCCGCTACGGCGTCGCCAACTACGCCACCGGAGCCCTCGGCGTCGTCGGCCCCATCCGCATGGCCTATGGCCATGCGGTTTCCACCGTCCGCTTCGTCGCCAGCCTGCTCAGCGAGCTGGTTTACGATATGTATGGGCCGGAAGCGTTGCCGGCCAGCAAGAAATGAGACGTTAAAGCGAACTTTATGGCCACCAAAGACTATTACACCATCCTGGAAACGAGCCGGGACGCCTCCCAAGACGAAATCAAACAGGCCTACCGGCGACTGGCCCGCCAGTACCATCCCGACGTCAACAAATCCCCCGACGCGGAAGAGCGTTTTAAGGAGATCAACGAAGCCTACGAAGTGCTTTCCGACCCCGATAAGCGGGCGATGTACGACCGCTACGGGACGGTCATGCCCAACGGCGGGCTGGGCGGCGGCTACGATTACGGCGGGTTCCGCGACCCCTTTGACATCTTCGCCGAGGTCTTCGGCAACCTGGGCGGCTTCGGGACTGGAGCCGGCCGGACCGGCCCACGCCGGGGCAACGACATCCGCATCAGCCTCGACATCACCTTTGAAGAGGCAGCGTTCGGCGTGGAGAAGGAATTAGAAATCCAGCGGATGGAGACCTGCCCGACCTGCAACGGCAGCGGGGCGAAACCGGGGACGCGACCGGAGCGCTGTGCCGAATGTAACGGCGCTGGCCAGGTGCGCCGGGTACAACACACCTTCCTGGGTTCCTTCGTCAACGTCATGCCCTGCCCGACCTGCCAGGGGAGCGGCTCTGTGATCCGCGTCCCCTGCGAGGAGTGCAGCGGCTCCGGGCGGGTGCGGGCCCGCCGCCGGATCAAGGTCAACATCCCCGCCGGCGTGGACGATGGCGTCAACATCCGGCTGAGCGGCGAAGGGGAACCGGGCGAGCGCAACGGCCCGCCGGGGAACCTCTACGTCGCCCTGCACGTCCTGCCGCACGCCTACTTTAAACGGCGCGGCGACGATGTGATCCTGGAAATGCAGGTCAACATAGCGCAGGCGACGCTGGGTAGCAGCGTCACCGTGCCCACGTTAGACGGCGAGCGCCAGATCAACGTCCCGGCCGGGACACAATCGGGCACCATCTTCCGGCTGCGCGGGCTGGGCGCGCACCACCTGCGCAGCAATGGACGGGGCGACCAGCTGATCATCGTCCAGGTAGCAACCCCCACGCAACTGACCGCCGAGCAGCGCCAGCTCTTCCAACAACTGGCCCGTACCTTAGGGACCGAGGCCGTGGTCGGCCAGAAGCAGAGCTTCGTGGATCGGCTCAAGGATGCCCTGGGGTTGTAGCGCAAAACGACGCTCTGAAGTCGGATGCTGACCGGGCATCCGGCTTTCAATCTGTGAATCCACTGCAAAAAGTCTATTTTACCGCCGAGACGCAGAACCGCAGAGATAATGCTCTTGTAAAACTCGGCGTCTCTGCGGTGAGTTTTTGCAGTAGCATCATATGTCCAAAGAGTAGATTGTGCGCACAGCAGAAAGGAACCGGCCATGGAGTGGTTGGAAGTCAGCGTGAAGGTGGATCCGGAGGCCGCCGAGGCGGTCGCCGAGGTGCTGAGCCGTTATGCGCCGCAGGGGGTAGCCATTGACCTGGGCGAGAAACCCGCTGAGGTCAAGCAGGTGACCGTCCGCGCCTATCTGGCTATAGATGACGCGATGGAACAACAACGCCAGAAGGTGGAGGAAGCGCTCTGGCACCTGGGCCAGCTCTGGCCTATCCCGGCCCCAACCTTTCAGTTGATCCCCGATAAGGACTGGACGGCCGCCTGGCGCGAGACCATCCCGATCCTGCACCTGGGGCGGCGCGTCGTCATCAAACCTTCCTGGCGGACGTATACCCCAGCGCCGGAGGAGGTCGTCTTAGAGCTGGATCCGGGCATGGCGTTTGGGACCGGTCTGCACGCTACGACACAGCTCTGCGTGGAGGCGTTGGAGACGTTGATCCAACCGGGGCTGCGGGTGCTGGATTTGGGGACCGGGACCGGCATCTTAGCCTTTGCCGCCGCCCAACTGGGCGCCGGCGAGGTCGTGGCCGTGGATAACGATTACAACGCTATCGCCGTTGCCCGGCAGAACGCGCGCGCCAACGGGTTGGAACACGCCATCCAGCTGATCCACGGCTCCCTGCCGGAGGCCACCGGCACCTATGACCTGGTCCTGGCCAACATCCTGGCGCCGGTCATCATCCAGATGGCTGCCGCCGGACTGGCCCAGCGGGTCGCGCCGGGCGGGGCCTTGGTTGCCTCCGGCATCCTGGCCGAACAGGCCGAGGCGGTGGTCGCCGCCATAGAAAACGCCGGCCTGCATGTCACAGACCGGCGTCAAAAAGACGATTGGGTCGCGCTCATCGCGCGGCAAATTTAACCGAGCTCTTCCCCGGCTTCATCGCCCAGCTGGCGCTTGTGGCGGTAAACGATGCGGCCCCGGGTGAGATCATAGGGCGAGAGCTCCACCCGCACCCGATCCCCTAACAGGATGCGGATGTAATATTTGCGCATTTTGCCGGAGAGGTAAGCCAGAACAGTGTGCCCGGTGTCCAGCTGTACACGAAATTGCGTTCCGGGCAACGCCTCTACAATGGTCCCTTCAACAACGATCTTATCTTCTTTGTTCCCCATCCGGCAACCCTTCTGCTAACGTGGTTAGGCCTCGGCGGTCTCTTCAGCCTCAGCGGTGTCCTCAGCTTCGGTCAGGGCCGCTTCCTCCAGCAATCCCAGCTCGCCCTCGTCCTCTTCCAGCTCGGCCACGGGCTGCGGCTCTGGGGTGGCTTCCTGCACGCGGGCAGCCTGCTCGGCAGCCCACTGCTCCCACTCCTCGCGCCGCACCTGGCGAGCGCTCAAACCGATGCGGCGGCGCTCCTGTTCTATGCGGATCACTTTCACCAGCACCCGGTCGCCCGGTTTCAGCTCGGCCCGCTGTTCGGCCGAGAGCAGCTCGGTATTGTGCAGCAACCCTTCCACCCCCGGCTCCAACTCTACAAACGCGCCGAAGTCGGAAAGCTGGCTCACCTTGCCCTCCCGCAGTTCACCTTCGTGGTAGCGCTGCGGTACAGACTCCCACGGATCGGGGGTCAACGCCTTGATGCTCAAGCCGATGCGGCGGCGCTCGCGGTTCAGGTTGATGACCTTAACCTTCACCCGCTGCCCCACGCGGAAGACGTCAGTGGGTTTATCAATGTGCCCCCACGAGAGCTCGGAGATGTGCACCAACCCATCCAGCCCGCCCAGGTTGACAAAGAGGCCGAAATCGGTGACCTGGCTGATCCGCCCGGAGCGCACCTGCCCCACTTCCAGCTCTTCCAGCAGCTGCTTGCGCCGGGCCGCGCGCCACTCTTTCTCGGCGGCCAGTTGGGAGAGGATGAGCCGCTCACGGCGGCGGTTGACCTCAATCACCTTGAGCATGATGGACTGCCCCACCATCCCGTTCAACCGCCGGTTCCGCTCGTTGGCCTGCCGGATCTGCCCAAAGCCGATCAGCTGCGACAGGGGCACAAAGCCGCGCAGGTGCCCGAACTGGACCGTCAAGCCCCCTTTGTTAGATTCCAGCACGACCGTTTCGTAAACTTCCTGCTGGTCTTTCAGCTGTTCGGCCTTCAGCCAGTCTTCCTGGGTGAAGGCCTGCGCCACGGAGAGCTCCATCGTGCCGTTGGGGCCATGGGGGTTGACCACAATGACGGGGATCTTCTGACCCACCTCAAAGGTCCTGTCGGCGACCTGCTCCAGGTCCGCTTTAGGAACCACGCCATCGTGCTTGGCGCCGATGCCGACGACCAGGCCATCGTCCCGGACAGACAAAATTTCACCTTCTCGCAGCTCGCCACGCCGTGGCTCACCGCCCAAAGTCTCCTCCAGCAAGGTTTCCATAGAAGGAGATTCAACTAAGTTGCTCTTTTCAGATTCCACAGTCCGCTCCTCATTCACCGGAAAAGGCCTGGCTTCTGGCGCTCCTCATCCCGGTGCCTCGACTAAGTTTGAGCGCCATTCTATCATACCACAGGAGAATGTCAACCACTGGACTCCATGATTTGATGCATAACGCGCCGCGCGCTTTTCTGAGCGCTAACCAATCCCAATGATAGCTTCGCCGCCGTCCACCGGGATAATCGCCCCGGAAATCCAGGTCAGGCGCGGGTCGGCCAGCGCCACTAAGGTCTGCGCCACATCTTCAGGCGTGGTGAGCCGCCCGCCGGGATGGTGCGCCAGCACCTCGGCCACGATTTGCTCGTGGCCGGGGATGGCGCGCAGCGCCGGGGTGTCGGTCACACCGGGCATCAGGCAGTTGACGGCGATCCCCTGCGGCCCTAATTCCAGCGCCAGCTGGCGAGTATGGCTCTCGAGCGCGGCCTTGGCCGCCGAAACCGCGCCGTAGGCTTTCACCACCCGCTGCGAGCCGATGCTGGACATGGCGTAGATGCGGCTGCCCCGCCCCAACAGGCCCGCCCGCAGCAAATCCTGCGTCCAGTAGACCAGGCTGTGGGCCATCACCCGCAGGGTCATCTCCAGCTGGTCCTCGGTGGTCGCCTCGTTGGGGTCGTCGTGGATAAAAGGCCGCAGGCTGCCAAAAGCCAGCGTATGCACCACCAGGTGCAGCGTGTTGAACGGTTCGTCCTTGAGCAGGTCGCGTACCTGTTCAATGACCCGCGCCCGCTTCCGGGCGTCGGCAGCATTGGTGTTGAAGAACACTGCGCGGCTGCCGGCCCGTTCAATATCAGCCTTAACCGCCTCTACCCGCTCCAAGGTGGCCCGCGTATCCAGGTGCACGCCGCAGATGTTCATGCCCGCCTGGGCCAGGGCCCGCGCCGTGGCGGCCCCAAAACCGCTGGAAGCGCCCAAAATCAGCGCCCAACGCCCTTGTAACCGATTGCTCTGGTCATCCATGATGCCCTCCCAGTTAACTTGATCTCGCCCATTGTCACCTGGTAATTATACCGGCTTCCCTGGAACCCAACAAATGCTCAGCCGGTTGAGTGCGCCGAAAAGTATGATAAGATGGGACCATACAGGGGGGCGGGTTTCCAACCCGGCTCTCCGCTCCCTGCTCCCCAATCCCTATCTTCAAGGAGCCATGATGGTCAAACGACTTGCTGTGCTGGATGTAGAACGTTGCGTCGGCTGCCAGGCCTGCATGTTCGCCTGCGCCCGCCGGACGGGAGAAGGTGGCCTGGCCGCGTCGTGCATCGGCGTGAAATCGGCGGGTGGGATCCGCAAAGGCTTTGTCGTCGTCGTCTGCCGCGCCTGCCAGAATCCCCCCTGCGCCCGCGTCTGTCCAACCGACGCGCTGACGCTGCGCGACGGCGGCGGTGTGCGTCTCAAGGCCGAGCTCTGCATCGCCTGTGGCAACTGCGTGGCCGCCTGTCCCTTCGGCGCCGTCTTCTGGGACACAGAGGAAAACAAACCGCAAATCTGCGTCTACTGTGGCTACTGCGCGCCGTATTGCCCGTATGAGGTGCTCGCGCTGGAGGAGATGCAGCATTTTGATCAGCATGAAAATTGCTCACGCTAAGGCGCAAAGACGCAAAGAGAATCATTAAAACTTGGCAGGGGCACCATTAAGGAGCGCTATGCACGAGAATGAGATTGCAAAGCAGATCGTGGATGCGGCGTACAAAATCCACAAAAAGGTGGGGCCAGGGCTACTGGAATCGGTTTACGAGGCCATCCTCGCCTACGAACTGGAGCAGCGCGGCCTACACATCGTGCGCCAACAACCTGTGCCGGTCATCTATGAGGATATGCGGTTGGACATCGGCTTCTACGCTGATATGGTTGTGGAAGATAAAGTCATTGTTGAACTCAAATCGGTGGAAAGGACACATCCTGTTCACCACAAACAACTGCTCACCTACCTGCGCATGGCCGATAAGCGGCTGGGATTACTCATAAACTTTGGCCTGCCCCTGATCAAAGATGGGATTGAACGCGTCGTCAACCGGCTGGAGGAGTGACCCCACGCTAAGGCACAAAATCATCAAGGGAAAAAAACAAAAAACTTTGCGCCTTAGCGCCTTTGCGTGAGATAATCAGGAGGTAACTATGCTCAAGAATGATCCGCTGAGCCGTGTGTTATACATTGATCTCGCCCGCCGCCGGGCCCGCGTGGAAGAGCGCCCGGAGCTGTTTGAGGGCGCGTTGGGCGGCGCTGGCGTCGGCATCCGCTTGCTGGAGGAAGAGTGCCCCGCCGGGGCCGACCCGTTAGGGCCGGAGAATCCCATCATCTTCACCGTGGGGCCGCTGGTGGGACTCTTTCCGCTGGCCTCCAAGACCGTGGCGATGTTCAAGTCGCCGCACACCGGCAACCTGGGGGAAAGTCACGCCGGGGGGCGGAGCGCGGTCGCGCTGCGGATGGCAGGGTACGGCGCGCTGGTCATCCGGGGCGCGAGCACCATGCCGGTCTACCTCGTGGTGGATGGCGACGAGGTCTATTTTCGTGACGCGACGGCGCTCTGGGGACTGCGCAGCGCCTACACCGTGGGCAGTGTCTTGCGCGACCGCGAGGGTGGCGCCGGGACGCGCACCATCCTGCGGATCGGGCGCGCGGGCGAACAACAGGTCACCTATGCCAGCGTCATCGCGGAGACCTACCGCCACTTTGGGCGGCTGGGACTGGGCGCGGTCTTTGGCAGCAAGCAGCTCAAGGCGCTGGTGATCGCCGGGCGGCGCGCACTACCGGTGGGCGACAAGCGCGCTTTCCGCACCGTCTACGATGAGCTCTTCCGGGCGGCCACCGTCTCGCCGCTGATGAAAAAGTACCACGACCTGGGCACGCCGATGAATGTCGTGCCGCTGCATGAGCTCGGTGCGCTGCCCACGCGCAATCTGCAAGCCGGGCGCTTCGAAGGCGCGGAGGCCATCTCCGGCGAGCGACTGGCGGCGGAGTACCTGGGCCGCCGGGTCGCCTGCGCCCACTGTCCGGTGGCCTGCATCCACCTGGCAACGTTGCGGACACCCTACCCCAACGAGCCCTATTTCTACAAAACCGACCTGATCGGCTACGACCACGAGCCGATCTACGCGACCGGCAGCCTGCTCGGCGTGAGCGACGTGCCGGGGATGCTCCGCATCATGGACGAGACGGAGGTGCAGGGGCTGGACGTGATGAGCACCGGCGTTTGCCTGGCCTGGGCGACCGAGGCGCTCCAGCGCGGGCTGATCACGACGCAGGAGACCGACGGCCTGCCGCTAACCTTCGGCGACGCCGCGACCTACGTGGAAGCGGTACGGCGGATCGTCAGCCAGCCGACGGCGTTCTACCGGGCGTTGGCGCGCGGCGCGGAGCACGCGGCATCGGTCTACGGCGGGGCGGAGTTCGCGCTCACCTTCGGCGGGAACGAGATGCCCGGCTACCACACCGGTCCCGGTTGCCATCTGGGGTACCTCACCGGCGCGCGGCACAGCCACCTGGATAGCGCCGGCTACAGCCTGGATCAGAAAGCCGCGGCCCAGGGCGAAACGCTGACGCCGGAGGGCGTCGCCGCCGCGCTGCTGAAAGAGGAGCGCTGGCGGCAGGTGCTCACCAGCCTGGTCATCTGCCTCTTCGCGCGCGGCGTCTACACCGAGGAGGCCGTGCTGAAGGCGCTGACGGTCGCTGGCTTTGAGCGCACCGCCGCCGACCTGGCCGCGCTTGGCGCGGAGACCTTGCGGCGCAAAAACGCCTTCAAGGTACGGGAGGGCTTTGACTTAACGCAGCTGCGCCTGCCGGCCCGCATCTGGGAGACGCCGTCGCCGGCCGGGCCGTTTGACGAGGCCTTCCTGCGTGCAGCGCTCGCAGCATTTAAGGCAGAAATATAAAATTCCAGTTTTGGAATTGAGCCACCCAACCCCCCACGAGTGCGTTTTTATCGCAATTGTGGTATGATGATTATAAGCATCATCGCATCCCTGCGCCCGAGTTGAGCTTCACCCGTCCCAATCTGCCCATCCTGATCCAAGAAATTGAGTCCCTGCTGGAGCAAAACAGCCGGTTTACTCCGCCAGAAAATCCGCCACCAGGCGGTTGAATTCGTCCGGGTGGTCGCGCTGGGGCCAGTGCCCGCACCCCTCCAGGATTTGCAATTGCGAACCCTGAATCCGCGTGTGAGCCTGTTCCGCGCACGACAAAGGCACGGCCCGATCCTGCCGGCCATGAATGATCAGGGTCGGGGCCGTAAGTTCCCCCAACCGCTCCAGATAGCAGGTACGTGCGCCACGCCACAACATCTCGCTGTTCTGAAACACCATCCAGGCCCGGGCCGCGCCGGGCTTCTGCACCTCCAATAGTGCCTGATCCACCAGCGCCTCAGTCACGGCACCGGGATTGTGCAACAGGCCCTGCAACGAGGCCCGCAACATAGCCCGGCTGCGGCGGACCAGCGCCCAGGTCAGCGCATTGAACAGCGGCAGTTTGACCAGCAAGTAGCTCAGTTGGTGCAGGGGCGCTTTAGACTGCAAGCCGTAGCTATCCACCAGCACCAGGCGCGCCACATGCTCAGGCGCACGCAAGGTGTAGCCGAGCGCCACCCCGCCTCCCAGCGAGATGCCGACCAGGCTGGCCTGGTCCAGCCCCCACGCTGCCATGAGCGCCGCCAAGAATTGGATGTAGTAGTCCATAGAATAGTCAGCCTGGGGTTTGTCGCTGTCGCCATAACCCGGCCAATCGGCGGCAAAGACCCGATGCGTCTGCGCCAGCACCGGCAGTAACAATTCCCAGGAAAGTCTCGCCGAATCTATGCCCCCGCCATGTAGCAACACTACCGGTGAGCCCTGCTCGCCCGCGGTCATCGTGTGAATCCGCAATCCATTGACCTGAATCCACTGGTTCTGCATGTCCATCGCTGTCTTCTCCTGCTTTTCTCGGCGCTCACGATCACGCACCGGTTTGCGCTTCGTGCTCACTATACTGGCGCTGGATGAGCGCCACCAGCGCCAACAGGGCCTGCTTGCCGACCGCGCTCTCGCCCCCCGGCCCGGCAAACCCGCTTTGCATCAAAGCGGAAATGCCCGCCGCCACTTCCTCCAACGGCGGAGCTTCCGAGGCCGGGATGATCGTTTCAATGCCGATAAATCCGTAGGAGATGATGCTCATCAGGTAAGCGACCACCTCTGGGCTGAGATCGGCGCGCAACAACCCGGCCGCCTGCAATTGCTGCACGAAGGTTTTCCCGAACAGAAACCGCCCGGTGTACCGCGCCGCTCCCTGGCGGCGGACGTAATCCCCTAAGATGCGGCTGTCTTGCGTATAGAGCGCGCGCATCAGCGGATTACCCTGCAAGGCCAGCAGCGCATGGCGATACATCTGGGGCAGTGTGCCGCCCTCTGGATCGGCCTCAATGCGCACGGACAGATCGTCCAGCAGGCGGCTCATCTCGTGGATTAACAACGCCTCAAAGAGCGCATCCTTGCTTTTCCAGTGCAGGTAGAGGGCGCCCTTGGAGACGCCCGCCTCACGGGCGATATCGTCCACCGTGGTCTTGTCGTACCCAAAATGGGCAATGAGTCTGGCGGCTGCCGCGAGCACGCGGGCCGGACGATCAGTAGCTTCTGAGACTGGCATCATTTTGACCATTTGACCAGATATGTTAATCTGGTCAAATAATACTACTCCTGCCGCGCTTTGTCAAGTGGGTTACCGCTCCTTGAAAATTGTTCTCCCCGACCATTTGCGCTTTCCCCGCAACTCGCTATAGTATCCTCAACAGCTCTTGGCCCAACGCTATCTTTTCAACTCATCATCCTCAAGGCAAGTTTCTAACGGGAGGTTAGCATGACAAAACGGGCTCTGTTCATGTTGATTTTGCTTGGTGCGCTGTTGGCCGGTGCTTTTCCGCCGCTCCCGGCGCGTGCCGATGCCGCCGACGCCTGGTGGGACACCGCCTGGCCATACCGCATCCCGGTCACGGTGAGCGGGAGCGGCGTGGCGCAGGTCTCGCTCAACTTCACCACGCTCTTCAGCACGCTGGGGCTGAACGGCGGCCTGCTGGACCTGCGCTCCATCCGCGTTGTGCCGTACACCGGCCCCACGCCCGGCGCGCCGGTCCCCTACGCCGAGACGTATAGCCGCCTGCTCCACGACGCCGAAGCCACCAGCGGGTGGAGCACCAACGACCTCGGCTCGGTGCTGCGCGACACGGTCCGCTTCACCCAGGGGAGCGCCTCGGTGCACACCATTGTGACCAACACCGTCGGCGGTTACGGCTATCCCGGCGTGGAACTGCATCCCACCGCCTTCACCGACTGGCGGCCCTACGAGGTCTTCCTTTACGACATCTGGCCAGAGGTCAACGCCAGCGCCCTGGATCAAGCACCCGATTTGTACTGGTTTAAACTTTATGACACCACCGGCTGCCCTGCCAGCAGCATCACCCAGGGCGGCCCGCCACTGGCGCTGAACCGCTGGAACTACGTCAGTGTCTCGCTCAAGCCGTTCCACACCTGCACCACCCCCAGCTTCAACAACATCACCCGGCTGGAATTTCACACGCGCGACGACGTGGACGGCGACGTGAGCGGCCCCAACGGCCTCTGGGACAACGGCGACGTCTGGCAGGCCTGGTGGGACAACCTCCGCTTAGTGGACCAGGACGGCGGCGGGGTGATTAAGTGGCAGGCCGACGGCAGCACGACGAAGTATTACATTTACTTTGACACGCTGGCCCACGAGGGCCACCCGCAACCGGCGTTAGCCACGCTCGGCGCGGCGACGCTCACCGGGACGGCGGGCGCGGTGGAGGCGGGCGGCTACTTCCACCAGATCAGCGGCGCGAGCGCGAGCGGCCTGGCCATCTGGGCCGCGCCGCCGGTGGAGAAGATCCTCAAGACGCAGGTGACACCGGTCGCCACCGCCGCGCTCCGCATCCAGGCCGCCCGCGACGAGTTTGAGCCGTTCCAGCTGGTGGTGCGCTCCCCCCCTCCGCGCAAACGCTCGCCGTCAGCATCTCCAACTTCGTCAAGGGCAGCGACGTCATCACGTCCGGTAACGTCACGTTACACCGGGTGGATTACGTGAACCTCACCCAATTGAGCGACGCCAACGGCCGGCTCGGAGCCTGGCCTGACCCGCTCTATCCCATCGCGCCGGGCGGCACGGTCAGCTTCCCGGCCAACAGCGCCCAGCCGCTCTGGTTCACCGTCCACGTGCCCCGGAACGCCGCGCCGGGCCTCTACCAGGCGACCGTCACCATCGGCACGGCGACCGTCCCGGTCCAGCTGGAGGTCTGGAACTTCGCACTGCCCCAGCAGATCCACCTGGCCGGGGAATGGGGCTTCGGCTGGAGTAATGTCGTCGAGGTCTACAAAGGGACGATCGGCGGCAGCGTCCAGCCCTGCTACTGGACACTGGTGGACGCGCTCTACGAGGATTTCGCCGCTCACCGTCTCACGCCGAAGGGCGTCGGCTGGCCTGCCGGGCTGAACTATCCCGGCGGCGTGGAATACGACTGCAACGGCAATCTCCAGCCCGATGCCTGGGGCGAGTGGGACTTCCACACGCTGGCGCAGAAATATCTCGCCGGCGGTGCGCTGGATAACGGCGTCGGCTTCCCGACGTTTCTCATTCGCGGCCCGGCGGATAACTGGCCGCCGGCCAGCCGTCCCTCATCGTTTTGTGGCCAGAGCCGGGGCACCGAGCCGCCGGGCAACACCGCCTACAACACCAAATGGTTCCAGTATTGGACGGCGGTGAGCAACTACCTCCACGCTACCAGCGATTATGCTGCCAAAGGCTACTACCACATCGTCAACGAGCCGCAGACTCTCAGCGATTACAATATCGTCGCCTATCTGGCCACGCAGACCAAAGCGGCCGCGCCGTATGTGCGCCTCATGGTCAGTGAACAGGTGGAAGCCGGCATCTACGCCAACGCTACCTACCCCAATGCCAAGATTGACATCTGGCTGCCCACCATCAGCAACTACGAGGTGGAGGCCTCGCACGCCCGCCAGCAGAACCACGGGGAGCAGGTCTGGTGGTACTTCCTCTACGGTGACCGGCCGCCGCTGCCCAACCCCACGGTGATGGACCGCGCCGGGGTGGAAGCGCGCATCACGCCCTGGCTGGCCTGGTTGGAGCGGGTGGACGGGCTGCTCTACTACTCCACCACCGACTGGGGTTCGTATCCCGGCACGCCGACGCCGTGGACGCAACCGTGGCTCAACGACGGCAACGGCGACGGCTTCCTGTTCTATCCGCCGAAGGATAGCACGATTGCCTTCGACGCCTGCAATGCGCAGAGCAACCGGCTGGTGCCCTCTATCCGGTGGGAACTCTTGCGCGAGGGGATGGAGGATTACGAGTATCTCTGGCTCGTCAACGGCGGCGCACGGCCGCAAATTGGGGTGGCTAACGCCGCCGACGCGCTCGCGCAACAGTTCATCGCCTCCCGGACCCTGTTCAGCCGCGTGCCGACCGCTCTCTACGCGACGCGGGCGGCGCTGGCGGCGAAACTAACCGGGCCGACGGCGACCAAGACGGCCACGCCGGGCGCACTCCCGCCGGGCGGCGTGACCACTTACCGCCTGATCTACCGGGCCGGCAGTGCCGCGCACACCGTCACCTTCAGCGACACCGTCCCGGCGGCGACGACCGTGCTCACCGTCACCGGGAGCAAAGCCCCGGTCCCGACGGTGAACGGCCAGCGGGTCACCTGGACGGCAGCGGTGGAGGCCGAGGAGGTGCTGACGCTGACCATCCAGGCGCAGGGGGTGCTGACCGGCGCTGCGACGAACACGGCGACCTTCTCCGGCACGCAGTGGCTCACCGCGACGGCCAACGTGCTCATCTATACCGACCGGGTTTACCTGCCGCTGGTGTTGCGGCAACATTGAGCCGGGCCAGCCCATCCCACTACAAAAGATCTCGCGCAAAGTTGTCCATCAAACCACCTTCAGGCGTTTGCACCGGCAGGGGAAACGCCTGAAGGTGTTATTTTTCATGTTACCGTAAATCTCCACTCCTTCTTCACAAATCCTCCACATTGTCCCTGTATACTGCCAGGTATGAACGAAATCAACCTGACCAACTTGCTGCTGACAGAGCTGGTGGCATACGGGCCACCGCTCTTTGGGCTGGCGTTGCTGATCGCCGCCCTGGGACTTCCCCTGCCGGGCACGCTGTTAGTGCTCGCCACCGGTGCTTTTATCCGCCAGGGGGTGCTGAACGGGGTCACGATGACCGTCCTGGGACTGATTGGCGTGGTACTGGGGGATAGTTTAAGTTACGCGCTGGGACGTTTTGCCCATCAGTGGGCACAGCGTCGCTTTGGCGGGACGCCAGCCTGGCAACAGGCCCAAAGCACCTTTGACCGGCGCGGCGGCCTGGCCATTTACCTGACGCGCTTCTTCTTGACGCCGCTGGCAACCCCGACCAATCTCATCGCCGGCAGCAGCGGATACGCTTTCTGGCGCTTCTTAGCGTTTGATAGCAGCGGCGAGGCGACCTGGCTGGTGCTCTTTGGAGGAATGGGCTATCTCGCCGGCAGCCAGTGGGAGCTGGTAAACCAGCTTGCCAGCAACTTCACCGGCCTGTTGACCGGGTTGGTGGTGTTGGGAGCAGGCGGCTACGGGCTGTTGCGCCTGCGCCAACGGATAGTCAGGCAGCGCTGGCAACCCGTCACCTCAAACAACCTCCCCGACGTGGGCCTGGCCTGAAGTAAACAAACTTCTCACGCTATTTTCAAACAGCCCCTGGCCAGGGCCGAGGCTTTCAGGAAAAACCGGGAAGTTTTCTGGCAGGATGGGAGGCACCAGACCTCATTTCTGGCGCAGCTTCGGGGAATCCATCCAGAGGCCGGCCACCAGCGGCGTGCTACCGGAAACATCGTAGACCACGCGGACGGTCACTTTTTCCTCGTCCTCAAATTTGGCGGTATAAATTACCGAGCGGTAGCCATCACTCTCCACTACCTGCTGCATCTCGGCGGAGACGTATTTGCCGATCTTGCCGATAATGGAGTCGTACACCTGAGTGAACTGCTCTCCGGTGCTGACGTCCTTCATTTTTTGCACCATGTCACGGGTATAAGCCGCTTCATCCTGGTTGCTTAGCCCCGTGAGCAGGTTCTCAGTGGTGGACGCAACTTGATCGGCAAAGGCCTGTGCATCGGCCTCCGGCAGCACTTTGCCGCCTCCGCCGCAGGCGACCAGCACGATTACCAATAATCCCCACAACACAATTCTTCTTAGCATAGAATTCTCCTCTGAAAATAACGCGAAAAGTTCGTAGTCAGGCGCTTTAGCGCCGTCTGAGCCGCGCTGATAGTCTTCAAGAAAATAATAAGGCCATAAACCGACGCCTGCTACCTCAACCCGCTCAAGCGCGCTCTCTCTTGAAATATGGAACCAGTTTAAGGAGCAGAGAGCAGCAGGTAGAAGTTCCTGTTTCCTGCTCACTGCTCACTGCTCACTGCTCACGGCTCACGGCTTACATTCATCCCACCGCTGGTGAACGCCAGTGCATGGTGAATTCCCAGAAAAACAAGGGCATTTTCCCCTGAAATGGATTATCCACCCGCCAGATAGCCTGTCAAGTTGGGAACTAATTTGCCAGGAATAACGTCTCAAGCTGGTTACTGTCTGAGTTGCCAACCCGTCAAGGACAGTTATAATCGCCAGGGTTGCATTCGTGGCATGGCAGTGAAAAAAGCCTTTCATGGAGGAAACGAGCAATGTCAACTAACGATCAAGCGCCGGCCCAGCGGTCGCTGCCGCAACTATTCTGGGGGATGATCGCGCGACCACGCCGCACATTGGAATACCTCAGCCAGGACGGCAAGCGGCTCTGGTGGGTGCCGGCCTTAGTCATTCTGGTGCTGATTGTGCTGCCCACGATTATCTCACCCGCGTCGGCGGCTCAAACCCCCTCTTCTTCAATGGGGATGGAATCCATGGGACCTTATGAGGGAGCAGCCATGGTGGAAACTCCCACCCCATCCACTACCAGCCCTCTGGTCGGAATTTTGGGCGTGGCCGGCCGCGCGCTGAGTACGGCGATCACCTGGGCGCTCTGGGGCGGCGCACTCTATCTGGCGAGCGTCTTCCTGGGGCGCAGTAGCACGTTCAAGCAGATGTTGCGCCTGACGATCTGGACCTGGCTCCCCTATGGGGTGCGCGGGGTGCTGCAAACGGTCTACATTCTCGTCAGTGGCCAGGCAATCACCAATCCCGGTCTCTCTGGCTTCGTGATTGACCGGAGCGCGCAGTCGCTGGTCCCGGCCGGTCCCGGCCAGATCGCCCTGGCGGCGATGCTCTCCCGCGTGGACCTCTTTCTGGTCTGGAACCTTTTCTTGCTGATTACCGGGTTGATGGTAACGACCCGGTTGACACGCCGTAAGTCGGTCATCGCCGTGCTCGCCATTTGGGTCATCTTCAGCCTGCTGGGTGTGATCCCGGCCCTGGCCGGCAATCTGTTCAGCCAGGTGGGACAGACGCTCTTCTAACACGCCCGGCGTTTTGATGAACTGGAAACCATGAGCGATACCTCTCTCATCCGCACCGAAGCGCTCCGCCGCGATTTCACCATGGGCGATCAGATTGTCCATGCCCTGGATGGCATTTCGCTGACCATCGCCAGCGGCGAGTTCCTGGCGATCATGGGGCCGTCGGGGTCGGGCAAATCCACGCTGCTCTACCTGCTCGGCGGGCTGGATCGCCCCACCGGCGGGCGGGTCTGGGCCAACGGGCAGGAGATCTCCGCCCTGGACGAGAATGACCTGGCCGCTTATCGGGGGCGACAGGTCGGTTTCATCTTCCAATCGTTCAACCTGATTGCCACCATGACGGCACTGCAAAACGTGGAATTCCCCATGATTTTCACCCGGGTCTCGGCAGAGCAGCGGCGCAAGCGCGCAACGGAACTGCTGGCGCTGGTCGGTTTGGAGAAGCGGATAGGGCACAAGCCGACGGAACTCTCCGGTGGGCAACAGCAGCGGGTGGCGGTAGCGCGCGCGTTAGCCAACGATCCGCGCATCATCCTGGCCGATGAACCGACCGGCAACCTGGATACCCGGACCGGCGCGGAGATCATGGGGCTGCTCAAGCAGTTGAATGAGGAGCAGGGCCGCACCATTATCATCGTCTCGCACGATCCTAATGTGACGCGGTACACTTCCCGCCAGATTCATCTGCTGGATGGGCAGGTAGTTAAAGATTAAATTACTATTCATTGCTATACTGCAAAAACTAACCGCAGAGACGCCGAGAGCGCAGAGTCTTACATTGGCGGGCGGTATCTCTGCGTGTTCTGCGCCTCGGCGGTAAAACAGGCTTTTTGCAGTGGACTCATTTGGGCATATGCGTGAACGGCAAACCAATCCAATCAGGAGTAAACCATGAAGAAGTTGATTGGGATCATCATCCTATCAAGTGTGAGCCTGGCTGCGGCGCTGCTGATCACAGCAGCCGTCATGGCTCAAGGGGTGCCCCCCATCATCACCACGGTGGAGCCGACCGCCATCTCCAACCAGACCGGCGGCGTGTTGACCGTGCTCGGCAGCGGGTTCACTACCACGACTGTCATCCGGGTGGTAGGCTACGGGATTCTTTCCACGGAGTTTGTGAACGAAGGCGCAGTGCGGGCCACGGTGCCGGTTGGGATCCCGGCGGGTATCTACGACCTGATCGCCGATAACGGTGCCAACGGTGGGACGAGCGCCGTGCGCGCCGGTGCGTTGCAGATCACCGCCCCGCCGGCGCCGACGGCAGCACCGGCCACGCCGGTACCCGGCAAGCCCAACCTGACCATCCGCAATTACAGCCTCCAGCCCGCGCAGGTGCGCGCCGGGCAGGAATTTGTCGTCACCCTGGAAATCTACAACAACGGCAGCCGGGCCAGCGAAAACACGCTGGTCGTCTTCCAGGGCGGGCCGTTCGTGCCGGTGGGCCAGGCCGGCTACCAGCTCTGGCAGCTGCATATCAATGCCACGGCAGTCATCACCCAACGGCTGCGGGCTCCGGCCTCTATGGCTTCCGGCGTGCAGAACCTCCAGGTCAACCTGAGCGGCAATGATTTTGAGGGCAACCACTACGAATTCCCGCAGACCATCGGGGTGGAGGTATTGGGAACCAGCGGCGGCGGGACGGCGACCGGGGCCCCCAAGTTGGTCATCGAGGCCACCACGGTGGAACCCGCTATCATCGGGCCGGGCAACCCCTTCACGTTGACGCTGCGGTTGACCAACCGGGGCAGCCGGACGGCAACCAACGTGGTGGTCGGGGCGGGAGGCACTTTGGCGATCCCGGCCCAGGGCAGTAATGTCGTCTCCACCCCCAACATCGGCCTGGACAAGACCGTGACGGTCACGCTGGCGCTCATTTTGGGCGAGGTGGATAAAGGTGGCCGGCAGGCGCTGCCCATCTCCATGCAATACAGCGATCCCAGCGGTGGGAACTACACCGACCAGCAGAATGTCGGGCTGGACATCAACACCAGCCTGGCCAACCGGCCGCAGCTGCTGATCCAGGGCTATGAGATTGACCCGCCAACGCTTTCACCTGGCGATCACTTCACTCTGACGCTGAAACTGACCAACGTCGGTGGAGGGGATGCCCAACGGTTGCTGGTGGCCTTAGGGGGGGAAGCCGGTGACAAGCTGGAGGGCTTCGTCCCGGCCGAGGCAAGCAACGTCCGCTTCCTGGCAGGATTGCCCGCCGGGACCAGTGTCGAGATAACCCAGCAGCTCATTGTGGATGGCAAAGCGGAACCGAAAGCTTACAACGTCCCCGTATCGCTGGCCTACGACGACACGCGCGGCAACCGCAAGACCGAGACGCAGCGGATCAGCTTGATGGTGTTGCGGCGGCCCGAATTCAAGGTCAGCTTCTACCGGCCCGTGGAAGGCTCCGCCATGGTCGGAATGCCTTTCCAGCTGCCGATTGAGCTGGTCAACATCGGTGCCAACCGGATCAACGTGACGACGTTAGAGGCCACCAGCGAGCAGCTGATGATTGAGAGCGGCTCTACCTTCGTCGGTAACATGGAATCGGGGGCGTCGTGGACATTAGATGCCATGGGGACCGCGCAGCAGCCCGGCCCGGCGGAAGTGGTGGTGGCCATCCACTACCAGGACGACTTCAACCAGACCCAGATCATCACCCAAACGTTGACGGTGGAGGTGATGGAAGCCCCCTTCGGCCCGGAAGGTCCCGGCGGCGAGAATGGGCAGTTGCCAGCGCAACCGGAGACGACGGGGCAAAAGGTGCTGCGGTTCCTGCGGGGGCTGCTGGGGTTGGGCAGCTAAGTGAGACGTGAAGCGTGAAACGTGAGGCGTGAAACGTGAAACGTCAAACGTGAAACGTGAAACGTCAAACGTCAAATGAGTTGACTCGCTGAGGTACTATGACTTTTCGTGATTTGTTACGGCTGGTCCTGAGCAATCTGCGGCGGATGAAGACGCGCGTGGTGATGACCGCCATCGGCGTGATTATCGGCACGGCGGCGGTGGTCGTCCTGGTCTCGCTGGGCGCCGGCTTGCAACAGCGGGCCACCGAGAGCCTCTACTCCTTCGGCAGCCTGACCGAGCTCCAGGTCTTCTCCTCCGGCTACTTTGAACCGACGACGAACGAATCAGGCAGCAGTGTAGGCGGATCTCAGGAGAAGCCCCCGGTCCTGAACGACAAAGCGCTGGAGCAAATTCGCCAGCTGCCCAACGTGGTCGCCGTCACACCGATGGAGAGCGTCTATGCGGGGGAGCTGCGTTGGGGGCGGCAGAGTGGTTACGCCCAAGTCCTCGGCGTGGACCCGGTGGCGTTTCAGGCGCTCAATCCCACGATATTGAGCGGCACGCTGGAGTTGAAACGGGGCCAGGCGGTCATTGGGGCCAATGTCCCCCAGAATTTTCTGGATTACGAGGCCCAGCAGCGCGGCGACCCACCTCCTGACTTGATGAATCAGACGCTCAAACTGGTGGCTTACAGCTTCACGCCCGATAACCCCAACCCCACCGAGATCAGCAGCCGCTTGCAAGTGGTCGGGGCCCTCAAGTCGCAGGGATACCAGTATGACTACAGCATTTTCGTGACGCTGCGTGAGGCGCTGGAGCTCAACACCCGCATCTCCGGCCAGCGCCCCAACAAGGAGCGCGACGGCTACAACCAGGTCATCGTCAAAGTGGCCGAGCCCAACCAGGTGCCGGCTGTGGAACAGGCCATCAAGGAGATGCAGTTCAGCGTCCAATCAGCGCAGAGTATGCTGGATCAGATCAACTCGTTCTTCCTGGTGATTCAGGCCATCCTGGGCGGGATTGGGGCGATCGCGCTGCTGGTGGCGGCCTTCGGCATCGCCAACACGATGATGATGGCGATTTACGAGCGGACGCGGGAGATCGGCCTGATGAAAGCGTTAGGGGCCTCCAACCAGGATGTGATGTCGGTCTTCCTGGCCGAGGCCGGCGGGATCGGCTTGTTAGGCGGCATCGGCGGCGTGCTCTTAGGAATCGGCCTGGGGGCGCTGGCCAATGTTTTTGGCGGGCAGTACCTGGCTTCTCAGGGCGGGGGGGTCTTCGGTGGGGGGGGCGGTTCGGCAACCACCACCGCCATCGCGGTCACGCCGCTCTGGTTGCCGCCGTTCGCCATCCTGTTTGCCATGTTGATCGGCGTGGCTTCGGGCGTCTATCCGGCCCTGCGCGCCGCCGCGCTCAGCCCCATCCTGGCGTTGAAGTACGAATAACCACCCCATGGGGCAAAAACCAAAAAGAAAAAAAATGGAGATAGAAGAGCGATTACCCCCTATCCACCCGGGTGAGATCCTGTGGGAAGATTTCATGCGTCCCTTAGGGATCAGCCAATACCGGTTGGCTAAGGATATCGGCGTGCCGACCTTGCGCATCAGCCAAATCGTGCATGGACAACGTGCCATCACGGCCGATACCGCGCTGCGGTTAGCGCGATACTTTGGCACCAGTGCCGTGGTCTGGACGCGCTTGCAGGCGCGCTATGACCTGGAAGTGGCCGAGCAGCAGCTCGGCGAACGGATCGCGCGCGAAGTGAAGGTACTGGAACGCTCCACAGCCATGCCACAAGGGATGGCTTGAAGGACCCTGCCCCCAAATATAATATCCGGCGACCTGCGGGTCGTCCTCCCCCTACGATTTTACGATTTGTAGTAAGGCGCTCGAACGTCGTTTTCAGCGCGCTCAAGCGCGCCCCTGCGAACCCTGGCCCCGCTTTATGGCAGGCAGCGGAGATTTCAGAAGTCGCGCCTGATGGTCCCGCCCGCCATCAAGCGCACCCATGAAAGCCTGCCGCCTGCCAGAGCTAATTTCGGATTCGGGATTTTAGATTTCGGATTTGCCTACACAACTCGCAACCTCTGTAAGTCCGGCTTTCATGGGAATAGACCTGCCGCCTTCATGTTTCTGACATAGGCGTGGTCAGCTCGCCAGGCAGCCAGACGGTAAACGTGCTGCCCTGGCCTAATGCACTGGTCAGCGTGATTTTGCCGTGATGCAGCTGGACCAGTTCACTGCTGATAGCCAGGCCCAGACCGGTGCCGGGCGTGTTGTTGTCCAGGGCGGCCAGGCCCCGGTAGAAACGCTCAAAGACGTGCGGCTGCTCCTCCGGCGGGATGCCCGGCCCGGTATCCCGCACACTGAAGGTGATCCACACCCGGTCGTCAGCCTGAACCAGGGCGGTGTGTAGCTGCACTTCCCCGCCGGCCGGCGTGTAGTTCATGGCGTTGGTCAGCAAGTTAGTCGCCACCAGTTCCAACAGCTTGGGGTCAGCCTGGACGAGCGGCAGGTTGGGAGCAGGAGCCAGCTGCAGCTGCAAGCCACGCTCGGCAAAGAGCTTCTCCCGGTCACCGACCAGCCCGGCGAGCAGGTGGTTCAGGTCGGTGGGCTGCCAGCGAACGGCGACCCGGCCCAGGTCCAACCGCGAAAGGTCCAGCAGGCCCTCAATCAACGTTTGCAGCCGGCCTACTTCGTGCTCCAAATTCTCCAGGTAATAGGGGTACCGCTCCACTTGCCCGCGCTTCAACAGAGTCAAATAGAGCCGGATGCTGGTCAACGGCGTGCGCAGTTCGTGGCTGACATTGCTGAGGAATTGCGACTTGGCCTCGTCGGCGGCGCGAGCTTGTTTCAACGCCACTTGCAGCTCTTCCGTCCGGCGAGCCACAGTGGTCTCCAACCCTTCAGCATACTCTACCAGCTCCTGGTGCAGTTTGACCACCTCCAGGGCCTGAGCGGCCGCGGCGGCGGTATTCTGGATCAACGCCACATCGGCCTCGCTGTAGGGATGCGGGTCACGGCTCACCAGCCCCAGGACGCTGAGGGTCCGCGCTCGCACCCGCAGCGGCACGAGCAGCAGTGCCCCCAATCCCGGCTGCTGCAACTGCGCGACAAGCGCCGGTCCCCCGGCCCCGGCAGCGTCGGCAGTGAGCAGGAGCGGTTCCTGGCGCGCCAGCACCTGAGCGACGATGGGTTGCAGTGACGGGAGCTCCGCCCGCAGCCAGCCGGTGCTGCCCGGCTCGCGGTATTCGGCAACAATAGCCGTTAAATGGTTGGCCTTGCAAAGGGCGGCGATCGCCTGTGGCAGGTTAAACGCCCGGGCCAGCTCGTCGCAGAGCGTCTGTAAGATCTCCACCGGACCGTGGGCAGTAGTCGCTGCGCTAATGACGCGGTTGAGCAAGGTCAGCTCGCGGTTCTGAGCCCGCAAATCCTGGGTCTGGCGCTCCACCTCGGCCTGGAGTGAACGGTTGAGCGCCTCCAGTTCGCGTTGATAGCGATCACGTTCGGCGATCAGGCGCGCTTTTTCCAACACCCGTTCCACCACCACCGCGATCTCATCCATATCCTGGACCGGCTTGGTCACATAATCCCAGGCCCCCCGCCGGATGGCTTCCACTACATCGCTCAGCACGCCGGTGCCCGATACCACCACAATGGGCAGTGCCGGTTGCTCCATCCGCAGTGTGGTGATCACTTCCAGACCATCTAAATGGGGCATCCGCAAATCTACCAGCACCACATCAAATTGCCCGGCCCGGGCTCGCGCTAACCCCTCCAGGCCATCGCTCGCCGTGACCGTGGCGTAACCGTAATCGGTGAGGTAATCCGCCAGGGCCCGGCGGATCAACACCTCGTCATCAATGATCAAAACTTGCTTGACACTCAACGGACCACTCCTTGACCACAATAGGCCTTACAAACTATACCTTGGCAACTCCACCACTAAACAGGTGCCACCTTCACGGCCCGGCTCGGCCCAGATCCGCCCCCCGTGCCGTTCCACCACAATAGACCAGCAAAGCCATAATCCCAACCCGGTCCCCTCGCCCACCGGTTTGGTGGTAAAGAACGGCTCAAACAGCCGCGCCTGGACGGCCTCCGGCAATCCAGGGCCGTTGTCATCCACCTCCAGCCGCAGCCATTCCCCCTGCAAGCTGGTGCGAAGGGTCAGCCGGGGCCGGTAGGCACTGTCCTGGCTCCGCTTCGCGACCATGGCCTGGGCGGCGTTGCGCACCAGGTTGAGCACCACCTGCTGGATCTGCTGACCATCGCAAACCACAGCCGGCAGATTGGGGGCCAGCTCGCGCCGGACCTCCACGTCCCGGAAATCATACTCTTTCTTAAGGTCGTAATCGGTCGCGGCCAGGGCCAGTGCCCCCAATACCAGCTCGTTCAAATCCCGCGGTTCCGCCGCCGCGGTGGTCTTACGCGAGAAGCTGAGCAGGTCGCTGACGATCTTGGCCGCCCGAGCGCCGGCGCTGCGAATCCCGTTCAGATACTCCAGGAGATCCCGGCTTTGCAGGTAAGCGGCCAGCGCCGCGGGGGGTACCCCACAGTCGTCCAGCCGCTCCCGGGTCTGAGGACGGGTCACATCCAGGTCCCGTTGGAGAATCTGCGCACTCTGCATCATCGCGGCTAAGGGGTTGTTGATCTCGTGGGCGACGCCGGCGGCCAATCCACCCACGCTGGCCATCTTGGCGGATTGCAGCATCATCTCTTCCAACTGGACGCGGCGAGTCACGTCGTCAATTCGCAGCACCACCCCGGTCACTGCCTCGGTGAGCAGCGGGAAAGCACTCAGGTCGCGATAGACCAGTCCGGTTTCAGTGCTGACCTGCTCGTTGTGAAGATGTAAAACGCGGCGCTCCCGCAAAACCTGCTCAAACAGGGCCCGATAACGGGCCAGTTCAGGACAGACCTCCCAAACTATCTGACCCTGGACCTGGCTGGCCGGTCGCCCGGTCAGAGCTTCGGCCACCGGATTCCAGATAAGCACGCGCCCGGCAGGATCCAGAGTAATCAGGGCCGAGGGCATGGAGTCGGTGATGTTCTGAAGCAGCTGTTGCAGCCGGGCGATTTGCATTTCCGAGCGCTTGCGCTCGGTGATGTCCCAAAAGATCCCCAACACCCCGGTGGTGTGTCCCTCAGCATCGTACACGGGGGTCTTAATCACCTGGACGTAAATGGTTTCCCCACCAATCGGGGTATGCTCCTCTATCGTTTCAAAGAGTCGCCCCGTCTCCAGGACCGCCCGGTCGTCCGCCCGGTACTTTTCGGCCAGCTCCGGCGGGTGCAAATCAAAATCGGTCCGGCCGATGATCGCCTCCAACGGTTTGCCCTCGGTCTGACAATACCGCTGGTTGGCAAAGACAAAGCGCCCTTCCAGGTCCTTGGAATAGACGTTTTGAGGCAGGCTTTCAATCAGGGAATGGAAAAGCGTTTCCGAAACCCGCAACGCTTCTTCCATCCGCACCTGGTCGGTGACATCTTCCACCGTTGCCACCATCCCATTGACCTGCCCGGTTTCGTCCATCAACGGCGCAGCATTGAGCGAGAGCAGCGTGCGCTTTCCCGAAGGCCATACGATAGCATGGCGCAGATCACGGACCGGCTGCCCGGTGCGCATTACCTGCTGGAGGGGGAGCCGGGCCCGTGGCAACGGCGTGCCATCCACCGCGGTCATCCGCCACTCAGGAGCATTGTAAGCATAGGGGCCATGGCCGTTGCGGGTCAGGCCCAGCAGCTGCTCGGCGTGTGCATTAGCGAAGACCACCTGCCGCTCCGGGTCCATGACGACAATCCCCACCGGGCTGGTTTCCATAATACGGTTCACCAGGTCTCGCTCGCGCCGCAGCTGCTCATTGGTGACGACCAGTTCGGCCGTCCGCTCCTCCACGAGCTGCTCCATCTCCGTGTAGAGATGCGCGTTATGCAACGCCACACCAATTTGACTGGCCAGCGACCGGAACAGGTCAGTCGCGCTGGCATCAAAGGCCGCCACTTCATTCCCCTCCACATCCAGCACACCGACCACCTTGTCCTCCACGATAATGGGGACGGCAATTTCGGAGCAAGTATCGGGGAGTAAGGGATGCGGTAACCAATCAGGGGTCTGCCGCACGTCGTCCACGGTGACCACTTTGCCGGTGCGGGCAGCTCTGGCGATCAGACTCCGGGCAGCATACAACGGGATGCTGAGGCCCTGCGCCTTCAGAAGAGCTCCGGCCTCCCCCGATGCCTCCCGCAGGACCAGATTGGCCCCCGTCCTATCCAGCAGGAAAACGCTGACAAAGTAGTAGCCAAACGTTGCCTCCAGCTGGTGCGTCAATTCGGCCAACAAGGCCGTAGGGTTCAAAATGGCATTCAGGCGTTCGCTCAGGGTAGCTACCATCGTGAGCCGCCGGGTGCGCTCGGCCACCCGCTGTTCCAACCAACGATCGCGCTCCAGCACGGCCTCAACCATCCGGTTGAAGCTTTGCGTCAGACTGAAGATCTCACCAAACTGGTTGGCCATTGCCGTGGGCAGGAATTCGTATTGACCGTCAGCCAGGGCGTCAGCTTTGTGCGCCAGGGCGGTGATGGGGCGGACAATCTGGCGCACGTTACGCCGCTGGAAGAAGACAAACAGGCCCAAACTCACGCCAAAAGCCAGCAACGAGGCCACCAGCAGGATGAGGAGCGGTTGAAGGGCGGCCGCCGCCGGCTGCGCGGTCACGACAAGCCAGCGGTGCGCCATCGGCCTGACGCTCCCGATCAACCAGCGCTCCTGAAGCGGATCGTAGAAGAGCCTGAAGACCTGCTGGCCGGCCAGTCCCTCCTGGACCAAAGACAGGTTGCCCAGGTTGCGCCGCTCCTGGACCCAACTGGAGAGGGGGTAGGCCACCAGGGTCCCTTCTTGATCCACGATGAACGCGAAGCCCTGGGCGCCCACCTCCACTTCCTCAACCATCCGTTGGAGCGACGCCAGGTTCAACTCACCCACCAGCATCCCCCGGAACTCCCCGCCCTGCCACCGGGGCACAGCGACGGTGACGACAACCTGCCCGGTGGTCAAAGAAATGAAGGGGGCTGAGAAGTAGTAAGGGAGTGATCCCTGCTGGGCCTGACGGAAGAATGGCTCGCCGGACAGGTCCAGGCCGGCCAGTGCCAGAGCGGCTGTATCTTCCACGGACACCCGCCCGGTCTCATCCAGCAGGTAAAGCGCTGTAAAGCGTGGATATTGGTCGCGGATCTGGGTCAGGAGCACCGCTTGATCTGCCGGGGAAAAGCTCTGCACGGTGTTGACCAGGGCCACCATCAACTGGCCGGTTTCGTCTAAATATTGATCGCCCTGGCGCGCCAGCGTGTCAATCAACCCTCTTTGGCGAGCAACAATTTCATAACGGATCAAGCTCGTCCCCAATAGCATGATGCTTAAGAGGACCAGGGTCACGGCCAGGGTGGGGATGAGCATGGCCCTGAACAATGTAGTTTGTAATGAACGGCTCTTTGTCACTGCACAACCCCATCTGGTCTATTGTGCCCGGCTGAACGCAGGCCGCCAGGCGGCCCGTACCGCTTCAGTCGCTCAGGGACGTCACAACCGGGATCAATGCTATGAGCCGTTCTCTTTCTGGCAGAGGGGTCGTGGCTAATCTTTGATTTCAACTTACGTCAATCCGCCGGCTCAAGCGTATCAATTACCCTAAACTGACCGTTGACGACGCGCGCAATGTATACCCTGCGCCGCACATCGCCGCAGGCATCCAGGGAAATCCGCCCCTGTACCCCTTCCAGGTCTTGCACTGCCTTCAGCGCCTCGCGGAGACCCTCACGCCGGCCCTGCGTCTGATTAAGAGCCTGCACCAGGACTAACACGGCCTCGTAGGCATAAGCAGCGCCGTAAGCCGGTGTACGACGGTAGCGCGTCTCAAACTGCTGCACAAACGGTTGAAATGCCGGGAAAGGGTTCTGCGCATTGTAAAGCGAGACCAGGTCCAGTGCTTCCACGGCGCGGCCGCCTTTAGCCAGGAGCTCTTCCGTATTGGCCCACGGAGTAGCAAAAAGCCGGGCCGGGCAGCCCGCGCCCCGAAGATATTGCGCCAGCAGCGCGGCATCCACAGCCGAAGCAATCAAAACCACAGCCTCGGGTCGGGTCACCAGGAGTCTGGACATCAGGGAGCGCAGGTCAGTCTGGCCGGAAGTGAACGTGAAACTCGGACCAACTTCTCCGCCCAAGGCTTCAAACCCGGTTTGAATGGCCTGCCAGACCCGCTCCGAATAGACCTGGTTGCTTAAATCATAGACGCCGCTGACCCGCCGCACCCCTTCCTGGTAAATGTGCCGGGCCAGGGCCTGGCCTTCCCAATCCGTGTCGGGAGCGACCCGGAAAAAGTAATCGTCCCGCCCGCTGAACTCTACGCTCGTCGCCGTCGGGCTGATCAACACGACCTGATCCCGGTTCAACTGTTCCAGGACGGCGGCAGTCTGCCCGCTGGTCATGTGACCGATAATAGCGACCACCCCCGCGTCCACCAGTTCCGCATCTACCTGGCGGGCAGTTTCCGGCTCCCCTTTATCGTCCCTGACCAGCAACTTGAGCGGGCGCCCCTGCACGCCCCCCGCAGCGTTGATCGTGTCCACAGCCAGCTGGGCCCCATCGCGTCCCTCCACCCCAAGATCCCCCCGCTGGCCGGTCAATTCACCGGCAAAACCGATCAGGATCGGTTGTCGCAGCGAAGTACAGCCGGCCGCCGTGATCAAACAAGCCAGCCAGAGCCAGGTCCACCGCCCTCTTCGGCCGGTCATGATCATACCTCCTGAACCAGACTGCCACTTCTGCAAACCAGGCCTCAAGCGCTTAGGTGTCCGGTCCGGCCGGCAGCTCTCCGGGGAGGCGGGCCATCCCGGTGGGCCTTAGCCATGAGCGTCCAGCCAGGCAATGACGTAGTTCAGCACCTCGGCCCGCTCCGGTTCATTGTGCGTCTCGTGGTAAAACCCCTCCCAGAGCTTGAGCGTGCACTCGCCGGGCACCTGAGCGGCAAAAGCTTGCGTAGCCTCCGGGGAGACCAGATGGTCGGCGGTGCCCTGCATGAGCAATAACGGCACCGGCGGGAATTCGGCGGCATGCGCCAGCGCCCAGGCCCCGGCATCCAAAATGTCTATCCCCAGGCGGGCGGAGAGGTGGCTGTGGTTCAGTGGATCGGCCACGCACGCTTGCAACACCGCCGGGTCGCGGGCCAGATTTTGCATATCCAGCCCGTTGTCCATGATAAAGGTCGGCCAGAGCCGGTACATGATGCGGCCCACAGTCGTTTTCCAGGCCGGCGGCACGACCCCCGGCTGCAAACCCGGGCTGGTCACGACCACCCCGGCCAGGTCAGGCCGGCGGCGCAGCATGTAATTGAGCACCAGGGCGCCGCCCAGGCTGTGCCCGTAGAGAAAGCAGGGAATCCCGGCATAACGGCGGGCCGCCTCAGCCAGCAAGCGGCCGATGTCGTCCATCGCCAGCTCGTAATGGGGGATGTGGCCGCGCAGGCCGGCGGTCCGGCCATGCCCGCGCAGATCAAAGGTCAACACGGCGTAACCGGCCGCGTTCAGCGCCGCGGCGACGTGGGCGTACCGCCCGCTGTGCTCGCCAAGGCCGTGAATCAGGCAGACCACGGCGCGCAAGGTGCCGGCCGGTTCCCAGCCCTGCGCAAAAAAAGTCTGTCCATCGGGGGCTTGCAAAGTAAACTCAAAGTGGGCCATAGCGTCCTTCCTTAACCCTTAAACCCTTAAACCCTTAACTGACCTTACTGGCGGCACGGACCAGAGGCAAAACATGAGCCTCCACGTCCGCGTCGCAGGTGGGTACCGGCACGCTCTGGAAAAGACTCCACCGTTCCACATACTCCACCGTCGCTCCCGGCTCCAGACGCACTAACGGGCCGAGCGTTTCCACTTCCAACATCCGCCCATTGGTGAAAGTCTCCACATTGCAGCCCAAATCAGGATAGACCGCACCGGGCACGAAGTCAAACTGCACGACAAAGAGATGGCCGTCCCGGGCGCTGGCCACCCAGCCGGTCGGCACACTGGCCCCGATTTTCTGTGGGGTCTGCGCTGCCGGATCCTGCCGTAGCAAGATGTACTTCGTTCCCCAGGTCCAGCGCGGATCGGTCAAGTCGGTATAGGGCCACAGGGTGAGCAAGCTGGTGGGCAACAGGTTCTGAAGATCATGGGGGCCCCGGGGGGGCAGGGGGATGATGATAACGGACCGTTGCGCCATCACCGAGAGCGCCCACGGCGCCAGTTCCACCGCCCAGAGACCGGCATTGCGCAGCCGGTGTAAAACTTTGACCCGGGCAGCGTCCGCGGCCAACGTGAGCTCTATTTCTTTTTGGATACCGGTTGTGGGTTCCACCGGCTGGATGAACCGGACGCAATCGCCCTGCTCCTGCACCGTCACCGGACTGTTATCAGGAGCATAGGTCCGAGACGCTACCTCCGGCGCGTGCCAGAGACGGTGGCCGCCGTAGTTAAGCCATTCGGGGTCACCGGTGCGCCCCAGCCACTCTTCGTAGACGAAAAACTCGTTCTCCTGCCCCACGAAACTCAGGTGGATGATCCGTGGGCCGACGTCGCCGGTCACAATCAGTTCCACCTGACCGTTGCTCAAACGATAGCAATTTTCCCAACCCCCATAAGCAATCTTTTCCATGGGCCAGCCTCACACCCGACACAATCGCGCGTTGAAAATAATCATGTCATGATCCTTTCTCAGTGGTTGTCAAGACCAGGTCGCTGAACTTGAAAAGAACTTACCACCAGGCATAAAACTACCGGCCATTGGGACGCGGCAGCAGCGAATTGGCCCCCGCGTTGAGCCGCACCGGCAACGTGAAGGTAAACCGGCTGCCGTGGCCGGGCACACTCTCAGCCCAGATGCGCCCGCCGTGCAGCTCAACGATTCCTTTAGCGATGGAAAGCCCCAGGCCCATCCCTTCGTGGTGGCGGGTGAGGTGGTCCTCCACCTGATAGAAGGGGTCAAAAATCTGCCCCAACTCCTCTGGCGGAATACCGATGCCCGTATCGGAAACCGAGATCGCCATCACGCCGGTTTGGGGGCGGACGGCGATCTCAATCTGGCCCTCCGGCGGCGTGAACTTGATGGCATTGTTGAGCAGATTGGACAGCACTAACGCGAGTTTGGCCCGGTCGCCCTCCACATAGATCGGTGCTGGCGGCATTTTCTGCTGTAACGTCTGCCGTTTGCCGCTGATCATCGGCTCCCACTCAGCGCAGACCGCCCGCACCATCTCCTGCAAGACGAACCGTCCCCGTTCCAGCTGCACTCCGCCGCTCTCCAGGTATTGCAGGTTGGTCATGGTCTCAATCAGGCTCTGCAGCTGGGTCGCCCCGCGCAACACCATCTCCACTTCCTTGCTCATCTCGCCGGGGACCTGCTCCTGCAAAAAAGAAGCGTAGCCTAAAATCAATCCCAACGGCGTCCGCAGCTCATGCGAGGCGATGCTCATGAAATCAGACTTCAGCCGGTCCAGCTTGGAAAGCCGCCGGTTGGCCTCCTGCAAGCTGGCGACCAGGCGGGCGTTCTCAATGGCGATGGCTGCCTGCGAAGCCAGCGTAGAGAGGACCAACACGTCCTCTGGCATGAAATCAGCATTGTCCCGCTTATTCAGCGCCTCCAGCACGCCAATGCTGCGGTTGCGGACGCGGAGCGGCACGCCCAGGAGCGAGCGCGTCTGGTGGGCTATGCTCTTATCCACGCCGTTAAAGTGCCGGGGGTCTTGCGACGCGTTGCCCACAATCAAAGGTTCACCGGTTTTATAAATCGTCCCCGCCAGACTGCCCTCAATGGGCACCTGGATCCGCTGGAGCTCCTCAATGCTGGAGCCGGTGGCCGCGGCAAAGGAGAGCCCGCCGGTACGGGTATCTTCCAGCAAGATAGAAGCCGCTTCAGAGCCGGTAATCTGCGCCGCCGTATCAATGATCAACTGGAGCAATCGGTTCAGGTCCAGCGTAGAACTTAACAGCCCGCTGATACGCAGCAGCTGCTCCAGCTGAGTAATCCGTCGCTTCAATTCCAACTCATGCGTCTCTTCCGCCGCCATCCACGCCTCCCTGATTAAAGATCAGCCGCTCTTAGCCCCTAAGAGACGCCTAACGACCGTCACAGCCCGCCGCCGCTTGACTTGAGTCAGGCCGGCATAAGTCCGGCCTGACTGCTCCCTATTTTTCTTCAATGCGGATAGTCTTGATCAGATCCCCCGGTGTCCGCGCCGTCTGCGGATCACGGGGGGAAATCGCCTTCAGCACGTCCAACCCGGCGATCACTTTCCCGAAGACGGTGTGTTTGCCGTCCAACCAGGGGGTAGCCGCAAAGGTGATGAAGAACTGGCTGCCGTTCGTACCGGGGCCGGCATTAGCCATGGAAAGAATGCCGGGACCGTCATGCTTCAACGCCGGGTGAAATTCATCGGCAAAGCGATAGCCGGGGCCGCCGGTTCCCCGCCCGGTCGGATCGCCGCCCTGGGCCATGAAGCCGGGGATGACGCGGTGGAAAGTCGTGTTGTCGTAAAAACCCTCGCGGGCCAGAAAGACAAAATTGTTGACCGTCTGGGGCACTTTATCGGCGAAGAGCTGGATGACGATGTTGCCCCTGGCCGTCTCTAAGGTGGCCACATAGGTTTTACGGGGATCAATCGCCATAGCGGGCGGCTGGCGGTACATGTTATTGCGCTCGGCCGGATTTGCATTCATGACAGGCTTCCTTTCATAATCCTAATTACGTAATGCGTATACATGGGCATTGTAAGCCCTATTGCTCACTAATGGTGATTTTCTGGATGACATCACCCACCGCGATGGACTTGACCACGTCCATGCCCTGAACCGTCTTACCAAAGACCGTGTACGCCCCGTCCAGCTGATGCACCGGGGCCAGCGTGATGTAGAACTGGCTGCCGCTGGAGGCCCGCTCAGGGTTCACCGCGTCGGACAGGCGGGCCGTCGCGATCACCCCCTCATCGTGAAGCAGACCGATCTCCGCCGGGACGGTATAGCCGGGGCCGCCGGTGCCCGTCCCCAGCGGATCACCGCCCTGGATCACAAAGCCCGGCTCCACCCGGTGGAAGGTCAGGCCATCATAGAAGCCCTGCCGCGCCAGGAAGACAAAGTTGTTGACCGTCTGCGGGGCGGCCTGAGCATCTAAATCCACGACAATATTCCCCTTGGTGGTGGTGATGGTGGCCTGGTAGTGCCTGGCGGGATCTATCGTCATAGCCGGCGCGGCGGTATACATACCATTACGCGCTGCCGGATCGGCCGGCATGGAGCCCTGGGCAGCAGGCGACGCTTCGGTAGGAGCCGCCGTGGTCACTGCTGGCGCTTCGGTGGGAGCGGCGGTCGTCGCCGCCGGCGTGGGCGTCTCCGAGACCGTTTTTCCCGGCCCGTAGCCGAAGTACCAAATGAGGAACCCTATCAAAACCACAGCAATGGCCAGGGCAGCAATGGCCGGCCAGGGGACTTTGGTCGTAGCAGTTGAGGACGAGGGTGCAGGTGAGCGGCGGTTGGAAGCCGGATTAGAACGCCGTTTGGCCTGCTGCTGCTTGTGTTTCTTGGACATCTTTCGCTCCTTGATTGTAGCAATTTTGCCGTCATTTTAATCCTTTTTGGCCCACAAACAAGCCCGCCTGTTGCCTCCTGGCCTGCCTGTGGTATCATCCCCCCAGATCACAGCCTGAGGAGCATGTCCTTGAAAATCGCCCAACGTGTTCAACAACTGCCACCGTACATCTTTGCCACGCTGGAAAAGCGCATCAAAGAATGTCAGGCCCAAGGGGCCGACCTCATCCGCCTGGACATCGGCAGTCCCGACCTGCCCCCCGCCCCGGAAGTCGTGGAGGCGCTCGCCGCCGCCGCCCGCCGCCCCGACCGGCACGGCTACCCCAGCTTCGCCGGCGCGCCCGTCTTCCGGCAGGCCGTCGCCGAGTACTACGCCCGTCGCTTCGGTGTGACCTTAGACCCCGAACGGGAAGTGCTGGCGCTCATCGGCTCCAAAGAGGGCATCTACCACGTCGCCACCGCCTTTGTGGATCCCGGCACGGTGGTGCTGGTTCCCGATCCAGGCTACCCGGCCTACCGCGCGCCCACGCTGCTGGCCGGCGGCGAGCTCTATCCTATGCCCTTAGAGCGCGAGCGTGACTTCCTCCCCGACCTGGAGGCCATCCCGGCCGCCGTCCTGGCCCGCGCGCGCGTCCTTTGGCTGAACTACCCGCACAATCCCACGGCCGCGTTAGCCGATCTGGCTTTCTTAGAGCGCGCCGTCGCCTTCGCCCGCCGGCACGACCTGCTGCTGGCCTACGATAACCCCTATTGCGAGGTGGTCTGGGAAGGCCCGGCTGCGCCCAGTGTCCTGCAAGTCCCTGGCGCCCGCGACGTCGCCGTGGAATTCAACTCCCTTTCCAAGACAGCCAACCTGGCCGGCTGGCGGATTGGAATGGCAGTGGGGCACGCCCCGGCGCTGGCGGCGCTGGCACGGGTGAAGAACAACGCCGACACCGGCATCTTCCTGCCCATCCAGGAGGCCGCCGCGCTGGCCTTGCGCCTGCCGCCCACCTGGTACGCCGAACGCAACGCCATCTACCGGCGGCGGCGTGCCATTGTCACCCAGGCCTTAGACCGGATGGCGCTCTGGTACACGCCCGCCGCGGCCACGCTCTACGTCTGGTGCGAGATTCCCCAGGGCTTCGCCAGCAGCAGTGATTTCGCTACGGCGCTGTTGGAGGAAACGGGGGTCTCAGTGGCTCCGGGTACCGCCTTTGGCGCTCACGGCGAGGGCTACGTGCGGCTCTCACTCGTCCATCCGGAGGAACGATTGGAAGAGGCGCTGTATCGCTGGGAACGCTGGTTGATTGAAAAAACCATGCAGGGACTCTTCAAGAGAAACACCGGGATCACCGGTGCCGGGTTCCAGCCATGACTGCCTGGAAAAAAGGGCTTGTACGTCTTGCGTGGCTCCTGCTCGGGGGCGTGGGGTGCACCGCCAGCCCCCTCCCCGTCTTGCCGGTCACGCCGACCCCCAGCCCGACTGCCACAGCCCTGCCCACGGCCACGCCCACCCTCATCCCGACCCCCACGCCCACCCCCTTCCCTACCCCCGACCCGGCGTTGGCGCAGGCGACAGCAATGGCCGGCCAGGCGCAAATCCAGGCGCTCGCGGGCAATGCCACCGTCGTCTGCTTCCGCTATGAGGATACCGACGGCGACACCGCCCCGGAGTGGATTGCGCTGCTCCATCAGGCGGGACCGCCCGCCCGGCTGAGCGCCTTCGTCCTGGACGGCCCCACCGCTTTTCCGCTGGAGGCCGCCCTCCCCGATGTGGGCAAGCCCGACTACGGCCTGGGGCAGTACGCCACCTGCGAGCTGGAGGTGCGCGATGTCAACGCGGACGGCAAGCCGGAGACCGCCATTTTCGGCCACGCCGAGAACGCCAAAACGTTGCTGCACCTCTTTGTCTGGGATGCAGCGTTGAACGGCTACCGACGCTTAGGCGACTTCATGGGCGACGCCGGTGTCCGGCTGGAGAACCGCGACGGCGACCTGGCCGACGAGATCGTGGTGGGCTACCGGGAACAACACGCCCAGGACCTGGCCTGGTACACGCTTTTCACCTGGGACGGCCAGACCTACGGCTGGACAGCCGACCGCTACGGCTGGTATTTCCTGGACCGGCCCCACGCTTACCCCACCCACAAGCCAGAGTTCGCCGTCATCGCCTTCTATCTGGCGTTGAACGACCGCGACCTGCCGGGCGCTTATGGGCTGCTCGCCCCCTCCGCGCAGGCCCAGCGGGCCTATACGGAATGGGCCGCCGGCTTCCACACCACGCTGCGGGTGGAAGTGGGCAGCGTCCACACTGTCCCCACCGCCACCACCGACACCCAGGCGCGAGTTGCCGCAATGGTCACTTCGTGGGATAATGAGACCGGTCACATCATCGCCCGCCTGTGGAATGTGGAATGGGACACGGTGCTCACATCTGAGGGTTGGCGGCTGGTCAGCGGGACAACGGCGCAGCTGGATCAGTGGGAAGCCCGCTACTGGCCGTAGGCTCAAGCACCTCACGACAAGCCAGCGGAAGACCACAGACGACTGACCACAGACCACCGGAAAAAGGGGGCTGCGGTCCGTGGTCAGTGGTCAGTGGTCCCAACGGCCATGCCCCTTACCAGCGACAGGTCGGGTCACCATATTTTTTATCAGGAGGCTTCATTCATGACTGTGGCAGCTGCACCCTTGCAAGAAGAACATGTGCCGGTCGCCAGCCGTATCGCCATCTCGGCCGGCGATGCCGCGGCGGCGATTCTCCAATCGCTGGCCGCCGCCGGCGCGCTCACCTACTACTTCGTCAAGCTCCGGGGATTGGACGCCCGCCTGGCCGGGATCGTCTGGTTGCTGTTTGGGATTTGGAATGCCGTGAACGATCCCCTCTTTGGCTACATCAGCGACCGCACCAAGAGCGCCTTAGGCCGGCGCATCCCCTACATCCGCTACGGCGCGCCGCTCTTCGCGCTGGCCTTCATCGCTTTCTGGATCAAAATCCCCGGCACCGATGCCCAACAGACTGCCCTCTTCATCCAACTCCTGCTGGCGCTCTTCGTTTACGACGTGCTCTACACCGCCATCGCCACCAGCATCTACATCATGCCCTACGAAGTCGCCGTCTCCAACAAAGCCCGCAGCACCATCTACATCTGGAAAATCATCTTCATGGTCTTCACCATCGTGGTCCCCTTTGCGCTGGAGGCCACGGTAAAACCCGATGTGGGGGATTGGGCCGGCATCAGCCGCTTCCGCTGGGTGATGATCGCCTTTGGGATCGGCATGGCCGCCATCATCTTCTTCAGCACCTTCTTCTACCGCGAAAAGCACTTTGCCCAGGCCGAAGAGCAATTTGATTTCCTCAAATCGTTCAAGGAGTGCTTTACCAACCGCTCCTTTATCGTTTTTGAAGTGATCAGCTTCACCATCATGTTTGTTCAGACCGCGTTGATGCAGGGCATCTGGATTTATTTTGATGAGATTGAGGTCTCGCGGACGCCGCTGTACATCGCGCTGGCGGTGGGGATTGTCGGCGGCGTGATCCTCTGGATCAAGCAGCGCGACGTCTGGGGCGTCAAGGCCAGCACCCGCATCATGAGCCTGCTCTTCTCCCTCGGCTGCTTTGCCATCGTCCTGCTGGGACGGAACGTGATCGCCGCCACGTTTGGCTTCTTCATGTTCGGGCTTGGCTTTGCCGGGGGAATGTACCTGATCCCGCTGATGAATGGCGACGTGGTGGATATGGACGAGCACCGGACCGGGCTGCGCCGCGAGGGGATGTACGCCGGCATCAACAGCTTCATCACCAAGCCGGCCATCAGCATCGCGCAGTGGGCGCTGCTGACCATCATGAGCGCCTTCGGGTACGATCAGACGCTGCCCAAGGGGATGCAATCCTACCAGGCGGAGACCGGCATCCTGCTGGGGTGGGCCTTAGTGCCGGGGATTCTGCTTTTCCTCTGCTTCATCCTGCTCCAGTTCTACCCGCTGGCCGGCCCGGCCTGGGAGAAGATCAAACACGACCTGGCGGTGATCCACCGGGAGAAGGAAAAGCGATACCTGGAGTCGCTGGGGATCAAGTACGTGGAATAAGACGGCAAACAGTGAACAGTAGACAGTAAGCAGGGGCAAGCAAAGCCGGAGCGTTAGCTAACGCTCCGGCTTGTTAGTGGATTCAATCCGGCGTCATGGCCGCCTGGGCCTGGAAGCCCTGTGCCACAACGGCCAGGAATTCCCCCACCTGCCGGTCGTACTCCTCCTGGTTGTTCCAGTAGGCCTCAGCGTGACGGGCGTGGGGCGCCAGGTAGAGCCGCTTGAGGCCAGGTTTGCGGTCATACATCCGCTCGCTCGCCTGCGGCGGGATGTAATCGTCGTCCTGACCGTGGGCGAAGAGCACCGGCGTCTGCACCTGCGCTATCCCCTGCAAGGGTGAAGCCTCATGGAACCACCAGCCGGCGCGCAGCTTGGTGATCAGGCTGGCGAGCGGGATCAGCGGGAAGGCCGGCAGGTGATATTCCACCCGCAACCGGTAGGCAAACTGCTCCTCGGCGGAGGCAAACGGACAATCGGCCACCACGAAGGCCAGGCGCGGATCTATCGCCGCGTGTTGCAACGCAATCGCCGCCCCCATGGATTCGCCATGCGTGCCGACCAGACTATCGGCGCCGACCCGCGCTAACACCCAATCTACCACCGCCTTGAGATCGTGCTTCTCGTAGTAGCCGAAACTGCAATTGGGGCCGCCGCTCCGCCCGTGGTAGCGATGGTCATACAGCAACACGTTGTAGCCGCGCCGCCGGAACATCCCCATATACTTCACCGAGCCGTACAGCGTGTACGTGATGCCGTGGCAAATAATGACGGTTTTGCGAGCACCAGGGAGCGGAAAGTAGAGGCCGTACAGCTCGTACCCGTAGGGTGAGCGGATGTGCACCTCCTCCCGCGGGAGCGCCTCAAACTCCGCCGGGACAATCTTCCCCGGCTCCACTTCCATGTCGTAGGTCTGCTGGACGGATTTTCTCCGCGGATAAATGGCCACATTGGAAAAATAGATACCCACCGCAGCCAACACCACCCCAAGCAATAGCACGATTGGCAATACTACATCCACAATTACCTCCAACCCCAAGCCAGCAGCAACAACCAGACCGGCACCTATGCTTGATAGGTGAAATTGTGATCGGCCTCGGCCAGCAAGGGCAGCCGGGCATCCTTAAGCGAGAGCAAGGGAGCGCTGACCGGCCAGGCAATCCCCAGCGCCGGATCGTCCCAGCGGATCCCCCGGTCGTACTGCGGCGCATACTCCGCCGTAACGCGGTAGACCACGTCAGCTTCTGCGCTCAGAACGCAGAAGCCGTGGGCAAACCCTACAGGGACATAGAGCAGGCGATGGTTTTCGGCGGAGAGTGTCACGCCGGCCCATTGCCCGTAGGTGGGTGAGCCCTGGCGGATATCTACCGCCACGTCAAAGATCTCGCCGCAGATGACGGAGACCAGCTTCCCCTGCGCGGCCGGCGCTTTCTGGAAGTGCAACCCGCGCAGCACGCCCTGCACCGAGTGCGAGTAATTCTCCTGCACGAACGGCCCCGGAATACCGTGCGCCGCGAAATCAGAGGCCTTGTAGGTCTCCGTGAAAAAGCCGCGGTCGTCGCCGAAGACCTGCGGTTCCACCAGAATCAGGCCGGGAATCTCCCAAGGAATGAAACGAAATGGCATGGTATACTCCTGAAAATCCATAATAGCAGGTGAGCAGTGCATCGTGAGCCGTAGCCGTCAGCCCCCCTGTGCACTGCTCTCCGCTCACTGTTCACTGCTTACTGCTCTCTGCTCACTGCTCTCTGCTCACAGCTTCACAGTTCCGTTTTCCGCCTGGCCCAGAGCCGGGCCGCCAGCGGGTAGAGCGGATGCAGCGGCTGCTCCCACAACCCCACAAAACGGGTCACCTGCCCGCCGAAGCCGCGCTTGAAACGGTAGACGCCCCACAGGCCGTCGCTGCGCTGCTCAAACTCCGCTTCCAGCGTGGCCGCGTCAGCATCGGGGATGCCCCACAGGTCATAGGTCGTGCAACCGCGCGCGCGGGCCCAGCGGATGGCCGCCCATTGGAGCGCGTAGGCCGGCATCTTCTCACGGTGGCGGTCGGCCGATGCCCCGTAGAAGTACCAGGCCTTCGCTCCCAGCGCAAAGGCGACCAGCGCCGCCACCGGCTCGCCCGCCACCTCCGCCAGCCAGAGCGAGGCAGCGCCGGTGGGCAGGAAGAGCTCTAACGCGCGGCGATAGTAGGCCTCGCTATGCACGCCAAACCGGTCACGCGCCCCGGTCTCTTGCATCAGCGCATAGAAGGCCGGGAAATCCTCTAACGTCCCGGCGCGGACGGTGACACCCTTGCGCTCGGCCAGGCGGATGTTGTAGCGCGTCTTCTGGTGCATCCGGGCCAGGATCGTCGCCTCGTCAGGGGCAATATCTACGAGGATCGTGCGCGGCGGCTGGATGGTGCGCGCCGCCGGCCGGAGGCCCAGCCGCGCCAGCCGGGCGCGCCACTCGGCGGTATCGGGCAGCTCCGGCTCCACCCAAAGCGCCCAGGCGTGCCGCTGTCGGGCCGCTTTGGCCGCCACCGCCAGCAGCACCGCCACCGCCGTCGGATCCGACCAATCCACCACCGGCCCGCGCGGGATGTAAGCAATCGTCCCCAGGCCCAGCGGCAGCCGCCGGTAGAGGATGAGCGCGCCGGCAGTTGGCTGTTCCGCCCCCAGCGCCACCACCTCCCAGCGCCAGCCAAAGGCGGCTTTCAACTCCCCCCAGGCCGCCGTCTGCAAGAGGTGGCCGGCCGGATGCGCCGCGACGAACGCCTCCCAGGCCGCCGGGGGCATAGCCGGAAGTGCATGGCGGGAGGACTTACTCATGACGCGACATCCCTGAAAAGCACGCGGTGAAAACCAACCCCTTACGCCTTCTCACCGACCACCACCAGCCCGGCGCCGACACCGCCGGCAGGCACATCCAGCTCGTAAGCGTGGCGCCAGCGCTGTGAGAGGGTGCGCACCACCGCCTGGCGGAGCAGTCGCTGGTACCCCAACGGCCGCAGCCGGGGCGAGGCCAGCCAACGATAGAAAGGCCGCCCTTCACGCAGGATGCCGTAAGTGGCATTGGCTTCGTCCCAGAGCTCCGCCGTCTCCGCCGGAATGTAGTAACGGGTATGGAGCAGCCGCAGCCCGGCGCGGGCCAGGAGCTCGCCCCACTGCGCCGGCGTGGGATAGCGGTGATGCTCCAGCAGCCGGTCCACACCGGCGGCGTAGGCCTCAGCGCCCGCCAGATCACCGGCGGCGACATGCCGCCGATAGCCCGACAGCAGCACGCGGAAAGCGTCGCTGGGCACCGTGGCGATGAAGCGCCCGCCGGGACGCAGCACCCGCCCGGCCTCGCGCAACACCGGCTCCAGGTCGGGGATGTGCTCCAGCACCGAGTTGCTGAAAACGGTCGCAAACGTCGCCTCAGGATAAGGCATAGCACTGCCCAACGCCCGCTGGACCTGGCAATACATCCCGCTGCGCGCCCCCTGGCGGAGCTGTTCCCACCAGGGGTCAAAGCCCACCTCCAGGGGCGGCTCGCCCGCGAAGAGCACGCTGGCGATCAGCCCGTCGCCGCAGCCCAGGTCCAGAATGGGACGCGGGAACTCCTCGGCGGCCACCGTCCGCAGCTCCACCGCCCGCCAGAGCGCCACCGGCGGCGCAAACCAGTAGCTGTCCAGTAACAGAGTCAGATAATCGCGTTCAGGAAAAGGCATGACCGCCTCGCTTGGCTCAAAGTAGCCCCTTTGTAACACAAAGTCTAAGAAAAGACAAGCCGGGGAAAGCGCCATTTGCCATTCGCCATTTGCCATTCGCCATCCGCCATTTGCTATCCGCCATTTGCTATTCGCCATTCGCCATTCGCCATTGCCCGGTGGAAGGATTGTGGTACACTCTCACCATGAAAATTGGCCTGGATGGTCGGCTGCACGCTTATGCCCCGGGCGGGATTTCGCGCTACGCCCGGCGGCTGGCGGTGGAACTGGCCGCGCTCCTGCCGCCGGACAGTCTCACGCTGATCCAGCACCGGCGTGAGACGGAACCGGTGAGCGCGCCCGGCCTCCGCTCCCTCCGCGCCTGGACGCCGCCGCACCACCGCTGGGAGCGCTGGGCTTTGGGGGCCGAGCTCCTGCCCCGGCGGTTGGACCTGCTCCACAGCGCGGACTTCATCCCGCCGGCCTGGGGGGCGCACCGCACCGTCATCACCGTCCACGACCTCAACTTCCTGTACTACCCGCAATACCTCACCGCCGAGGCCCGCCGCTATTATAACGAGCAAATCCGCTGGGCGGTGGCCCGCGCCGACGCGCTCCTCGCCGACTCTTACGCCACCCAACGCGACCTGGTGCAGCTGCTGGGCGTCCCGGAGGAGCGGATCACCGTCGTCCATCTGGCCGCCGATGAAGCGTTCCGCCCGTTGCCGCCGGAGCAAACGGCCGCCGTGCTGGCCGGGTACGGTCTGGAACCGGGCTATCTCTTCTTTGTGGGAACCTGGGAACCACGCAAGAACCTGCCCGGCCTGTTAGAGGCGCTCGCGCTGCTCCACACGCACGGTGAGCCGCGCACGCTCGTCATCGCCGGCCGGCCCGGCTGGCTCTACGACGAGATCTTCGCTCGCGTCCAGGCCCTACACCTGGAGCCCTGGGTCCGCTTCGTGGAGCGCGTCCCCCAGGAAGAGCTGGTGGCGCTCTACAACGGGGCTTTGTTGCTGGCGCTGCCCTCGTTCTACGAGGGCTTCGGCTTCCCGGCCCTGGAAGCGATGCAGTGCGGGACGCCCGCTGTCGTTGCCGACCGGGCCAGCCTCCCGGAAGTAGTCGGCGAGGCCGGCCTGCGCATTGATCCCGACGATCCGGCCATGCTGGCCGAGGCCTGCCTCCGCCTGGCCCAAGACCCGGCACTGCACGCCCGGCTGCGGGAGGCGGGCTTCCGCCAGGCGGCGCGCTTCACCTGGAACGCCACGGCGCGCCAGACGTTGGCGGTCTACCGGCAGACGCTGGGCCTGACCTGAGCGCGCCTCCGGCCCATCCCCGACAATCCGCCATTCCTCGGCGTCAATTGCCTAAGTGCCGACTGTGTGTATAATGGATTTATCGCATCCTTGCTCAAGTTAAATTAAAGAACTTATCATCCGGCGAGTACCTCTTGAAACCATATTCAATTTTATTGATCGCGCGGCCCCGGCCGGCGGAACCGACCCTCCTTCCTGCGTTGTTGGAGCAATACGAAGTATTGATCACCCATACACGCAAGGAAGCCATGAGCTATGTGGCGCACCAGTCCTTTGACCTGGTGCTGTTGGATATTGCCACCATCCGGTTTGACGCGGCCCGCTTCTGCGCTGATTTGCAGCGGCTGGCTCCGGCACTTCCAATCATCGTATTATTGGACAAAGAAACCAGCCTGGATACACTGCCCCCGATTGCCGGCTACCTGCGCTACCCGCTGACGGCACGCCAGCTGCTGCGCCAGATCAGCCACACGCTCAACCAGGAAGAACATTCGCTGGTGGAGTGGCAGGGTTTGCGGCTGGATGTAGACAACCATTTCTTGATCTGGGGCAGTCAGGTCCTTCCACTAACGCCCAAACAGACTGCCCTGACGTTAGCCTTCCTCAGTGCGCCCGAAGAAACCCTCTCCCAGGCCCGGTTGTTCCAGGAAGTGTGGGGCACCGATTACGCCGGTTACACCCGCAGCCTGGCCGTACACATCCACTGGCTGCGCGAGAGCTTAAAGTCACTCCAGGCGCCCTTCGCCGTGAAAACCCGGCGCGGCGAAGGCTACCGTCTGACCGCCCTGAACGCCCCTCCCGCCCCTTGAAACTTGCCTGTTTTTTCAAGGCAGGTATAATCCGGCGCGGGGGCGAGAAATTCGCCCCCGCTCTTTGGTTTATTATGAAAGCAAGATGAAACCTGATCACACACCCCATATTCTGGTCACCAACGACGACGGCCTGACCGCGCCGGGGCTGGGCGCGCTGGCCACCGCCTTGGCGCAGGTGAGCCGCGTCACCGTCATCGCGCCGGATCACAACTGGAGCGCCGCCGGCCACTCCAAGACCATGCACAAGCCGCTGCGGGCCGACCCCGGGCAGCTCCCCAACGGAATGCCGGCGCTGGTGACCACCGGCGCGCCAGCCGACGCTATCACCTTAGGGCTGCTGGGACTGGCCGAGTCGCCGGTGGACCTGGTGGTCACCGGGATCAACCGGGGCGCCAACCTGGGCAGTGACGTGACCTACTCCGGCACGGTGACGGCGGCGATGGAGGGGACGCTCGGCGACGTGGCCGCGTTCGCCATCTCGCTGGATACGTTTGATCCCACCGCGGATTACACTGTAGCGGCCAGCTTCGCCGCCCGGCTGGCACAAGTTGTGCTGGCGCACAGCCTTCCCCCCCGGACGTTGCTGAACGTCAATGTCCCGGCCCGGCCGGCCGCTCAGCTCCAGGGCGTGCGGGTCACGCGGCTGGGCTGCCGCATTTACCGCGACGCGCTGATCCGCCGGGAGGATCCCTTCGGCCATCCCTACTACTGGATCGGTGGCGAGGCCCCCACCGGCGTCGCGGAAGAGGGGACCGACCTCTGGGCGGTGGCCCAGGGCTACATTTCTATCACCCCGCTGCAACTGGATTTCACTGCCTACCCGCTGCTGGAGCAAATCCGGTGCTGGGGCGTGGAGGCCGCCGGCTTCTGGTCGCCGCCGGCCCCGACCAGCACCCCACCTTCCGAGGAGGAACCGTGAAACTTTCTATCATCATCCCGGCTTACAATGAGATCAAGACCATTGAGGAAATCGTGGCGCGGGTGCAAGCCGTCCCGCTGGATATTGCTTACCAGAACAGCCATGCGACCGCCAAAACTGCCCCGCTGGAACGCGAGATCGTGATCGTGGATGACGGTTCCAGCGACGGGACGCGCGACTATCTGCGGACGTTGGAGGGCCAGCCTGGCTTCCAGATCATCTTCCACCCGGTGAACCAGGGCAAAGGAGCCGCCGTCTGGACCGGCATTCAGCACGCCACCGGCGATATCCTGCTCGTGCAGGACGCCGATTTAGAGTACGATCCCCGCGACTACCCCCATCTGCTCCAGCCGATCCTGGAGGGCCGCTCCCAGGTCGTCTACGGCTCCCGTTTCCGGGGCGGGCCGACCAAGGCGATGCTCTTCTGGCACATGTTAGGCAACCGGTTCCTCACCACCGTGACCAACATCCTCTACAACACCATCCTCACCGACATGGAGACCTGCTACAAAGTTTTCACCCGCGAAGTGGCCGGCAAACTGGCGCTCAAGGCCCAGCGCTGGGGGTTTGACCCGGAGATTACCGCTCAAATCTTGCGGCGCGGCTATCGCATCTACGAGGTCCCCATCTCTTATACCGGCCGCGAGTTCGCCGAGGGCAAGAAAATCTCGTGGAAAGACGGCCTGACGGTGCTCTGGACGCTGGTGAAGTACCGCCTGACCCGTCTGGATTGAGCGACGGCCGTCCACGAATGCTTTCACGAAGACACGAATGTCCACCAGACATGGCAAATTCGTGTATTCGTGGCTAAGTTTAGTGCCATCCGTTGCTTAAACCCGGCTAAGCATCGGCTTTTGCCAGCCTGATAGTTTCCTTCCGGGCTGTATCCAGGAAGAAAAACAATAAAAGAATGCCAATGAAGCCGACAATGAGGTCATAAGGGCTTAAAGTCACATGGCCGAACATCCCGGCTGACACTGCCCAGGTCCGTTCCCCGCCAAAATACATCCCTGTGTTCAACAGGATGGCCAGCACGCGAACCTCGGTTGGCCCCAGTTTGCCATAAGAGATTTTGAACTCGCCCACCACGCACGTGCAGATAAAAACCAGCACCGAGAGGAGCAGGTAAGCGATGAGCGTCAGGCAGGCGATATGAAAGCTAACATAGGGTGTTAGACCCAGGCCGAGGAAAATCATCACCTCAGCGATGGCATCGGTTGTGTGATCAATAAAAAAGCCAAAGATGGGGCGTTCAATGTGTCGGTAGCGTGCCAGCGTACCATCCAGGCTGTCGCCAAACCAGTTGATCACGAAACCCAGGGATGCAAACCACAAGTAGTTTTTGTTCAACATGGTAAGTATATAACTCACCGTAATCACTACTGCCCCCAACACGCCAATCGCAGTGCAAATATCGGGGGTTACCCAACCCGGCAGGTGAGCTGCAAGCCATTTCAAGGCCGGTCTCTCCAAAGGGCCGAGCAAGATGTCGTTAATCCTCTTGTGGTTTTTAATATCATTCATTACATTCCTCCCAAGATGCTTAGGGTTCAACGGTTTTTATGCGTGTTGAGAGCACATACAGGATAAGCATTCCAAGCAATGAGACGGCCAGCATAACCGGGATGGCTTCCAGCGAGATGCGCCGGGCTAAAAAGCCGGCCAGCGCCGGCAAAACTGCCCCACCCAGGCCGGCCGCGCTGATCTGGATGCCAATCGTATTGGCGGCGTGATGTTCTCCCACACGCTGGCGTGTGCTGGAGATCAGGCCGGCGAAGATGGGCGCCATGGCAAAGCCCGCCACAAAGACGCCTAAGACTCCTACCAGCGGAAGCGGGTTCCACCAGAACAGAACGGCACCGACCAGCGCCAGCGACATGGCGCTGACCATCAGGGTATTGAGGCGGACACGATGGACAAACAGCCCCCCCAGGATCCGCCCCACTGTGAAGGTAGCCCAAAAACCACCCGCCCAAATCCCGGCGATCTGCGGACTGATCCCCCGGCCTTCGGTAAACAGGGTGTACGTCCAGTTGCCCAGGGTCAATTCAGCGCCGGTGTAAAGCAGGAACAATAGAATGCCAACCCAGGTCTGTGGCTGGAGCAGGCTTTTCCAGAGGGAGGTCTGGTAATCCATCAAGCCGGGCCCCGCCGCCTCGCTTGCTGGGACTGTTTCAGAGGCTGGTTGAGGCGCCTTCCAGGCGGAATAGGTAAGCCGGAAGGCTCCCCCCATCATGACCATTAAAGTCCCGACAAAGATATAACCGGGGCGCCAGGAAACAAATTGGGACAGGCTGGCGGTCATGATGATGGGGCTGAGGGTAGCACCAATGCCAAAAAAGGCATGCAACCACTGCATTTCACTTTCCTGGTATTCCGCGGCCAGATAGGTATTCACCCCGGCATCCAGGACGCCCGAACCAAATCCAGCGAGCGCGCCAATCCCCACGATCACGCTCCAGGCAGGGGCCAGGGGGTAGCCGAAGAGCGCCACGGCGGAAGCCAGGCTGGAAAAGATCAGCAGGGAGCCAATCCCAAAACGCTTGATCAACCGGGCGATAAAAAAACTGGCCAGAGAGTATCCCACGGTGGAGGAGATCAGCAGCAGCCCCATCGCGTCCAGAGGCAGGGCGAAATCGGCCCGCATGGTAGGCCACGCCACTCCAAGCAGGCCGGTCGGCAGTCCCAACATAAGAAAGGCGATATAAGCCAGTGTCAAGACATTGGTTTTTGCACGAGGCGTTCTACGATTGCTGGATTGCATAGAAGAGTTCCTTTCGCCAGGAGATGATGTCAGGGGCAGTTGAATCGTTGGGGCGCAGCACCTGCGCCCCAACGACATTTTCTACTCAATCACCAATTTTGTCCTCAATAAATCCCGGTCGCGCGAAGAGGGGCCGACCAGGATTTCAAACTCGCCGGGTTCCACCACATAAATGCCCTGCGCGTTCACGATCTCAAAGGAGCGCCAGGGCAGCTCCACCTGCACGGTCTTTTTCTCGCCCGGCGCCAGCCGGACGCGGGCAAAGCCTTTCAGCGCCTTGTTGACCCAGGTGGCCGAGGTCACCACGTCGCTGACGTAGACCTGCACGATCTCCACGCCTTCCCGCTGCCCAACGTTCTCCACATCCACCAAGACCTGCGCCGTCTCCCCCCTGGTCAGGTGGGAGGAGGCCAGCCGCAGGTTGGAATAAGCGTACCGGGTATAGCTGAGGCCATGCCCGAAGGGGAAGAGCGGTTCCTGGGTCAGGTCGGCGTAGCGGTCGCCGTGCTGGCCGCGCACCTGGCTGTAAAAGACCGGCTGCTGGCCGACATGCACCGGGATGGAGATAGTCAGCTTGCCGGAGGGATTGAGCAGTCCGAAGAGCGCTTCGGCCAGGGCACGACCGCCTTCCATGCCGGGGTTGAAGAGCTCCAGGATAGCGGCGGCGCGTTGGGCAGAGGCCGGCAGGACCAGGGGCTTGCTGTTGATCAGGACCACGATCAGGGGCTTGCCGGTCTGCTCCAGCGCATTCAGCAGCGCGATCTGCCCGCCTTGCAACTCCAACGTAGCGGTGCTGAGGGTCTCGCCGACGTAGTTCAGGTGATCGCCCACCACCGCCACCACGACCTCGGCGGCCTGGGCCGCGGCCACGGCCGCCGGGAGGCCCGACAGATCCTCACCGGTAATCGAGCAGCCGCGCTCATAGCGCACCTCCAGCCCTTGCGGGGCCAGGGCGCGGAGGCCATCCAGGATGGTGGTGGTCTTCTCGCGCGGGTGCTTACCGGCCGCGGGCGGGTGCTGCGAAGAGCCCAGCGACCAGTCGCCCAGCTGCTGGAGGTCATCATCCGCGTTCGGCCCGATCACGGCGATGGATTTCAGCCGGGCCGGGTCGAGCGGCAGCAGGCCCCGGTTCTGCAACAGCACCAGGCTCTGGCGCGCGCTCTCCAGGTTCACCGCGCGGTGCTCAGGGCGGCTGATCTCAAGCGCGGCCCGCTGCAAATCAGGGCGGCGCGGGTTTTCAAACAGGCCCAGGCGGAACTTGAGTGCCAGGAACCGGGCGCAGGGCGCATCAATCTCACTCTCTGCCAGCCGTCCGGTACGCACCGCTTCTATCGCGGCCTCGTAAAACTCGGGCGTGGTCATGATGATGTCGTTGCCGGCCCGCAGGGCCACCACCGCAGCTTCAACGTAGTCGGCACAGACCTTTTGCTCCTTGACCAGCCGCCCGACGTTGTCCCAATCGGTCACGAGCACGCCCTCAAAACCCCACTCGTCCTTCAAGACCTCGGTCAAGAGCCAGTGGTTGGCGGTCGCCGGCACGCCCTCCATAGACTGGTAGCCGGTCATAAAGGTCATGACCCCGGCCTGCACGGCGCGCTCAAAGGGCGGCAGGAAATAGCTGCGCAGCTTGCGGCGCGAGAGATCGGCCTCAGAGGCATCCCGCCCACCCTGGGTCTCTGAGTAACCGGCGTAGTGCTTGGCGGTAGCCAGGATTCCGGCCGGATCACCAGGCCCGCGCCCCTGGTAGCCGCGGATCAGCGCCGCGCCCAGTTCGCCGATCAGGTAGGGGTCTTCGCCAAAGGTCTCGTCAATGCGGCCCCAGCGCAGATCGCGCGCCAGGCAGAGCACGGGCGCGAAGGTCCAGTGGATGCCCGTCGGGACGACCTCCTCGGCGGTCACCCGGCCGACCTGTTCCAGCAGGTCGGGGTTCCAGCTGGCGGCCATGGCGAGCTGGGTCGGAAAGATGGTAGCGCCCTTCCAGAAAGAGTGCCCGTGGATGGCGTCCTCGCCCACCAGCAGCGGGATGCCCAGCCGGTTTTGGGCCGCCAGATCTATGGCCCGCTCCAGCTTTTCGCCCCAGATGTGCAGGATGGAGCCAGGATGGCGGGTGTTGATAAAGGACAGGTCATCGGGCCGCGCGTCCCACATGATCAGCTGCCCGACTTTCTCTTCCAGGGTCATCCGGCCGAGCAGGTCGGCCACACGTTCTTCAACGCTCAGGGATGGGTCGCGGTAGGCAGGGGTTGCACCGGACGAAGCAGGGGTTGGTTTAGACATGAGATCTCCTTGGGATCAAAAAAGTTATAGATGGGTGCTTTTTTCAACTTTCAGCCCAATCATCCAGCGGATTGGCCGGAGGCGACCACCGCCCGCGCCGCACGCCGCCCGATCTCCACCGCGAAATTGGTCCCCCGGTCCCAGGGATAGACCTGGCTCATATTTGCCATGAAGAGCGAGGGGATCGGCGTCTGGAGCGGCGGGATGTTGCCTGAGTGATTGAGCAGCGGCACCGGCTGCGCGTAGAGCTCGGTGAATTTCCAGTACTTCCGAATCCAGCTCCGCTCAAACGCCGGGTTGAGCCGCTGGATGGCGGGGATGAACTTCTCCAGCAGCGCCTCCGGCTCCAGGTCAAAATAGGGATGCCCCGGCTCCAGGTAGTCCCCGCAATAGACCACCGCATCGCCGCCGTAATGCTCGCGCGGGATGTAGTTGGTATGCTCCACCAATGCCAGGAAGGGGAACCCCTCGCGCTTGGGGATGTTGATCCAGTAATGCCGGTCGGTCACCGGTTGCTTGAGCGCCAGCACCAGCACTACCGCGCCCATGGATTTAAGAGTGTCCAACCCGGCGGCGTATTCGGCGGGGAGCGCCGGCGTCAGTCCCTTGAGCATCGCCGGCGAGCAGGTCGCCAGCACCCGGTCGTGAAGCACGTCGCCGGTGCGGAGCTCCAGGCGGAGGCGACCGTCGGCCTCCGGATGGATGCCGCGCACGTGCGTCTCCAGGTGAATCACGCCCCCCTGCGCCTGGACCTGCGCCGCCAGCGCATCTAAGAAGCCCTGAAAGCCCCCGACAAAGTAGCCCAGGCGCGGCGTCCGCGCCACAATGCGCGCCCAGAACCACGCCATGTTCACCTGCTGGTAATAGGGCCCAAACTTCCCTTCCAGGAGCGGCTCCCAAAACGCTTCGTAAGCGCGCTGGCCCACCACCCGCAACATCCATTCGTGCGCGGTGACGCGCTCCAACGGCTGCCAGCGCGGGTTGTACCGCAAATAGGCGGTGGCCAATCCCACCCGCAATCGCGCTAAGAACGGGATCGGCGTGAACTGTAACACTCGCAGCGCAGTCGCGGCCATATCGCCAAAGTTGCCCAGGTTCACCCCTAACGGGCCATTGATGGGATAGAGCTGCCCGTCCTTGAGGATAGAGGTCACCGGGCTGGGGAAAAAGAGCCGGTCGCTCCAGCCCAATTCCTTGACCAGGGCGATGATATCGCGGTCACTGGCAAAGACGTGATGGTAAAAGCGCTCCAGCGGCCAATCCCAACGCTCGTCCTGGAAACCGGAAGCCAGCCCGCCCACGTAGGGCCGCGCCTCGTAGAGCGTCACTTGATGTCCCTGGCGGGTCAGATCATACGCTGCCGACAGGCCGGCCACCCCGGCCCCGATGATGCCGATATTCATGCTTTTGCCTCGTAAAGATAGGGAGTAGGGAGCAAGGAGCAGGGATCAGAAAACACCCCACCCCCTGTTCAACCTGGATTATCCTGATACGGATGAACTGTAGCTTTGGACCCGCGCCAGCAGATCAGCGGTGGAGGGCAGGATCCAATGCGCGCCGGTACGGCGCAGCTCGGCCTCCTCACCGAAGCCACAGAGGACGCCCACCGCCCACGCGCCGGCGCGCCGGGCCGATAGGGTATCCATCGGCGTATCGCCGACCATGACGCATTGCGCAGGCGGCACCCCCAGCTGTTGGGCAGCGAAGAGCACCGGCTCCGGGTGGGGCTTGAGCCGCCGGGTCGTGTCGCCGGCCACCACCAGCCGGAAGAGCCCGCTCAGCTCGTGTTGCTGCAGAAAGGCCTCAGAATCGGCCCGCGAACGGGTGGAGACGACCGCCAGCGGATAGTGCGCGGCCAGGTGCTCCAACAGCGGCTTCACGCCATCAATGATGCGGAAGGTCGGCCGGTTCTGACGGGCAACAGCGCCCTTCAGCCCCATGAGCACGGCATCCAGACCGACCACATCCAGCAACGTCATCGCGCCGTTGAGCGGGGTCTCGCTCGCCATCACCAGCCGGCGTCCCAACCGCTGCGCGCGCGTCGCCCCCAGGAAACGCAGCCGCCGCGCCAGCGATTCCACCGTCTGATCGTCAGTGTCCATCAGCGTGCCGTCCAGGTCAAAAAACCAGGCGCGGATTTGCGCCAACGGGATCGGTTTTTCTTCTGCCATGCCAGCCTCCTTCCTGGGCCAGACCATACCCTGACGGATTATATCATAACTCAAACGGCACCCCAACCGCCAGTTTTCAGAGCTGGCGCCTCAAAAAATCGCTGGGGGGCTGGGGAGCAAAAAACTCTGCGCATCTGCGGTTAAATCTGGCTTCCATGGGAAAAAATCACCCGCTTTCTGAATGTGCTATAATCAAGCCGAATCTCCCGTGGAGCAGAACCATGACTCACTTTGAACGGACATTCAACCAACCCGTCACAGCCCTCATCCGGCAACGCTTTTCCTGCCGGACCTACACAACCACCCCCATCGCGCCGGCCGAGCGAGCGCGCCTGGAGGCTTTTGTCACCGGGACCGGCTGCACCCGTGGTCCGCTGGGGTCAACCCTGCGCCTGCGCCTCATCGCCGCCGGGGAGGAGGACCGGCAAGCGCTTAAAGGACTGGGCACCTACGGCTTCATCCGCAACCCGACCGGTTTCATCCTGGGGGCCGTGGAACGCGGGCCCAAACATCTGGAGGATTTCGGCTACCAAATGGAGCAATGCGTGCTCTATGCCACCGACCTCGGGCTGGGCACCTGCTGGCTGGGCGGAAGTTTCTCCCGCAGCAGCTTCTCGGCCAAACTCAACCTCACCGCGCGCGAAGAGCTGCCGGCGGTGGTCTCCACCGGCTACATCGCCGAGAAACGGAGCCTGGTGGACCGGCTCGTCCGCAACAGCGCGCAGGGAGATCAACGGCTGCCGTGGGCACGGCTCTTCTTCGCGGGCGACTGGGGGGCTCCCTTGTCGCCGGAGGAGGCCGGGGCCTACGCCGAAGTGCTGGAGATGGTGCGCCGGGGGCCGTCAGCCTCCAACAAACAGCCGTGGCGCATCATCAAAGCCGCCGGAGCCTGGCATTTCTACCTGCAACGCACCCCGGGCTACGCCAGCCGCAACCGGCAGCTGTTGGAAATCTCCGATATGCAGCGGGTAGATATGGGGATTGCCATGTGTCACTTTGCGCTGACGGCAGAGGAAGCCGGCCTGGTTGGCCGGTGGGCCGTGCAGGAACCGGCGCTCGCCAAACCGGACGCGCTGACCGAGTACATCGTGAGCTGGCTGGAAGCCTGAGGGATCCCCCGTGGTGAAAGCGGCTTGCATTGTGGGAGCAAAAAGGCCCTCACAGCACGCTCAGGATGAATGAAATCACCGCCAGGATCACCGCCGCTGCGATCAATGCAAAGGTGATCACCATGCCCTGCTGGCGCAACCGCTGCTCGTCGGCCATGGCCCGGCGCAGCTTCTCCTGGTTGCCGCCGGCCCGGCCCGGCAGGTTGATGCTGCGCCCCAGCTCCACGACCAGCGGGACCAACGCCACCAGCCCCACCAGCAGCGCCGAGCTGCACAGCGCATCAGAGAGGCCACGCGGGGTGAAGCGACGGAAGAGCAGCGTATACACCACCACGAACACCAGGTCGGCCCCGGTCACCAGACCCAACAGCCGCCAAAACCGTCCCGTCTGACCCGTTTGAGTTTGAGAAGGGGATTTCCCGGACATGGCTCACTCCTTACACCAATCTCAACGCCAGCCCCTCGCCGACTTGCCTTTTTGCGCCATTTTGTGCTACAATCAAGTTGGAGGGAGACGATGACAAAACCTGATGACGCCGGAACTCCGATTTTCCGACCTGGCAAGGCCCGCTGGTTGCAACGCAAAGGCGCTAAGGCGCTGACCACCGACCAACAGGCCCTGCTCCTGGCACTGGTCCAATTGGAAACCGACCTGGGCCGCACGCTCTCCGAAGACGAAACCGCGGCCGTGGAGGCGCTGGCCGAGCAGCTCCAGGGGTTTGACCCGCAGGATATCGCCCGCGCCATCCGGCAGATGATTGAGGCCCCGGCCGACCCTCAGCGCCAGACCTCCTGGGCCGAACTCCGCCAACGCAAGAACGACGGGTGATTCCCGGCTTTTGCAGCCGGGCGTCATTCGCCGTTCCCCTCGCCCTGATAAAGTGAGCGCAGGAAGGCCTCAGCGACCGAGCGGTTCACGCCGCGGAATTGCCCCTCTTCGGCGGTCGCCGTCACCATGCCCATGTCGCTCAACAGGTCCATCAGCCGGGCCGCGCGGGTATAACCGATCCGCATCCGCCGCTGGAGCAGCGAAACCGAGGCCCGGTTCTCCGCCAGCAGGACCTCCACCGCCGTCGGCAGTAAGGGATCCTCAAACTGTTGCCCGGCCGGCGGCTCCTCCAGCTCTGGGAACAGGGCGGGTTGCACCGGTGCCAACCCGGGTTCAGGCGCGGCCACCAGCGGCGGCATGGACAATGTCGGCTCTACCGCCTTCCCTGGTTCCACAGCATTGCGCCAGTGCTGGATGAGCTTGCCCAGTTCATCGTCGGAGACAAAAGTCCCCTGTAAACGCAGCGGCTGCGCGGCATCGGGCGGCACGAAGAGCATGTCCCCCCGGCCCAACAGCCGTTCGGCCCCCGGCGAATCTAAGATCACCCGCGAATCCACCGACGAAGCGACCGCAAAGGCGATCCGCGCCGGGAAGTTGGCCTTGATCAGCCCGGTGACCACGTCCACGCTGGGCCGCTGGGTAGCAATGATCAAATGGATGCCGGTCGCGCGCGCCATCTGCGCCAGCCGGCAGATCACCCGCTCCGTCTCCTCCGGGGCCTGCATCATCATATCGGCCAGCTCATCTACTACCACGACGATATAGGGGATGGCCTGTTCCCCCGCCCGGACCACCCGCCGGTTGAAGTCGTCAATGTTGCGCGCGCCGATGTCGGCGAAGCGGCGGTAGCGGCTGTCCATCTCACGCATCACCCAGCGCAAGGCCGGCACCACCCGCTCCACATCCACAATCACCGGCGCCAGGAGATGCGGGATGCCGCCGTACTGCGTCAACTCCACCCGCTTGGGGTCCACCATCAGCAGCCGCAGCGTGTCCGGCGAGTTCTGCAGGAGCAACGCCGCAATGACCGCGTTGATACAGACCGACTTGCCGGAGCCGGTCGTGCCGGCGATGAGCAGATGCGGCATGGAGCGGAGATCGGCGGAGACGGCCTGACCGGAGACGTCCTGGCCCAGCGCCAGGCGCAGCGTCCCCTTCAGCCGGCCGAAGCCCTCCGACTCCATCACATCCCGCAGCGCGACGACCGCCGGCTCCATGTTGGGCACCTCAATCCCGACCAACCCCTTGCCGGGGATCGGCGCTTCCACGCGAATACGCTGCGCCGAGAGCGCCAGCGCCAGATCGTCGGCCAGGGAGACAATTTTGCTGACCTTGACCTTCGTCGTTTTGTCGCCGCGCGTGGTGATGAAGAGCGGCTCCACCCCGAACTGCGTCACCGTCGGGCCGCGATTGATCTCCTTGACCTTGACGGGCGCGCCCAGGCTGGCTAAGGTCTCCTCAATGGTGCGCGATTGCTTGCGCAGGAGGTCCTGGCTGAAGTCCTGCTCGCTCCCTTGCTCCAACACATCGGCGACGACCGGCAACCGCCAGGTCTGCGAGCCGACCGGGGCCGGCGTGATCGCTAAGGTCTCGCCGTTGCCGTTGCGGGGCGGCAGGTTGATCTTGGGCTCGTCGGCGGCTTTGGCGCGTGATTTGCGCGCCGCGGGCGGCGTGGGCGCTCCCAACACCACCGGCGGTGGCACCGGGGCCGGCAACGGAGGCTCGGCCCCGGGCATCACGTCGGGCACGGCCGGCGCGCTACGTCGCTGAAGCAGCCACTCCACCGCCTCGGCGGGAGAGACGCTGGCGGTAAACGTCACCACGACAATCCAGGCCAGGATCAAAATGACGACCATGCCGGTCATCCCCAACGTCTTGAGCCCGGCATCCAGCAGCAGCGCGCCGAGATAGCCGCCCCCCACCCCCTCCTTAGCCAGGCTGTACAGGTCTTGGGCGGGGCGCAACCAATGCATGACCAGGTGCAAAGTGACCAACGAGACAAAGAATCCCCCCAGCACCCCGACGACCTGCTCCAGGTCAGGCCAGGGGATGCGGTCGCCGAAACGGCGCAGGATCAGCCACAGCCCCACGCCGCCGATGAAGAGCGGCACGACGTACCGGCCCCAGCCGAAAACACCGGCCAGCACCCCCAACCAGAGCTCGGTCAGCGTCCCCTGTTGCGCCGAGACGAGGCTGAGGATCGTCACCACTGCGAGGAGCAGTAACGCGCCCCCCAGCAAGTCCAATTGCTGGTCCGGCGTTAGCCGGATCAACGGCTCGCGGGGCGCCGGTTTACGCCCGCGGCCGGAGGACTTGCCAGAAGACCCGGAAGATGAGGATGATTTGGAAGAAGAACCCTTTTTTGCCATCTTTGCTCAATTCAAACGGAATACGCCATCCGCATCAGCGTATGGCGTGGGACAAATCTGACTCCGCCCCCTCACACCAGCGCGGCCTCTACGGCCTCGGCGACCGAGCGCACCGGGATGGTCTGCACCCCCTCCGGCAGGCGCGACCGGGCGCGCCCCAGACTGCGCGGGACGACCACCTTGCGGAAGCCTAAGCGGGCCGCCTCGGCCACACGCGACTCCAGCTGGCTCACCGAGCGGACTTCGCCGGAGAGCCCCACCTCGCCCACCAGCGCCAGATCGGCGATGACGGGCCGGTCGCGCACGCTGGAGGCCAGCGCCACGGCCAACGCCAGGTCGGCGGCCGGCTCCTCAATCTGAATGCCGCCGACGACGTTGGCGAAGACGTCCTGGTCGCCCAGCCGCACGCCCACCCGCCGGGTCAGCACGGCGACGACGAGCAGGAGCCGGTTGAAATCCAGCCCGTTGGCGGTGCGGCGCGGATTGCCGAAACTGGTCGTGCTGGCCAGCGCCTGCACCTCCACCAACAGCGGACGGGTCCCCTCCATCGTGATCGCAATCGCCGAACCGGGCACATTCACCATCCGCTCGGCCAGGAACATCTCGGAGGGATTCGCCACCTCCACCATGCCCTCTTCGCGCATCTCAAAGACGCCAACTTCCGAGGTCGCGCCGAAGCGGTTCTTGACACTGCGCAGCAGCCGGTAAGTGTGAAAGGGATCGCCCTCCAGGTAGAGCACCGTATCCACGATGTGCTCCAGCACCTTCGGCCCGGCAATGGCGCCCTCCTTGGTGACATGGCCGACCAGGAAAGTCGGGACGCCGGTCGCCTTGGCCCAGCGCTGGAAACGGGAGGCGGACTCGCGCACCTGGCTCACGCTGCCCGCCGCTGAGGTCAGCTCGTCCAGCTGCGTCGTCTGGATGGAATCCACGACCAACGCCTGGAGCTGGGGCCGCAGCGCATCGGCCTGGGCCAGAATCGCGCTGACCTCGGTCTCCGGCAACATCAACAAAGTCTCGCCCGGCACTCCCAGGCGCTGCGCCCGTAGTTTGATCTGCCGGGGGGATTCCTCGCCGGAGACGTAGAGCACCGGCCGCTCCGGGGTGCCCAGCTGGGCCGCCACCTGGAGTAACAGAGTGCTCTTGCCGATGCCCGGTTCGCCGCCGATCAACACGACCGAGCCGGGGACCAGCCCGCCGCCAAGCACGCGCGCAAATTCGCCAAGCGCCACCGGGATCCGCTCCACCGCGCCGGTGTCCACGGTGCTGAGCGGCTGCGGGCGCGCCAGTGCCGGCCCGCCGGCCCGACCACCGGCCGCCACTTTCGCCGGTTCCGGCTCGGTCACCATCTCCACCAACGAGTCCCAGGCCCCGCAGTGGGGACATTTCCCCATCTGCCGGGCGAAGCTCCAGCCACATTGTTGACAGACCCAGCGAGTTTCCGGTTTTGCCATGCCGTCCCTCTTTCCAGAATTGGCCGGTCGGCCGTCCCCTATCATACCAGAACAAACGTTCAAACGCAAGCGGGCATCGGTTCCCTTTCTACCTCAAAACGGCGGAAAGGCAAGCCGACCGACGGGCGATTTGTCAGCGCAGCGATGCTCGGTATAATATCAAGACGCAATCTGTAATGCGTATTGCGTATTCCGTTTTTGACGCAACGCGCGACACGCAACACGTTTGACGTTTCACGCCATGGACTCTACGCCTGAACAAAACACGCTCGTTCCCCGCCTGCTGGCCGATGCGATGCTCGGCAAGCTGGCCCGCTGGTTGCGGCTGCTCGGCTACGACGCGCTCTACTTGCACGACGACGACGCCATCCTCGCGGCCCGGGCGCGGGCCGAAGGGCGCATCCTGTTGACGCGCGATCACGGCCTGGCGGCGCGCCGTGGGTTGCGCGTGATCCTGGTAGCCTCGCCCGACCTGGACGCGCAGCTGGCCCAGGTGGTCGCCGAGGTCGGACCGCTCCCGCCGGAGACGCCACCGCGCTGCATGGAGTGCAATCTGCC
>Ga0067045_1027782_pt1 | contig 60911 bp, 61 predicted proteins | sample TerdegcTABiofilm_FD_59184 | JGI IMG/M metagenome (GOLD analysis project Ga0067045, IMG submission 59184) | Combined Assembly of (Gp0054472, Gp0054536) Wastewater bioreactor microbial communities from Singapore -Terephthalate degrading...
GGGTGGTCTTGCCGTGGTCAATGTGGCCGATGGTGCCCACGTTCACATGGGGTTTGGTCCTCTCAAATTTCTGTTTGGCCATTTTTTACTTATTCACTCCCTTTGTTCTTTTATCAAATTTTATCATAAATGCATAAAAAAAATGGAGCCCAGAGCCAGGATTGAACTGGCGACCTTATCCTTACCAAGGATACGCTCTACCGACTGAGCTATCTGGGCCTTAATGGAGCGGGAAACGGGATTCGAACCCGCGACCCCCAGCTTGGAAGGCTAGTGCTCTAGCCAACTGAGCTATTCCCGCTCAACCTCATTTTTTTAACTAAGGCCATGGTGGCGAGGGAGAGATTCGAACTCCCGAAGGCATTACACCAGCTGATCTACAGTCAGCCCCCTTTAACCACTTGGGTACCTCGCCACGGCAATGTAGTATAGCAATTACTTTTTTCTGATGCAAGGTTTTGGCACTTTACCCTGTGCCGATTTACTTCACCGAGGAACCCGATTTGGGTTATAAGTTTTTACATATTAGCGTGTCTCGTCAAAAAAAATCAATTTATGGAGCCGGCGGAGGGATTTGAACCCCCGACCCGCTGATTACGATTCAGCAGCTCTACCGCTGAGCTACGCCGGCCTACGAAATATTTTACCGAATTTCCCGATGAGCATCAAATGCCAAATCCTAAGCAGGAGGCGATTTGCGCATGACCGTCGGGAAGAAAGAAAAAAGAGTTTAGAGGAGAAATTCAGAAAAGGAAAAATCTCAGGAGGCGGCATATAAAAATAGTAGAAAAAAACTTTTAGTTGCATTATCATTTAAAAATTAGAATGGAACAAGAGAATACGCCTGAAATTGCTCAGGTAGGCAGCTTTAGAGCCATGTTTTATAGTTATTCCTTAAGCGGAGCGGAGGGGAATTTCTCCCTGGATCCCGAGTTACTTAAGCTTACGGGTTTTCAGGCCTCTTTCTTTAAAACTCCTCATTCTCTCAGCCAGATTTTCCATCCTGAAGATCGCCCTTCCTGGGAGGAGGCTTTAAGTAAAGTGATGAAGGGGGAAAAATCAGCCTTTGCGGTGAGGATACGTCTCCCTCAAGGAACCTGTTTGAAGGCAGAAAACATCCTCATTCCCATTTTGGAGAATGGAAACCTAAAGAGGATCGAGGGGGCATTAGTCCCAATCTCAGAGGAAAAGCAGGGCGAGAAACGGGAAAGAAGCCTGGAAATGGACTTTCAATCCCTGTTTCAACACGTGCCAGTAGGAGTCTTTCAAACAACCTTCGACGGAAAGCTAATCCGAGCCAACCCTGCTTTAGTAAAAATGCTGGGCTATTCCTCTGAAGAGGAACTTATTTCGGTACCGGTTGAGAACCATTATGTCAACCCTGGGTACCGAGCAAAATGGCTCAAGGAAATTAAGAATTGTAGCGAAATCAGAAACGCGGAGTTAAAGTTGAAAAGGAGGGACGGCAAAATCATTACCGTCCTTGAGGATTCCTACATCGTAAGATCCCCTCAAGGAGATCCCCTTTTTATTGAAGGGATACTGGTAGATATTACGGAACTTAAGAAGATTCAGGAGGCTTTGTGGAGGAGTGAGGAGGAGAAACGACTTATCCTCGATTCCGTGGAAGAATCCGTTTCTCTGCACGACAGGGATCACCGCATAATCTGGGCTAACAGGGCGGCGCTAAAATCCCTGAATCTTCCCTTAGAGAAGGTCGTGGGGCAGGTTTGCTACGAGCTCTGGTACGGTAGCTCCCAACCCTGTGAGGGTTGCCCGGTGACCACGGCGCTCGAGACCGGGGAATACAAATATGTCGAAGCCCGATCCCCCGATGGTCGAGTATGGCTTACCCGCGCTGTGCCTGTAAGAAGCAAAAAAGGAGAGGTGATCGGGGTAGTGGATTCGGCTCTGGACATCACCAGGCTGAAGCGGACCGAGGAAGCTCTCAAAGAGAGCCAGACCTTCCTGGAAGCAATTATCTCAAATTCCCCAGTAGCAATCTCGGTTAGGGAAGCCGCGGGAGACCTCATTTTCGTTAACGAAGCCTGGAAGAAATTCTGGAGGCTTACTGACGCTCAGATCAGGGAGCTCGAGGAAAAATCAAAAGGATTGAAGCTCACAGAAAGGATTTCCTACCTGAAGGAGTTTGCCCCTAAAATCGAGCAAATGCTTCAAGAAGGGGGGAAACTCTGGATCCCGGAAGTCCAGGTAACAGGAACTGGTTTGAGAGATGGCTCCTGGATCTCCATTCACTTCTACACCCTGAAGGATAACGAAGGCAAAGTCGATAGGTTAGTAGCCATGACCCAAGATATTACCCTGCAAAAGATGGCCGATGAAGAAATCAGGAAAGCTAAGGAGGATTTCCTCTATTCCGTTTCCCACGAGCTTAAGACCCCCGTGCTGGCTTTGCTTTCAGCCTTAGAAATAATTCGTTCTTTCCCTCTGGAGGAAAGGCCCCAGCGTTTCCTGGAGTATGAGGCCATCTGGAAGAGGAATCTCGACCGGCTAATGGCCTTGATTGAAAACCTTTTAGACAGCCAGAAATCTCGAACCAGAGGGCTCAGTCTGAATTGCAAGCCTACCGATCTCGAAGCTCTTCTTAAAGAATTGGTGCTCGATTTTAAACCCAACGCGCACGCAAAGGGAGTTAAAATTCATCTTAAAGTAAAGAACGAGCTTCCCCAAATTGAGCTGGACCCAGAGGCTATCAGGAAAGCCATATCCAATCTACTTTCTAATGCCATAAAGTTCTCCCCTCATGGAGGAGTTGTAGAAATTTCTCTCCAGAGAAAAGAAAAGTATGCGGAAATCTCCGTCAAGGATCGGGGTCCGGGGATCTCACCGGAAGAGCAACAAGCGCTTTTCAATCCCTTTCGAAGGGCAAGGAGTGCGGAAGAGAAAGCAGTTCCCGGTACTGGCCTGGGCCTTTACGTGACTAAGCTGTTAGTGGAAAAACACGGAGGGGAAGTTCTTTTAAGAAGCGCACCGGATAAGGGAACAACAGTAATAATGAGACTGCCTCTTAAAAGAGCAAGATCAATCATATTTTAGGTTAGTTCCCTGAAACCTGATCCGGGTTTAAAATATAAGCATGAACTGGCAAGGCATTCTGGCCATAATTGTAGTCGTCCTGATCCTCTTTCTGGGTTATTACCTTTATTTGCGCTATTCCCGGGCCAAATCCCGCATACTGAGACAACCTGGGGCGGTAATCACCAAGATTTATCAGGATGAAGCACAGTTCGAAGAGGAAGCCCGGAAGATGTTAGAAGGAGGGTATGTCATCACCTATGTCTCCTATCAGGGAAAATATCTCCTCACCGAGGGCTTGAATCTGGAGCAAATTAAAGCCAACTTAAAAAGCCTGCGCAAGGAAAAGGGATTCTTTATCGTCAGCTATTCAAAATAAATGGAGCGGGAAACGGGACTCGAACCCGCGACCCTCACCTTGGCAAGGTGATGCTCTACCAGCTGAGCTATTCCCGCTCTATTTGAAAGAATTATATTTATTTTTTGAGTGATTGTCACTGGTGGGCGGAACAGGATTCGAACCTGTGACCCCTTGCGTGTGAAGCAAGTGCTCTAGCCGCTGAGCCATCCGCCCTTTCCAGATTATCCTATCAAGTGCAGGCGTTCAATTCAAGAGATTCTGGCCAGGGCTCCCCTCATCAATCTTAAGGCTTCCTGGATGTTTTCCACGGAGTTGGCATAAGAGAGCCTCAGGTAACCTTCGCCGTACTCCCCGAATGCTGTGCCAGAAAGGGCTGCCACTCCTGCTTCGTTCAAGAGGTAGTCGGCGATCTCCTTGGAGGGCTTGCCGAAGGATTTTACGTTAGGAAAGGCGTAGAAAGCTCCTGCGGGAAGCTTGCAAGAAACACCAGGGATCTCGTTTAACCCCTTGACGATGATGTCCCGCCTCCTTCTGAACTCCTGGACCATCTTTTCTGCCTCATCCTGGGGTCCGTTTAAAGCCTCGATTCCCGCCATCTGCACGAAGGCCGTGCTGCAGGAAACGAAGTTCACCATCAAGCGGGTGATCTTTGGTGCCAGCTCTTTATTCATTACCCCGTAGCCCAGTCTCCACCCGGTCATGGCGTAGGTTTTGGAGAACCCGTCAAGGATAACTACCCGATCCTTCATTCCCGGAAGCGATGCCGGTGAGAAGTGCTCGCCATCATAAATGATCCTGCTGTAAATCTCATCTGAAAGGACGTAAATATCACGGCCCTCGATGATCTCAGCAATTTTCTCTAAATCCTTTTTAGGAAGCACTCCGCCTGTGGGGTTATGGGGAGAATTGAGCACAATTAACTTTGTACGGGGAGTGACGAGCTTTCTGAGTTCCTCGACATCAAGCCGGAAATCCAGCTCCTCCCTCAGGGGAATAGGAACCGGCTTGCCACCGGTGAAATGGATCATGGATTCGTAGATGGGATAGGATGGGTTGGGATAAATGACCTCGTCCCCTTCATCGATAAGCGCCAGCATCAGGAATGACATTATCGGCTTGCCACCGGGAGTGATGACCACCTCATCAGGATCAACCGGGATGTTCCGAGTTCGGGAGACATAATTAGCAACGGCTTCCCTGACCTGAGCGATTCCTGCAGCGGGAGTGTAGTGCGTGTAGCCCTCGTTCAGGGCACGTATGGCAGCATGTTTGATGTTGGCTGGGGTATCGAAATCTGGTTCTCCGATTTCTAAGTGAATGACCTTCTTCCCTTTGGCCTCCAGAGCCTTGGCCCTTGCCAGGACCTCAAAAGCAGTTTCAGTTCCGCAAACCTGCATGCGCTTTGCGTAAAAAGATTCTCCTCTCACCTGACGGCTCCTTTCTTTAAGCACCCTTAAAAAATGCAAATGCATTTTTTAAGGGGCCCGCTTTTTTTGATTAAAAAGAGATTTAGAAAAAGTTTACCATAAAAACCTGCCTCTGTAATTATGAACGTCTTCAGGAAGCAAATTTAAATTCAAATCATAGAGCTCGGAGGCAAAATTGGGAGTAGCATCCTTAGGGGAAAATTCTTGAAGAAGAATGCCTGACTTCATGGCCAGGATTCTGTGAGCGAAGAGCGTTGCCAGCCAGAGATCGTGATAGACCGCGAGAACGGCCATTCCTCTCTCAGCCAGTTTCCTGAGCAGGGAAGAAATTTCCAGTTGAAAATTCAAGTCCAGATGCAAGGTAGGTTCATCCAGGAGGAAAAGCTCGCTCCCCTGGGCGATGGCTCGGGCGATCACTGCCCTCCTCTTTTCCCCACCGCTCAAAGTGGCGAATCTCTCCTTCCTTTTCTCCCAGAGGTCCACGTTCCTTAAAGCTTCCTCGGTTTTTTCCCTGTCCAGAGGGGTGTCAAAAAACAGGGGATTATGGGGGAATCTTCCCATGATCACCACTTCCTCAAGGCTGAAGGGGAATTCATGGCCGTTTTCCTGAGGGAGGTAGGCAATTTCTCGAGCCAGTTTTCTGCGGGGAATAGTGGACACATCCTGACCCTTAAACAGCGCCTTTCCCCGAAAGATCTTGTTCATGCGCAGGATAGCCTTAAGAAGGGTGCTTTTCCCCGAGGCGTTGGGGCCCACTAAGACTGCAAATTCCCCGGATTTGAGGCTGAAAGTGATATCACGGATCACCGGTCCTCGATCGTATCCCGCAGTGAGCTCTACTATTTCTAATAGTTTCTCCATCATTCTTTCCTCAAAAGGTAAAGGAAGAAGGGCACACCCATCAAAGCTGTGATTACAGCTACTGGGATCTCAAACCCCGGGATGATGGAGCGCGCTAAATTATCCGCTCCCAAAAGGAGGACTCCACCTGTAAGGAAGGCAAAAGGCAGGAGCCTGGAGTGTTTAGCTCCTACGATCATGCGGGCGATGTGCGGCACGACCAGGCCCACGAAGCCGATCAGTCCACTTACAGAGACCGCAGCCCCGGTCAGAAGTCCAATGATTACAGTGAAAATGAATTTGAACTGACCCACGTTCAGCCCTAATCCCATGGCACTTTCATCCCCTAAAACCATTAAATCCAGGGGTTTCGCCAGGAAAATAAGTGCCAGAAGCGCTATCAGAACGAGGGGGAGAACCGCAAGGAAAGTATCCCAGTTAGCCCCGGCGAAGCCTTCCAGGGACCAGAGCACTGAGCGGTGGAGAACATTTCTTCCCAAAGTGGCAGCAAGGGAGCTTAAGGAGACAAAGAAGTAATTAGCCGCTATCCCCGCCAAAAGCAGGGTGTTAACGGGCAGTGCTCCTCCTTTTCTTCCCAAGAGGAGGACGCAGACGGTCACAAGAACGGCACCCAGGAATGCGAACCAGGGCAGAGCGAGCAACCCCGGCCTCAGATAGATGATGTTCAAAACAAGGGCTAGAGTAACTCCGAAGTTGGCGCCCGCGCTTGTTCCCACAATGAAGGGGTCAGCCAGAGGGTTGCGGAAAAGGGACTGGCTGATACACCCCGCAAGGGCTAAAGCGGAGCCCGTGAGAAAAGCAGTGAACATCCTGGGGATGCGGAACTCCCAGATGATGCTTTGATAAACTGGAGGGACTGAAGCCAAACCGAAAGGGCTACCGAGGGTTTCAAGAACAGTATAGTAGGAAAGAGGAGCGCCTCCGGCAAATAGCCCCCATAACAGGAAGCAAAGAAAAACAAGGATTATCAGAATGTACTTCCAGCTCAAAGCTCAGCTCGGCTTATGGGGAAACTTGGAACCACTCCGGGTGAAGGAATTGGGCTAGCTCAAGCAATGCCTCTTTAATCCTGGGCCCAGGGCGCAAATACACATTGGGGTCTTTGGGGACGAGAATTCTGTTGTCGATTACGGCGTTGATGTTCTGCCAGCCTTTGCGGGATTCCAGGCTCTTTTGGGCGTCCTGCACCATATAGGCGAGCACAATGCAGTCCGGGTTCTCAAAGAGAATGTAATCGGTGGAAAGCGCAGGATAAGGCTCATCGATGGCGGAAGCAATGTTTTCCCCGCCAGCGAGGCTGATTAAGTCATCCCCAAAGGTACCGGCTCCGAAGGTGTAATAAGGCTCCTGAGGCCAGGTCTCGATGTAGACTTTGGGAAGTGTGCTTGTTTCCGTCCTTTTGGACTTCAGGAAATCGATGGTCTTCTGGATGTCTAAAGTGATCTTTTGGGCATTCTCTGGTTCACCGATCAGGTTCCCCACCTTGCCAATATCCTGGAGGACTTCCTCCACCGTTTGCGGATTTAAACCGAATACCGGAACTTTCTGGGCCTTGAGGTTCTCAATCAGGGTCATAGGATTTCCGAACACGGCTAAAACTAAGTCTGGCTCGAGGGAGAGTATTTTCTCTAAAGAGGGATTATCCATTCCCCCTACCTTTTCTATATTGGCTACTTCCGGGGGATAATCATCAGCAGTGGTCACTCCCACCAATCTGTCCATCGCCCCTAAGGCGGCAGCGATCTCTGTAGCTGAGGGGCCAAGAGAGATTATCCTCTGTGGTTTCTGAGGAAGCTGGATCGTGTTGCCCCAGAAATCAACGGCGCTGAAGGAAGGCAGATTTGGCGAGGGCGTAGCCGTTGAAGTGGGACTTAAAGACGGTGAAGGTGTGGAAGGGGTTGGGGTTCCTGTTTCCCGGCACCCGGCCAAAAGCAGGGCCAGGACAAAAAAGAAGACCAAAAACTTTTTCCAAAAACTTTGCATCTTCTTACTCCTTTCTCGCGAAGGATTCAGATTTCCGCTTGCGCGGTGGAAAGCAGGTCTCCTGGCTCGGGGTCATCACTCTTTTAGCCTTCCCAGCTTGCGCCAGTGGCTGCTTCGAGCTCATCCCTCACAGTGGCGGGACCGCGGCGGATTTTCACCGCTCTTCCCTTAGCTTTCCTAAGTACAGTAAATCAGCTTTCGGAATCGCTGTCAAGGAAAAATTTCGCAAAAAATGCAAGAAGCTATTTATTTTCCTCGATCTCAGGTTATAATGGAGCAGGGAAAAGCGATACCTCAAAAATCGCCGCTAAAAGACCTTGAAAATTCTTATTTTCTGGAACAATATTTGAGGGTTATCGTCTATACTACTGAAGAAGAGAAAAATGGAGGTGTTGTAAAGAATGAAAATTACAAAGAAGGTAATTAGCCTTGGGCTGGCGCTTGTATTGCTGTTATCAATGGCGGCCATGCCGGTTTCCAAAGTTACACCAGCCATGGCAAATGGGGTAGGGAGTTTTGTGTCCTTTAATGTCTCCCCAAGCAACGTAGCACCCGGGGGGGAAGTCACATTCAGCTTCTCCTTTTTGCCTAATGTTTATGTTCCCACGGGCTACATTATTGTAGAGTCCATCCCGTCAGGAGTTCTGACAAACCCCATTCCCAATCCCTCGTATTTTACAAATGTACCCACCGGAAATCCCTGCACAGGTACAATTAAGTACACCGTTACTGCAACAAGCGGGACTATTACGGCCTACGGAATATTCTACATAATCACGGAGACAGACACTTATTTTGTCCCCTCAAATACTGTGGTCATCAATGTGGGGCAAACTCTATCTGTAAGCAAAGCAACCACAGCCACTACCGTGGTTTCCGGAAGTATGTTTACCTACACGGTCACCGTAAGCAATAATTCGGGGAGCACTGCAACCCAGGTCAGGGTAACAGATGTTCTTGACTCCAACCTTGAGTATGTGAGCGGAACCGCATCAGTTGTGAGTACTACTCCCCTGATTTTCAGTCTGCCCGATCTTATTAGTGGCGCTTCGTCCTCGTTCACCTTCTTTGTGAGAGCCAAAACGGTAACTTCAACTAAAATTGTAACAAACGTAGTTACCGCCTCAGCTACGGGATTCGTCACTTCTGCTCCTGCAGCGGCAAGCCCCGTAACCATAATCCCGGCCACCACCGCTTTCACCAAAGAGGTAAACAAGACCCAAGCCGCTCCTGGCGATACTTTAACCTATACCATCAAGTTCACAAACCCAACCGGTTCCCCAACCATATACAATGCCAAAATAATTGACTATATCCCTGCTTACACGGGCTATTTATCTGCACAAACTAACCTGGGAACAATTCTTCCCCCCACAACCGGCCAGAACTATGTTACCTGGAACATAGGCACCATTCCTCCTAACTTTACTTTTACCGCCATTTTGAACGTTCAAATATTCACCACCGTCCCCTGGAACACTAATATTAACAATTCTGCATATTTCTACGAGGGAACCAGTATCACGCATACTGCTCAGGCCCCCACGGTGACTGTCCTTCCCGCTCCTTTCTCCATCGAGAAAACCGCTTCTCCTACGGTCATCCTGCCTGGCCAGCAAGTCACCTTCTCCATAAGCTTTAAAAACATCTCCACCAATACGGCAACAGGCGTAACGGTTGTGGACTATCTTGATCCCAAGTTCACCATTTCTGGAGTAGGGAGCACGTATCCTTACACTATTTCTGGAAATCAAATAATCTGGACCATAGGTAATTTAGCTCCGGGGACAGCCACGATTACTGTTTCCTTCGTGGCTACTGCAAATTTATATATTACTCCTGGAACCTCAATCCCGAACAAGGCATCTGTGAAAGGAACAGGGACGGCAGAAGTCTCAACCACTATTTACGTTTTGGTGGGACTTCCCTCAGCTTTGACTCTCCAAAAGACCGTCAATTCTCAAAACATCCTACCTGGAGCGGATGCCCTGTTTACGATCACCGTTTCCAACCCCACCACCAACCCTACCATTCCTACCTTGACCATCACTGACACTCTCCCTGCGGAGCTCACCTTCAAGGGTGCCTCTCAAGGATACACCAGGACAGATAGCGTGGTCACCTGGACAATTTCTAATCTCGCTCCCGGAGCGACGGGCACTGTCACCCTGGCTGCCACTGTCATTCCCACGGTTCCTGTGGGAAGCACGGTCACCAACACGGCGGTCCTGGAGGTGGGAGGCCTGGAGCCGGTAAGGGCTTCCGCTTCCTTCCAGGTGGGTCAGGCCCCTGCCTCTCCGCTCAAAGTAGCTAAACTGGCTACCGCCGATTCCGTAAAGGGCGGAGAGTACATCACTTACATCATCATTTACGCCAACACCGGAAACACCCTCCTCCCCGGAGCTAAGATCGAGGAGTATGCGCCCGCGAACACCACCTTCCTGAATGGAAACCCTTCCCCTGTGGTGGGACCTGAGGCGGGTAAATTAACCTGGAATCTGGGTGACCTTCCGCCCGGGGCTAACGGCACAATCATCGCCCAGTTCAGCGTAGCCTCCACTGTTTCCGGCGGGACTGTGATTGAGAATGTAGCTAAGGGCAAGGTTTCCGGTTATCAGGACAGCCTTTCCCCAACAGTCTACGTCACCGTAGGGCAGGTTCAGCACTCTGCTTTCATCCAGGGCTACCCTGATGGCACCTTCCGTCCGGAGAAACCCATAACAAGAGCGGAAATTGCCGCCATCCTCACCAGGATCATGGGGCTCAATCCCCAGACTGCACCCAATCCCAACTTTGCTGACGTGCAATCCACCCACTGGGCCTTTGGGTACATCTCCGCAGTGGTGAATGCCGGAATTATGCAGGGTTATCCCGATCGCACTTTCCGTCCCGATCAATCCATCACCAGGGCCGAGCTGGCCACAGTGATGGTCAGAGCTCGTGGGCTCTTTCCCCTGATCGTTGCTCCTCCTACGTTCCCTGATATCGCCGGACACTGGGCTGCAGGTTATATTGAAGCTGCGCAGAGGGCAATGTTCATTACCGGATATCCTTCTGGCGACTTCCGCCCTGATCAATCCATTACCAGGGCCGAAACAGTAACCCTGATTGACCGCTCTTACGGACGCGGTCCATTAAGTGGTCCTAATGTCTCCCAGACCTTCCCGGATGTACCGGTTGCCCACTGGGCATTCGCTTGGATCGCCGAGGCGGCTCAAAGCCACTACGGCGTGCACTCCGTTGAGGGGAAGGAAATTCTGATCAACTACCTCCCATAAAATGAGTTCAAATAATTAATTGAAAAGCCCCGGCTCAACCAGCCGGGGCTTTTCTTTTTCCTCCCTTTCCCCTGGGTTAAAAAAGAAAAAGATTTAGAAAAAAGGAAATCAAAGGATCGAGAATTCTCCAGAGAACTCCGGTTCCCAGAAGGGCAAAAAGTACAAAAGTTCCCAGAAGATTCACCTGAGGATCGTAAATCATCCTCCCCAAAGCTGAGGGGAAAAGCGCACCCAGCACCTTGGAGCCATCAAGGGGCGGAAGGGGAATCAAATTAAAAAAGGCAAGGAGCAGATTCAGGGAGACCGTGAAATAAAGAATCTGATAAAGCAGGATGCCGCCTACATTGAACACGTGAAAAAGGCGCCAGAGAAGGGAAGCAAGAACAGCCAGACTGAGATTGGTGACGATCCCCGAGAGGCTCACGAGAATGGTGTCCCTTCTCTGGTGTCTCAGGCGATAGAAATTCACGGGAACGGGCTTGGCCCACCCGATCAGGAAGTTGCTTCCTAAAAGAATGAGCATCAAAGGAAGGATAATTGTTCCCAGAAGGTCGATGTGGGGAATAGGATTCAAAGTTATGCGCCCCGCTAATCTGGCAGTGGGATCTCCCAATTTTTCCGCCGTCCATCCATGGGCTACCTCGTGCAGGATGATGCTGAAAAAGAGGATGAAAAGGGAGATGATGAAATATATAGGCTGGGAAAGGATGTTAGGCATTGGAGATCCTCGCCAGAGGTTTAAATTTGCGTTCTACGGGTCCCTCAGAGAAGAAAAAGGCCTTTTCCACGAGATCCTGAGCCTCCTCGAGTCTCTCTCGGTTGTTCACGTAAAGAATTGCCAGGGGTTCCTCCAGCGCCACCTGATCTCCCGTTTTCTTGCGCAGTTCGATTCCCACCCCGTAGTCGATGGGATCGCCCTTTTTCTCCCTTCCTCCTCCTAAAACCATGGCCGCCTTCCCTATTTTGAAAGCGTCGATGGTTTTAATGTATCCTTCCCTTCTGGCCGAGACTATCCAGCGAAGATTAGCCTGAGGTAAACGCCAGGGATCTGCGATCACGCGCTCATCTCCGCCTTGAGCACTGATCATCTGCTGAAACTTCTTAAGGGCAGCTCCACCTAAAAGGACCTCTCTGGCTCTTTCCTTTCCTTCTTCTGGTGATTTTTCTTTACCCGAGAGGAAGAGCAGTTCCCCACAGAGCTCCAAGACGGCTTCGGTGAAATCCCGGGGGCCCTTCCCCTTTAACGTTTCAATTGCCTCCTTCACTTCCAGGGCGTTTCCCACCGCTTGTCCCAGCGGTTCCTCCATAGGAGTCACCAGGCAGGTGACCTTCCTCCCCATCCTCCCTCCGATTTCTACCATTACCCGGGAAAGTTCCTTTGCCTGTTTCAGAGTTTTCATGAAAGCGCCCCTGCCGCATTTGACATCGATCAGGATGCTTGAAGCACCAGCAGCGATTTTCTTAGACATCACTGAGCTGGCAATCAAGGGAATGCTCTCTACAGTCCCGGTGACATCTCGAAGAGCATAGAGCTTCCCGTCTGCCGGGACGAGCTCGGGGGTTTGTGCTACGATGGCGCACCCGATTTCCCTTACCTGAGCAAGCAGTTCCTCTAAGGAGAGTGCGGTGCGAAAACCTGGTATGGACTCCAATTTATCTATCGTCCCCCCGGTATGCCCCAGCCCCCGCCCGGACATTTTGGCGATGAAGAGACCACAAGCAGCAAGGAGAGGCACCAGGGCCAAAGAAACCTTGTCCCCTACCCCACCGGTGGAATGTTTGTCTGCAGTTGGTCCCGGAAGGAAAGAAAGATTCAGTTGCTTCCCGGATTCCACCATGCTTCTGGTTAAGGCCACAGTCTCCTCTAAATTCATCCCTCGAATGAGAGTGGCCATCAGAAAGCTCGCCATCTGATAATCAGGGATCTCCCCTTGAACGTATCCCTTGATCAGAAAATCAATTTCCTCATCCTTTAGGGCCTTGCCATCCCTTTTCTTTATAATCAGGTCAACAGCCCTCATATAGAGAGATTACCTCCTTGATGATTTCCGCAAGCTTCAAAGCAGCTCCGCTTGCAGCTTTAAGCACGGACTCGTGGCTCAATTCCTCACCACCGATAGCTGGGTTTAAATCAGTAATCACGGAAAAAGCCAGGACCTTCATTCCCATTTGACGAGCTACGATCGTCTCCGGGGTTACGGACATCCCCACAGCGTCCGCTCCCAAAACCCGGAGCGCTCTGAGTTCTGCGGGGGTCTCAAATTGGGGCCCCGGTACGCTTGCCAGGACTCCCTTTTCCAGCCGAAGCCCTGCTTTCTCGGCCGCTCTTTCCGCTAATTTCTGGAGCCCTGGATCATAGGCTTCAAAAAGGCTGGGGAACCTCTCTCCCCAATAGGGGTCATGCGGTCCCCTTAAAGGTGAAGGAATGAGATTGACGTGATCCACAACGAGCATGACGTCGCCAACCTGAAAGGATCTGTTTAGTCCCCCCACTGCGTTGGTGGTTAAAAGACAGGAGACTCCCAGCTCCCTGAAAACGCGAATGGGAAAAACTACCTCTGCGGTCTCGTAGCCCTCGTAGTAATGAAAACGGCCTCTCATTAAAAGAACAGGTTTTCCGCATAATGTACCACAGATCAGTTTTCCCGCATGACCGGGAACCGTGGAACGAGGAAAGTGAGGAATAGAGGAATATTCGATTTCCACGGGGGAAGAAATCTCATCTGCCAGAGCATCGAGCCCGCTACCTAAAATAATTGCCCAGCAAAATTTTAGGTCGCATTTTTCCCTGATGAAGCGTGCCGCTTCTACGGCTTTTTCTCTCATTTTTCCCTCAAGAACTCCTTTAAGATTTCCGGTATCTGGGAAGGAAGATCAACCACAGGGATTCCTGCTTCCCTGAGGGCTTTAATCTTTCCCTGTGCGCTCCCGGAGGTGCCAGAAACAATGGCCCCGGCGTGTCCCATCTTCTTTTCCGGAGGCGCAGTCCGGCCGGCAATATAAGCGACAACCGGCTTTTTAATATGCTTTATTATAAACGATGCCGCTTCCTCTTCCATCCCTCCTCCAATTTCCCCGATGAGGACAATGGCCTTTGTTTGTTCATCTCCCTCAAAGAGCATCAGGGCATCGGTATAGGTCAACCCCACAAGCGGATCTCCTCCCATGCCAATGCAAGTGGACTGACCCAACCCACTCCTTGTGATTTGAAATGCTATCTCGTAGGTCAGAGTTCCGGAGCGGGAGACAATGCCAATGTTTCCCTCTTTAAAAATGTGGGTGGGCATGATCCCCATCTTGCACTTTGAAGGAGAAATAAGCCCCGGACAGTTGGGTCCGATTACCATTACCCCTTGAGCTGATGCCAGGGTAAGGATTTCCAGAGTATCATGGACAGGCACGTGTTCCGTGATGATCACTACCGGATTAAGATGAGCCTCGATGTTCTCAAAAGCAGCATCTTTGGCGAAGGGAGCGGGAACAAAAAGGATGGCGGCGTTAGCCCCGGTTTCGCGCACCGCTTCTTCTACGGTGTCGAAAACTGGAACGCCCTCTACTTCCATTCCCCCTTTCCCTGGAGTGACACCAGCTACCACCTTGCTTCCAGCCTGGAGCATGGAGCGTGTATGAAAGCGGCCCTGATTTCCCGTGATTCCCTGGACGAGAATTTTTGTGTTTTCATTGATTAAAACCGCCATTCTAATTCCCCCCTTTTCCTCTGAGAAGAACTGCCTGCCCGGCTGCTTCCTCCATGGAGGAGAAAGCCTCGTAACCTGCTTCTTTCAGGATACGGATGCCCTCCTCCTCGTTGGTTCCGGTCATGCGCACGGAAATCGGGATTTTGGGCGCAAAATCAACTATCCCTCTGGCGATTTCGTCACACCTCGTGATTCCTGCAAAAATGTTCATGAATATGGATTTCACCCTGGGGTTCCTGAGGACAATTTCCATACCCCTTTTTACCATCTCGCTGGATGCCCCGCCTCCCAGGTCCAGGAAGTTGGCAGGACGGGCTCCCAGATGATTCACCAAATCCAGGGAAGCGAGGACAAGCCCTGCGCCGCACCCGATCACGGCCACGTCTCCATCCATTTCCACGTAGGCCACACCGACCTCTTTGGCTTCCTTTTCCAGTTCTGTGAGTGACTCATCGGGAGGCATTTCCGGATGGCGGAAATAGGCGTTGTCGTCAAAGATCAACTTGCCATCCAGAGCTACCAGTCCCTGGGGGGTCAGGGCTAGAGGGTTGATTTCCGCAAGTTGCATGTCCTTCTCCCTGAGCAGTTGGAAGAGGTTGAAGGCGATCCGGGAGAACTGGGAAATTAATTCTCCACTTAAGCCCAGAAATTTGGCTGCGATCTTCCCCTCGAAAGGAGAAAAACCCCGCCAGGTGTCGATTTTTCTCTGATAGATTAATTCAGGGTTCTTGGCCGCCACCTCCTCGATATCCACCCCTCCACTGGGGGAAGCGAGGAAAAGCAGCATGTGCTTCCTGTCCAGGAGAAAGGAAAGGTAGAACTCCTTTACTACCTTCTGGGCTTCCACGACCAGAATCTTCCTTACCGGAATTCCTTTGATCTGCATCTGCAACATTTGCCGGGCTTTTTCCCTGAGCTCCTCTTCATTGGAGGCCAGCTGCACCCCTCCGGCCTTGCCCCTGCCGCCCACAGCGACCTGGGCCTTCAAAACTACGGGGAAGGGAAGAGAAACTTTTTCCAGATCCTCCTCCTTTTCCACAAGGACCTGCCCGGGTGCGGGAATGGAATATTCCCCGAAGAACTTCATTGCCTGATACTCTAATAAGCGCAATTTATCCCTCCGCAATAACACATATTTGTTAAAGTAATATCCATTATAAAATAGGAAAAGCTATAAAAAGTAGATAAAGAAAAATTAAAAATTTATGCGCTACGGGCTCGAAGGCGCACTTCTTCGGGGTTGAAAAAGAAGAAGGGATATTCCCTGAAAGCCAGAACATCTTCCCTTTGTTCCAGGCGCCGGACCTGGCCTTCCAAAAGCTGGATATCCCCCTCCAGAAAATTTAAAAGAGCGCGATTTATCCTCTGCAATTCCTGGTAGCCATCCCTATCCAATTTCTTTTCCTTCAGCTCTTCCTTCCTTAAAATGAGCTCGCGCTCTTTTTGCGCGACTTCGGAAGAAAGGTAGCTTTCCGGGTTTTTCCGCATTTTCCTGATGAGTTCCCCGAGCCTTTTTCTTTCCTTAAAGTCAAATCCAGGGAAGAAAAGGGTAATGGTAGCCTTAGCAAAAAGTGGGGGTTCCACCTGGAAAAAATCCCGGATCATAAAATCCACTACTTCCTCATAGTCCCCTCCTCCCAAACCATGAAGGAAGAGGTCGCACGCCATAAGGCGCAGGAACATGGTAAGCGTTGCCGCTCTGGGACGGATTTTATAGCTCTCCACAGCATCCTCTAACTTTCCCAGAACTCTTTCCTCTGCTTTCAAGTTGCTTCGGGAATCAAGGAAAAGGGGAAGCCTCTCGCCGTCATTGAGATACCAGAAGGGGAGTTCGACCTCCCTCTCCGAGTTCCTTAAATCAGGAAAAGGAAGATTTTCTGAGCGCGCTTTCCTCTCCTTTCTCCAACGGGCATTAGCGGCGTTGTAAATTCGAGCGAAAGTATCCGCGTTCCGGGCAATGTGCAGGAAAAAGAAGCGAAATTCCTCTTTTAAAATCTCAGAAAGGGGGAACTCGGGATAGTCTGGCTCCCCTTCAAAGTACCTCCTCAAGCGGGAGTAGAATGCGGAAAAGGGCTCCTCCTTCCAGGAGAAGTGCTCAATTTTCGAAAAATTCTCTTTGGCAGAGATTGCCTCAGGAAAGTTCAGGGAGCTCTCTATCTCCTTTGTGAACCTTTCCCAATCCTCCTTCCTGGGAGAGGAAAGGGACTCATATACCTTATTCTCCAAAGTTAAAGCTATTTCTTTAGACAAAAGCTCCCCCTGGAATTCAAAAGGAACCCGTACAGTTAATCCCCGATTGAGGTCCGAATCGAGGACGAAAGCTGCAGAGCTTATCCCCAACTCCTCCCTGGCCCGCTCTAAGAGGAAAAAGCGAAACCAGATTCCCGGGTGCACGAAGTGCGGTTGGTGCCCGGTAAGAAGGAGGGGATTACCTGGCTGAATTCCGTAAAGGGCAAGCCTCTTGCGCAGATTTTCTCTTACTTTCAAGAAGGGAATCCCCGCCAGGTCAAAGCGGTAGCTATTTATAAGCTGGAAATTCCCCTCTATGAGCCGGGACCATTCTTGAAAGGGCGGGGTGATGAGGCTTTCCCCGTTCTCCTTTGGTAGGTTCATAAGATGGCGCTGATTTCCTTCAGGGAAAGACACTCCCTGGAGGCGAACGGTTCGCCATAGTCTAAATGCGCCCGGGAACCCCACCACCTGGCAGTAATTTTGAGGTCTTCGAGGATCCTCAAATTGCCTCGGATCTCGTTAAACTGAGATTTATAGCAAGAGATAGCCCGGATTTTTACCTCGATGAACTGACTGATATCAAAAACGAAGGCTGGCTTCACCAGAAGCCGGAAATGGGAGGAGAAAAAGTAGAACAGGCGTCTGGGATAAAAGGGCTCCCCGGACATCTCCGTCTTGGTGAGCTTGGCGTAAAATCGAGCTGCCTCAGAGAGCTGGGAAGCGGCTCGATGGTCGGGGTGGGCATCCGTCCAGTAGTGCAAAAAGATAACGTCCGGCCTGACCTCCCTGATCACTTCCGCCACTTTCAGGCGATTCTCGATGGAATCCAGTAGGTACCTGTTGGGAAGGTCCAGGGTAATGCGGCGGTCAACCCCCAAAACTTTTGCCGCCTCCTGGCTTTCCTGAAGGCGTATCTCCCGGGAACCGGTGGGAGTTGGCTCTCCATCGGTTAAATCAAGAATCGTAACCTCGTGCCCCTTACCCTTCAACGAGGCGATCGTGCCTCCCATTCCGATTTCCACGTCATCGGGATGAGCCCCGATTGTTAGGATTCTTGCCAATTTTCAAGCTCCTTTTTGATGATTTCCAGATAATATTTTCTCCTCTCTCCGGAATCCTTGAGCTTCCCGGGAAAGGTCCGGGAATAGTCCATATAAATTAAAGGGACGGGGATCTCTTTAATTCTCAGCCCCGCTCTTGCAGCCTGAATCCAGAATTGCACGGGCAGCCCGTAGCCCGCTTCGGTGAGGTTTAGTTTGCAAAGAGAGGGAACGAAATATGCTTTGAAGCCGCAAAAGGAGTCCGTGAGCTTGTACCCTGTAATCTCGTTGATAATTTTTGTGATCTCCATGTTGAGCTGATAGCGGTCCTGGGGTGGAACCGTTTCTGGTTTTTTAAGGTACCTGGAGCCAGAAACAACGTCCCACCCCTTTATTTCCTCCCTGAACTCAGGGATCAATGCGGGCTCGTGCTGGGCATCGCAATCCATGGTAATGCACACTTCGTATCCATTTTCTCGGGCGAAGTGAAAGCCATCAAGCAAAGCTTTTCCATAGCCTAAATTTATGTGGTGCCTGATGATCTTTAAATTGCCATAGGAATCCAAAATCAGAGGAGTGCGATCCACGGAACCGTCATCCACTACCAGGACATCGCAATCGGAAGCCCATTGAAAGACTCCGCTTAAGACCTGGTCAATGGTCTTCTCCTCGTTGTAACAGGGTAGGACGATCAGGGTCTTATAACTCCAGATAAGTCTTTACCTCCCTTACTGTGGTCAAAGGGCCGTGTCCCGGACAGATCACGGTCTCGGGAGGAAGGGACCAGATCATCTTCAAGGAAGAGCGCAGTTCCTCAGGCGACCCTCCGGGGAAATCCGTGCGCCCCACACCTTCCATGAAAACCACATCCCCGGAAAAGAGCAATCCGTGTCCTAGAAGCGCAAGGTGGCCAGGCGTATGTCCGGGAAGATGAATTAAGGAAAAGGACAAATTTCCCACCCTTAACTCATAAGGTGGGTGCAAAGCTTGTCCCAAATTATTAGGAACCTTCCCTCCCAGAAAGTGGAGAAAATGCAAATTCGGCTTTTTGAAAAAAAATTCATCCTTCTCCGGATATAATATGCGGGCTTCCGGAAAAAGTTCCTCTAAATCGGCAAGTCCTGCCCAGTGGTCGGCGTGGCCGTGAGTAAGAAAAATCTGAATACTTTTAACGCCTTCCTCAAGCGCCTGGGAGATCGTCTCCCCATCCCCACCCGGGTCTATAATTAAGCACTGATCCCCGTCAAAAATGAGGTAGGAGTTTGTGGCATATGGCCCCACAGTCAATTTTTTAACCCAATCAGGCAAAAGAGGGGAATTCAACTTACAAAGACCTCCTTCAGGGAGATGTAGTAAATAAGCTCCAGGGAATGCGCCAGACATACCCTTCCAGGCTATCGCTGGAACCTCCAGCAACGTAAAGGGCCTCAGCACTGGCACAAAGCCCCTTAGGATCACGAAAAGCTGGATCCTCAAGCTGGCTGGAGGTGATTTTGAACTTCAAATTTAAATCTGCATCAAAGACCAGAATCTGGTTTGTGGACATCTCGGGAACGAGCACGTCCCCGGAGTAAGTCAAAGCCAGATCTGAGGGGCCATCGTAAGTGCCCACGGAAGTAGCACCGGTGGTGGCGGTGGCCACGATATTCCCTCTGTAGTCTAACTTGATTACCTCGTGTCGGTTTTTCAGGCTCACGTAGAGGTTTCCATTCTCATCCACAGCCAGACCATTGGGCTTTTCGATTACTGCCGAACCATCCTCGTTCAGTCCGGAGTACTCGTCCAGGTACTGGAAATCCCGGTTGAAAATTACAACCCTGTCATTGCCCCGATCGGCAACGTAAAAATAACGGCCATCGTATTCAATGGCCCGGGGAGAGCTCAAGGTTCCGTGATCCCCCATTTCGGGAACGAGCATCACAGGGTTTCCCTTATCGGGGTCAAGATAGAAGAACTTCCCCGCAGCATCAACGATAAAAATGTAGCGGCTGGTAGCTATCATGTCGCACGGTGCCTCAGCCGCAGGCAAATATCCGTTGTATCGGGAATCCTCCTGTCCGTCAGCGAACTTGCGCACTCTCTTTTCCTCTTTATCCAGAACGTAGAGGTTCTTATCCCAGAATAATACGGCGTAAGGATCCCGAAGGTCCTCGATGAACCTGAAGCGCGCAGAGTAGCTCGAAGTGACGGTCTCAGTGGGTGAGGGTGGAGGGGTTCCGCGGTGCCAGAATATCAAAAAAGAGAGGAGAAAGCCTACGGCCAGAAGACCAACCAGGGATAAAGCGATCTTCCACCAGTAATTACTGGGCCTGGCTTCCTCGAGTAAATCTATGGCCAAGGCCGTGATATTGTCCTCCCCACCTGCCCTTTTGGCGAGGGAAATTAAACGATCCGCAGCCGCCTGGGAAGAAACGCTCCACTGGAGCACTTCCCCAATTTCCGTCATGCGCACCCTATCCGCTAATCCATCAGTGGCAAAAAGCAAACTGTCTCCGGGGGCCAGCTTAACTTCAAAAACCTCCGGGGTAGGCACTTCAGTCTCGCTTGTGATTGTCTCCACCTGCTCCGGAACCCCTGATACTAATCTTTTGAGTTCGCCGCTTCTTAAATGGAAAATAGCGCAGGAACCCAGAATCGAGTAGTAAAGACGATATCCAGAAATTACAGCACAGGCCAGGGAAACTGTAATCCCTTTCCAGTCCTCGTGCTTTGAGAGCTCCCTTAGCCTTTCGTACCCTTCCTGAATGGCCTTCTTCAGCTCTATCAGGAAGGATTCGTGCTCCTGATTGAACAAGGGCTCGATCTTTTCCGCGATCGTGGAAAGAAGCAGGCGCGCAGCCGCCTCTCCCATCTTGTCCGTGCTGTCAGCGTCCGCTACGGCATAAAGCCCGTTTAAGAGTGGGCCATCAGGGGAAACGCGATCCTCGAGGACGTAGTAAGCATCCTCGTTGGCGCTTCGCTTTCCAGGATCGGTTTGCATCCCCAGGGTAACTAAAGGCGTCTGATCCATACTTACTTACCCCAATCCCTCAGATAATTGAAATCCCAGCCAATGGTCCTTGGAGAAAGCTTACAGATGGGAGGCATCCGCCTTTTAAATTGGTACCTCTCCATCCTTTTAACGATCCTCTCTATTAAGTCCCCTGAAAACCCTTTTTTCTCCACCTCCGCAGGGGAGAGCCTCTCGTCCACCAAAAGGTAGAGGATTTGATCTGCCAGAAGATACTGGAAACCGAGCTCGCCCTCGTCCGTTTGCCCTGGCCAGAGGTCTGCCGTGGGAACCTTCTTCACAATTTGAGGGGGAAGCCCCAGGTCCTTTGCCATCTGCCAGATCTGGGTCTTATAAAGGTCTCCGATGGGCATCAGGGAGCAGGCCATGTCCCCATACCAGGTGCTGTACCCTAAAAGGAGCTCGGTTTTGTTGCTTGATCCCACCACCATCGCGGAGTGCGCCATAGCCTGATCGAATAAGATGGCCATGCGCTCTCGGGCCATCTTATTCCCCCTGCGCACCTTGTCCGCTTCTGGCTCCAGCTCAAAGTATGCGTCAATCATGGGGGTAATGTCGATTTTCCGCAGGGAAAGGCCCAGCGTCTCCGCCATGAAAAGGGCATCAACTTCGCTCTGAGGATCGGTGCTTTTATAGGGGAGGAAGTAAGGGAAGACGTTCTCCTTACCCAGAGCTTCAACAGATAAGTAGACCACGAGGGAGGAATCCACACCACCGGATAATCCCAATACCAGCTTATTAAAACCGAATTTTCCCGTTTCCTCCCTGAGGAAGCGCACAATGACATCCACCGCCAACTTCGTATTCAAGGTGAGGTCAACCACTTTCTCTTTCATAACTGATCCTTTCCAGTTCCTTCAAGACCATTCCCAGGTCCTCGTCCCTCCTTAGGGGGACGAGGGAGTTTTTCCTCAACCAGATCCCCTCGTCTACTATGCCCGTGATCAGGGCTTCCTGGAAATATGGCCCGGAGGCTTCAATCTGCCCGAAGGGATTCACAATTACCGAGCCGCCGTAATAGGCCAGCCCGTCCTCAAATCCCACCCGGTGCGCGAAGAAAAGGTAAAAGTTCAGATAGTAGGCATAAACGGTAAAGAGGTTCTTGAGCATGGAGTCGGGATCGGGAACATTTCCCCGTACACCTCTTACCGGAGAAGCATTGATTAAAATCAGGTACCTGGCCCTGTCCTGAGCCAGAATGTAGCCGGAGGAAAGGTGCCAGGCGTCACGGCAGATCAAAAGTCCCATTCTTCCAAAGCGGGAATCAAAAGCTCGAATCCTGTCTCCTCTGGCAAAATACTTGGCATCCTCAAACATTCCGTGAGTGGGAAGGTGAACTTTGCGATGCACGTGTTTTATCTCGCCATCCTCTAAATATAGGGCAGAAATGTAAGGGAACCCTTCGCTTTTTTCCGCCAGGCCCACGACCAGAGAAATTTCCCGGGAAACGTCCAGAAGTTCCTTCAAGCGAGGATCATCAAGGCTCAGAGCGATCTCTCTGCTCAGGTCCTGGAGATAGTAACCAGTTAAACTAAGCTCTGGAAAAACTAAAAGGTCGATATTCTCTTCCCTGGCTTTCTTGATATATTGAAGGTGCTTCTGGAAATTAAAATCCACGTCTCCTAAACGTGGCCCTATTTGCGCAATGCCAACCTTAAAAGGCATCAGTAAGTCTCTCCCGTTTTCGTATATCTCACCATTAAAGTGGCAAGAAGCGGGGCACCCAGAAGATAACAGGCGATCAATTCGCCCGTGAGGATGCTCAGCACCGCTCCCAGATAAGTGTAGCCAGAAACGAGGCCAAATTTCAATAGATAGTAGCTCACCCCAAAAGAGTTGAAGACCACGGGAAAAAGGGGAGCCAGGATGAGGGCCAGGATGAAGAAGGGCCACTTCTTGATCCTCTTTTTCAGAGTACGCCCCACAAGGTAAGTGCAGGCTGCGGCAACAAGCGTGATCAGGCTGCCGAAGATCACATCAATTAGACCAAAGGGAGAAAAAAGGTTAGCGATCAAGGCACCCAGGAAAAGACCGGGAATAGCCTCGGGGAAGAAAAAGGGCAACACCGTTAAGGCTTCTGCAAAGCGGATCTGGCTTACCTGATAGCTTAAGGCCGCAAGGCCCACAGTCAGACCTGCGTATAGAGCGCCAATGATTGCTGCCCTGACAAGAAACTTTAGACTATATCCTGGCTGCGGAAGATTCTGTCGCAAACTAAGGCCACCTCTTTAATCTCTGGCACATCGTGTACCCTGAGGATATCACAACCCCCCTCAATAGCAAGTGCACAATAAGCAGCGGTTCCCATAATCCTTTCCTGTGGTGGTTTACCGGTAATTTTTCCGATGAACGACTTTCGGGAAATGCCGATCAAAAGAGGAAACCCCAAAGAACGAAAAGCCCTCAGGTTCTTCAACATCTGATAGCCATGTTCTGCCGTCTTGCCAAACCCGAAGCCCGGGTCAACGATGATCTTCTCCTGGGGAACCCCAGCTTCGAGCGCCATCTCCACACTCTTTTCCAGCCCTTGAATCACTTCTGGGAGGAAATGCTGGTAATCGGGCTCCTCTTTATTGTGCATCAGGATCAGACCGGCACCAGATTCCTTTACCAGGTGTGCGATCTCCGGGGATCTCTTCAGCCCCCAAATATCGTTGATCATGTCCACCCCCAACTCCAACCCCCTGGCGGCTACCTCAGCCTTGTAGGTATCAAGAGAAACAGGAACAGTCGCTCCAGGCAAAAACTCCTTCAAAAAGGGCTCAAGCCTTCTCCATTCCTCTTCCGCACTGACGGGCGTATGACCGGGGCGAGTGCTCTCCGCGCCCACGTCAATGATGTCAGCACCGTTTGCGATCATCTCCTCGGCCCTTTGCAGAGCTCGATCAATGGAGCTAAAAAGTCCGTCTCCGGAGAAAGAATCAGGGGTTAAGTTGATGACCCCCATGATAAAGGTGCGCTTCCCCCAGGTAAAAGCCTGGCCTCTGAAAGAGGAAGGTGGAGGAGTGCCATTTAGATTCCTCACCACCCTTTCCATCTTTTCCGCCAGCGGAAAGAGCTCGAAGGGCTGAGCCCTCAATTTCTCACAGAGGGAAAAAAGCTGGGACTCCGTAGCCATGAGGAGAGCATCCGTGGGCCCCTCCCTTGTGGAAATGGTATCCCAAGATATGGCCAGTTCCGCGCCCCGAGCCAGTGCTTCCTGCTTGAGGATGAGGGCGGCCTGTGGTTTTAAATCATAAAGCCGAAAAATATAATAACGGCCCTTGCGTTCCAAAATGGAAAGGGAATCCCGATGGGCGCCGATCTCCATAAAAACCTGGTCCAACTCTCTTTTGCTATGCAGGGAAAGGAGGACGGGAGGCAGAAACTTCATCGATTCTTATTAGAGAAAACAAGCGAAAAGAACTCGGACCGGGTTTCTATTCTGGCGCGAAATACTCCCCTTAAGGCGGAGGTCACCACAAAGCTCCCGGGCTTTTTCACGCCCCTCATCACCATGCACATGTGCTCCGCTTCCAGGACCACCCCTACTCCTGCAGGGTCCAGTGCGTCCTCGATGATGTCGGCGATTTTGGAGGTCAGGCGCTCCTGCATTTGGGGCTTTCGGGAGAGGATGTCCACCACGCGAGCAATTTTTGAGAGGCCCACAATTTTGCCCTTAGGAATGTACCCCACATGGGCTTTTCCGTAAAAGGGAAGGAGGTGGTGCTCGCACATGGAATAGAAAGAGATATCCCGGACTAAAACCATCTCGGAATGCGGTTCCTCGAATCCGATACTCAGTTCCTGGAGGGCTTTTTCTTCGCTGCCAGAAAAGATATCGGCGTACATTTCCGCAACACGGTCAGGTGTTTTCCTCAAGCCTTCCCTATCCGGGTTCTCCCCGATAGCCTCGAGAATTTCTCTTACCGCTTTCTTGATTCTCTCTTGATCTACCATTACCTTCCTCCATCATTCTGGAAAATATGGGACTCCCGATTTCCAGAGCTTCATTTCCAGGACATTGTCTCTTGTAACTCCCTCGAGCTTAAGGAAACGGGAAAAAGTATCAATCATGGCCGCGATCGGGAGAAGTCCCACGATCTCACTGGATAAAACAGTTACGCCCAATTTCTCAGCCTCGCTCTTTACCGCCTGAAAAACATCAAAAATTGAAGTCACGCGAAAATTAAGCAGGTTCATGGAGACCTGAGCAAAACCCCGGGAACTCATCATCATCCCCCTGGCCTGAACTTTGGCCAGCCCACCCGAGGATTCCCTTAAAGCGCGGGCGATTTTTTTGGCTATGCTCAAATCGCTGGTGTTCAAATTGATGTTAAAGGCAATCAAAATATCTCTTGCGCCCACTGCGGTGGCGCCCGCTGTGGGGTGAAGCCTGGGCTCCCCGAAATCCGGCCGCCTTTCCGGCAGGCCAACTTCTTTTTTCAGTCCCTCATATTCCCCCCTGCGAATATCGGACAGGCGCTTCCTTCCAGGAGAACGGGCAGATTCACCGTAAAGGTAGGTGGGCACCTGAAGCTCTTCCCAGATTCTTCGGGCAACTTCCTGGGAAATCTCCACGCACTCCCTCATTGTGATTCCGTTTAAGGGAATAAAAGGAATTACATCGCAGGCTCCGATCCTGGGGTGCTGCCCACGGTGCTTTTCCATATTTATCAGTTCTACCGCTTTTTTGCAGGTGCGGAAGGCCGCCTCTTTAACCGGCTCTGGCTCCCCGAAGAAGGTCACAACCGCCCGGTTATGGTCCGGGTCCATAGAGTAATCAAGAATAATGCATCCCTCTACCTCCCTAATTTCCCGGACGATGGCCTCTACAACTTCTTTCCTCCGCCCTTCAGAAAAATTGGGAACGCATTCCACCAACTTCAAATCAGGACTCCTTGAAAAGGGATAAGCCGGGCTTGTGCCATCTGAAAAGGAGCGCTCTCAAACTTGGGCAGGAACGGTTTCTGTTTTAAGCAGTCTATCCAGCTCGCTTCCCTCGAGCACCTCCTTCTCCTTAAGGACCTGGGCAATTGCCCTGAGTTTCTCTTTGTGGTTTCGGATAATTTCCCGAGCTCTCTCGTAGCAGAGGTTGATGATGTTTTTAATTTCCTGGTCGATCTCGTAAGCTACGGCCTCGGAGAAAATTCTCTCCCTGGTTAGATCACGGCCCAGGAAGACCAGTTCCTCTTTGTTGGAGAAGGATAAGGGACCCACCTTTTCCGACATGCCCCACTCCGTGACCATCTTCCGCGCAATTTCCGTTGCTTTCTGAAAATCATTTTGAGCTCCGGTGGTGATCTCTCCCAGGATTTCCTCTTCAGCCACCCTTCCTCCTAAAGTGAAGGAGATCTGGTTCAAAAGCTCCTCTTTAGTGCGGAGGTGCCTGTCCTCAGTGGGAAGCTGAATGGTGTAGCCCAGGGCCATGCCCCTGGAGATGATGGAGATACGGTGCACAGGGTCTGCCCCAGGAAGGAGTTTTCCCACGAGAGCGTGTCCGGTCTCGTGCACAGCGATGATCTCTTTTTCTTTATCGGAGACGATCCTGGACTTCTTCTGGGGACCGGCAATCACCCTCTCGATGGCCTCATCGATCTCAGAAAAAGCAATTTTCTTCTTCCCAAATCGAGCTGCCAGAAGGGCCGCTTCGTTGAGCACGTTCTCCAGATCAGCTCCCGTGAATCCCGGGGTGCGCTGAGCGATAATCTTCAAATCGTCCGGGTTCTCGAGCGGTTTGTTCCGGGCGTGTACTTTGAGGATGGCCTCCCTGCCATTTACGTCGGGGTAATCGACCACCACTCTTCTATCGAATCTCCCGGGCCTTAAGAGGGCAGGATCCAGGATGTCAGGCCTGTTTGTGGCAGCGATGACGATTACGCCGATATTGGGATCAAAACCGTCCATCTCCACAAGAAGCTGATTCAAGGTCTGCTCCCGCTCATCGTGCCCTCCGCCCAGTCCCGCTCCACGCAGGCGCCCTACAGCATCAATTTCGTCGATGAAGATGATGCAGGGAGCGTACTTTTTTGCCTGGCTGAAGAGGTCACGGACCCGGGAAGCACCCACGCCCACGAACATCTCCACGAACTCGGAACCAGAAACTGAGAAGAAGGGAACTCCAGCCTCTCCGGCTACGGCACGAGCAAGGAGGGTTTTCCCGCATCCTGGAGGGCCCACCAGGAGAACGCCTTTGGGGATCTTGGCGCCTAACAGCTGGAATTTTTTGGGATTGCGCAGGAACTCGATTTCCTCCTGAAGCTCTTCCTTAACCTCGTCCACTCCCGCCACATCGCTGAAGGTCACCTTGGGCCTTTCATCCAAAAATAGCCTGGCCCTGCTTTTGCCAAAGGAGAAAGCCTGATTTCCTCCGGCCTGGGTCTGGCGGTAAAGAAAATACCAGAAGCCCACAATCAGGAGGATGGGCAATCCGTAGATCAAAATCATTGAGAGCCAGTTCGAGGGAGGGGGAGCGAACTTGTAATCTACCTGATGTTCCTCGAGGAGCGCGACCAGGTTGGGGTCTTCTCCTGCCTTAAAGGTGAGGCGGAACTCCTTTCCGTCTTTATAGGCCCCCTTAATCTCTGATTCCCCAATTTCCACGGTGGCCACTTTGTCCTGCCGGACCATTTCCTTGAACTGGGTATAAGTTATCTCCTCAGCGCCAGGAACACCGAAAATCAGTTGCCAGAGGCCCCAGAGAATTAATGCCAGAATGGCATATACAGCTATACTTCTGATTATGTTATTGTTCCTCAATTGTTTTCCTTCCTTATTAAATCTAAGTTAATTATACCTGAGGAAGATTACTTTTGCGAGTAAACCTCCTTCTTGAGCACAGCGATAAAGGGAAGGTTGCGATAATGGCCGTTGAAATCCAGTCCGTAACCCACCACGAACTCGTTGGGAATTTTGAAACCCAGGTAATCGACGTTCACAGGCACTATCCTGCGCTCGGGCTTATCTAAAAGGGCACAGACCTTCAGAGAGAGGGGGCGCCTCTCTCTGAGGATGGAAAGGATGTAGTTCAGGGTCAAGCCGGTGTCCACGATATCCTCGATAAGCAGGATGTGCTTCCGCTCCACGGGATAATCCAGATCTTTTAAAATTCTGACCACTCCCGAACTCTCCGTGGAGGAACCGTAGCTGGAACAGGCAATGAAGTCCACCTTCACCGGGATGTCCAGGGAACGAATGAGATCAGCCAGGAAAACAAAGGCCCCCTTTAAGATGCACACCAGGAGCACTTCCTTTCCCTGATAATCTTCGGAGATCTTCCTTCCCAGCTCCTTCACTCTTTCCTGAATTTCTTTCGGCTCAATCAATATCTTCTCTATGAGCTCGTTCATTTTTATCCTCCTCAAGGATATAAACATGGAGCGCCTCTTTCGTCTCCTCGCTGATTTTAAAGGAATCGCTAACCTCCAAGCCAACAATGCAGGCAATTTCCTTTCCCACAGAAATTAAAGGCCAGCTCAACCTTTTCTCCCTGGGGATTTTGCGATCCACGAAGAAGTCCTGAAGCTTCTTTTCAAATTTAGACCCCAATGGGCGAAAGAGATCGCCAGGTTTCCAGAACCTGAGGGTTAATTCCCTTATGCCTTTTGTATCCAGAAAGGAGTGGCCCGGTTTAAAGTCCACCATTTTTTTCTCGATCCACTGGGCCACGATCTTCCTTCCGTCAGGAAGGGTGAGTGAAATGGGGGGATTCAAGGCAGTCTCAAAATCCTGAAAGGTTACGGGTTCCTGCTTTCTCAGTTCCAGGAAGCGGTAACCCCTTACGATCTCAAAATCGCCCAGAAGAACTCTTTTTCCCACGTTTTTAGATAACAGTTCCCTGATGTTTTCTATTTCCTGGAAGCTCGCCTGATTGAACTTCTCCTGGAGGAGAAGCTGGATCACTCTGCGCTCTAAGGCCACGGGGTAATCCTTCAATTTCAGGGAAATCAGGAGCAAGCCCTCCTCCTTTTTTACAACTTCCGGAAGGAGGCTCTTTGCCTGTTCGAGGAGATAGCGGTTTTCACCCTCAAGGATCATGCTGGAGCGGAGAATCCCTTCCTTAGCTTGAGGGAAGTAATTCAGGATCTCAGGAAGAAGGCAGTTGCGCAAAATGTTCCTGGGGTTAATGGGCTGGTAATTGGTGGGGTCTTCCCGAAATTGGATTCCCCTTTCCCTGCAGTAATTTACGGTCTCCTCGTGCCAGTGAAAGAGCAAAGGGTGAATTGCCCCTCTTCTTTCATCGTAAAGGGGAATGCCTTTCAAACCATCAGTTCCGGCTCCATTGATTAAGCGCCAGAGAACGGTCTCTACCTGGTCGTCGGCCGTATGCCCCAGGGCAATCCAATCCAGGGCAAGCTCATCCTTGAGCCGAAAGAGGAAATCCATGCGCTCCAAGCGGCAGGCCTCCTCCAGAGAAAGGCCTTCTTTTTCTTTCCTTTCGAGCACTTTTCCCTTTGCGGAATAAAAGGGGAGGTTAAGCCGCGCACACAGACGAAAAACGAACTCCCGATCCTCTCCGGATTCCGGCCTGATCTCGTGGTCAAAATGGGCCACATAAATTTTGAACCCGTATTCTGACTCCAGAAGGGAAAAGAGCAATGAACAGGAATCCGCCCCTCCGGAAACTCCCACCAAAACGCTCTGGCCTGGTTTCAAAAGGGGAATTTTCCTGAGAGTCTTTTCCAACTTTCTCTGAAAAGCCTTGATGCCCCTCATAAAATCGCAAGTGGCGGCGCAGGGATTCGAACCCCGGACACTGCGGGTATGAGCCGCATGCTCTAACCACCTGAGCTACGCCGCCTAAAAAAATGGTAGCGGGGGCTGGATTTGAACCAGCGACCTCCGGGTTATGAGCCCGACGAGCTACCAGACTGCTCTACCCCGCGTCCATGCTAAAATAATAAAGGATTGTAGTTTTATGTCAAGTACTCAGCGACGTTTGTTTTCTAAGTTTTTCCTTAGATCCTCCTGCCTTTCCTCGCTTTCCTTGAGGAACCTGGAAAGTTTCTCCTCAAAGGATTGCTCGGGAATGCGAGTCCTCGCCTGATGATTTTCTGAAACGCGCGGCTTCTTAGAAGTTTCCTTAGCTTGCTTGATGGAGAGATCTGGCCTCCCCATTTTATCAAAGCCCACTACTTTTACCCTGACCGTTTGCCCCTCAGAGAGAAATTCCCGAACGTCCTTCACGTAGCAATCAGCGATCTGGGAAATATGCACCAGCCCTGTTACTCCATCAGGAAGCCTCACAAAGGCACCAAAAGAAGTAATTTTGGTAACTGTCCCCTCTAACACAGCGCCAATTTCTAATGACAACTTCCAGTTCCTCCAGGAAACTTACAGATTTTGCCCATTATAAAAGAAGGAAAAGGGGGAATTCAACGGAAAATCGAGGAAAAAAACCGAGAGAGAGTTTTGTAAATGCGCACCAGGAAGTTTTCCGGGGAAGGGGGAGGTACAGTTTCCGTGGGGGTCAGAGTCGGAGAGAGGCGGTAAACCGTTTCCCCGGGCTTGACCATCCCCAACTGCTCCCGGGCGAGTTTCTCCATCAGGGATTCGGAATCGGATTGGATCAAAAGCCTCTGGTTCTCCTGCTCCTCTTTTTCCAGAGCTAACTTTTCCGCTTCCGCCTGAGCCAGTTCCTGTTCTGCCTGCATATAGGCTTCCACCCTCTGATAAAGCTGGTAGAGGGAAAAGCCTAGGACAAGGATCAGCGCGATAATCAGGATATCCCGGAAATTATTCTTTTTTCTTGCCTTCCTCTTTTCCTTTTTCATCCCCTAAATTTTTCCCAAAAGGCGAAGGACGCTTTCCGCCGTAAAAGGAGCCTTCTTGAGCTGGATCCCTAAAGCATCGTAAACAGCGTTGGCCACAGCGGGAAGGGGGCCATTGATGCAGATTTCTGCCACGCTCTTTGCCCCGAAGGGTCCGGAGGGTTCGTGCGTCTCGACCAGGATGACCTCAATTTCCGGGATATCCAGGGACGAGAGCACCTTGTAATCCAAAAAGTTTGGGTTAAGCGGCATCCCCCGAGTATTAAAGACCAATCCCTCAGAGAGGGCAAATCCCAGACCGTTCACGATGGAACCAATGATTTGCCCCCTGGTCAATTGGGGGTTTACAGCCACCCCGCAATCCACAGCAGCTACATAAAGGATGGGGGTAATTTTCCCCGTCCTCGTATCCACTTCCACCTCCACAAAATGAGCCGCGAAGGGAGGGGGAGAGACCTCGGAAACGTGCGAAGCAGTTGCCTGGATCTGCCTTTGATCAGCCATGTAGAAGGAGCGGAGGCCGATTTCCTCTAAAGTAAGGGTTTTCCCTGTCCCCACCTCTTTTACCAGACTATCCTCTATAACCAGATCTCCGGAAGCCCCGAGGAGAATGTGGGCGACTTCCAGGATCTGTTCCTTCACCTTCCGGGCTGCTTTCCTCACCGCTTCCCCGGAAAGGTAGGTAGTGCTTGAAGCGTAAGCTCCTTTATCGAAGGGGGTGAAGTCCGTGTCCGAGGAATAGACAGTGATATTCTTCACAGGAATTCCAATTTCCTCACAGGCGATCTGGGCCAGTATGGTATCGGAGCCCGTTCCCAAATCCGTGGCCCCCACAAGCAAAAGGAAGGAACCATCCTCGTTCATCTTGATCGTAGCCGAGGCCATGTCCACCAGGGGAATGGCTGATCCCTGCATCATGATGGCCATACCGTAGCCCCGATAAATTCCGGGAGCCACCTCCCTGGGAAGGCTCCTCTTCTTGTCCCACTCGAATAGCTCCCTGCCCTTTTCGATGCACTCCTCAAGCCCGCAGGACTCCACAGTTTGGGGCACCCCTTCCCTTCCTTCTCCCAATTTCTTGAAGATCGGGGAAGTTTCCCCGGAGCGGATGTGGTTCTTCTGCCTGAGGATGAGGGGGTCGATTTCCATCTTGCGCGCCAGCTCGTCAATGGCGCACTCTAAAGCGAAATACCCCTCTGTAGCCCCGTATCCCCGGTAGGCTCCGGCCACGGGAAGGTTGGTGTAAACCACGTTCCCGGTAAAGCGCACGTTCTCCGCCTTATTATAAAGGGGCAGGGTCTTGCTCCCGGCGTTAAAAAAGACCGTGGGGCCGTGAGTGCCATAAGCCCCGGTATTGCTCAAAATGTCCATGTCTATAGCCTTAAGCATCCCCTCCTTATCCGCTCCCAGGTGCACCTTAACCTTCATGGGGTGCATGGTGCGCGAGGAGACGAACTCCTCCTCCCGGGTGAGTTCCAGGCGCGCTGGCCTTTTCGTCTTCAAGGTCGCCAGGGCCACGAGATCCTCGATCAGGACCTCCTGCTTGGCGCCAAATCCTCCCCCGATGCGCGGCTTAATCACCCGGATTTTGGAAATTGGAATTCCCAGAAGGAAGGACAAAATTCTTCGCGCATGAAAGGGAACCTGGGTGGAGGAGCGGATAACCAACTTCCCCCGCTCATCCAGATAAGCGATGGCGATGTGCGCTTCCATGGGACAATGCTGCGCATACTGGGTCTCCCAGATACCTTCCACCACAAAATCGGAGTCTCTCAGGGCCTGATCCACGTTCCCGATTTCCAGATCCACGTGGGAGACGATGTTCCTTGAAGGATAGTGGGCTCCCTGGATTTCGGGCTCATCGTGGATCACGGGAGCCCCATCTTTCAGGGCATCTTCGGGGTCGAGAATTGCCGGCAGTTCCTCGTATTCCACCTTGATCAAGGAAAGGGCCTCTTCCGCAATGCTCAGGCTCTTAGCGAAGACCGCGGCCACCCTGTCCCCTACGAAGCGCACCTTCTTATCGAAAATGAAGGAATCGTAAGGGGAAGGTTCAGGGTATCCCTGTCCCGCCGTAGTGTAAGCTTTCCTGGGGACGTTCTTGTAAGTGAAAACAGCCTCCACTCCCTTAAGCTTCTCGGCTTCCGAGGCGTTAATCTCCTTAATCAGTGCGTGAGCATAAGGGGAGCGCAGGATTTTCCCGTAGAGCATTCCCGGAAGGGAAAAGTCGTCCGTGAAGACTGGCTGACCCGTGACCAGAGCCCGACCATCAACTTTCTCCACTTCCTGTCCCACAACTCGGTATTTTTTCATTTTCTCTCCTCCCTGAGGAGCTCCGCTGCCCTCTCTATGGCCTCGATCTGCTGCACGTAGCCCGTGCACCGGCAGATGTTCCCGGAAAGCTCTTCCTCAATTTCCTCCCGGGAAGGGTTAGGGTTCCTATCGAGCAGGGCTTTGGCCACAAGCAGGATCCCCGGTATGCAGTATCCACACTGCACGGCCCCATTCTCCAGGAAAGCTCTCTCGAGGGGATGAAGGTTCTCCATGTCCCCCAGGGATTCTACGGTCTCCACCTCCCGCCCTTCCACGCGCCCGATCAAAATTGTGCAGGAGGGAACAGGAACCCCGTCCAGAAGCACGGTGCAGGCACCGCAAGAGCCATCCCGGCAGTTGCTCCCCTTAACCTCGTAATTCCCCTCTCTCCTTAAAACTTCAAAGAGGCTCTCCCCGGGATGCACATTAAAGGAAACTTCTTTATGATTAAGCTTGAATTGAACTCTCATATTTTCCCTTGATCTCCCTAAGGTTTTCCTCTAAGAGAACTCCCGCCAGGTGTATGCGGAATTCCTTCGAGATGCGGAAGTCCGATTCCACAGGCGCACTTTCCCTGAGCATGGCGCAAGTTTCTCCGATCACACTCTCGCTGAGCTCCTTTCCTTCAAGAAGTCCCTCGATTTCCTCAAGCTCCAGAGGAAAGCCCGGCCGCGCTCCCAGAAAGATCCTGGCATGCTCAATTTTTCCCTCCCTGAAGTGCAAGCTGACTGCCTGATTGAGGAGGGGGATATCCACCCCCGTGCGGGTGAAGCGCCGGTAAGAAAAATAACGGCCCTTACTTTGAGGAATCAGGACCTTGGTGATGAGCGCTCGCCTCAGGATCTCCCGAAAATCCCCCTCGTAAAATTCCCTGAGCTCAAAAACCCTATATTTGCCGTCAAAGATCCCTATTTTACTTTCAAGTCCTAAAAAAAGGGCGGGAAGGTCGCTCCAGGGATAAGCCCGGGCAAGCGATCCGCCCACCGTGATCACTCCCCTGAGAAGCGGTGTGGCGATAGCCTTCAAGGCAGGCTTTAAGGAATCCGGAGCCACATTTTCTAAAGCCTCGTTCTCCAAAAGCTCCCTGATTGTAACCATGGCTCCCACCTCTAAAGTACCCTCTTCCGATTTGATGAATTTCAGGGGAAGACGATCCAACCCAATAAGGTACCTCGTTTCTTTCCGCTCTCTCCAGGTTAAATCCAGCCCCCCTCCCACAAGCTGGGCATGAGGGTAGTGCTTCAGAAGGAGACCATGTGCCTCTTCCAGCTCTCTGGGGGCATAAAATTCCACAACTTCCTTGAGCATAACTCCTCCTTGGCCCTCAACCTGAGGCCTGTATTTAATGCTATTTTCCTTCCCCCGCTTGCTTTTGGCAATATTTTTTCCTAAATTTCTCTTATGATCGGAACCCTGGCAAACACCGCCTCCATAATCGCAGGATCGCTTTTGGGCTACTTCGCTGGAAAGAGGATCAAGGCCGCGGGCTCTCCCTTACTCACTCAGGCCATGGGCCTCCTCACCCTGATTTTGGGATTGCAGATGGCTTTAAAGGCCAACTCCTCCGCACTGATGCTCACCCTCCTCCTCTCTTTAGTTTTGGGCGGTCTCATCGGTGAACTCCTGCACATCGAGGAATTCCTGGAAAAAGTGGGAGAGAAGGTCAGCTCCCGGTTCAAATTCCAGGGGGACAGGATTGCCCGGGGTTTTGTGGCAGCCAGCCTCCTTGTCTGCGTCGGGCCCATGGCCATTTTGGGTTCTCTGGCTGACGGCTTAAAAGGGGATTACCAGCTCCTGCTTTTAAAATCGATCATGGACGGCACGGCCTCCATCTTCCTGACAAGTACCCTGGGGATCGGAGTGCTCTTTTCCGCAATTCCCCTTTTTCTCTACCAGGGATCTCTTACCCTGCTGGCACGCCTTTTCGCCACCCAGCTCCCGGAAAGCCTGATCCTCTGTCTCACTGTTGTGGGAGGAGCCCTGATCGTCCTTTTGGGTTTCAACTTCCTGGGAATAAAAAAATTCAAGGTGGCCAACTTTCTCCCTGCCCTGCTTCTGGCTCCCTTTTTCCAGATCCTTTTTGAAAGGCTCATTCCCGGATGAAGAAGGACAGGGTAAATTCCGTAAAAATTGAGGTAGAAGGGCGCAAGTTGGAGATCACCCATCCGGAAAAATTGCTCTTCCCCGATCCCCCGTTGAGCAAAATGGAGATCGTGGAGTACTTCCTGGAAATCGGCCCCTACATCCTACCCCACCTCAAGGGTCGACCCCTGACCATTTGGGCCCATCCGGAGGGAATAGAGAAACCGGGTTACATCGTGAAGGAAGCCCCCGCAGGCCGACCGGAATGGGTGAGAACCTGGTCCTACTTCTCCGAAAGCCGCGGGGACTTAATCGACTGGGTAATCGCCAATGATCTTGCCACCCTGATTTACCTCGTGAACCTGGGCTGCTTGGACTTTCACCCCTGGCTTTCCCGGATCGATCTTCCGGATTTCCCGGACTTTGTGGTCTTCGACCTGGACCCTGAGCCTGAGGCGGAATTTAGAGACCTCATCCAAGTGGCCTTTTTGATTAAGGAACTTTTAGGAAGCGCGGAGCTGGAAGTCTATCCCAAGACCTCAGGAGCGAGGGGACTGCACCTTTTTCTCCCCATCGAGAGGAACTACCGCTACGAGGTGATCCGGGAATTTGCCTTAAATATTTCCCTGATCCTGGATTTTAAGCACCCGGAGCTCATTGCCACGGAGTGGAAGAAGGAAAAAAGGCAGGGCAAAGTGCGCATCGATTACACCCAAAACTCCCTCGGGAAAACCATGGCCGCAGTTTACAGCATCCGCCCCAGGCCCGGAGCACCGGTCTCCTGCCCTCTGACCTGGGAGGAACTTGAAAAAATCCGAAATCCGGGGGATTATAACCTCGGGAAAATGAAGGAGAGATTGAAGAATAAGGAGGACCTCTTCCTTCCCGTCCTTACAAAAAAGCAGAAATTGGAGCGCGCGCTTGAGACACTTAAAGCAAATGTCTGACTGGCATTTAAAGAAATCGAGGAGCAAGTCTTCAAGAGAAAATTTCCATTCGGGGGTGATTTCATGTCTTTTAAAATTTTGACCGGAGATGAAGCGGTCGCCTGGGGTGCAATTCATGCCGGGATCACCATCTCCACGGCTTACCCGGGAACTCCGGCCTCGGAAATCCAGGAGACCATCGCTTCCTCCGGCACGGGGACAAAGTATGTCTGGGCAGTGAACGAGAAGGTGGCTTACGAGAACGCCCTGGGCGCCTCTTACGCCAACCAGAGGGCCCTCGTCTCCATGAAGCACATCGGTTTAAACGTGGCCGCCGACCCTTTCATCAACAGCACCTTCACAGGGGTGAACGGAGGATTGGTCCTCGCTGTGGGTGATGACCCCAGTATGTACTCCTCCCAGAATGAGCAGGACTCCCGTTTTTACGCCCAATTCGCCAAAACCTTCTCTATGGAGCCCTCCGATCCCCAGGAAGCTTACGAGATGACCATGGAGGCCTTCGAGATCTCGGAGCAACTGCGCCTCCCCGTGCTTTTGCGCCTGGTGACCAGGCTCTGCTATGGGGAATCCCCGGTTCGTTTAAAGGAGAACGGCAAGGGGAAAAACGAGCTCAAAATCGAAAAGGACGTTAGGCGCTGGGTGGTCGTTCCCTCTCACGCCAGGATGCTGCACAAGTCCCTGAACGAAAAGCAAAAGGTCCTCGAGGAGATCTCGGAGAACTCCCCCTTCAACTCCATGGTCTTGAAGTCAAAAAAACGGGGGATCATTGCCTCGGGAATTGCTTATGCCCACGCTATGGAGCACTGGGACGGGGAGACCTCCGTTTTAAAAATCGGCACCTATCCCCTGCCCATGAAGATGATCCGCAAGTTTATGGACTATTGCGAGGAAATCCTGGTGGTGGAGGAAGGGGAACCGATCATCGAGAAAGCCCTGGCTGAGCTCTCCCCCAGAGTCCACGGAAAACTGGACGGCACCTTCCCCCGTCAGTGGGAGATAACCCCTGATCTGGTGGCCAAAGCCCTGCGCCTCCCCTACTCTCCCCCAACGCCTGTGGAAAACCTTCCTCCCCGCTATCCTACCTTCTGCCCGGGATGCGGGTACAATTTCACCTTCAAGGCCTTGAAGAAGATCAATCCCCAGGTGATCACGGGAGACATCGGCTGCTACTCCCTGGCGGTCTTCCCTCCCTTCGAGGCTATGGATACCACGGTGTGCATGGGCGCCTCAATCGGCATGGCTTTAGGATTAGCCTATGTGGGAGTGAAGAAGCCCGTGGCCGTGATCGGGGACTCCACTTTCTTCCATGCTGGCCTTCCCGCTATGGTGGACGCCGTGCACAACAACGCCGACATCCTGGTTTTAATTATGGACAATGAACTTGTGGCCATGACCGGAGGGCAGCCCACTCCCGCTTCTGCCGATGAGGGGAAAACGCCCGTGACCCTGGAGCAGGTGCTTACCGGCCTGGGTGTGACCTTTGACGTCCTGAACCCCTATCGCCCGGAGGAGGAGCTCCTCGCCAAATTCAAGGAAATGTTAGAAAAACCGGGGCCTGTGGTTTTAATTTCCCGTTCTCCCTGCATTACCGAGGCCAAAAGGAGGGCAAAATGAAAAAGATTGATGTCGTTATCGCCGGAGTTGGAGGGCAGGGCAATCTGCTTTTAGCGAAACTGATCACCTTGACCGCCTTAGCCGAGGGCTGGGACGTGAAGAGGTCGGAGATCAAGGGACTAGCTCAGAGGGGTGGCTCCGTGCTCTCCCAGGTGAGAATAGGCGAGAAGATCTGGAGCCCCTTGATCGAGTTGGGTTCTGCGGATTTCCTCCTGGGATTGGAGCCCGTCGAGGCCTTGCGCAATTATCAGTTCCTGGGACCACAGGGAAAAGCCATCGTCTCCTCGAACTTCGCACCAAACCCGATCAAGTTCTCTGAAGAGGAGATTTTAGAGAAAGCGCGCTCCCTGAGCTTCCTTTTGATCCCCGCTCTGGATTTAGCCAAAAAGGCGGGAAGCCCGCAATCCGCAAACATTGTAATTTTAGGTGCGGTGAGCCATTTCCTCCCCTTCGCTTTGTCCACTTACGAGAAAGTCCTCAAGGAGAACCTGAAGCGCCTCCAGGAGGAGAACCTCAAAGCTTTCGCTCTGGGAAGGGAAGAGATCCAGAAGTTGACTTAAAAGCCTTAATCAAGGAGAAGGACCCGAGAGTTTTCGGACCTAAATGGTCCTGAAACATCTCCCTCGTAAAATCAGCTTAAGGGTTTGCCGGGTAGCCTACGGGAACAACGTAGAGGAGCAGTGCATCTACCCCTAATATTTTCTTTATCTCTTCGTCCGAGAAAGCTCCCACCGAAGTCCCTCCCAGGCCTAAGGCCACGGCCTGAAGGAGCAGGTTCTGGCAGGCGTGTCCCGCTTCGAGGATCACGTACCTCTCCGCCCTTTCCCCGTATTTTTTCGCCGTGCGCTCCACGAAGCCCACGATTACGAACACCCCCGGAGCTTCTGCGATCCAGGATTGGTTAAAGGAGGCCCTGGCGAGATCCTGCCTTTTATCCTCTTTCCCCAAAATTTCCAGGACATGTTTTTCCGGATTGTAGTGCCCCCAGCCATCCTTGAAGAAGTAATAGACCTCCAAAGGATAGAGAGCTCCGGCTGAGGGAGCGGTCCTTTTCCCATCGGGCGAGGTGATCCCCTGGGCGGCCCAGAGGAGCTGACCCACCTGGCTTAAGGATAAATCCTTCTCCTTAAAGTCCCTAACCGAGCGCCGCGCTTTCAGGACTTCCTCGAGCGTGAATTCACCCTTGAGGACAGGCGGAGGAAGGGGGATTTCTTCTCCCACGGCCGGAGTTGGAAGCTGGGATTCTCCGGGCACAACGCTCTGGGTTCCCGTGGGAGTTTTTCCAGGTAAGGGAGTTTGCACCCCTCCTTCAGGAGATGGACTCGGCACAACCTGTGCGCAGGAGGAGAGGAGGAAGAGAAATACAAAAATAAACATGAGATATTTGGCCATTTTCCTTACCTTCTTTAAAATTTCCCCTGGAATAAATTTAACAGAAAAGCATTTCAAAAGGAACCGGCCGAAGAAAGGAGGAAGAGTGCAAAAAGGAGACCTGCGTAGCTCTATTTACACCTTTCCAACAAAGCAGAGATTATTTTCTTGAAATCGGAAATCTGTTCATCATCGAGTTTCATCAAATTAAACTCGGGGGAAGCGTGTTCTAAATCTTTATTTTGAGGAATTTTTACGCCAATTTTCTGAAGTTCGTTTGCAAGCCAGTCGCCGACTTCAAATCCGAAATATCTTATAATTTCCCTAACTCCAACCCATGTTCTGCCTGTGCAGAAAACAGTAAATAAGTTGTTTGAAAACTCAGGATGATTCATTTTCATTCCGAAAGTGGCAGTTGCACCCCTGCCCCAGGCAACAATTCCGTTTGCTCTCACAAATTTATACAGGTCTTTAAGTTTCTCCACCCCTTTTTCCCCGAGCTTTTTCTCGGTTTCATCGAAAAAGCTCTTCTCATTCCAAACCACCCCCGAAGGAAGGAATGTTTTGATTATTCCCCCGTAAACTTTAGGAACCAGGATGCGCAGTTTATCTCCCCAGTATTGTTTTATCTCAACCGCAAGGACTTCTGCAGGGTCCATCTGCTGGTTGAGGAATTCCACTATTCTCTTCAGTTCCTCTGGGATCTGGTCAGCCGCGAAGATCAGGCGCAATTTTCCCGCGTGCAAATTAGTGTCAACATCGTTCCAGAATTTCTCGATATCGTTGTCTTGGCCCAGAAAATCTGCGAGCTTTTCCCCTGGGTTCTCGTTCTGGTCTTCACACATTTCTTCAAATAAAGTTCGAAGTTTATCGCCCTTCCAGTAATGCCTAGCATTGGCGCCGTACTCCAGCAATTGTCCCACTACCTTTCTACGCAATTCTGGATTTTTGCTCCGCTTGCACTCCACAAGAGTTGGAATTCCGTCCTGATCCAAAAGTAAGAGGTCGACGGACCAGCGGTTTGCGGAATTCTCATCATCTGGAAGGCCCTCTTCCTTAGAGATGGCCAGCCAACGCCTGGGTGAAGAAGGGTCAATCTGTTCGCCAGGGAGAAGCTGGGGATATTTGTAAAGGAGATCCTGAAGGTGTGACTCAGAAGAAAGGGCTCTTTCATCAATTTCTATCAGCTCATCCTCTTCTTTTATAAGGAATACCTTGCCGCTCATCTTTTTCTCTCCCTATTCGGCAGTGAATCAATTTTGAATTTGCCTAAAAAGGCCAGAAATAAAATACCCCCCTGGATAAAAGAATCAATTTCAGCCAGATGAGGGGCCATGAAAAAATGCCCTTAAGAGTTCGTAAAATGTAAGCCAAAGAGGAAAAAGAAGTGTGATCCTGGGAAAGATGGGAAAGGCCAAACCGAGAAAGAACTGAAGGGGGCTAGGAGAAGTCCGCCGGGAAAATGAGGGTTCTGCTCCCGTGAAAATGGAATCTCCGGGGCCGTTTGAGGGATAATAATCCCAAATGGTAACGCTTCCGGAAAAATTAAGGGAACTTTTGGAGGAATACGCACAGCGCTCGGGAAGGCCGGAGCTGAGGGAGTGCTTCACGCTTGAGGAATACAGACGGCTTTTTCCGGTCCAGGATAAAATCCCCGCGCTCATCTTTCCCGAGGAGAGAAAAGATTTCTTCCTCCTTTCAGATGTAAAGGGCGAACTCCGAGTTCCCTGGAAGGAGGAGTGGCTGAAGGAGACTCTGGAGCCCTTCTCGCTTTGGCTCAATTCCTTCCGCCTGGAAGGAAAGATCCTCAGCCTGGAGTTCCTTCATCTTCCCGGTTCCCTGGATTGGGAGGGGGTTTCCGTCTTCTTCTATTTAGGAAAGATGCTCCAGGAAGTGGGTGATCCTGTTTTCCAGAAAGACTTTCCGGACGAGGAGCAGGCCTTTCAGTTCGGGCTCCAAAACATTGAGGAGGCGGAAGCGCTCATCGGGGACGCCGCACGAGTGCTCCGCTTTCTGCGCTTCTTAAAAGGTAAACTGCGCCGTGAAGTACACCGCTTGAGGATTCGCACCCTTTTCCTCACGGGCTACCCGGAGATCCCTACGATCTTCGCCTTCCAGGCCCAGGCTATCCTCCCCCGGGTGGAGGTAAGGGAGTTCTACAGTTCCCCGCTCGGGATCCTGGCCCTGCAGTTGACCAGAGAGCCCGGGCTTCATCCTGTGGGAACTTGTTTTTTCGAATGGCGCACGAGGAAGGAGATCAAACCTTTAAGTCAGGCAAAAAGGGGGGAGTACGGAAGGCTCGTCGTCTCTACGCGCCAATTCCCTCGCCTGATGCTTCCGGAAACCTTCCTCTCTCTGGAAGCGGGCGCTTTCAAAAACGAGGGTCAGGAGGAAAGGTATCCTCTCTGGCGCTTCTGGTTACGAAAAACATAAAAAAAGAGACGAGGTGAGAGCATGAAATTGAAGGAAATCGTCACGTTTCTGGATGAATATTTGAAGGTGGGCGATTTCCAGGACGATTCCTGGAACGGGCTCCAGGTGGAGGGGCCTGAGGAGGTGGAGCGCATTGCCACCGCTGTGGACGCAAGCTTCAAGACCTTCGAGCGGGCACGCGAATGGGAAGCCCAGCTTCTTTTAGTGCACCACGGACTTTTCTGGGGGAAGCCTTTCCCCCTTGTGGGAGTGGACTTTTCCCGCATCGAGGCTTTGATCAAAAACGGGATTGGCCTCTACGCCTGTCACCTTCCCCTGGACGCTCACCCCGAGGTGGGAAATAACGCCGTCCTTTCCCGCATGCTCAACCTGAAGGATGTAGAACCCTTCGGCTACTACAAAGGGACTCAGATCGGGTGTGCGGGGGTCCTTCCTCAGCCTTTAACCCTCGAGGAAATCAAAAAAATCCTGGAGGATAAACTGAATCAGAAAGTACAGGTCTGGGGCTTCGGCAAGAAGGAGATCAGGAGCGTGGCCATCGTCTCCGGGGAGGCCGGCTCGATCATGAAGGAGGGGTTGGGGAAGTATGACCTTCTCCTTACGGGAGGGACGGGACTTTCCCTCTTCCGTTTGGTGGAAGACGCCTCCCAGAGCATCATCTTCGCCGGGCACTACGCCACAGAAACCGTGGGGATCAAGGCAGTAGGCGAGCTCCTTTCATCCAGGTTCTCCCTGAAGCACACCTTCCTGGACGTTCCCTCCCCTTATTGAAGGGAAAGCAAGAAACGCTTCCCCCCTACCCTTCCTGAACTCCCTTCCTCTTGAAGAGCAGCCAGAAGAAGGACCCGGAGAGGAAGAAACAGAAGGCGCCCAAAGCGATGGGGAGATCAATGTGCCCCGTCTGCATCAGCCATCCTCCAAGGAGCGGAGAGAGAGCGCTGGAAAAGCCGAAGGAGGCGTTGGAGACCGCAGCCGCAGAGGAACGCAACTCCTCGGGGACCACAGACATCAAAAAGGCGTTCTGCGCGGGCCAGGACATGTTGATGAGCACGGTGCGCATCAGAAAGAAAAGTGCTGCCAGTTGATAGTTCCCGGTGACGATGATCAAAACCACAAAGAGGGCACTCAGAAGCTGGGTGGAAATCACGGTGACAAGCTTCCCGCGTCGATCCACAATCCCCGGGACCAAGTAGGCGCCAATCATGGCTGCGAAGTTAGCGGCAGCGAACCAGGGGGCAATCTGAACCTCTCCCACGCCGAACTTGAGGAAAAACCAGAGGGAGAGAAGCTGGACCACAAATCCTGCCCCTAAACCGATGAAGGCCTGGGTTATCCCGTACTTCCAGATGAACTTCTGGCCCTCGCCCTTTAGGGAAAAAAGCCTGGTGCGCTCAGGGGAAAGGTGCGCTTCATCCTCCCTGATGGGAAGAAGAAAAAGGGCCGCAAGGAGGGTAAAGAGCGTGCAGAGGAAGAAGGAAAGGCGGTAGGCGTAATCGAAGCTCAAACCCCAGCCCTGGAAGTAGTCGGGAAGCCCGCCCAGGAGGGAGCCCACGGTAGCGGAAAGGAGCCAGGCCGAGGTCATGTAGCTGAAAAACTTGGTGCTTCCTTTAACCCCTGCTTTGAGCATGAGTAAGGGAGAGAAGGTGGCCCCCTGAAAGGCTCCGGCAATTCCCGAAGAGAGCCCGATCCCGCCCAGGGCGCTGGAGATAATGATTGCCCAGGGATTTCGGGAAAAGGCCAGCATCAGGAAGCTCAAAAGAGGCAAAGCGGTGCCCAAAAGGAGAAAGGGCTTTTTCTTTTTCCTGTCCAGGATGGGCCCCAGAACGAGCAGGAAGAGGCTGGCGAAGATTCCGGAAATGGTGTAGAAGCTCCCGATCCAGACGGGATCGATGCCCGCTTTTTTCAAATAGATGGGCAGAACGACCATCAGAAATCCTATGGGCCAGGCCACAAGGCCCTGGGAGATCACCAAGAGCCAGGCCTCTCTATGGGAATCCCTACCCAAATTGGTGCTTATGTATTCCGGGTGCTCTGCCATTTCCTTAAAATCCAGCCAGCTTGTTTTCTAATTTACGCTCCTTAAAGTTCTTCAGGAGGGGTAACGATTTTCCTCCAGAAAGGACCTTTGTTCAACTGGGAGAAGCTCTCCAGGTCAATCGCTCCTCCGGGTAAGATGTGCTCTTTGATGTAGGCACCGGATGTGGAATTTTTCCACCACTTTTTCCCGAACTGCTCCTCTAACTTGAGCACCATTTCCTCCATGCGGATCTGGGCCAGAAGGTAGGAGGGGGTGTACATATCGAACATTGAGGCCACGTGGTGAGTCTCCCAGTAAATTCCCGGAAGGGGAAGTCCCATGTATTTCTCGGCGTATTCCGCATAGACCTGATCCGCCTGCTCCATGGTGAGTCTCTCCTCCCAGAACTTGATCTTGAGCATAGAGTTCACGCCGTAGAATACCAGGAAGTAGAGCTGCATGAACTGGTTGCGGTGGTAAAGCTCTAAGGCTACATCCCTCTGGACGCCGATTTCCTCGACAAGGAATTCAGGCGTGATGGAAAGGCTTTCAAAGAGAGTGGAGAAGATTTCAGCGATCCCGTTAGCGATCAGGTACCTGTCCCAGAAGGGCCTGTTCTGGTCGATGTGGGAGAAGTGCAGGGCGTGGCCCATCTCGTGGGAGAAGCTCATGTAATCGGAGACCGGGCTAGTGGGCTGGTAGAGGACACGCACGTCCGAGGGCACCTGAACGGCAAAGCATACGGGGGAAGCATGCTTTCCCGGGCGGGCTTCTCCGTCGATCAGGATTCTCTCGGTCTGGAACCCCAGGCGGTGGTAAATGGGAAGGAGCTTTTCCTCGAAGTTGAATTTGAAGTATGGATCCACGGGCTCAAAGATGAAGCTGCGGAAGACGTACATATCGTCGTAGTATTCTAAGGGCTTCCCCAGGATTTCCCGGGCGTATCGGTCGCCCAACTCCAGAAAGAGGGGTTTGGCCTTGAGCGCCAATCCCTCCACAAGCTCCTTGAGCTTGAGCAGGCTGAGCCTTTCTTCCACAATGTAGATCTTCAGGGGGTCAAGGTTGTATGCGGCGAAGAGCTTTCTTGAGAGGGCGAAGCGCTCGTCCAGAATTGGGGTGAGAGCGCGGGCTTTCTCCATCAAACCGTCGAAGGCTCTCTTCCTCTTTTCTTTATCGAGGAGGTGCTGGGCGTTGAAGCGGCGCCAGTTGCTCAAATTCACGGTCTCGCCGTCAATTTCCACTTTCACCGCTTCGTTTCTCAGGCGATAGATCTCGTTTTCCAGTTCCGTGTAGCGGGATTGGTTGGCCATAGTGATCAGGGCGAAGAACAGGGAAGAGGGCTGGCTCTCTGGAGGAAATTCCGCAAGAATCTGGTTCGATATTTTCTCGATTTCACGGGAAGCCTTATCCATCGACTCTTCGGAATATGAGAACCCGGAATACTGGTTCGCTCTTTCACCCTCAAGGATAACGACCTGTTTTTCTAAAAGTTCCGTAAGCTCTAAAAGTCTATCCATAAAAACCCTCCAGTTTGCAGTTTCAAAATAAAACCTTATCAGGAAGGCGGCCTACGGGCAAGTGAATAGCGGGGGTCAGGTCTTGCAATCCAACATTTCTACATTTTCGATTTGAACTTGGGGCAGTCAACTCCGCTTCTCCTCCGCTTCCACACCGCTTATGTCCGACAAACGATACCGGGGGTCAGATACTGTATTTCATGTCAACTTTCTCTTGAGTAGGAAGGATCGTAAGGCACTCTTTTTTGTAAATGGCATGAGCGCTGAGGAGGAGTTTGTGACTAGCAGCGATCCCGGCTTTTTCTCTGGAGCTCCATTCTCCTTGAGCCTCTGATAGATCCTCCTCACCTGGGGGTTGTATCTTGCTCCGGACAAGGTTCCCCCGTAGAGCAGGACCTGATTAGGTTGCTTCTCCTCTTACTGATCCTGGCTTTCTTCCCTTCCCCTGACTTGTGAACGCTGGTTGGAGTGGGGGGAGAAACTTAGCTGTTCTCCACTTTTCCAAGTTTAACTTTCCTTTGGGAAAAGGAGGGAATTCATCTGGTTTTTAATGTACGAGGTCTTGCAAATCAACAATTAAAAGCGGAACTCAACAATCCCCTAACGGCAACAGGGGAAAGGGCAAATTAGCAACAGGGTCTGGGGCAAGCAGGCAAATTACGCTTATAACCGGATGAGCTCCTCCTACGGAAAACAGGCGATTCAAGAATGAAAATGTGTGGTTGCAAGACCTGACCCCTTTTTCTGAGGAAGAAAAACGATAAAGGTGGTGCCCTGCCCTACAACGCTTTTCACCTCTATTCTGCCCCCATGGGCTCTGGCAATTTCCGCGGCAATGGAAAGACCAAGACCGGTGCCAGGCTCGGAACGAGATCTATCCACTCTGTAAAAGCGCTCAAAAATATGGGGAAGGTGTTCAGGGGCAATGCCCATTCCCGTGTCAGATACGACTACCTGAATTATACCGTCCCGCTCTTCTAAGGCGGATAAAGTAATTTTTCCCTTCACTGTGTACTTTATGGCATTATCCAGCAGATTGGCGAAGAGTCGGATCAAGCTATCGCGGTCGCCATTAATGACCAGTCTCTCTGGCAGATCGATGGCCATCTCCAGGGATTTAGCTTCTGCGATGGGTTTATAGGATTCGCTTAAATCGCGAAGAAGGGTGGATAAGTCAACAGTCTCAACCATCTGGTTTTTGGAGGATTCTGCGCGCACAAGCTGCAAAAGGCTTTCGGTTAGTGTTTGCAGACGATCGGTTTCCTCCCACAAATCCCTTAAGGCCTGCTCATATTCTTCCCCGGTTCGGCGCTTTTCCAGGATCATGCTAATAATGGCCCGGATGGCGGTAAGTGGTGTCCGCAGGTCATGAGAGGCATCAGCAATGAACTGCTTTTCTCGGCGAAAGGACTGATCCAGGCGTTCGAGCATCTCATCAAAGGTGCGTGCTAATCTGCCCACTTCGTCATCTATGTAAGGGAGGTTGAGGCGGGAAGATAGATCCTCAACGGAAATACGACGCGCCGTGCGAGTGATTTTATCGATCGGGGTTAACGCTTTTAGAGCAAGCAAGTACCCTCCCAGCCCAGCAACGAGCGCCAATATGGGGATGCTGAACCATAAAATGCTCCGCAAGCGCAGCAGTGCTCCCTGCTCATTTGTAAGATCTCGCACCACCTGAACCAAAGCGATCGAGCGGCCGTTTTCTATTACCGGAACAGTATAAACACGGAAAGGCTTTAAAGTTGTGGAATCAGTATACGTGGCATAGAAGCTGTTTTGAATGTCACTCGTTTCAGGAATAGGCAAGGATTTAAAGGGACCGAGGGATTGAAGTACCCTGCGGTCTTGAGAAATAATTCGGAAAGAAATGCCCAATTCGAACAGATCAGGCGCTTCCGCCTGGGAAACCCCGCTTTCAGGATTAATTAACTGGCCATTTTCAAAATTCAGGGTCGAGATAACCTGAGAGGCATTTAAAGCTAAAGTACTGTCCACAGAGGCGTTCAATTCCCGCGCTACAGATTCATACATATAAACACCAAAAGCGACCAGAGCAATGAGCAGTATACTGGCTGTCCAGAAGGCGAACCGGAAACGAAGAGACTTAAAGAGTTTCATCCTTCTGCGCTGAAATCTGATAACCGACGCCTCTTATAGTTCGAATAAGCTTGAGTTCATAGCCATCATCGATTTTGCGGCGAAGATTGCGGATGTAAACGTCAACGATGTTGGATTGGTTATACACTTCATAATTCCAGACATGTTCCGCAATTTGGGTGCGAGTTAACACGCGACCCTGCTCCCTCATCAAAAGCTCCAGAATAGCGTATTCCTTAGGAGTTAAATCAATCCTCTTCCCTCCGCGCGAAACGCGTCTCGCGAGAGTATCCAAAACTAAATCGCCCACCTGTAAAGTGTTCACCTTGGGTGCATCCTGATTTCTGCGAAGAAGAGCACGTACTCTGGCTAAAAGTTCATTAAATGCAAATGGCTTAATGAGGTAATCATCTGCCCCCGCATCAAGTCCGGTAACCCGATCCTCCACTGCGTCGCGAGCGGTGAGCATCAGTATCGGCATCCGCATGTCGCGTGCCCGAAGTTCCCGGCAAAGAGTAATGCCATCAATTTCCGGGAGCATGATGTCCAGAATGATCAGGTCGTAAGGTGCTGCCTGAACCCAATCCAGAGCCTCGGATCCAGTAAAAGCTGCATCAACGGCATAGCCCTGTTCTTCTAAGCCGCGCTTCAGGTAGGTGGAAATTTTGTGCTCGTCCTCGACAATTAAAATGCGCATTTTTATAGTATAGCTTTAATGAGGATTTGCCACGACGAATGAGCCCCAACTTTAAAGCTGGGGCTCATTCAGCTACGGGTGATTTTACTCCTCACCAGTTTCTGCACCCAGAACAGCACCGCTCATGGCATCAACTTTGACATCAGTCCCGTTAGCAAGTTCCACGCTGTAAATGAGCTTTCCGTTTTCATCATCCAGGGTTACCTTTAAAGCAGGACTGAGGTTGAGGTAGGCCTCGGCTATTTTCTGAGCGGCGTCCGAAGTGATGGCGGGAGTTCCTTGAGGAACAGGATCCCCTGCTTCGGAACTTCCTTCTATCTCAGCTCCAGTCTCTTCGAGATCATTGGCCTCGTTCTGATCCCCTTCTTTTACCTCGACGTTATCATTGTCTAAAGCGGATTTCTGCGTCTCAGGGGTCTCTTTTATTTCTGAGCCCTGAGAGACCTGAGGGCTGGCTGTGGGAGTTTGCGGCTGAGCCAGCACGCGAACACCAATAGTTCCTATGGCAAGAACGGTCAGAGCGATCACCGCCAGAGCGATAATGCGATTAAGCTTCATTTTCAGTACCTCCTTTCTTTTAAGGTTACCCTCAATATAGGGGAGAGAGATGAAAGGCAGATGAAATTGAGATTAAATCTTCCTGTAATTTTGATGAAAATTTTTTAATCAGGTTTCCTTCCCTTATTTAAAAGAGGCCTGCATGAAGATGAAGGGGCAATGCTCTATACTATCGAGGTTAAAGCCGTAAAATTTACAAAAAACCATGCACCCCGATCTTTATTTATTTCAATACATAAATGGTTTAGCCGGCCATTTTAAATTTCTGGATTTACTGGGCATATTCTTTGCCGAGTATTTGCCGTATCTACTCGGTTTGATTTTGCTCTTATTGATCTTCTGGCCAAGAAAGAAGCGGTTTGAGAATAGATTAATGGTTGCCCTGGGATTGTTAGCCGCTCTCATTGCCCGATTCGTTATTAAAACTGTAATATTGTCCATTTTTAGTAGACCCCGTCCCTTTATCACCTTGGAGAATGTGCACAAGCTTCTCCTCACACCACTCAGTGAGAATTTTCAATCTTTTCCTTCTGGCCATGCCATCTTTTTCTTTGCCCTGAGCATGGTCCTGTACAGGTTCGATAAGAAATTGGGAACCTGGTTTTTGGCAGCTTCCACGATAATGGGTATCGCCAGAATTTTCGTGGGAGTACACTGGCCAAGCGATATTTTGGGCGGAGCTATACTCGGTATGATTACAGGCTGGGTAGTTTACGAGTGTTACCAGCGCCAGCACGAACGCATGAATGCCATGAAGCTCAAGCTCTTCAAAAAGGGGTAGCGTAAACTCTTGTCGTTTTCTGCCTTGTAACCCGCCCTCCTAATAATATTGATACTTATCCATAGTCCTTAACGGGTTACCTTTCTAAAAGGTAAACGGAAAATCTGACCAAAGTAATCTAACCAAGGGAAGTATTTGCCTGACCCTAAATGCACCCGAGAATAAGGTCCTGAAGTTAAACATTGCTCTTTAAGCGTACGGCTGTAACGCCTGATTGTTTTCCGAAACCAGAAAACCAGGGGGTGGGTTTCCCAAACAAGGAGATCCTCAACAGCAACGGAGCAGAAGGGCCAGGAGAAAAAACATAAAAAGGTGCAAATTACGAGGGGCAAGAAGGCAGTTAAAATTCTTAAAAAAGCTCTTTTAGTCTCTTTTTAGGGTCATCAAATTTTACTTCTTCAGGGTCAAAATATTCCGGGTCAAATTCTCCGTTAATCCATTCCCGCATTTCCTCAAAGCGTTCATGCTTGGGATTCTTAATTATTTCCAAAAACTCCGCATATCCGCCAACCCCGCCTACATCTTCAGGGGGGCAGGCGCGTTTGCCATCATGCAAATGGGGTAGTTAACCCCAATCTGGCGAGGTAATATTGCTTCCAGCTCTATCTGGTGCTCCCAATTATCGCCAAAATCGTAGACATATTTTGCTTTATAGTTATCCAGAAGTAAAATAATCCTTAACCTTGGCCTCCAGTTCCGATACTACTCTCTCGGGTTCCAGGTCCTCTTCATCAGGCATACTTATGAAAATTTCCTTTCCCGTTTGGGGATCCTTTATGTAGAATTCATGAAGATGATAATCATACCAGCCCATGGCATCCTGTATCGCTACGTGCAACTCCCAGAAGTCGTATGTTTCCGGCACCTGAATTCTTCTCCAGACAGGTGGATTCACGCCCAAAAGCGTGATCTTAAATTGGTAAACAGGTTCAAACTTTCTCCTCATTTTAAATACTTGTTGTTATTTCAGCTCAAAATTAAGCGGGTGAGTAAAATTTCAGCGCATTTTTTCAGCACGCAATGACAGATTAAATATCAGCCCCTTGCAGCCAGAGACCCACAAGGAAGGAAGATAACGTTCTTCAGGGAAATATTATTTAAGGCAAATAAATCGGATTCCTCCGGGTTTCAAGTTCCCGCTATGATAGACAAAGTTTCAGTTTCTTCCAAATTCCAATATGGACATAAGCTTGTGAAACTGATGATTTAGCCTTATCCTAATTCGGAAAAACTAATGGAAAAGGAGAATATGCATTGCCTGAATACGGAGTGCTTTTATTCGCTGGTGCTGTGATTCTGCTCATCGGGCTGGCTATTGTCCTTCCGCTCGTTTGGAAGGGCTGGAACCGCTGGTCTTCCTGGCTGGCGCTCTTAGTGGGCTTGGGAATCTACTTCCTTGTTCCCCTGGCTCAACCTCCACTTCAGGATTGGGCTCTGGGTTCTCTTCCTCAAGACGTCTCCTTCTTTATCCGCACTATCACCCTGGCCTTGATCGCGGGTATACTTCAGGAGCTGGTCAAGTTCCTTTTCCTGGGTGGGTTCAAGCTGCTTTCCTCAAGCAACATTCTCTGGATTGGAGCTATGCTGGGTCTAGGATTCGGGCTGGGTGAGGGCTTCTATATTCTTTACTCCATCCGCAACCTCACCTACTCCATGCCCTCCTTCGTGTTTTTCCTGGATCGCGCCGGTGCTATCCTTTTGCACATTGATCTGGCTTTCTTTTTAGCCTATGGGTTCAAGCGCAGGCTCATGGCGGCCGCTTTGCCCCTGGTAATTATCCTTCACAGCGCTTTCGTCTATTTAGGCCTGCTCCACGTGGACAAGAAAATATCCGTGGCGGCAAGTGTGGGAATCGGCCTGGCGGCTTCTTTTATCCTTTACCTTGTTGCCCTCTACTATTATTTCAAAAACCTGCGCGGGCCCCTGGAGATAAAAAGGGGAACTGTCTGAACTTTCCTCTCAAATTTTTCACATTTTGCTCTTTCCGGAAGTTCTTCCTGAGGGAAAATCCAATAAGGAGCGCGGGAATTAACCAGGCTCTATCTTAAACGCTAACCCGCAAGAAATCCTTAATCGCCTGTACCCTTTCCTCTCAGTTAGAGGGTGCCGCCCGCCAAGGAAGCTTTCGTGATAAACGGGCTTATCCACTTTATAACCGGGGGTCAGGTCTTGCAATCCAACAACCTCAGGACAATTCCCCGCACTTCCAGGGCCCCAGGTAGCCAACTGGGTGGGGCTAAAACCGTTAGCCTTCTTTAGCCCACAGGGTGACTCTAAGAGGTCAGGGGATACCCTAGAAATCTCATTGCAGAAGGGTCAAAGAAGAAATCCCATCTGGCAGTTATCCATCTGAACTCTCCCTGGGGCATGAGATTAAAGAGAGCCATGCGATCCGGCGGAAGGTCTACCGTCCCTATCACTACCACTTCCCCATTCTCAGTTTTGTACCAGAGGCGATGTTTCCCCGGCTCCAGGTGCTCGCTCGTCTGGTTGCTATCTGGCTGGATAACCGCCATTAACTTTTCATCCAGATAGAACTCCACGGGTCCCCCGGTGTTGTTCTGCACCAAAATGCAAGCCGGAAGAGGCATCCCGTTCGGCGAGGTAATAGGGGCGCCAAAAAGATAAAATCCTGCAGGGATAAACAGACCATAGGTCAGGACCACACCCAGGATCAGGCCCAGAATTCCAGAAAGGACCGTAAAAAGGGTCCTCTTTCCCATGTCGACCTCCCATTTCTCTAAAAATTTTTTCTCTTTTTAAATATCCCTTCTTCGTCCGTCCTTTATATATACGCAAAAGTAACTGAAGTTGTCCAGAGTGTCTTTGACCAAAGCCCCGGGACTTTTTGTAAAATCGAATGAAAGGAGCAAAAAAGGAGGAACCTTTATGGAAGCAAAAAAGGAGCTGAACGCTGTGGGGTTGTCCTGCCCCATGCCCATTATCAAGACCAGGAAGGCAATCGAAGAGCTGGGAAGCGGTGAGATCCTGCTCGTTCTGGCTGACGACCCCGGCGCTAAGGAAGATTTCCCTGCCTGGTGCGAGCAAACAGGAAATGAGCTTCTAAAAATGGAAGAGGAAGCTAGCGTAATTAAGTTTTACATAAAAAAGAAATAGGAGGAAAAACATGACGGAAAAGAAAAGACTGGCAATCGTTGTCTCGGAGAACTCACTGGATAAGGCTATGATGCCCATGATCCTGGGCACTACGGGAGCCTCACTGGATGCCGAGGTCCATTTGTTTTTCACCTTCTGGGGATTGTTCCTGCTCAAAAAAGATTACAAACCGAAGCTCAAGGGAATGATGGCGCCCTTTACAGGCATGATGGTCAAGCAGATGAAGAGCAAAAACATCCCTGGATACTCTGAACTCTTGGAGCAGGCCCGGGAATTGGGGGTGAAGCTCTACGCCTGCTCAACCAGCATGGAGATGATGGGCGTAAAGAAGGAGGACCTGATTGATGGCGTGGAAGTCCTGGGGGCTACCGCCTTTTTGAAAATCGCTTTTGAGTCTGATGTGACGCTCTTTATTTAGGGCGAACAATGAAACTGAAATTCCTGGTGCGAACCGGACCGTATTCTAACCAGAACATTGACACCGTCTATAACCTGGCTAAAAAAGCCCTAAACAGGGGTCACGACATCTTCATCTTCCTCTATGAGGATGGAACCCTGAACGTGCAGGCTAAAATCAAGTCCCTCGAGGAAAGGAACATTGCCGAAAGGATCAAGGAGCTGATCCAAATGGGAGCCAAATTTGGGTTATGCGCCACCTGCGCTAAATTCAGGGGTCAAGATAAAGAAGATATTATCGAGGGAGCCAAATTTGGCGGGCTGGGGCTCCTGGTTAAGGAAATGCCCGATTGCGACAGATTCATATCCTTTGGATACTGAGGAGTTCGAAATGCGAAAGGTGCTTGTTATACTGAATGCCGCCCCGTACGGAACCGCCACCGCGGCCGAGGCGTATAGGGTACTTCAGGGGCTTGGGGGAATGGGGGTTGAGACCTCCTGCTTGCTTATGGGCGACGGAGTTTACATCGCCTTAAGGGAACAGAAGCCGGAAAATATTGATATGCAAAGCCTGGAAAGGGCTTACAGGTCCCTCTCGGAATTCGGCGTAAAGGTCTATGCCTTCAAGGATTCCCTCTCAGAAAGAGGGGTAGACGAAGAGGAACTTATAGAGACCGATGGCATCCTGGATCAGGAAATGGCCCGAAAACTGATAGATGACCATCATTGTGTAATTACTTTCACCTCGGGGAGTTGACATGGGTTACCTGTTTATCTTCAGCGTCTCTCCATTTAAAAGAAACGAAATTGAATTGCACCTCAAACTGGCCCGGGAAGGCGATTCCTGTATTTTCATCCAGAATGGGGTGGTAGCTTGTAAAGGCACGCCACAATCCCTCAAAAAACTGGTAGAGGAGAAAAGGAGCCAGGGAGTTTCTTTTTACTTCTTGAAAGAGGATCTGGAGGCCAGAGGCATCGAGCATGTCTGGGGAAATCTCGTGGACTATGACGGTTTCCTGGACTTAATTGAGAGGCACGAGAAAATAATCCATTAAAAAGCACCCGGTTTCATTGCCTTTTTCCCAAGGGCGCACCGGGCCTTTTGGCATTTTTATCCTGAGGCGCGAAGTGGAGAGGCCTTGATCTTGGTTCAGTTGAGGAGGAATCTTCACGAATTCTTAAAGATTTCTTCATCTCAAATTTACACTGCATTAATAAAATTTTCACAGGAACCTCCAAATTTTGTAATAAAGCCAGGGAAAGGGAGTGATTTGGCTGAAAAATTGGGACGAGAACACATCAATTGAAAGCCAGTCTGAAATTTATTCATCTTATCCGGGAAGGGAACCCGCCATGGAGATTGTACAGATCAGGGATGAGGATGATGCACTTAAACTGCTAAACTTTATGGGAAATTTTCTCTTTTCTGGTAACAGGCTTGAGAAGTTCATAGGCGATAGCCTTAATTCCTTCTCCACTTCAGAGATCATCGATCTGGAATATCTAAATTCGCATGGGGAAAGAAACAGCAAGATCTTCGGCATCTTTGATCCTCAGGGTGATCACGTGGGGGGATTAATCGTCAAATACTATCCCTGGCAGAAACTAAAGAAGCAGTTATATTTTCACCCCGCAAAGAACGAGAACGGGGAAGTCGAGACTCTTTCAGTCGAGAGCATAGCCTCGATCATAGAAAAGAAACTTTCCCCCAAAGAGGAAATCCAGTTGGGGATATATCTGTCATATTTTACGATTAAAGAGGATTTGCGGGGCAAAGGATTGGGCAGGCTCTTATTTCAAAAATTCATAGAGGAGGTCAAATCCAATCCCGAGAGTTGCAAACTGGCCTTTACTATCACACTGGGAAAGTACTCAATGATTCCTTTGGGGGAAACTCTGATGAAATACTTACTTGAGGGTGAAGGAAGAAGGTTCTCCAATAGAACTAAGTTCTCAGATGTTGCAAAAAGCATGGATCTTCCAAAAGATCTTTTTGAGACTGATCCCAGATCTTATCCCACCAAAGTTTTTGCAAAAGAGTCAGGCTTTACATTTCTGGGCTTCTCGAAATATTTAGGTGAGCTGTGGGGGAAGATTTTTTAAAGTAAGGGTTATACAATAAGGTAAATGGAGGGTAAATGAAAAGAGGGTTAGTCTTGTTTTGTGGGGTGGTTTTAATCTTAGCCCTTATCTTATCAGGGTGCTTGTATAAAATGAACCTCGCTCACTTCGAGACTACGGGGGTTGCATTTGATTATCCCGCGCAGTGGCAGGTCTTTAAGGAAGCAACGCCTCCCCCGATGATCCACATTCCTATCCAGGTAATCTGCAAACTTCAAAGTGGAAATAGCGGGGAAGTGGGCCTTTTCTGGATGGATGTCCCCCCGGATACGAAAGGAAAGGATGTTTTCGCTTCAGCTTATGACGACCTTCAAACCTCTCCCTGGTTGGCTTCAGTAGTAAAGGAAGGAGAGGAAAATCTTGGGGGGAAAAATTTTCTGATCAAGGAGTTCCAGGTCCCCTCCTGGACCAAACCCGTTCAATTTAAACACTACTGGTGGGAATTCGGGGGAAAACTCTTTCTCTTTGCCCTGGTGGCGGACCTGGATGAATTTCAGGCATTTCAAACCGCGGCCTTACCTGTGCTTGAGACCTTTTCCGCCCAACCGGATAAAATCGTTCCCTCCACTCAACCTTCCCAATTAATTGAGCTGGAAGATTTGACCTTAGAGTTTCCTCAATTCTGGGAGGTCTGGAAAGAATCCCAAGAAAAAATAAATCCGGAGTTGAATGCCCGTATCCTGTGTACCGCTTACGTTAAGGAGCCCTTCCGTGCCATGGAAATCCTGGAGAGGGACTTCTCCGGGCTTCTGAGACAGCTCAAAATGAAGGATATCTTCCGCTTAACCTATTCGGGTTTCAATGATCCGGAAGCCTTGGTTAAGGATGTCTCGGAGGGAAAACTCTCCGTGGCGGGAGTTGAAGCCCTGGTAAAATTATATACCCATCCCCACGGGGAGCCCTGGATGCGGGTAGAGGACGTCTGGTTAGAAGTGAACGGAAAAATCTTGATCATCTCTTATACTACCTATCCAGAGCAATTTTCCTCCTTCGAGGGGGAATTTAAGCAGATTCTCTCCTCGATTCGTTTGAAATTGAAGCCCACAGAAATCCCAACGGAGATTCCCACCGGCATTCCTCCGAGCCCAGAAACCATCACTCCCTCTTCCACAGCAACGGAAACTCCATCCTTACTGAAAGAGGAGCTTTTAACCGCTCGCCAGGCTTTCTCTCTGGTCGAGCCCAAAGTCAAAGCTTACAATCCCCAAGCTTCTCTTTGTGGCATCTTTTCGGGGACTTTTCAGGCCGGGGAACCCGTCTTTGAAGACGGAACCTCCCTTGCCTGGGAGTTCTGGTTCATTGCTCCCGGGGAAAAAATAATCATCTCAGTTAAAAACGGGGAGGTGGGAGAGATTTCCCAAGAGAATTATAAGGGAAGCGCTCTGGTTCCCCTTCCTAAAAACTGGATGGATAGCCCAATGGCAATTGAAAAAGCCCTGAATGAATTTGTAAGGATCCATCCCGAAATATCAGACTTCAAAATCGCGGACCATGGGCTTCTCTATGAGCCCTTTCCCGTATCTGGAAAAGGCAAGGTCCCGGCTGTGTGTCTTTATATCCAAACATCCGAACGATACCCTTACCTTGTAATCCTTGATGCGGAAACCGGGGAATTTATCAAAGAATCAAAGATGTAAAAAGGGAAATCGGGGATTTATACTTCAATTCCGAAAACGGATCTTACAAGCACTCCCAATCCGAATGAGAGGCCCGCGATCCCAAGGGAAATAAAAGCCATTTCGGGGAACCGCTTTTTGAAATCCGTATCCTGGGCAACCGCGGAATAGTAGGTGAAAATTCCGATAATCAAAACCGAGAGAAACAGGGAAACCCCAAGGGCAAGGTAGGCTTGGGAGATAAAAAGGAATGGCACAATCAGGACAATTACCGTCAAAACATAAGCGATTAAAGTGTATGATGCTGATTTTAAGGGATGGGTGGGGCTTTCACCCTTCTCCATCCTCTGGGAAAGGTATTCGGAAGCGGCCATGGAGAGGGATGCGGCGATTCCTGTGATAAAACCTGTTGCCGCAATCAAATTTGTTTTTCCGAAAGCAAAGGTCAAACCGGCAAGGGCTCCGGTCAATTCCACAAGGGCATCGTTCAGACCCAGCACTATGGAACCCATGTATTTCAACCTTTCTTCATCGATCATGGAAATTAAGGACCTCTCGTGATCCTCCTCGTCCTTTTCCATCTCTAAGGCCTGGGGCACGAAGGCCGCCAATTTCTCGTAATTTATCTGGGCCTTTTTTTCCTGAAGCTCCATCAATTTGACCACAAAGGTGATTCCGAAAATGCGGAAAAGGGTTAATAATTTAAAAACCTGGATTTTGTTAGGTTTCACTTCTTTTAAGGAGTGCTGTCTCCAGAACTGGTAATGCCTTAATTCATCCTGAGCAATTCGCTCAATTAGTGCTTTATTTTTAGGGTCTTTTATTCGCTCCTTTAGCTTTAAGTAAAAGAGATGCTCCGTGATCTCGTTTCTCTGGGCTTTGAGGATCTGGTCTTCCATGCCCTTAAATTACCATAAAACACCGCCCCCTGAATATTGGGATGTTCAGGTCTTGCAATGCAACATTTCTCCATTTTTTCGTCTTTTTTCTTGGGATGAACAGTTCTTCAAAAGCCTTCATTCCGCTCCAGTCTGCATAAAAAGCCATTTGGAAGTCCAGTTTGATGCCTGCGCTTTTGTGACTTTCCAAATTATATTCAAGACAGGACTGCACTAAGGCCAGACAACCCTCCCCTCTCTATCGATGATCGCCTTCTTCGTTGTCAATGAAGCCGATTTTCCTATCCACCATCACACGGCCAAGCCTTCAAGAAGGATCCAGCCCCTTCGAATTGAGGTGCAATTTGAAACTTGCCCTCCATGTCTATATAGCCCCATTTAAAGTTCCATTGCTTTCCTCCTGTCTCTACGGCAGCCAGCCCTTCAGAGAATTGCAGAGCAAAATCAAATTGTGGCAGTATCTTGATTTTGCCGGAGTGATCGATGTAGCCTCATTTTCCTGCAAATGCATCGCCAATCAAAACTGGAGCTAATCCTCTTGAAAAGGAATAGATTGGATTAATCCTTGCGTGGGCCCAGGAACGCAAGCATAGAATAGGGAGAGGATGCCAAACGAATGCTAATCAATATTTTCCCCAATTTTGTGAGCAAAGCATTCCCCTCCTTCCTTACTCATACCATAAAGGAACAGGCTTCCACCTTCTCCCTCCCATAGAGAGAAGGCTTGGGTCAAAGTGGTAAAGAGAGAAGGTCAATGGAAAACAAGAGTAATAGTGCCATTAAAAGTAATAGTGGTCCCTGTTCCGGCAAAATTCATAAAACCAATTAAATAAGCATGATAAGGATCCACATTATAGGTCACGCTTCCAGAGCCACCAACCCATCTGTATTGAGTGCTTGTCCCAGCAGTTACATCCAATATCACTGCAGTAAGTTGAAGAGAGGTCGGCACCCAGTTGACCTGAATTATCAAGGAATCCATGCCTGAGTAACGACCATACCAAATTGATTCCCCATAACGGATGGAACCGCTCACCGTGATATAGGAATACCATTTCGGTTCATAATTTCTTATGGGAATAAAAGATTTTGGCAGAAGTTCAGTCCCGGAAAAATTATTTTGATCTGTAGTAATTTTTTGTTCCAAAGCCCGAATAAGTTCCTGATCTCTTTCCAAAGCGCAAATAAGTTCTTGATCTCTTTCAATAGTTTGTATAGCTTCCTGCTCTTCAGGAGTTAAGGCATTATCAATTTCTGAGTAAGCATCCGAGGCAATCCCGCCTGAGAAAAGCCCTATCGCCACAAGAAAAACCAATACTATTACAACGAGCCCTTTAATAACTTTCCTTTTCATTTTCACCTCCAAATTTTTGGATTCTCCTTTAATGCACCCTCTATTTAGAAGACGGAGTTACACTTAAAAATATGCCACTTTTTCGAAAATTTTTTTAACTTCTTGAGGACGAGGGATTGTATCTTTGCCTTCCTTTTCTCCTCATGTAGAGCTTATTTCTATACTTTATAAGTCCCTGTTAAATGGAATGGAAACTGGAAAGGCACAAGGAGGGATGGGTAAAAGGTATCAAAAAAGAGTTAGCCCTTCCACTCCCAAATGGTCCTTCCATCGTAGAAATTAAGCCATAGTTCATGGTTTCGAGGTGCTTCAGGAGGAGCATCGGTTACCCTCCAGAGAACCTTGCCACCCTCTGAGGGTTGATAGATCAAGTGAATATAGAAAGGCTCAGCAAAGCCGTGATCTTTAGCAATCTGAGTTGCCTCACTTTGGGGGATTCCTTCTTTCAGATTCACCACTTTGCGCACATCGGTATCAATCCAGACAGCCTTCTCTTCCCCTTTCTCATCCAGGCCAATAACCAGGCGATAGATGGGTTCTGGCATGTAGCAGATTTCCACCGATTCCACTTTCGCAATTCCCCCTTTCTCTTGAGCCAAGCGCAGGGCTTGTGATTCTGAGCCCAAATTTGGACCAATTCGAGGGGTACAGCTCAAGCAGAATAGGGTAAGGACAGGAATAAAGAGGAGGAAGAAAGCTTTTTTAAGCGATTTGAGTATTTCAATGAGGAACAACATAGGTCCAAGTAGGGTTGTTTACCACTGAGCTATTATAATCAAGATAATGTGCATTAGAATCCCAAGTATCATGTACGACTATATAATAAACCCCGTTGTCAACGCGATACCCATAGCCTGCCATAGTGTGATTACAATAGGTGGAACTCCCTGAGACAGTAACGAGAAGTGGCCTAGAATACTGAATCTCGTTCATAAATTCCCCTATTGTGGAATATGGTCTTCCTGTACCATCATTCCAGGATTGAAAATAATACCCATGATTTGCTCCAACTTGATAGATTCCGCCAGGAATATTTGCAAGCAGAGTGGAACCGTCCGGAGAAGTATGCATCCATATAGCCAGTTCCCCGATAAGTGAGTTTCCAAGAGGAAGATTGGGATACCCTCGTGGCTGCCAATACCCCATAACCATTCCTCCCGAGGTGGGAGAACATCCCATGAACCAATAATAGGCTGGAACTCCAGAGATAATTCTCTCTAAAAAAACTGAATCTGAACTTGCTGAATTAGAAGTCTTTAGCAATGCCCAGGCCCTTTGATTCTCGGTTTTGCTAGGAGCATCGCTGACAATAGCTTTGGGAGGAGGAGCAGAAAGAATTTCGCCTGTTTGTAGATCAAAAATGAGCGGTATTTGAGAATTATCTTCTTGGCGAATAATGAATTCAGCCAAAAAGGTCGAAGCAGAAAAATAAATGACTTTGGTTTCCTTTAGCTCTTGACCTTGAACAAGAAAATTTCCAACATTAGCGCTAAGTTCAGAATACTTCTTTAAAAAAGGAAGCCCCGGGCTATCTCCAAACTCTGGAACAGGAGCGTCATTTTTGTCAGTATTAACAATAATATAACCGCAGAGCCCATTTAGGCCAATAACATTAAAGCCATAGGAGCTAAGACGGTTATCCAGGTTATATAGGGGAAATGGCTCTGAGAGGGTAGCCCCTCTCCATTTTTCCAAGGACCCCCAAGCAGAACGGGCTAAGAAATTTGACGCGACTTGAACAACTTCAACCAATTCTGCCTGCTGGTCACTCCCCAAGGTATTTGAGCTCGCTAGGCTGGCCTGTTGAACTGGGACTAGAAGGAAAGTGCTGAGGACAAGCATGCTCTTCAATAAAAGCAATCCTGCCTTGCAGATTCTTAATCCCTTCGTTTTTTCACCTCCAAATTTTTGGGTTCTCCTTATATGCGCTCTTTATGTTGAAGACGAACTCACACTCAAAAATGTGCCACGTTTTCCCAATTTTTTTAATTTCCTTTAAGCTAAGAAGGTAAAGAGTTTTAAAGATCTCTCCTAACCTGTTTCCTCTTCCCCCTGCGGTGAGGATGACCTACTCTCCCGCGGGGTTTCCCCCAGAGTACCATCGGCGTTGGAGGGCTTAACTTCCGTGTTCGGAATGGGAACGAATGTTTCCCCTCCACTATGGCCACCAGAGCCAGCAAATTATTCAGTGATTGCTGAATAGACCTCTTTTAAAGATGGATCCAAGATCTCCACTTTAGCATTTTTCACAACCTGGGCCTTGAACTCTTCCCAGAGTTGGTTGAGTTTCTCCTGAGAGGCTT
>Ga0067045_1027783_pt1 | contig 60882 bp, 53 predicted proteins | sample TerdegcTABiofilm_FD_59184 | JGI IMG/M metagenome (GOLD analysis project Ga0067045, IMG submission 59184) | Combined Assembly of (Gp0054472, Gp0054536) Wastewater bioreactor microbial communities from Singapore -Terephthalate degrading...
GGCCTGCAACGGCTCGAACAGACCGCCCGCCGGGTCGGTGACGGGGATCTCTCCTGCCGCACCGGCCTGCCCCCCCGGCAGCAGCCTGGGCCGGGTGGGACGCACCTTCGATCAGATGGCCGAACAGTTGCAGGCCATGCTGGCCAGCCGCAAGCAGCTGACCGACGCCATCGCCCACGAGCTGCGCACCCCCCTGGTGCGGCTGCGCTACCGCCTCGCCATGCTGGCCGAGCCCCCCTCGGCCGAGGAGCAGCAGGGGCTGGAGCGGGATCTCGGCGCGCTGGACGCCCTCATCGAGGAGATGCTCACCTACGCCAGGCTGGATCGCCCCGAGCTGCCGCTGCAGTGCAGCGATCTCGAGCTGGGCCGCTGGGCCGGGGAGCGGCTCCCGGACTGGCAGGCGCTGCGCCCGGACAGACACCTGGCACTCCAGCTTCCCGCCCATCCCCTGCCCTGGCGCGGCGACATCCGCCTGCTGGACAGGGCGCTGGAGAACCTCATCGGCAACGCCCTGCGCCATGCCGCCAGCCGGGTGAGCCTCACCATGAGCCGGCAGCAGGATCACTATCTGCTGGAGGTGGCCGACGACGGCCCCGGCATAGATCCGGCGCTGGCGCCCCAGATCTTCGAGCCCTTCGTGCGGCTGGATCAGAGCCGGGACAGGCGCACCGGCGGCGCCGGCCTCGGCCTCGCCATAGTGCGCAGCATAGCGCGCCACCACGGCGGCGAGGTGCAGTTGCTGCCCGCCGAGACGGGGGCCCGCTTCTGCCTCAGGCTGCCCGTACATTTGGATACAAACCGTCACCAGCCACTCACTGAACCTCAGGCCCGGCAGCCCTAGGATGACGTCATGGAGAGCCGCTCCATGTCATCAAACCGAATGAGGAACTGGAATATGAAAAAGCTGATCCCCCTGAGCCTGGCTGCTGTCTTCGCCCTGACCTCCGGCTTCACCATGGCTGCCACCCCGACCAAGGCTGCCGCACCCCAGGCCACCCAGACCAAGGTGGTGAAAAAGCATCACAAGGCGACCCATGCCGCACCGACCGTGAAAGTGGCCCCCAAGACCAAGTAACAGGCGCACAAGCTCCCAATGAAAAGGGGCCCCATCATGGGGCCCCTTTTGTCGTGCTCAGTCGGCTCAATCCTGCATGTAATCTGCAGGCAGCGCGATGCGCGCAACGCCGGAGGCCACCGCTGCCAGCGCCACGGCGCGGGCCACACGGGGCAGCAGACGGGCATCCATCGGCTTGGGAATGACGTACTCCTTGCCGAAGGTGAGCGCACTCACCCCGGCGGCGGTCAGCACCTCGGCCGGGACCGGCTCCTTGACCAGGCCACGAATCGCCTCCACCGCCGCTATCTTCATGGCATCGTTGATGCGGCTGGCACGCGCGTCCAGGGCGCCACGGAAGATGAAGGGGAAGCAGATGACGTTGTTGATCTGGTTCGGATAGTCGGAGCGACCCGTGCCCATGATGAGATCGCTGCGCACCGAGTGCGCCAGGGCGGGCTTGATCTCGGGATCCGGGTTGGAGCAGGCGAATATCACCGGATTGGGGGCCATCAGCGCCACCGCCTCCGCAGACAGCACGTCCGGGCCGGAAACGCCGACAAACACGTCCGCCCCGTCGATGACATCCATCAGGGTGCGCAGGGGCGTGTCGTTGGCGAAGCGCTGCTTGTACTGGTTGAGATCGGTGCGACCGCTGTGGATCACCCCCTGACGGTCCAGCATGAAGATGTTCTGTGGCGCAGCGCCGCACTTGATCAGCAGATCCATGCAGGCGGTGGCGGCGGCACCGGCCCCCATGCAGACGATGCGGCTCTGTTCGATGCGCTTGCCCTGCACTTCCAGCGCGTTGAGCAGGCCGGCGGCGGTGACGATGGCGGTGCCGTGCTGATCATCGTGGAACACCGGTATATCGCAGCGCTCGATCAGCGCCTGCTCTATCTCGAAGCACTCGGGAGCCTTGATGTCTTCCAGGTTGATGCCACCGAAGGTGTCGGCGATGGCGGCGACAGTGTCGATGAACTGCTGGCTGGTCTCGTGCTTGACCTCGATGTCGATGGCGTCGATGCCGGCGAAGCGCTTGAACAGCAGGGCCTTGCCCTCCATCACCGGCTTGGAGGCCAGCGGCCCCAGATTGCCCAGCCCCAGGATGGCGGTGCCGTTGGAGATGACGGCCACCAGGTTGCCCTTGCCGGTGTAGCGGTAGGCATCGGCCGGGTTGGCGGCGATTTCGCGCACCGGCTCGGCGACGCCAGGGCTGTAGGCCAGGGCCAGATCCCGCGCTGTCTCGGCGGGCTTGGTGAGGGCTATGGCTATCTTGCCGGGAATGGGCTGGGCGTGGTAATCGAGCGCTTGTTGACGAAGATCGTGACGCAGATCGGACATGGGGGACCCCGATACGGAAGTGAATGAGTGGTGCATTGGCTCGCCTGTGGCGAGGGCTGGGGATCATAAAGAAAACCACCGGGCTTTCACAGCAGAAAATATCGCCAAGTCGCACTGACAGCTGACTCAGCAGCATCTCCTGCCGCCCATAAATACCTATTTAGTTATAGATTCGATTTCAGTCCATCACGGGAATACCGGCCCTCGCCTCCGCCTGGCGGGCGATGGCCTCCGTCATCCCCTGGAAGATGAAGAGGTGGAAGGGCAGCATGGCGAGCCAGTAGGCCAGGCCCCAGGCCCCCTGGGGGTGCCAGTGGGCGGTCACCCGCAGCCGGGTCAGGCCGGACTCCTGGGGCTGGATGTTGAACTCCAGCCGCCCGACGCCGGGGGCTTTCATGTTGAACAAGAGATCCAGCCTGCGCCCCTCGTCCACCCCGAGGATCTGCCAGGAGTCCAGCATGTCCCCCTTCACGAAGCGATCCGGATTGGTGCGACCCCGGGTGAGCGCCGGGCCTCCGATCAGGTGATCCATCCATTCGCGTACCACCCACAGCTCGTTCATGTAGAAGTAGCGCTGCTCGCCCCCCAGCTGCTGCAGCACCTGCCACACCACCTCGGGGGAGGCGAGGCACTCGGCCTCCCCGCTGGCGGTGCGATCGTAGAAACCGTACTCGGGATGGCGCCAGCGCAGGCCGAGCGGCGTCTCCTCCCCCTGCTGCTCGGCGCCGAGCTTCTGCTCCAGCGCCAGGCTCTCCGTCAGCGCCTCGTCGAAGCTGAGCAGGTGCTGGGGCAGCAGGGCCCGCAGTGGGCCATCATCGGCCGGAATGTCGTGCTTGAGGCCGCCCACCAGCGCCTTGGCGATGGGCTGGGGCACAGAGGTGGCAAACTGCAGCCACCAGGCGGAGAGCCGCGGGCTCAAGAAGGGGATAGGGATGATGGGGCAGCGCTTGCCGATGTGGGCGGCAAACCTCTGCAACTGCTGCTGATAGCTGAGCAGCTCGGGGCCGGCCGCGTTGAAGATGCGGCCATCCACCCCTTGCGCCTCCACCAGGCCGCCCAGATAGTGCAGCAGGTTGGAGAGGGCTATGGGGGGCGTGCGGGAGCGCACCCACTTGGGCGTCACCATCATGGGCAGGTTGAACACCAGATCCCGCATCACCTCGAAAGCGGCGGAGCCGGGCCCTATGATGATGCCGGCCCGCAGCTCCACCGTCGGCACGCCCGCTTCCCGAAACAGCTCACCGCAGTGACGACGGGAGTTGAGGTGGCGGCTGTTGCAGGGGATCGGTTGTATGGCCCCCAGATAGACGATGCGGCGCACCCCGGCGGCGCGGGCGGCGGCGGCGAAGTTCTTCACCCCCTGCTGCTCCAGCCGGTGAAAACCGGCGCCTGCCCCCATGGCGTGCACCAGATAGAAGACGGTATCCACCCCGGCAAGGGCCGGCAACAGGGTGATGGGCTTGAGGCTGTCGGCGAGACGAAACTCCACCCCCTCCGGCAGGCGGCAGGGGCGGCGGGCACCGGCGATCACCCTGTAACCCAGCCCTTGCAGATGGGGTACCAGATAGGAACCTATGTAACCCGCCGCTCCCATCACCAGACATGTGCGCATCTGTTCTTCTCCCATGATTGAGCCAACACCATAGGGCAAAGCGGGGCAATACAGAATGCCAGCCAGTAAAAAAGGCGCCCGATGGGCGCCTTTTTCAGAATTCTTCAGAAGTAAGATTACTTCTTGGCAGTCAGACCACCGAAACGCTTGTTGAACTTGTCTACGCGGCCGCCGCTAGAAACTTCTTTCTGCTTGCCGGTATAGAACGGGTGGCATGCGGAGCACACGTCCAGGTTCAGATCTTTACCCAGGGTAGAGAAGGTATTGATGACGTTACCGCAAGAGCACTTGCAGGTGATGGCTACGTACTCGGGATGGATACCAGCTTTCATGGACAACCTCGATTATCAGGCCGTGTCGCCATCCGATCTCTTGTCGGACACCACACGATTGTTGAACACAGTTTCAAAGGCTGCGAATAATATAGGAAATGCCTGAGTTCAGGCAAGTGGCTTCGCAGAAAAAATAGGCAACCCCTGGTGGATTCATCGCAAACGCTTGATCTGGTTCGTGTCGCTGTCCCGGTACCGTTACGCCGTCACTTCGACTATCTCTCCCCTTTGCCCCTGCCTGAGCCCGGTTGCCGGGTCGAGATCCCTTTCGGCCCCCAGACCCTGGTCGGTCTGGTGGTGGATCACCCGACCGAGAGTCAGGTGCCCCGCGCCAAGTTAAAGCCCTTGAAGCGGGTGCTCGACACGGCCCCTGTGCTGGGGCCGGACATACTGGCGCTGATGAACTGGAGCGCCGGCTACTACCAGCATCCCCTGGGTGAGGTGCTGCCTCACGCCCTGCCGGTGCTGGTGCGCAAGGGGGAGCCCGCCGCCTACCGGGAGCTGGAGTTCTGGTTTGCGACAGAAGCCGGGATGGCAATCGATCTCAACGAGCTCAAGCGGGCCGCCAAGCAGCAGCAGGCCCTCGCCCTGCTGCGCAAGGGCCCCCAGACGCCGTCTGCGCTCAAGCAGGAGGAGATTCAGAGCGCCGCCCTCACCGCCCTGGAGAAGAAGGGGCTGCTGGAGAAGCGCAGCCTGGAGCCGAGCCACGATAGTGACTGGGCAACCCATTTTGACGCCGGTGAGGGGCTGCGCCTCAACGGCGAGCAGGCATTGGCGGTGGCTGCCGTCACCAGCCAGAGCGACAAGTTCGGCGCCTTCCTGCTGGACGGCATCACGGGATCCGGCAAGACAGAGGTGTACCTGAGCATACTCGAGCCCCTGCTCCGGGCGGGCAAGCAGGCGCTGGTGATGGTGCCGGAGATAGGCCTCACCCCCCAGACCATCAACCGCTTCCGCCGCCGCTTCAAGGTGCCCGTGGTGGCGATGAACTCCGCCATGAACGACAGAGAGCGGCTCGATGCCTGGCTCGCCTGCCGCGACGGCGGCGCCGCCATCCTGATCGGTACCCGTTCCGCGGTCTTCACCCCGTTCAAGGACCTCGGCATCATCATCATCGACGAGGAGCACGACGGCTCCTTCAAGCAGCAGGACGGTTTTCGCTACCACGCGCGGGATCTGGCGGTGATGCGGGCCCATCGCGCCGGCATCCCAATCCTGCTCGGCTCGGCCACCCCCTCGCTAGAGACGCTGCACAACGCCCGCACCGGCAAGTACCACCACCTCAGCCTGACGCGGCGCGCCGGCAACGCCCAGACCGCCCGCCAGGTGATCCTGGACATCAAGAGCGTGCGACTGCAGGCCGGGCTCTCTCCCCAGCTGGAGCAGCTGATGGCAGAGCACCTGGTGGCGGGCAACCAGGTGATGCTGTTCCTCAACCGCCGCGGCTATGCCCCCTCGCTGATCTGCCACCAATGTGGCTGGAGCGCCGCCTGCGAGCGCTGCGACGCCTGGTACACCTGGCATCAGGCCGGGCGCCGGCTGCACTGCCACCACTGCGACAGCGTGCGCCCGCTGCCTCATAGCTGCCCGGAGTGTGGCAGCAGCGAGCTGATTGGCTCAGGGGTCGGCACCGAGCAGCTGGAGCAGCTGCTCACCACTGTGTTCCCTCAATACCCTGTGGTGCGCATCGACAGAGACAACACCCGCCGCAAGGGGGAGCTGGAGACCCACCTCGGCGACATCAAGGCGGGCAAGTACAAGATCCTGATCGGCACCCAGATGCTGGCCAAGGGGCACCACTTCCCGGACGTAACCCTGGTGGGTCTGCTGGACGTGGATGGCGCCCTGTTTTCCGCCGATTTTCGCGCCGCCGAGAAGCTGGCCCAGCTCTACACCCAGGTGGCGGGCCGCGCCGGTCGCGCCAGCAAACCGGGGCTGGTGGTGCTGCAGAGCCACCACCCGGAGCACGCCCTGCTGCAGGACCTGACCCAGAACGGTTACGGCCACTTCGCCGATACCGCGCTCAAGGAGCGCCGCCTGCTGGGGCTGCCGCCCTTCAGCTATCAGGGGTTGTTCAGGGCCGAGGCCAACGGTCGCGACGAGGTGCAGCTGTTCCTCGGCCGGCTCGCCGATACCCTGCGCAGCGCCCGTTATCCCCAGGTGCAGGTGCTCGGGCCCATCAGCGGCTTCATGGAGCGCAAGGCGGGAAAGTTCCGCATGCAGCTGCTGGTGCAGGGACCGAACCGGGCCCCCCTGGCGCAACTGCTGGATTGGGCGGTGAAGGAGCTGGACGGCTGGCCGGAGACCAAGAAGGTACGCTGGAGTCTGGACATAGACCCCACGGAGTTGAATTAAGGGTCGCTGCGCTGGTCCGATTACGCTTCGCTAATCAACGGATCTTGCGATAGTGCGCACCCGCCATGGCGTCTTTGCTCCCTTCTCCCCTCGCGGGAGAAGGGTTGGGGATGAGGGGGGAGCCAGAACGCAACGAGGGGGCCTGGGCCCCCTCGCTGTTTTTACCCCATGACAGCTCCGGCTTATTCGGCGACCTGGGAGACCCCGGTCAACCGCACCTCGACCCGGCGATCCGGGGCCAGACAGGCGATCATCTGTGCCTTGGCGCCGTCCGGGCAGCTGCCCCCCGTCACCGGTGACGACTCGCCCTGCCCCTCGGCCCGCACCTTGTCGGCAAACAGCCCCTTGGCAATCAGGTAGTCGGCCACAGTGCGGGCACGCTGCTCCGAGAGGGCCTGGTTGTAGGCATCGGATCCCAGCCGGTCGGTATGACCGATCACCGTCGCTACCCCGTCTTTCGGGTTGGCCGCCAGGATCTGGGCAAACAGGCTGTCCAGCGCCTGGCTCGCGGCCGGCTTCAGGGTCGCCTTGTTGAATTCAAACAAGACGTCCGAGTCCAGGCTGAACTGCTTCTCCACCAGCACGGGAGCCGGTGCTGGCTCAGGTACGGGAGCCGGCGTCGGTGCCACCGGCTCGTCACCGACCTGACCGAAGCGATAGAGCATGCCCACCGACAGCAGGCCGTTGTCCATCTCAATGCCGGATTCCTCCAGCGAGGTCTTGCCGAGGGGGGTGGTGTACTGGTATTCGAGGCGGGCGGCCCAATCCCTGTCGATGGCGTATTCGATGCCCAATGCCCCCACAAAGGCGGCACCGTGATACTTGTTGCCCTCATGGGACTCGGAAAGGCTGCTGGTACCATCGCTGGCCCTGACGTTGAGGGAGCTCTCGGTCCAGGCGTAGGCGCCCCCGAGGCGGCCGTAGATATCCAGAGCTGAGGTCGCGGGCAGGATGATCTTCATGGTGGCCTGCACCATCTGGGCCTTGGCCTCGCCATCGAGTGCAAAATCAACGCCATTGCCCGAGTAGTGCTTGTCCACCTGATACTTACCGAGCCAGTCATAACCGAGCTCGACGGCCAGGTTTCTGTTGACCTGGTAGCCTGCGAAGAGCCCAAGCCCGAGATCATCGCTGTTCTCGTTCACCCTGGTCGCATCAAACAGCTCTTCGACCTGAGCGTTGTAATCCACCCCGTAAAAATTGGACCAGCCGGCCTTGCCGCCGACATACCAGGTGTTGTCCTGGGCGGCAGCCTGCACCGTCCCCGTTGCCATCAGAGCGCCGATCAGGACGGCGAGCATAGATCTGTTCATGGATGAGCCCCTGCAATGAATTGTTATGACGCGGATGCGCCTCTCTTCCCTGACGGGGCCCTGAACCCAAGCCCCGCACTCAGATTATCCCATCTGCAACCAGCCTCAAACGACCAGGGACTCAGGAGTGTGATATTGGCGACATTATCGGCAGATGCGCACCCCGGGGCGCCCATAAAAAAACGAAGAGCCAGGCTCTTCGTTTTCATCTCGGGGCGGGATGGTCAAGCCACCGTCACTGACTGCCCTGGCTCGCCAGGAAAAGGCGGTAGGCGGGATCCTCGCTCACCTCCTTCCAGCCGTAGCCAATCTCGCGCAGGTAGTCGTGGAAGGCAGCCACGTCCTCGTCCGGCAGCTCGAAGGCACAGAGCACCCGGCCATAGTCGGCACCGTGGTTGCGGTAGTGGAACAGGCTGATGTTCCAGCGACAGCCCAGGGTCTCGAGGAAGCGCATCAGGGCACCCGGCTGCTCCGGGAACTTGAAGCTGTAGAGACGCTCACCGAGGGGCCGGGCCGGGCGGCCGCCAATCATGTAGCGCACGTGGTTCTTGGCCAGCTCGCTCTCTGTCATGTTGACCACGGGGTAACCGTTGCCACCGAGCTGATCGATGATCTGGCCGAGCTCCTCGTCGCCCCCGCTGAGGCGCACCGAGACGAACAGAGAGGCCTGGGCCGCATCCGCGTAGCGGTAGTTGAACTCGGTCACCATGCGGGGCCCAAGCTGACGGCAGAAGTCGAGGAAGGCCCCCTTGCGCTCGGGTATGGTCACCGCCAGCATGCCCTCGCGCTTCTCGCCGATCTCGCAGCGCTCCGACACATAGCGCAGGCTGTGGAAATTGACGTTGGCGCCCGACAGGATGGCCGCCATCCGCCCGCCCTTGACCTGCTCCCGCTCGCTGTAAGCCTTGAGACCGGCCAGCGACAAGGCCCCCGACGGCTCGGCGATGGCTCGGCAGTCGTCGAAGATGTCTTTCAGCGCGGCGCAGATCTGGTCGTTGGAGACGGTCACCACCTCGTCCAGATACTGGTTGCACAGGCGGAAGGTCTCGGTGCCGATGCGCTTGACCGCCACCCCGTCCGCAAACAGGGAGACCCGCTCCAGATTGACCGGCTCGCCCGCCTCCATGGCGGCCTTGAGGCAGGCGGAGCCCTCGGCTTCCACCCCTATCACCTTGACGTCCGGCAGCAGCTGCTTGATGTAGACAGCCACCCCGGCGGCCAGGCCGCCGCCCCCCACGGGCACGAAGACGTGGGTGAGATGGGTGTCCTGCTCCAGCAGCTCCTTGCCTATGGTGCCCTGGCCCGCGATCACCTCGACGTCGTCGAACGGCGGTATCAGGGTGTAGCCCTCGGTTTCTGACAGGCGGCGGCTCTCGGCATAGGCCTCGTCGAAGCTGTTGCCAAACAGCAGCACGTTGCCGCCCAGGCGACGCACCGCATCTATCTTGATGTCCGGCGTGGTCTTGGGCATCACTATGATGGCCTTGATGCCGAGCTTGGCGGCCGACAGCGCCACCCCCTGGGCATGGTTGCCCGCCGAGGCCGCCACCACACCGTGGGATTTCTGCTCGGCGCTCAGGGTGGCGATCTTGTGATAGGCACCGCGCAGCTTGAAGGAGTGCACCGGCTGCAGGTCTTCCCGCTTGAGCGCCACGTGATTGCCGAGTCGCTCGGAGAGCTTCTTTAGGGTCTGCAAGGGGGTCACCCGCGCCGCCTCGTAGACGGGGGAGAGCAACACCTTGCGTAGATAATCTGCCGCTGAAACCATGTCCTATTCCTCCAGCTTGCTTAAATCACGTACCGCACCTTTGTCGGCACAGGAGGAGGCGAGCAGCACTTTGCATAAATGATTTGTCGTCGCGCTCATCATCACTCCTCCAGCTTGCTTAAATCGCGCACCGCGCCTTTATCTGCGCTGGTGGCGAGCATGGCGTAGGCGCGCAGGGCGTAGGAGACCTGACGCTGGCGGTTGAGCGGCTTCCAGCCACGGGCCTCGACGGCGGCGCGGCGAGCGGCCAGCACGCTGTCGGCCACTTCCAGCACCATGCTGCGGGCCGGGATGTCGATGTTGATGATGTCGCCATCTTCCACCAGGCCTATGGTGCCGCCGGAGGCCGCCTCGGGGGAGACATGACCGATGGAGAGGCCAGAGGTGCCACCGGAGAAGCGGCCGTCTGTGATCAGCGCACACGCCTTGCCGAGGCCCATGGACTTGAGATAGGTGGTGGGGTAGAGCATCTCCTGCATGCCGGGGCCGCCCTTGGGCCCTTCGTAGCGGATCACCACCACCTCACCGGCCTGGACTGTGCCGTCCAGGATGCCGGCGACCGCCGTGTCCTGGCTCTCGAACACCCGGGCCGGGCCGCGGAAGCAGAGGTTCTCGTCATCCACCCCGGCGGTCTTGACGATGGCACCGTTGAGGGCCAGGTTGCCGGAGAGCACGGCCAGGCCCCCTTCCAGGCTGTAGGCATTCTCCAGAGAGCGGATGCAGCCCTCGGCACGGTCCAGATCCAGCTCTGGCCAGCGGCAATCCTGGCTGAATGCCTTGGTGGTGCGGATCCCGGCCGGGCCGGCGCGGTAAAAGTCGTGCACCGCCTTGTCGTCACAGCGGCTGACGTCATAGGCTTCCAGCAACTCGCTCAGGGAGGTGCCGAGCACGTTGCGGGTATCCCCGTGCACCAGCCCGGCCTTCTCCAGCTGGCCCAGGATGGCGACCACGCCACCGGCGCGGTGCACGTCTTCCATGTGGTACTTCTGGGTGGAGGGCGCCACCTTGCACAGCTGGGGCACCTTGCGGGACATGCGGTCGATATCGGCCATGGTGAAGTCCACCCCGGCCTCCTGGGCCGCCGCCAGCAGGTGCAGCACGGTATTGGTGGAGCCGCCCATGGCGATGTCCAGGGCCATGGCGTTCTCGAACGCCGCCTTGGTGGCGATGTTGCGCGGCAGGGCGCTCTCGTCATCCTGCTGGTAGTAGCGATTGGCCAAAGCAACTATGCGCTGACCGGCCAGCTTGAACAGCTGCTCGCGGTCCGCGTGGGTCGCCAGCATGGAGCCGTTGCCCGGCTGGGAGAGGCCCAGGGCCTCGGTCAGGCAGTTCATGGAGTTGGCGGTGAACATGCCGGAGCAGGAGCCGCAGGTGGGGCAGGCGCTGCGCTCGATCTGATCGCTCTGGGCGTCGGAGACCTTGGGATCGGCCCCCTGGATCATGGCGTCCACCAGATCCAGCTTGATGATCTGATCGGACAGCTTGGTCTTGCCCGCCTCCATGGGGCCGCCGGAGACGAAGATCACCGGTATGTTGATGCGCAGGGCGGCCATCAGCATCCCCGGGGTGATCTTGTCGCAGTTGGAGATGCAGACCATAGCGTCGGCACAGTGGGCGTTGACCATGTACTCCACAGAATCGGCGATAAGCTCGCGGGATGGCAGCGAATAGAGCATGCCGCCATGGCCCATGGCGATGCCGTCATCGACCGCTATGGTGTTGAATTCCTTGGCGACGCCGCCGGCGGCCTCGATCTCCCGGGCCACCAGCTGGCCGAGATCCTTGAGGTGCACGTGACCGGGTACGAACTGGGTGAAGGAGTTGACCACGGCGATGATGGGCTTGCCGAAATCCTGATCTGTCATGCCGGTGGCACGCCAGAGGGCGCGGGCCCCGGCCATGTTACGTCCGTGGGTGGTGGTGGCGGATCTCAACTTCGGCATTGTCTCTACTCCCTGAATACATGAGCCCGACTGGGCAAACTTATGGTGCGAAGCTGTCGCTTCAAATCGGTTGTGGCAAGGGATCTGCCCTTGCCATAGCCGACTCTGGTCTGAGAGCGGGCGACGGATCGCCCGCTCAGCTTTCGATCAGTCGTTGACCGGGGTCAGCCAACCCCACTTGTCCTCGGTCTGGCCGTTGCATGGGGGCAAATGCTGCCCCCGCTGATTCAATCGTTAACTGGGGTCAACCAGTTCCATTTGTCCTCGGTCTGACCGTTGAACAGGCCGAAGAAGGCATTCTGCAACTGCTCGGTCACAGGGCCACGGCTGCCGGCGCCCACCTTCATCCGATCGACGGAACGCACCGGGGTCACCTCGGCGGCTGTGCCTGTCATAAATATCTCGTCCGCCACGTAGAGCGCTTCCCGAGGCAGCGCCTGCTCGCGCACCTCGTAACCGAGATCCCGTGCCAGCGTCATTATGGTGTCGCGGGTGATGCCGGGCAGGATGGCGGCGGTGGCGGGCGGGGTGAAGATCACGCCGTTCTTCACCAGGAAGAGGTTCTCCCCCGCCCCTTCGCTCAGGTAGCCGTTCACATCCAGCGCCAGCCCCTCGGCGAAGCCGTTGCGCTTGGCCTCCCGGCTGATCAGCTGGGACGAGAGGTAGTTGCCGCCGGCCTTGGCGCCTGTGGGAATGGTGTTGGGGGCGAGCCGATTCCAGGAGGTGACACAGACATCCACCCCGTTCTTCAGCCCCTCTTCCCCCAGATAGGCGCCCCAGGGCAAGGCCGCGACCATGAGATCCGCCTTGGCATCCAGCGGCGGATGCAGCCCCAGCCCCACGTTGCCGATAAAGGCCAGCGGACGCAGATAGCCGCTTTTGAGGCCGTTCTCGCGCACCACTGTGCGGCAGGCTTCATTCACCTCGGATTCGCTGTAGGGCACGTCCATCCAGTAGATTTTGGCGGAGTCGAACAGGCGGCGGGTGTGCTCCTGCAGGCGGAAGATGCAGGTGCCCCTGGGGGTATCGTAGGCGCGCACCCCCTCGAACACCGAGGAGCCGTAGTGCAGGGCGTGGCTCATGACATGGACCTGGGCATCTTGCCAGGGCACCAGCTTGCCGTTGAACCAGATGTATTGCGGGTGAGTGGCAGATTGGGAAGGCTGTGACATTGGCTTGGCTCCTTAAGCGCTGATCCGGGGCTGCTGTTCCAGTGCATCGACCCGGGAGACATCCACCAGCTTGACCAGCTGGCTCCACAACTGCTGGATGGGACGCTCCGACTCGACAGTAACCGTGATCCGCAGCTGTTGGCAATCCTGCTCCATGTTCAGAGAGCAGAGAGCGAAGCCACGGTGACGCACCACCCGCAGCACCCGCTCCATCACTTCGGGTCTGGGCTGGGCGTGAATATGCAGGGTGTGCTGCGCAAATCCGGGTTGGTGAAAGCTGTGCTGCTTCATGGGCGTTGCTCCATCATCTTGTGGTTGGCGACTCCCGGCGGAACCAGGGGCCAGACGTTTTCTTCCTCTGAAATGGCCACATGCAGCAGGTAGGCACTCTTGCTTGCCAGCAGGCGATCGAGCGCCGGTGCTATCTGCTCCTTGCATGTGATGGTCTCGCCCGGGATGCCGAAGGCAGCGGCCAGGGCGATGAAATCCGGGTTGTCGGAGAGTATGGTCTCGCTGTAACGGCCGTCGAAGAACAGCTCCTGCCACTGGCGCACCATGCCGAGACGTTGATTGTCGATCAGCACCATCTTCACCTTGAGCTGGGCCCGGCGTATGGTGCCGAGCTCCTGCACGTTCATCATGAAGGAGCCGTCACCGCTCACCAGCACCACCTCGTCATCCGGGCGCGACATCTTGGCGCCGATGGCGGCGGGCAGACCAAAGCCCATGGTGCCGAGACCGGCGCTGGAGAGGTGATTGCGCGGGCTGGTGAAGCGCATGTGCTGGGCCACCCACATCTGGTGCTGACCCACGTCGCAGGCCACCACGCTGGTCTCGGGCAGCCGTGCCGAGAGCTGCTTGAGCAGGGCCGGAGCATAGATGGGCTGGCCGGGATGGTCGTAGCGGAAGGCATACTCGCGGGCCATGGCGGCGCAGTGCTCACGCCAGGGATCGATCGCCAGCGCCATGGCCAGGGCGGGCAACACCCGCTTGAGATCCGTGGTGATGCCCACGTCGGCGGCGCGGCGTTTGCCGAACTCGGCGGCATCCACGTCCAGGTGGATCACCCTGGCCTCGGGGGCGAACTCCTCCAGCTTGCCGGTCACCCGGTCATCGAAACGGGCGCCCACCACCAGCAGCAGGTCGCACTGCTGCACCGCATAGTTGGCGGCCTTGGTGCCGTGCATGCCGAGCATGCCGAGGTAGACGGGGCTGTCGGGGTCGAGCGCGCCTATCCCCTTGAGGGTGGTGACCGCCGGCATGCCGGTGGCGGCGGCAAAGTCGCGCAGTGGCTGCTCCGCGTTGGCCATGCCCACCCCGCCCCCGACGTAGAGCACGGGGCGCTCGGCAGCGGCCAGCAGGGTGCGGGCCAGGGTCAGCTCGGCCGGATTGAGGGGTTCTGGCTCCTCCACCGCAAACAGCGGGCTCTGGGTCGGCACGGCGGCCAGCTGCACATCCTTGGGAAAATCGATGAGCACAGGACCCGGACGCCCCTCGGTGGCGATGGCGAAGGCTTCCGCCAGCACCCGACCCAGATCGGCGGGATCCGTCACCATGAAGGAGTGCTTGGTGCAGGAGAGGGACATGCCGAGCACGTCGACCTCCTGAAACGCATCGGTACCGACGGCAGCGCAAGCCACCTGACCGCTGATGGCGACCAGGGGCACGGAATCGAGCAGCGCCTCCGCCAGGCCGGTCACCAGGTTGGTGGCCCCCGGGCCCGAGGTGGCGATGCAGACCCCCACCTGACCGGAGGCGCGGGCATAACCCACGGCGGCCAAGGCGGCCCCCTGCTCGTGACGGCAGAGCTGATGGGCCAGGCCACCGTCATACAGGGCGTCATAGACCGGCATGATGGCCCCGCCCGGGTAACCAAACACCTGGGTCACACCCTGTTTCTTGAGAGCCTGTACCAAAAACTGCGCGCCGTTCATGTGGAAATCCTGTCCTTTGGTCGAAAAAAAACCCCCGGGCCGTGAGGCTCGGGGGTCGCTTGTTTCGTTCTGTCCGGTGGTGGGTCTATCCCTTGTTCCGTGCAGCTAAACGAGCCCCGAGCGGTGAGATAATAATCACCACTAGGACCACAATAATGCTGACGAAACGGGAGGCCATGTTCATAGTTACAACCGGAAATCCTGTGAAATGGGGGCGGTTTGCACCGCGAATGACTATTAGAACTAGCACGGTGATTTTTATTGGGCAAGCCTTTTTTACCTGACAAGACTCTGATTTTGACTGATCAGCAAGCTGCTCTCTGGAACAAAAAACTAATAAAAAACGGTTAACCAGCACATACATCAAACCAAGGACGGGATTTATGTCATTAGCTGTGGTTTATAGCCGTGCCAGCCTGGGGATAGCGGCGCCGCAAGTCACGGTGGAAGTTCATCTCTCCAACGGCCTGCCCGCCTTCAACATGGTGGGCCTGCCGGAAACCTCGGTGAAGGAGTCGCGGGATCGGGTGCGCAGCGCCCTGCTAAACGGCAACTTCGAGTTCCCCTCCAAGCACATCACAGTCAATCTGGCCCCCGCCGATCTGCCCAAGGAGGGAGGCCGTTTCGATCTGGCCATCGCCATCGGCATTCTCGCCGCTTCTAAGCAGATACCGGCAACATACCTGCTAGATCATGAATTTTTAGGGGAGCTTGCCTTGACCGGCGAGATCCGTCCCGTGCTCGGGGTACTGCCCGCCGTGCTCGCCTGCCGCGATGCGGGTCGCACCCTGCTGGTACCGCGAGAGAACGGCCCAGAGGCCTCCCTCATCCAGGATGCCGAGGTGCGCACCGCCCACCAGCTGCTGGCCGTCACCGCTTGGCTGGCGGGTCAGTACGAACTGCCGCTGCCGGAGCCCCAGAGCACGGACGCCCTGCCCGATGTGCCGGATCTGCAGGATGTGATCGGCCAGTCCCAGGCCAAGCGGGCGCTGGAAATCGCCGCCGCCGGCAGCCACAACCTGCTGTTTATAGGCCCGCCCGGCACTGGCAAGAGCATGCTGGCAAGCCGCCTACCCGGCATACTGCCGCCACTCAGCGAGCAGGAGGCGCAGCAGACCGCCGCCATCCACTCCATCGGCGGCCTCACCCCCCGCGCCGGCCACTGGCATCACAGGCCCTATCGCACGCCCCACCACAGCGCCTCGGCGGTGGCCCTGGTGGGAGGTGGCAGTCACCCTCGCCCCGGTGAAATTTCGTTGGCCCATAACGGCGTACTGTTTCTCGACGAGTTGCCTGAGTTCGAGCGCAAGGTGCTCGACTCCCTGCGCGAGCCGCTGGAGACGGGTCACATCACCATCAGCCGGGCCGCCCGCCAGGTGGATTTTCCCGCCCGCTTCCAGCTGGTGGGCGCCATGAACCCCAGCCCCTGTGGCCACTATGGGGACGGCCAGACCCGCTCCAGCCCGGATCAGATACTGCGCTACCTCGGCAAGCTCTCAGGCCCTTTCCTCGACCGTTTCGATCTGACGGTGGAGGTGCCGCTGCTGCCCAAGGGGAGCCTGACTGGCAAGGTGGAGCGGGGAGAGTCAAGTCGGCAGATCCGCGACCGGGTATTGGCGGCGCGGGAGCGAATGCAAAGCCGCAATGGCAAGCTCAACAACCTGCTTGATAGTCGCGAGATAGAGGATATTTGCCGACTATCGCCACAAGATGCCGAATTTCTGGAGAGCGCCATCCAGAAGCTGGGGCTCAGCATCCGGGCCTGGCACCGCATTTTGCGGGTGTCGCGCACCATAGCGGATCTGGCGGGGCGCCCCGTCATCGAGAAGGAACATCTTATCGAGGCGCTCGGTTATCGCGCCATGGACAGGCTGCTGTCGCGGCTGCGCAGCGGCCAGTGAGGGCCAGGAGATCCCGGCGTCTGTGCGGTGCATCCATGGTCTAGCGCCGGATCGGCTGATATTATGGCCACAGATCTGACCACTTGGTTGCCACCCACAGACACGAAAACGGATCCGATTCATGCACAACAAGCTGATAGAGCGGCTGCGCGGCTGCCTCTCGACCCTGCTCTATTTCCTCAACACCCTCTTCTGGTTTGTCCCCATACTGCTGCTCGGCCTCGTCAAGCTGCTGCCGCTCAAGGGCTGGCGCACCCTCTGCAACGCCCTGCTGGACGGCTGTGCCAGCTGCTGGATAGGTTTCAACAACCTGATCCAGAAAACCATCATCAGAACCCCTTTCGAGGTGGTCGGAGTGGACAAAGGGCGCCGGAATGAGTGGTATATGGTGGTTGCCAACCATCAATCCTGGGTCGACATACTGGTACTGCAGCGGATTTTTAATCAAAAAATTCCCTTCCTGAAGTTTTTCCTCAAGCAAGAACTGATTTGGGTACCTTTTCTCGGTCTGGCCTGGTGGGCGCTGGACTTCCCCTTCATGCGGCGATATTCACGCAGCTTGCTGGAAAAGAAGCCGCATATGAAGGGAAAAGACATAGAAACGACGCGCAAGGCCTGTGCCAAGTTCCGCCACATTCCGGTGAGTGTGATGAACTTCGTGGAGGGCACCCGCTTCACCGCCCACAAGCACGACAAACAGGGTGCCCCCTATCGCCACCTCCTGCACCCGAGGGCAGGCGGCATCGCCTTCACCCTGGCGGCCATGGGGGATCAACTGCACAAGCTGGTGGATGTGACCATCGCCTATCCGGGCGGCATCCCCAGCTACTGGGACTTCATGTGCGGTCGGGTCAAGGAGATCAAGGTTCGGGTCCGCTTTCTGCCGATCGAACGCAATCTGGTGGGGGATTACTTCAATGACCCCGAGTTCCAACAAGAGTTTCAACAGTGGCTGAACGGGATCTGGCGCGAGAAAGACCAGACCCTGGGTCAGCTGCTGGCGAACAAGACGCAGTAAACGACGCCCATGCTAAGCCTGCTCCCCGGCCCCCTGGTGCTGCTCATCAGCGCCGGCCTGACCATATTGTTCACCGCCCTGTGCGCCAGCCTGATCCTGCTGGTCTCCCTGGCGAAATTGCTGCTGCCGATTCCGGCCTTCGGCCGCGCCTGCAGCCGGCTCAACAATGGCTTCATGAGGCTGTGGCTGGGTTGCAACGCCCTGGTGATCCGCCTCACCACCCGCATCGACTGGCAGATTGAGGATGACACCCGGCTGCGCAAGGATGGCTGGTACCTCATCATCAGCAACCACATGAGCTGGACCGACATAGTGGTGCTGGGCCACCTGTTCCGCGACCGGCTGCCGGTGCCCAAGTTCTTCATGAAGCACGAGCTCATCTACATACCGCTGCTGGGGCTCGCCTGCTGGGGGCTAGACATGCCCTTTATGCGTCGCTACTCACGGGAGTTTTTGCTGCGCAATCCGCACCTGAGGGGCAAGGACATAGAGACCACCCGCAACGCCTGCGAGAAGTTTCGCCACATCCCCACCACAGTCATCAACTTTGTGGAGGGGACCCGCTTCACCGAGGAAAAGCGAGAGGCGACCCGATCCCGCCACCGCCACCTGATGCCGCCCAAGGCGGCGGGGCTCGCCTTCACGCTGGCCGCCATGGGGGAGCAGTTCGACAGCCTGATCAACGTCACCATCCGCTACCCGGACAACAGCGAAACGCCGTTCAAGGACTTCCTGATGGGGCGGATGAAGCGCATTCAGGTGCGCATCGAGGAGCTGCCGGTGGATGAGGCGCTGGTGGGTGACTACTTCAACGACAAGCAGTTCAAGCGCGGTTTTCAGGCGTGGCTGAACCAGCGCTGGCAGGAAAAGGACGAGGTATTGGAAGGGTGGCAGCGAGCTCAGGAGCCCGCTGCGGTGGCCGCCAGGGAGAGTGCCAGAGCCAGCTCTGGCAACTGATCCTCGCTGAACACCTGAATGCCGTGACGGCGCAGCAGGGCCGTGGTCTTGCCCTCACCCGCCATGGAAACGCCTTCGAAGCGGCCGTTGTAGATGCGGCCACTGCCGCAGGAGGGGCTCCCCTCCTTGAGCAGGGCAAAGCGAATGCCCTGCGCCAGGCAGAGCCCGAGCGCCAGCTCGGCGCCGCGATCGAACTCGGCGGTCACATCCAGCCCGCTCTCGGTTACCACAAGCTCACCCTGCCGCTCGGCGGGCGGACGCGGGGTCGGCAGGCCGCCCGCCACCTCGGGGCAGAACGCCAGCGCCCTCCCCTCGGCCCCCAGCGCATTCAGCCAGTCGCTGACTATCCCCTTGCTCTGGCCGTCGTAGCGTACCGGCTGACCCAGCAGGCAGGCGCTGACCAGTACCCGGGGCGGCGCTTTATTCATGCTTCCGCTCCATGCATCACCTGATCGAACATCACGCAGCAGGGGCTCTCCAGCCGGTAGAGGATGGCGGGACGCTGCTTGCCGGTACGCTTGCGGCCGGTATCCACCAGGATGTCGGCACGATGGATCCGCTTGCGAAACGCCGCCGTGTTCATGGGGGTTTGCAGGACTATCTCGAAGGCCCGCTGCACCTCGGAGAGGGTGAACTCTGCCCCCAGCAGTTGCAGCGGCAGTGTGCTGTAACGGCTCTTGATGCGCAGCCGCTCCAGCCCCATGGCGACCAGCTGGCCGTGATCGAAGGCAAGGTCGAGGCCAGACAGGGCCGAGAGCGGGTGCCAATGACCTCGCACGGCCTCCGCCTCCGGCTCCACCAGACACAGATAGACCAGGGTGGTGGACCAGCCACGGGGATCCCGTTCCAGATTGCCGAGGGTACAGACCTGCTCGCTGTAGCAATGACCCAGTCCCCATTCCCCCAGCAGACGGTGACGGGCGGCATCCAGATCCCGATCCCGGGTCTCGTCGATGCGCAGGGCCGGCAACTGCCAGCAGTGGCTAAAGGGAGGGCGATCCCGGGTCTCGAGGAGCAGCTCGAGCCGCTCCTCGTTCAACCGCAGCACCACCATATCCAGACTCATTCTCGGCATCCTGGTCGACCTGCTCGCCTTCTAATAATGTTTGGTAGATAATATCACAAGAATATTATGTGCAGGAGCCACCCATGGGAACCATCGCCAGCCTGGATATAGATGCGCAGAAGGGCTTTACCCCCCTCTGCCCGAACGAGCTGCCCGTCGCGGGCGGGGCTGACATAGTGGCCGCTCTCAACGCGCAAGCCGCCCTCGCCAACCTGCGGATCGGCAGCAAGGACGCCCACCCCGCGAACGCCGCCTGGGTGGTGACAACCCCCGCCGCCATGCTGCAACCGCTGGACCTGCCCAACGCCGATCTCACCTGGCCGACCCATTGCGTACCGGGCACCCCTGGCTTCGAGCTGCTCGATGGCCTGCCCGCCCCCATCGACTATGACTTCTTCGTCTGGAAGGGGGTCGAGCCGGACCTGCATCCCTATGGCGCCTGTTACCATGACCTGGCCGAGCGGCGCAGCACAGGGCTTATCGAATTCCTGCAAGCACGGAGCGTCGATACCGTGCTGGTCGGCGGCCTCGCCACCGACTACTGCGTCAAGACCAGCGTGCTGCAGCTGCGCCGTGCCGGTCTGCGAGTCATAGTGCACCTCGATGCCTGCCGTGGCATAGCCCCAGAGACGGTTGCCAGCGCCCACACCCAGATGATCGAGGCGGGTGCAGAACTGGCCCAGACCCTGATCGATGTACAACGCCTGCTGGACGCCTGATATGTCACCCATTCTCACCAGCCTGCTCGACACCGACGCCTACAAGCTGCATATGCAGCAGGCGGTGTTCCATCGCTACCCGGATGCCGAAGTGGTGGCCGAGTTCCACAGCCGCAACGAGGAAGATCTGCTGCCCATGATGGGCGAGATCGAGGAGCAGCTGCGCCTCGCCGGCTCCCTGCGCCTGACCGGATCCGAGCTCGATTTCCTGGCCGAGCGCCCCTTCTTCACCGCCGATTACCTCGATCACCTGCGCCGCAAGCCGCTGGATGCCTCCCTGCTCAAGGTGTTCGAGCAGGATGGCCGCATCAATGTGCGGGTCGAGGGACCCTGGCAGGACGTGATCCTGTGGGAGATCCCTGTGCTCGCCATAATCAGCGAGATGCGCAACCGCTTCCGCTATCCCCAGTTCGGGGTGAGCCAGGCGCTGGCGCGGCTGGATCAGAAGATCGACAAGCTGGAGCGGGAGCTCAGCCCCGAGGAGATGCAGGATTTCAACCTCATCGACTTCGGCACCCGCCGCCGCTTCTCCCATGCGGTGCAAGATGCCGTGGTGGGCCGCCTCAAGGAGCGCCTGCCGGCATTTCGGGGCACCAGCAACTACCAGCTGGCCCAGAAGTACCGGCTGCCGGCAGTGGGCACCCAGGCCCACGAGTGGTTCCAGGCTCACCAACAGCTCGGCTTCCCGCTGGAACACAGCCAGCGCGCGGCCCTCATCAGTTGGCTTGACGAGTTCACCAACCACCTGGGCATAGCCCTGACCGACTGCATCACCATGGATGCCTTCCTGCGCGACTTCGATTTCGAGCTGGCCAGCCGCTATCAGGGACTGCGCCACGATTCCGGTGACCCCGTGGTCTGGGGCGAGAAGGCCATCAGCCACTACCAGCGGCTCGGCATAGATCCCAAAGACAAGACGCTGGTGTTCTCCGACGGCCTCAACCTCGACAAGGCCGTCGAGCTATTTCGCCACTTCCGTGGCCGCATCAACACCAGCTTCGGCATCGGCACCAAGCTCACCTGCGATCTGCCCGGCGTCAGCCCGATGAACATCGTCTTCAAGCTGATGGAGTGCAACGGCGGCCCGGTCGCCAAGATCTCCGACAGCCCGGGCAAGACCCTGTGCCGGGACGCGGACTTCATCCGCAACCTCAAGCAGGCCTTCCACGTCGGGGTGTGACCCCCCAGGAACAACAGACAACAAAAAGCCCGCCGGTTTGCACCGGCGGGCTTTTTTATCGACCCGGGAGAGGTCAGTCTTTCTTGGCCAGCAGGAATTTCACCAGCTGGTTGAACTGCTCCTGGGAGGTGATGGATTCAATTTTCACCAGGTACTTGCCATTGACCAGGAAGGCCGGCACACCGCGAATGTTGTAGCTCTCGGTGTTGCGATCGAACTGGGAGACCATGCCGGAGACGGCGAAGCTGTCGACGGCACCGTCAAACTCTTCGGCCGGTACGCCGTTGTCCACGAAGATCTGCTTCACGTCGGCACGGCTCTGCGGCACCTGACGCTGGGTGTGGATCTTGTCGAAGATGACCGGAGTCAGCTTGCCTTCGACGTTCAGCAGGTTGGCGACGGCATAGGCGCGTTGCATCTCCGGGCCCATCTCACGGCCCAGGAAGGCCACCGGGTTCTTCTTCATCGGCACGCCTTCCGGCAGGCTCTTTTTCAGATCTTCGGCGATCGGCTCGAACTTGGCGCAGTGCGGGCAGAAATAGGAGAAGAACTCCAGCACTTCAGGTTGGGCGCTGCCGGTCTGGGTGACCACGTCATAGTTGACGCCTTCCTTGAATTCCGGGGCGGCGTGAACCATGGGGATCATCAGCATGGCAGCGAGGAAAAATAGTACTTTTTTCATGACGTTTCCTGTTAAGGGATCACTGTGAGGCACGCCCGGCGAACCGAAGCAGTCCAAGCCTATTGCGTCACCTTCCCGCCGTCAATGGCAAAGGCGGGTGGGCGAGCCCCTGGCCGCGGCATCCAGGGCCAGGTTGCCGGGGCTTGTCCGGCCAGCATCAGCGACCCGGAGCGCTTCCAGCTGGTCGTGCCCAGGGTATCGCGATTCGCCTGCCTTACCAGTTCGGCATCAGCGTCAGGGGCGGCGCCTTGAGCGCTTCCAGCTGGTCGTGCAGGGTCGCTATCTGCTGGCGCCAGTAGTGATCCGTATTGAACCAGGGGAAGTGACGGGGGAAGGCAGGATCCTCCCAACGCCTGGCCAGCCAGGCCATGTAGTGGACTATGCGCATGGCTCGCAGCGGTTCGATCAGCGCCAGCTCCCGCGGGTCGAACTCCATGAACTCCTCGTAGCCGGCCAGCAGGGTGTCGAGCTGGATCTGCTGCTCGTGGCGCTCGCCGCTCAGCATCATCCAGAGATCCTGGATGGCGGGGCCGGTGCGGCAGTCGTCGAGATCGACGAACAGGGGGCCGTCACGCCACAGTATGTTGCCGGGGTGGCAATCCCCGTGCAGGGAGATCCGGGCCACGTCCAGGGTCATGGCGTCGCAGACATGCCGGATCAGCTCGTCGAGCACCCCGAAGAACTGCTTGGCCAGGCCGCTCGGCACCCACTCTCCGGCCGCCAGCAACTGACGAGGCTCGTGCAGCATGCTCTCCACGTCCAGCTGGACCCGATGGTGGAAGGAGTGACTGGCCCCGACACTGTGGATGCGGCCGAGATAGCGCCCCACCCACTCCAGCTGATCCAGGTTGTCCACCTCGAACTGGCGACCACCGACGCTCTGCCAGATGGCGAAGGGGTAGCCCTGATACTCCAGCAGGGTCTCGCCGGCAAAGGCGATGGGGGCGGCGACCGGGATCTCCGTCTCACGCAGGCGAGCGGCAAACTCGTGCTCCTCGAGGATCTGGGCCCGGCTCCAGCGACCGGGGCGGTAGAACTTCACCACGTAACGGCGACGCTCCTCATCCTGAAACTGGTAGACCCGGTTTTCATAGCTGTTGAGCTCGATGAGGCCGGAGTCGATGCGCAGGCCGCTGAGATCGATCGCATCCATGATGAGGTCGGGATTGAGGTCGGAATAGTTGAAACGCATGTCATCCACCATGAGAAAGGGGCGCTGTTGCGCCCCATTCTATCCGAGATAGCCGATCAATGCCGCCCATGATCCCGATCCGGGACATTCCACGGACGCCCGTGGCACGCCGGATCAGCCGTCCGGGACGGCCCCTCAGAGCCGGCTGATAAACTTGCTGGGCTGGCGCAGGGTGCCCTTGCTGTCGTCCGGTGCGGCCCCTTCCCGTTTGAGCACGAACTGGACATCCAGGGTCGGCCGCTTCAGGTTGAAGGGATCCACCGCCAGGCTCACCGGCAGGGTGAAAATTTCCCCTGGTTTGAGAGTCACTTCCCGCGGGCCGAACCACTGGTGCTCCGGCAACCCTTCCACATCCAGTTGATAGGTCTGGGATTGCAGGGTCTTGTTGAGGATCTTCAGGGTATAGGTGTTCTCGATGAGCCCCTCGCTGTTCTCCCGGAACAGCTGGTTGCGATCCCGCAGTATGTCGAGCCCCATGGGCATGATGGACATGGCGTTGTAGACGAAGACCCCCAGCATGATGACCATCACCAGGCCATAGCCGAGCAGCTTGGGCCTGGCCACATGGGTCTGGTTGTGGGCCAGCTTGTGCTCTGTGGTGTAGCTGATCAGTCCCTTCGGATAGCCCATCCGATCCATGGTCTGATCGCAGGCATCGACGCAGGCGCCGCAGTTGATGCACTCGTACTGCAGACCATCGCGGATGTCGATGCCGGTCGGGCAGACCTGCACGCAGAGATCGCAGTCGATGCAGTCCCCCAGCCCCAGCGCCTTGGGATCGGCCTTGCGGCCACGGGCGCCACGGGTCTCGCCGCGCTTGCTGTCGTAGCCGACTATGTAGGTGTCCTTGTCGAACATGGCGGACTGGAAGCGGGCATAGGGGCACATGTGGATGCACATGATGGCGCGCATCCAGCCGGCGTTGCCGTAGGTGCAGGCGGCGAAGAAGAGCACCCAGAAGATCACCCAGCCGCTCGCCTGCAGGGTGAAGAAGTCAGGCACCAGCTGGAACACATCCTGGAAGTAGGCGACGAAGGTGAGGCCGGTGCCCAGCGACAGCAGGATCCAGGCCAGATGCTTGGCGCCCTTGCGGGCCAGCTTCTCGCCACTCCAGGGGGCGGCATCCAGCTTGCGGCGCTTGTTGGCGGCGCCTTCCAGCTTCTCTTCGAACCAGATGAACATAAAGGTCCACACCGTCTGGGGGCAGAGATAGCCGCACCAGACCCGGCCGAGGAAGGTGGTGACGAAGAAGAGGGCGAAGGCGGCGATCATGAAGACCCAGGCCAGCAGGGTCAGATCCTGCGGCCAGATGGTGGCGCCGAAGATGTGGAACTGCTGATGCTCCAGATCGAACAGCACCGCCTGGCGGCCGTCGTAGCGCAGCAGGGGCAAGGTGACGAAGAGGGCGACGAAGAACCAGCCCATGACCTTGCGCACCCGCTGCCAGTAGCCGGTCTGGGACCTGACGTAGATGCGGTTGCCGGGATTGAACCTGTCATCGCCCGCCTTGAACGTGTGGGGATTGAAGGTCCCGGTGACGTTCTTGTCGGTCACATCCTTGATATCGATCTTGTCCTGGTCGGCCATTGCAGCACATAGCTCCACTCATATTGTTATGAAGGCGATTATATCTTAAACAGCCTGCTAATTGTGTGGGTTAAATGTATCTATAGTTCGAGTGCCGTCGCAATTTCAGGCAACAAAAAAGGCCCATAGCCAGTTGACTATGGGCCTTTTTAGAGATTCTCTTGAAACCTTCCTCTTCCGGCAACCCGGCGGTCGGGTTACTTGATGCCGCGGGCCTTGAGCAGGGCTTCCTTGAAGTCCGGAACATGATCCTTGGCCAGGCCCGGAATCATCGCCTGCTTGTCGGATTCGCGCATCTTGAGGTGGTAGATCAGCATGTCGTCGGTCAGCTCGGACAGGGCGCCCTCATAGCCGGCCTCTGCCGCCAGTTTGGCGATGAATTGCACCAGGCTGAGATCCTGCTCCTTGATCCAGGCGGGCTGCAGCAGCTCCAGCAGCTCTTCGATACGATGACATTGCATAGACGACCTCTTTAATCTGTCATGTGAAACTCAGGCAACCTTACCCATCAAGGCTACTTCGATACGATCCCGGCCATTATGCTTGGCCTGATAGAGGGCCGCATCCGCTTTTTGGATAAGCTCGGCGATGGAGTTGTGCTGATCCGGCACCAGGGTCGCCACCCCGAAGCTGCAGCTGACCCGGCCGGATACCCGGGACTTGTGGTGGGGAATGCCCAGGGTACGCAGGGCAGTTTGCACCTGCTCGGCGATCTGCATGGCCCCCTGCAAGGTGGTGCAGGGCAGCAGCAGGGCGAACTCCTCCCCGCCGTAACGGGCGGCCAGATCGTCCTCCCGCCGCAGCACCTCGGCCAGCAGGCTCGCCACCTGCTGCAGGCACTGGTCCCCCAGCTGATGGCCATAGTGATCGTTGAACTGCTTGAAGTAGTCCACATCCACCAGCACCAGGGAGAGGGGCGCCCTGGCCCGATGGCAGCGGCGCCAGGCTCGCGCCAGGGTGTCGTCCAGGTGAGCCCGGTTGGCGATGCCGGTCAGGCCGTCCAGGCGGGAGGTGAGCTTGAGATGCTCCGAGACCACCTTGAGTTCGGCCACCAGGTCGGCGTTGGAAAAACTGTGGTAGAGGGAGGCTACCTGATCCCGGCGCAACCGGCGCAGCAGGGTCGGCAGGAACACGAACAGGTAACCCGCCAGCATGCAGGAGACGATCCGCTCCTGCTCGTTGCCGTCGCTGAGCTCGAACAGCATGGCGAATCCGAGCGGCAGCACGGCCCCGTAGAGGGTGCGGCGACTGCCGAACAGCATGATGGCGCTGCCGGTGAGGATCAGGCTGGTGAGCATCATCATGGCGGCGCGGTAGGTGTCCGGCAGTCTGTCCATGTAGAGCAGCACGCCGAGGGCCCAGATGATGGAGGTGATGGTCACCCCGATGAAGAGCTCCCGCTCCAGCACCGGCAGCGGGAGCTCCGTCAACCTGGGCTGACGCCAGCGCAGGTGCCACCAGCGTCCCAGCAACAGCAGGAAGACCAGGCCAAGCCAGCCGAGGGCCTCCCTGGCGGGCAGGTAGTCGTGGAACAGCAGGCTCCAGCTGATCGCCAGCAGTGCCAGACAAGGCAGGCTGAAGGAGGCGTGGGTATAGAGCTGGACCATGATGGCCCGCCGCACCTGGTGATTCACACTCTGGGTCAACTGGGTACTCCCTGTACAAGAGCCGCACAGTTTAGCACTCCCTTTTCCTGCTCAACAATCAATCGCCCGCTATTAAGCAGCCACTCAGCCCCCAATCCGCCGTGCGCCGCGCAGCACAGGCAGGATCCCGGGCCGCCCGGCCTGCCCGCTCTCGTCGTGCCACCCCGGCCTGCCCGGGCTACCTCAGCCCTTCTCGAGTTCGTCGAGTATGGGGCATTGGGGATTCGCGTCCCCGTGGCAGCACCCCACCACTTCCTCCAGGGAGCTGAGCATGGCCTGCAGACCGGCGATCCGGGCCCGCAGATCGACGATCTTCTCCTGCGCCAGCTTCTTCACCTGGGCGCTGGTCCTGTGCTCGTCCCGATAGAGCGCCAGCAGCTCCTGACACTCCTCCAGGTTGAAGCCGGTCTCCCGCGCCCGCTTGACGAAGCGCAGCTCCCGCAGGGCGCCGTCTGTGTAGCTGCGATAGCCGTTGTCGCTGCGCACCGGTGCCGAGATGAGGCCGATGCTCTCGTAGTAGCGAATGGTCTTGGCGGACAGCCCAGTGGCCTTGGCAACCTTGCTGATGTTCATGGATGGCTCCTTTTCGATTCAGATTGGCGCTGGCCGCCCGCCCTGGGCTGCCAGCGTTTCAGTAACAGGGAATTGCTCAATACCGTGATGCTGCTCAGGGCCATGGCCGCCCCTGCCAGCTCGGGGCTGAGATAGCCCAGCGCCGCCAGCGGAATGCCGATGATGTTGAACACGAAGGCCCAGAACAGGTTCTGCTGTATGGTGCGCCAGGTGGCCGCCGAGATGTCGATGGCATCGGCCACCAGCCGCGGATCAGATCGCATGAGGGTGATGGAGGCGGTCTCCATGGCCACATCCGAGCCTGAGCCCATGGCGATCCCCACGTCCGCCGCCGCAAGCGCCGGGGCGTCGTTCACCCCGTCCCCCACCATGGCCACCAGGCCCTGGGTACGGGCGCGTAGCGCCTCCACTTTCTCCACCTTGCCGGCGGGCAGCACTGAGTCAAAGGCGCCGTCCAGCCCCAGCTTGGCGGCGATATGGGCCACCGGCGCCGGGGCGTCGCCGCTCACCAGCCAGCTGGCGATGCCGCGCTGGCGCAGGATGGCGATAGCCTCGGGGCTCTCTGGGCGCAGGGTATCGGCCAGGGCGGCGATAGCCACCGCCACGCTGTCGATGGCGACCCAGACCCGGGTCGCACCGTCGGCAGGCTCTTCATCCTGCTGTGGCGGCTCAATGCCGAGCTGAGCCAGCAGGGAGGCATTGCCGATGGCCACTCTGTGCCCCGCCACTTGACCGAGGATACCGGCACCGACCCGCACCTCCACTGCTTCGGGTTGGGGCAGCACGACCTCTTTGCCGACCGCCTCGCGCATCGCCAGCGCCAGCGGGTGCTCGCTCGCCTGTTGCAGGGCGGCGGCGAGGCGCAGTTGTTCGTCAGTGCCGCTCCAGCTCGCCAGCACCGGCCGCCCCTGAGTCAGGGTGCCAGTCTTGTCGAAGATGAGCGCCTTGATGGCGTGGGCCTTCTGCAGGGTATCCACGTCCTTGATCAGAATGCCGTGGCGCGCCGCCACCCCGGTGCCGGTGACGATGGCGGCCGGGGTCGCCAGCCCCAGGGCGCAGGGGCAGGCGATCACCAGCACGGCGACGGCGGCCAGCAGCGCCTGACCGAAGTCGTTACTGTAGGCATACCAGGTCAGCAGGGTGAACAGGGCTATGGCCATGACCACAGGCACGAAGATGGCGGAGACCCTGTCCACCAGCTGTTGCAGCGGCGCCTTGCCCATCTGGGCACGCTCCACCAGGGCGATGATCTTGCTTAGGCTGGAGTCCTCCCCCACGGTCGTGGCCTCTATCTCCAGCACGCCGGAGCGGTTGATGGCGCCGCCCAGCACGGCCTCCCCCAGTGCGCGCGGCACCGGCAGGCTCTCGCCGGTAAGAATGGATTCATCCAGCTCGCTCTCACCACTCAGGATCTTGCCGTCCACCGGCACCCGCTCCCCCACCAGCACCCGCAACCTGTCGCCGCGCAGCACCTCGTCGATGGCGACGCTCTGCCAGGCCTCGCCGCGCCAGACGTTGGCGGTGTCCGGCCGCAACGCCATCAGTTCGCGAATGGCGGACTGGGTACTGCGGCGGGCCCTCGCCTCCAGCAGTTTCCCCAGTGAAATCAGGGTAATGATGATGGCGCTCGCCTCGAAATAGAGCTTGCCGCTGGCGGCCATCCCCAGGGTCAGCAGCAGATAGAGGCTGTAGAAGTAGGCGGCACTGGTGCCTGTCACCACCAGCACATCCATGTTGGCGGCGCGGTTCTTGAGGGCAAGCCAGGCGCCGCGATAAAAGCGGGCCCCGATCCAGAACTGCACCGGAGTGGCGAGCACCAGCTCCAGCCAGGCGGGCAGATGCCAGGGCAGCAGGCCGGCCATGGCGACCATGCCCACCAGCAGCGGCAGGGTGAGCAGGGCCGAAATAACAACCTGAGTCAGCGCCTGGCGGGCGGCGGCGGCTTCCTGTTCCTCACGGGCCAGCAGTTGCTGACGGCGCTGGCTGACTGAGCCTTGCGCCAGCTGGGCACCGAAGCCAAGCGCTTCTATATGGGTGCGCAGGGAAGCAGGGGTCTGGGTGCCGGGCACCAGCAGGATGCGGGCCTGCTCGAGGGAGAAATTGACCTCGGCCGTGATGACGCCAGGCAAGGCAGCCAGCATCTTGTTCAGCCGAGCCGAACAACCGGCACAGGTCATGCCGCTGATTTGGAAGGAGATCGTCTCATGGCCGTAGCCATAGCCCTGCCCCGTGATGCTGTCGAGGACCTCGGGCAGACGAGCCGGGTCACCGAGTTCGATGGCCGCCTGCTCCAGCGCGAAGTTGACGCTGGCCGTCACGCCGTCGAGCTGGTTGAGGGCGGCGGTGATGCGGCTGGCGCAGTTGGCGCAGCTCATGCCGCTGACGGGAAGTTGAATATGCATGGTCATGACAATCCTCCTCGGATAGACCAGCAAACCTTAACCTTTACTGTAAGGGCAAGCTCAAGGGAGCGCACCGACTTTTTGTACAAATAAAAAACGGCGCCTTTTGGCGCCGCTGATGCGATCGGCAACATGCCGATCTGCCCCCTTCTCCCCTCGCGGGGGAAGGGCCGGGGATGAGGGACCGGGTCGTCAGATGCCGTACTGGGCGCGATAGGCCTTCATGGCCGCCAGTTGCTCGGCCAGTGCGGGCTGCTCTGCCTGCTTCTCTTCCAGCTTTTCTTCCAAATAAGCGATCAGGTCGCTCATCTGGATGATGGCGATGATGTGGGCGCCGTAGTCACGCTCCACTTCCTGGATGGCGGAGAGCTCGCCCTTGCCCTTCTCCTGACGATCCAGGGCGATCAGCACCCCGGCCAGGGAGGCACCGTTGGCCTGGATCAAGTCCATGGATTCGCGGATGGCGGTCCCGGCGGTGATGACGTCGTCCACCAGCATGATGCGCCCCTTGAGCGGGCTGCCCACCAGATTGCCGCCCTCGCCGTGATCCTTGGCCTCCTTGCGGTTGAAGCACCAGGGCACGTCCACATCGTGCTGTTCCACCAGCTGCACCGCGGTGGCGGAGGCGATGGGGATCCCCTTGTAGGCCGGGCCAAACAGCACATCGAATTCGATGCCGGCATCCATCAGGGCGGCGGCATAGAAGCGGCCGAGGCGGGCCAGATCGCGACCGCTGTTGAACAGGCCGGCGTTGAAGAAGTAGGGGCTCTTGCGGCCGGATTTCAGGGTGAACTCACCGAATTTGAGAACCTGTTTCTCCAGGGCGAACTCGATAAATTGACGCTGGTAGGCTTTCATTCTGGCTCCTTGCTTGGCTTGTCGTTTACTGGTGTGGGGGTATAAAAAAACGCGGTCAATGCCGCGTTTTTCAAATCAGAAATTCAGGAGAGCGCCTGCTTCTGCAGCGCTATGATGTCGTCGATGCCGCCCTTGGCGAGCGCCAGCATCGCCAGCAGCTCCTCGTGGGTGAAGGGCTCGGCCTCGGCGGTGCCCTGCACCTCTATGATGCGACCGTCTTCGGTCATCACCACGTTCATGTCGGTCTCGGCGGCGGAATCTTCTACATACTCCAGATCGCAGATGGCTTCGCCCTGATACATACCGACGGAGACGGCGGCGATCATCTGCTTGAGCGGGCTCTGCTTGAGCATGCCCTTCTCGACCATCCAGTTCAGCGCATCCACCAGGGCCACGCAGGCACCTGTGATGGCGGCGGTGCGGGTGCCGCCGTCGGCCTGCAGCACGTCACAATCCACAGTGATGGAGTGTTCGCCGAGCGCGGTCAAGTCCACGGCGGCACGCAGGGAGCGGGCGATCAGTCGGGAGATCTCCAGGGTGCGACCGCTCTGCTTGCCGGCGGCCGCCTCGCGGTTCATGCGCGAATGGGTGGAGCGCGGCAGCATGCCGTACTCGGCGGTGACCCAGCCCTGACCCTTGCCTTTCAGGAAGCGCGGCACGCTGGTGTCGACGCTGGCGGTGCACAGCACGCGGGTGTGGCCGAACTCCACCAGCACAGATCCTTCCGCATGCTTGGTGAAGTTGCGGGTGATGGTAACCGGGCGCACTTGCGCGGCACTGCGATCGCTGGGACGGGACATGGGACTGACCTCTGGGCTGGCTGAATTGGCGCAGGAGTATAAGCCATTGCTACTCAAATATCAGCCGCTAAAACCACGGCATCGGCTGACGGGGCAAGCCTGGCTGAGTATACTGGCCGCACACTTCATCAAGCCCGGAACAATCAATGATTCACAGCATGACCGCCTACGCCCGCAAGGAATTCAAGGGCGACTGGGGCACAGCCGTTTGGGAAATTCGTTCGGTCAACCAGCGCTATCTGGAAACCTACATCCGCCTGCCGGAGCAGCTGCGCAGCCTGGAGCCGGTCCTGCGTGAGCGTTTCCGTGCCAAGCTGCAGCGCGGCAAGGTGGAGTGCAACCTGAGGTTCGAGGCAGCGCAGGCCGCCGCCAGCCAGCTGCACATCAATGAAGAGCTGGCCAAGCTCATCATCGACAGCGCCAACTGGGTAATGAAAGAAGCGGGCCAGGGCCAGCTCAACCCGGTGGACGTGCTGCGCTGGCCGGGTGTCATGGCCGCCGCCGAACAGGACATGGACGCGGTCGCCACCGAACTGCTCGGCGGTTTCGATCTGACCATGGAAGATTTCCTCGCCTCCCGCGCCAGCGAAGGGGCCAACCTCAAGAACTTGATCCAGCAGCGTCTGGACGGCATCCAGGTGGAAGTGAAGAAGGTGCGCGTACACCTGCCGCAAATCATCGAGTGGCAGCGCCAGAAGCTCACCGACCGCCTGAGCGAGGCCAAGGTGGAGCTGGATCCTGCCCGCATCGAGCAGGAAATCGTGCTGCTGGCCCAGAAGATCGACGTGGCCGAGGAGCTGGATCGTCTGGAGATGCACATCAGCGAGACCATCAAGATCATGAAGAAGGGCGGCGCCTGCGGCCGTCGTCTCGACTTCATGATGCAGGAGTTCAACCGCGAGTCGAACACGCTCGGCTCCAAATCCATCAACGCCGAAGTGACCCAGTCAGCCGTCGAGCTGAAGGTCCTCATCGAGCAGATGCGCGAGCAAATTCAAAACATCGAGTGACCCCCTCATCGATGCCCCGGCCCCCGCAATGCGGGGGCTTCCATTTTGATGGTCGATGGCATGGTCCACCTCCCTCCACTCATGGCAGAATAAGCCCCTCTTTCTCTGCTTTTGTTCCCGACATGAGCCAACCCCTCGATGGCGTCATGATGTTCACGAGCTGGAGTGAAATGCCTGTTGCACCAAAATGCTCTCGCTGCCAGGAAAGTCGTACCAGATGTCGACCTTCTTACGAGTGCTTTGCCGTCAAGACAATCGATTCGAATGTTTTTTGGAAGACAAGATGACCAACCACAACTTTTCCCAGACTGCAGCCTTTATCTGGTCGGTCGCCGATCTGCTTCGCGGTGATTTCAAACAATCCCAGTATGGACGGGTGATACTGCCCTTCACCCTGTTGCGCCGCCTCGAGTGCGTGCTGGCCCCCACCAAGGATGCCGTGGTAGCGGAGCAGCAGCGGGTCAGCGCGATGAAATTGTCGGAAGAGGCGCAGGAGAAGCTCTTGCTGCGCGCGACCCGGAGCAAGGCCAATCCCGAGGGGCTGGCCTTCTTCAACACCTCGCCGATGGATCTGGCCAAGATGGGGCAAAACGGGATCAAGGCCAACCTGGAGCACTATGTTCACTCCTTCTCGAAAGATGCGCGGGAGATTTTCGAGCACTTCAACTTCGATGAATTTATCGCCCTGCTGGAAGATGCCAACCTGCTGTTCAAGGTGGTGAAGCTGTTTGCCACCACTGACCTTAGCCCAGCCGCCATCTCCAACCACGAGATGGGGCTGGTGTTTGAAGAGCTGATCCGCCGCTTTGCCGAATCTTCCAACGATACTGCCGGTGAGCACTTCACCCCGCGCGATATAGTGCGGCTCACCACCTCGCTGGTCTTTATGGAAGATGACGAGGCGCTGACCACAGAGGGGATTATTCGCACCATTTACGACCCGACAGCGGGCACGGGGGGTTTCCTCTCATCGGGGATGGAGTATGTGCACGAACTCAACCCCAAGGCGGTCATGCGTGCCTTTGGTCAGGAGCTCAACCCCGAATCCTATGCCATCTGCAAGGCAGACATGCTGATCAAGGGGCAGGATGTCAGCCGCATCAAGCTCGGCAATACCCTCTCCAACGACCAACTGCCTGGCGACAAATTTGATTACATGCTCTCCAATCCGCCGTTCGGGGTGGACTGGAAGAAGATTGAAGAGGAGATCAAAAAAGAGAGTGCGAAAGGGTTTGCCGGTCGTTTTGGCCCCGGCCTGCCTCGTGTCTCCGACGGCTCCCTGCTGTTTTTGCTGCATCTGGTCAGCAAGATGCGTGATGCCCATGCCATCGATGGCAGCGTGACCGACGGCGGGCGGATCGGCATCATCCTCAACGGCTCCCCGCTCTTTACCGGCGGGGCTGGCAGCGGCGAGAGCGAGATCCGTCGCTTTATTCTGGAGTCAGATCTGCTTGAAGCCATCATCGCTCTGCCGACCGACATGTTCTACAACACAGGTATCGCCACCTATATCTGGGTGCTGAGCAACAAGAAAAAAGCCGAGCGTCAGGGCAAGGTGCAGCTGATCAACGGCGCCAGCCTTGGCAGCAAGATGCGTAAATCCCTTGGCTCCAAGCGCAATGTACTGAGCGATGACGAGATCGCCGCCATCACCCGCAACTTTGGCGACTTTGTTGCCATCGATACCCTGACCGAGAGCGGCAAGCCGCTCACCAGCAAAATCTTTGACAGCCATCGCTTCGGTTATCGACGGGTCACCATAGAGCGGCCGCTGCGCCTCTCGGTCGCCGTCAGTGACGAGGCCGTCGCCTCGCTGCGTTATGCCGCCAAACCCTTGAATGGGGCCATGATGGCGCTCCATGAGCAATTCGGGATGGCCTGGGAGGCAGAGGAGTATGGCGCCTTCGGTGAGCAAGAAACGGAAGCTCGCGCTCTGCTCAAGGCTGACTTCCCCGAGCTCAAGGAGAAGCAGATCAAGACGCTGCTGGCACCCTCCCTGTGGCAGAGCCAGCGCGCCCTGATGGATAAGGCAGAGGCCTTGCAGGCGGCCCTCGGCACCGCCCAATGCGATGATTTCAACCGGTTCGAGTTGGCGCTGAAAAAGGCCCTGCAGAGCAGCGGTGTCAAGCTCGATGCCAAAGAGAAGAAACAGTTTATCGAGGCTATCAGCTGGAAAAACCCGGCGGCCGAGCCCGTGGTGAGCAAGGTGGTGAAAGAGGAGCCCCAGCCGCTCTACGGAGCCTTTGCCTACGCGGGGTCGCTCAAGCACTATCAGGGCAAGGTGGTGGAGTATGAGCAGGACAGCGATCTGCGGGACTACGAGAATATTCCCCTCGACCCCGACCGCAATACCGTCACGCTGATAGAGGAGTACTTTAAGCAGGAAGTGCAGCCCCATGTGGCCGATGCCTGGATCAATGCCGACAAGCGGGACGGCCAGGATGGCGAGATCGGCATCGTCGGCTACGAGATCCCCTTTAACCGCCACTTCTATGTCTATCAGCCCCCCCGCGCACTGACCGTTATCGATGCCGAACTGGATAAGGTGAGTACTGAAATAATGCGTCTGCTGCAAGAGGTGCATTCGTAATGGAATATTTGGCTGTAACCCCAAAATATATTACTTATTCAGAATATAAACCGTCACAGATGGATTTCTTGGCTTTCATCCCTTCCCATTGGGAGATGAGAAAACTTCGTTACTTGTTCTCATTTTGTAAAGGCTTAAGTATTACCAAGGAGAATCTCCGCGACACCGGAGTACCTTGCATAAGTTATGGTGAAGTGCATTCGAAGTATAGATTTTCAGTTGATCATAGCAGGAATGATTTAAGATGTGTTGATGAAAAATATTTAAAAACCTCATTATCTTCATTGTTAAAAACTGGTGATATAGTTTTTGCTGACACATCAGAAGACCTTGATGGCTCTGGCAACTTTTCACAATTTGTTGGATGTGGTGAATTATTTGCAGGTTATCATACTATAATTGCACAACCTGTAGACAGATCTTGTTGGCGTTTCTATGCATATCTCCTTGACTCAAAGGAGGTGAGGTCACAAATCCAACATGCGGTGAAAGGAGTTAAAGTATTCAGTATTACTCAAGATATTCTGAGGAATATTAAAGTTTGGCTTCCCTCTATGGCTGAACAAGAGAAAATCGCCAACTGTCTAGACCATGAAACTGCAAAAATCGATTCCTTGATCGACAAGCAGGAACGGTTGGTTAAGTTGCTGCAAGAAAAGCGTAAAGCGGTAATCAACCATGCTGTCACCAAAGGACTAAACCCGGATGTACCTATGAAAGAGTCCGGTGTGGAATGGTTGGGCGCAGTACCAAATAGTTGGATTGTCAAAAGCTATCGATATGCTTGTCGTATTTATCGTGGTAAATTTGGCCATCGGCCCCGTAATGACCCTGCTTTTTATGACGGAGATTATCCATTTATTCAAACTGGTGACGTTGCTAGGGCCGGTAAAGTGATTAGTTCCTATTCCCAAACTTTAAATGAGAAGGGGAAAGATGTCAGCCAGCTGTTCCCTGCGGGAACATTGATGATGGCTATTGCAGCAAATATTGGTGATATCGCCATTTTGGGTTTCGAGGCATACGCTCCGGATAGTGTTGTAGGCTTCAAGCCCTACGCTAATATTGATATTGAATTCTTGCGATATAGCTTTATGGCTGCTTTACCAGCACTTGAGCAGACTTCTACTCAAAGTACACAAGCCAATTTGAATATCGACCGAATTGGATCTGTGAAGGCAGTATTTCCACCTTATGAACAGCAATTAGATATCGTGCGACATCTAGATAAACTTTTAAATCACTACGATTTAATTGAGTTTGAGTCAATAAAAGCAATCACATTGATGCAAGAACGTCGCTCCGCCCTGATTTCCGCCGCCGTTACCGGCAAGATTGATGTACGGCAGTGGCAGACCCCCACCTCGCAGGTCTGTCACACCACCCAGGAGACCAGCCTATGACAACGCCATCGCTCCCTCTGGCGCAGGAGGTGATCGCCATTATCGCCGGGGCCAAACAGCGGGCGGCGGTGGCGGTCAATAGCGAGCTGACCCTGCTCTACTGGCAGGTGGGACAGCGCATCAACCGGGAAGTGCTCGGCGGTGAGCGGGCCGATTATGGCAAGCAGGTGGTGAGTTCGCTGGCCAGCCAGCTGACGGCGCAGTTTGGCAAGGGGTGGAGCACCCAGCAGTTGCGCCACTGCATGCGATTTGCCGAGAGCATCGCCGATCCCGAGATTGTCTCCGCACTGCGGAGAGAATTGAGCTGGACCCATATCAAGACTCTGATTTATATCGACGAGCCGCTCAAGCGCGACTTCTACCGTCAGATGGCGGTCAGTGAAGGATGGTCAACCCGCACCCTGGATGAGCGGATCGGCTCGCTGCTGTTTGAGCGTACCGCCATCTCGAAACAACCCGAGCAGACCATCAGGGCCGAGCTCGACCTGCTGCGCGATCAGGGTCGGGTAAACCAGAGCCTGCTGCTCAAAGATCCCTATCTGCTCGACTTTCTCGACTTGAGTGACCGTTATCTGGAAAAGGATCTCGAAGATGCGATCCTCCGGGATATCGAGCACTTCCTGCTGGAGATGGGGGCCGGCTTTACCTTTGTCGCACGGCAGAAGCGGATCCAGATCGATGAAGATGACTTCTATATCGATCTGCTGTTCTACAACCGCAAGTTGAAGCGACTGGTGGCCATCGACTTGAAAACCGAGAAGTTCAGGCACGCCCACAAAAGCCAGATGGAGCTTTACCTGCGCTGGTTGCAAAAATATGAACAAGAGGCCGACGAGTTGCCGCCTTTGGGCATCATTCTGTGCAGCAGCAAGAAGCAGGAGCAGATCGAGCTGCTGGAGCTCGACAAGTCGGGCATTCATGTGGCCGAGTACCTCACCGTTTTACCCCCTATCGAGCTGTTGAAGCAGAAACTGCATCACGCAACAGAGAGTGCCAAACAGCGTCTGGCACAAGATAAAGAATAAAAATATCAAGGATATGCGATGACCACCGACACGACGGCAGAACACAATTTTCAAGCGGATATTATCGAGCAGATGATGGCCAAAGGGTGGCAACGGGGCCGCTCGGCAGAGTATGACCGCGAGTCGGCGCTCTATCAGGCGGATGTGCTGAGCTTTGTCAAAGAGACGCAGCCCAGGGAGTGGGAAAAATTGTGCAAGGTGTTCCCGACTAGCCCGGAGCACCATTTTCTGCTCGCGCTGGTCGCCCGGCTGAAAAAGGCCGACGTGAATGCCACCGATCGCGCCTCCCGTCGCTATGGCACCCTGGGCGTATTGCGCCATGGCTTGAAGATCCGCAATGCCCGTTTCTCGTTGTGTCAGTTCAAGCCGGAACATCAGCTCAATCCAGAGACGCTGGCTGGCTATCAGCAAAACATTTGTCGCCTGGTGCCCGAGCTGGTGTACAGCCCCTATGCCACCCGGGAGCAGCTGGAGGCCACCGGGGCACAGGCGAAGAAGTGGCGTATCGATCTGGTGCTCTTCGTCAATGGTTTGCCGGTCGCCACCCTTGAGCTCAAGTCTGAGTTCAAGCAGACCGTTGCCGATGCTATTGCTCAATACAAGCTGACCCGTCTGCCCAAGGATCCCGCGACCAAAAAGCCGGAGCCACTACTGACGTTCAAACGGGGGGCGCTGGTTCATTTCGCAGTGAGTCAGTACGAGGTCTATATGGCCACTCAGCTGGCAGGTGAAGAGACCTTCTTCTTGCCTTTCAACAAGGGCACCCAGGACGGGGGCAAAGGGAATGATATTCCTGATGATCCGACCCGTTACGCCACCGACTATCTGTGGGATCAGGTATTAACCCCGGATAGCCTGCTCAATATTCTGGGTCGCTTCATTCATCTGCAGATTGAAGAGAAGGAGGATTGGGAGGGGCGAAAATACAAGAAAGAGAGCCTGATCTTCCCCCGTTATCATCAGTGGGACGTGGTGACCAGATTGATTGCTGCGGCCACAGCAGAAGGGACGGGACAGAAGTATCTGATCCAGCACAGCGCGGGCTCCGGCAAATCCAACTCCATCGCCTGGACGGCTCACCAGCTCTCCACCCTGTACGATGCCGTAGGCAACAAGCAGTTTCATTCCGTGATTGTGGTCACCGATCGCACCGTGCTGGATGATCAGTTGCAGGAGACCATCCACCAGTTTGAACACGCCGATGGTGTGGTTGGGCGCATCAATCGCAAGGAGGGTGAGGGCTCCAAGTCGGAGCAGTTGGCCGCGGCGTTGTCCTCGTCCCAGCCGATCATCATAGTCACCATCCAGACCTTTCCGTTTGTGCTGCAGGCCATCGAGAACTCGGCCTCACTCAAGGAGCGGCGTTACGCCATCATCGCCGACGAGGCACATTCGTCGCAGACCGGAGGGACCGCTCGTCAGCTCAAAGAGGTACTGATGAGCGATGACGTCGACGATGGCGAGCTGACATCGGAAGATATTATCGATGCGACACTGGCGGCGCGCCGTGGTAGCCCAAATCTGAGTTACTACGCCTTTACGGCGACCCCAAAGTCGAAAACCCTTGAGCTGTTTGGCCGTCTGCCCGACCCGAGTCAGCCAGCTTCCCGGCGCAATAAACCAGAGGCCTATCATGTCTACTCCATGCGTCAGGCTATTGAAGAGGGTTTTATCCTCAACGTGCTGAAGAACTACACCAACTACAAGGTGATCTATCAGCTCAAGCAGACGCTGGCATCAGAGGATCAAGAGGTTGATGCAGGCAAGGCCAAGATCAGGCTCAATCACTGGGTGCGGCTGCATGATCACAACATCTCGCAGAAGGTGAAGGTGATTGTGGAGCACTTCAAGAAAAACGTGATGGGCTTGCTGGGGGGACAGGCAAAAGCCATGGTGGTAACCAGTTCACGCAAGGAGGCGGTGCGTTACAAGCTAGCGTTTGACAAGTATGTGGCCGATAACGGCTATTCCGGCATTCGGGCCATGGTGGCGTTTTCCGGCGAAGTGGCGTTTCACCCTGATGATCCGGATAGCCTGGCACTGCTCGACAAGAAGTATACCGAGCACAATATGAACCCCGATCTGAAAAAGCGGGATTTGCGCAAGGCGTTCGACAGTGATGACTATCAAGTGATGCTGGTGGCCAACAAATTCCAGACTGGCTTCGACCAGCCAAAGCTGTGCGCCATGTACGTCGATAAAAAGCTGGCAGGAGTGGAGTGTGTGCAGACTCTCTCGCGCCTTAATCGTACCTATCCAGGCAAGGCCGAGACCGGCACCTTTGTGCTCGATTTTCTCAATGCTCCGCAAGATATTCTTGATGCGTTCCAGCCCTACTATCAGGTGGCAGAGCTGGAGGATGTCTCCAATCCTGACAAGATTTTTGATCTGTTCGAGAAGCTGCAGGCCAGCGGTATCTTTATGTGGGCTGAGGTAGAGCAGTTCGTCGAAGCCTTCTTTACCAAGAACAAGTCCAATGCCGTGATCAGCAATATTTGCAAGCCTGCGGCAGATCGCTGGCGACACCGTTATCGCTCGGCGGTAGAGGCCTACCAGCATGCCAAGGCGATGTTTGAACGCACCAAGAAGACAGATGATGCTGTGTTGATTGCCAATGCCGAGAACAGCTTCAAGGAGTGCAAACAGGAGAAGGATCGGCTGGAGATCTTCAAGAAGGATCTCGGCAGCTTCGTCCGTTTCTATGAGTTCATGTCGCAGATTGTCGATTACGACGACAAGGAGCTGGAGAAGCTAAGCCTCTATGCCCGTCATTTGCGCCCCTTGCTGCGAGAGCAAGTGACAGATGACGATGGGCTGGATCTTGGCAATGTGGTGATGAGTCACTATCGGCTCGCCAAGATCCGCCAGCAGGATATCCAGCTGAAAGAGAGCAAGGGTGAGTACCAGCTGCAGCCAGGCAATGAGATGGGGACCGCCAAAGCCAAGGACCAGAAAGAGGAGTTTTTGTCGATTGTCATCGAGCGATTGAACGAGCTGTTTGCCACCGACAATCTGACCGACAAGGACATGCTCAACTATGCCGTGACGGTGCGTGACAAGCTGACCGAGAATGAAACCGTCATGAGCCAGATTGCCAATAACAGCCGTGAACAAGCCATGTTGGGGGATTTCCCGAAAGCCCTTGATGATGCGATTCTGGGCAGCAGTGCAGCCCATCAGGAACAGATGATGCAGTTGCTGTCTGACTCGGTGAAAGCCAGGGAGTTTGGACAAATTATTTATGACTTGTTGGTGGGGGCGTAAAGGGGAGTCCAAGAGGTCAGCACCTTGTAAGGGGCCTGTCTTTCGCTTGGTGCGTACCCGTAAGAAGGGCCTGGGACTAGGTGTCGCCTTAGGTTTGAACGCCGCGATTACGGCGGACCAGATGAGCTGAATGGGACTGCGTTGTCCAAGCAGAGCTCGAAGAAGAGAGCCGAGCTTGCCTTCAAGGAACATCAGCGCTACCTCAAGCGCGATATCAAGGAGTCGCAGGAGCAGTTGGTGAAGATCACCACCCAGCAGACCTTGAAATCTTATCTGGCGAACGCTGGGAAGGGCGCCAACATGCCATATGGGATGCGGTGCCGGGGATCGAGGAGATGTTTTTTCGATGATTGACGGCCAGCCGTAACCTCAGTGGCCCATTTTTCATCCTCTGTGATAGTCGCACCATCAAAGAAGGAGAGACCCTTGCCTCACCATGCCAGCCACTCAGATGAACTGATCGATATTGCCGCGCTCAAGGCGCAAAGCGGCGAGGCCAGCTTTGCCAAAGGGGTACAATTGCTCAGTCAAGGGCGGGTGCAACAGCTCAGTCAGAATGGCAAGACCATCACGGCCCGGGTTCAGGGTAGTCACCTCTATCGGGTGAGGCTGGAGCATGGACGCGGGCTGGTGAGCCACTGCAACTGCCCGGCCGCAGATTATCAGACGCTCTGCAAACACGGGGTCGCTACCGCGCTGGCCTTCAATATGCAGCTACGCGGCTTGGACGGTGAGGAGGGGGCGCTGGTGCAGGTACCCGATGAGCGAGCCAGACTGCGTGACTATTTCGACCGGCAAGAGCAGCCAGCCTTGCTCGATATGCTGCTCGATGAGCTCGGTCGCAACCCCAAACGCTGGCAACACTGGCTGAGGAAGATGGACCTGAGTGAGCAGACGCTCTCCCCCGCCAAGCTGAAAACCCTGATCAACAAGGCGTTGCCCAGACAGGATATTTGGGAATGGCAGGAGGTGAGCGGCTATTTCGCCGAGGCCGCCGAGCAATTTGAAGCGATCTGGGAGGGGGTCGATACCCTACCGCTTGAGCAGCAGTGGCTGCTGACCAATCATGCCCTCAAGCGCCTCAACACTGTGCTGCAGCAGATCGATGACTCCAATGGTGATCGCTTCGAACTGGAGGCTGATATCTGCGAGCGCCTCCCCGCGCTCTTAGCCCTGTTGCCCTGGTCGGAGAGCGACAAGGTTGACTGGCTCTTTACTCATCTCATCGAGCAACCTATGGATGTGTTCCCGGAAGAGGAAGCCTTTGGTGAACTCCCTCAAAGCCCGGCCTTTCTGGCACTGTGCGAGAAAGGGCTTGAGCAAGTGCTGACCCAGGGGGAGCAGGGCCACGAACGTGACTGGGATCTGCTGCGCTACGGTAACCCTCTGCTGGAAGCGGCCAGAGCCTGCGGTGACTGGCGCCGCGAACTGACGCTGCTGGCCAGCATGGCCAGTTGCACCAGAAACTGGCTCAAGCTCTGCATGCTCTGTTGCGAGCATGAGGAGCCGCTGGAGGGGGAGTATTGGCTCGCCAAGGCGCGCAAGGGGGCAGTATCGCCCCATGAGCAGGACGCCTGCGATGAAGCAGAGATTACGTTATGTGTGGCACTCGGCGAGAGGGGGCGAGCATGGCGCCTGGCACGGGCCGGGTTCGAGCGGATGCCTTATTTTGACGGGTTCAAGCGACTGCGCCAGTTGCAGCAACAGTTGGAATGGCAGGACGAGACCCTGCTGCCCTGGGTCGAGCAGTGCTTCAAGGATCAGGTAGCGGTCAGGCAGCCGTTCAATTTACTCTCTCATCAGGATGCGCTGGTGCGCTTCTATCTCGATCTGGGTCGGGTACAGGATGCCTGCGACTGGGTGGCGCACCACAAGATCAGCCCGGAGCTGCTGCTGACACTGGCTGAGCGAATAGCGCCGGACCATCCTGAGCTGGCTATGACCTACCTCTTCCGGGTGACGACCGGCTACGTGGCCACGGGCCATCACGGTGGCTATGAGAAGGCGGTCTCGGTGCTGCGCAAGCTGGAGCAGTCGCTGGGGGATGACAAGGCGCTGCAGGAGCACTTTATCCAGCAGCTCAAGACGCTGGCGACCGAACACAAACGCAAGCGCAACTTTATCCAGCTGGTGAATCAGTATTTCCCCTCCCGCCTCTGAGTTGCTCTGATTCCCATTCTTCTCTGGCCGTTATCTGCAAGCGCCAAGGGATGGGTATCCCAGCCATAAAAACGGGCACTGCAAGTGCAGGCCCGTTCTTTTGCTGATAACCACCCGTTCTGGCTGGGGGTGCGGCCTCTTATCCGTTTGACGCTTTGAACTTGCGGCTGCGCAGCAGCAGGGGGAGCTGGTAGAGCACCAGGGCGCCGAGCACCAGGCCGGCGCCGGCCAGCTTGGCAGGGCCCAGCGGCTCGTCATAGAAGAAGGTGCTCAGGATCAGGGTCCAGACGGGTTCCAGCAGCATCAGCAGGGCGGCATGGGCCGTGGTCATCTGGCTCAGGGCGTGGGTGAGCAGCCAGTAGCGCAATGTGGTGGCGATCAGGACGCTGGCGGCAAACCAGCCCCAGACACCAGAGCTGATGTCGGCGGGCCACTGCTCGGTCAGCAGGGAGAGCAGGGTGCCGATCAGGCCGGTCACCGCCAGCTGGATGCAGGTGAGCCAGGTAGGGGGAATGGACTGGGCGAAGTGGCGGTGCACCGCGAGCTGAACCCCCAGGGTGGCGGCCGCCGCCAGAAACCAGAACAGGGAGAGCGACACGCCCCACTGGGTGCTGCTGGAGAGCAGCAGCAGGCCGGCCACGGCGATGGGCAGGGTGAGCCAGTAGTGGCGGCCGGGTCTGGCCTTGAAGGCGGCCCAGGCGGCGAGCGGCGCCATCAGGGTGGCCACGCTCATGATGAAGGCGCCGCTGCCCAGCGCATCGCTCTGGCTGATGGCGGTGACCCAGAACAACAGGCTGGCCCCGAGCAGGGTGCCGCACCCGGCGGCACGCAGCAGTTGCGAACGGCTGGGGGGCGATTCGCGCAGCCAGGCGAGTGGCAACAGCAGCAGGGCGGCCAGCAGGAAGCGGCTGCCGATAAAGGCGGCGGTGGGCAGCTCGCGAATAGCCTCTTTCGAGAAGAGCCAGCCAGCGGCGGCCAGCAGGGTGACCAGTATCATCAGCAGCAGGGGAGCACGGTTCATCGGGGCATCACAGGGTCAAGGCAAAGGGCAGAGCATAAAGGAAAGCAGGCCGGATTGCCTGCGGCGTTTTACCCCCACCCCGGGATCAGACGGGTCTATAGGCGGGTGCAGGATAAGGCACGGGGTAGCCACCTGGGCCACCCGCGCTAGTCGTTTTCCAGTGCGGCGAGGCAGTGGGACAGGGTGCGCGCCAGCGCCCCCTGGTTGCGCAGCACCACGGCACGGGCCTGCTCCCCCATCTGGCGGCGGGCGCCCGCATCGCCGAGCAAGGCGTTCACCTTGTCGCCCAGGGCATCGGCATCCGCCACCACGGCGGCGCCCCCCTGAGCAACCAGCTGGCGGGTGATGTCGCTGAAGTTGAAGTAGGCGGGGCCGGTCAGGCAGGGTTTGCCGAGCGCCGCCGGCTCCAGCAGGTTGTGGCCACCAATCTTCACCAGACTGCCGCCGACGAAGGCCAGATCGGCCGCCGCCAGCATCAGCGGCAGCTCACCCATGGTATCGCCGAGATAGACCTTGTCCGTCTCGCTCACCGGCTTGCCCTGACCCTGGCAGTGAGAGCGCAGCACGCAGCCGTAAGGGGCGCAAAACTCGGCCACCCTGGCAAAACGCTCGGGATGGCGCGGCACCAGGATCAGCAGGGCAGACGGATGTGCCCTGAGCACCCGATCGAAGGCGGCCAGCACCTGCTCGTCCTCCCCCTGATGGGTGCTGGCGGCGATCCAGACCGGCCGCTCCTGTCCAAGCTGCTGGCGCAGGGCGCGGCCCCGGGCCTGCACCTCGTCGCCAAACTGGATGTCGAACTTGATGGAGCCGGTCACCGCCAGCCGCTCGCGGCCAATTCCGAGACGATGGAAGCGATCCGCGTCGTCCTGGTGCTGGCACAGCAGGTGAGTCAGCGGGCGGCTGAGGGCATCGAAGGCGCCCTGGAAGCGGGCATAGCGCTGGCAGGATCGCTCGGAGAGGCGGGCATTGAGGATGGTCACCGGCAAGTTGCGTGCCTCGCAGGCCGCCAGCCAGTTCGGCCACAGCTCTGTCTCCATCACCCAGAGGGCGCGGGGCTTGAAGGTGGCCAGAAACGCCGATACGGCCCAGGGGTAGTCCAGGGGCGCATAGCGATGCACCACCAGATCCCCGAGCTTGGCCGCCTGCTCGGCGCCAGTGCGGGTGGTGGTGGTGAGCAGTATGGGCAAGGAGGGCTGCTCCGCTTTGAGGGCGCGGATGAAGGGGCTGATGGCCAGCGTCTCCCCCACGCTCACCGCATGGATCCAGAGCGGCGCCTCCTGCCCGGTGGCAGGTGCCCGCCCCAGGTGCTCGGCCCAGCGCTTGCCGAAGCCGGGCTTGCCTTTTTTGGGCTTGTAGAGCGCCAGCAGCGCCAGCGGCAGGCCCAGGTGAATCAGCAGGTTGTAGAGCAGCCGATAGATCATGCTATTGGCCTTCGCCGCCGGTCGCAGGCTCAGCCACCGGCTGCAGCGCTATGATCAGGTCCGCCCCGTCACTGCGCTCCAGCCGTTTGCCCGCCTCTATGACCTGCTCCGGCATCAGCTCGATCAGGCACTTGAGGTGGCCGAACTTGCAGGTGCGCTTGAAGCAGGGGCGGCATTCGATGTCGGTGTGCACTATCTCCACCCTGTCCGCCAGGGGCGGTGTGTAGAGCGGCGAGGTGGAGCCATAGACGCCGATCAACGGCCGGTTGAGGGCGGCGGCGACGTGCATCAGGCCCGAATCGTTGGCGATGACCCGACCGGCCAGGGCCATGAGATCGATCGCCTCGTGCAGGCTGGTCTTGCCCGCCAGCACGTGGCAGTTGGGACGGGACAAAGGATTGATCCGGTCCCGTATGGTGTTGGCCACCTCCACATCCTTGCCGGAGCCGAAGATCCACACCTGCCAGCCTTCATCCAGATGCTTCTGCGCCACCACGGCGTAGTGCCCTTCCGGCCAGCGCTTGGCCGGGCCGAACTCGGCCCCCGGGCAGAGCACCAGCACGGGGCGGGCGCGATTCAGGCCGAGCCGCTCCAGGGCCTTGTCCTGGTTGACGAGATCCACGTGCAGGGACGGATGGGGAATGGACGGAATGTCGCTCCGGCTCTTCATCTGTGCCTTGGGGTAGGCCAGCGCCAGATAGGCTTCCACCATCAGCGGGAAGGCCTGCTTGTTGCTGCGCATGTCGTTGAGCAGGCCGAAGCGGTGCTCCCCCTTCCAGCCGGTACGCACCGGAATCCTGGCAAACCAGGGGATGAGCGCCGACTTCATGGAGTTGGGCTGGATGATGGCCTGATCGTACTGCTCGGCGGCCAGCTGCTTGCCGAGCCGGCGGCGGGCTCCCAGCTTGAAGTCACCGTGGCCGAGCGGCATGGGGATAGCCTTGTCCACCTCGGGCATCCGCTCCAGCAAGGCCACGCACCAGGCCGGCGCCATCACATGCAGCTCGCTGTCCGGGTGATTGCTCTTGAGTGCCTTGTAGAGGCTCTGGGACATCACCATGTCGCCGACCCAGGAGGGGCCGATCACCAATATCTTCATCGCGCGTCTTCTCTCGGGACTGGCCCGGCTGTTAATCGTTACTGGGCGAGATTATGCCCCAAGAAAGGCCGAAGAAATAACAGAAGATCCCTGCCTGATGCGCAAGAGGCCTTCAGGGGCAGCACAAGGGGGAGCGGGCCCATGCCCCCGCCGGGGTTTTAGGCTAGAATGGGCGCCAATCCGAGCATGACCCGCCCGCCGGGCGCCAACAAGAGTCCAGAACCCGTGAAAAAACCGACCCTGGCGGCCGTCCTGATCGTCAAGAACGAAGCCGACAACCTGCGCGCCTGCCTCGCCTCCCTCGATGGCCTGGTGGACGAAATCGTCATCCTGGACTCCGGCAGTCAGGATGAGACCCCCGCCATCGCCGCCGAATTCGGCGCCCGCTTCTTCGTCAACACGGCCTGGCCCGGCTTCGGTCGCCAGCGCCGCCTCGCCCAGTCCCATGTCCAGTCGGAATGGGTGCTGTGGCTGGATGCGGACGAGCGGCTCACCCCGGAGCTCAAAGCAGCCATCGCCACCGTCATGGCCAACCCGGCCGGCGACACCATCTACTCCATCCCCCGCCTCTCCTGGGTGTTCGGCCGCTTCATCCGCCACAGCGGCTGGTACCCGGATCGGGTGCTGCGTCTCTACCCCAGGGCGCTCACCGGCTACAACGAGGCGCTGGTGCACGAGAAGGTGGAGGTGCGCGCCAACATGAAGATCGTCAACCTGCACGGCGACCTGCTCCACTTCACCTACCGGGATCTGGAGCACTATCTGGTCAAATCCGCCGGCTACGCCAGGGCCTGGGCCGATCAGCGCACCGCCCGTGGCAAGAAGGGTTCCCTCGGTCAGGGGCTGGTGCACGCCGTCGGCTGCTTCCTCAAGATGTACCTGCTCAAGGCCGGCTTCCTCGACGGCAAGCAGGGGCTGCTGCTGGCCATCCTCTCGGCTCACTCCACCTTCGCGAAGTACGCCGACCTCTGGATCCGCCAGCAGCCACAGGCGCCGGACCAGGCACCAAAGTAAGCCGGCATGGCGACACTCCCATGACGAGACAGGGCCCCGAGGGGCCCTGTCTGCATTCTCAGCTCTCTGCCCGCCAAAACGGCGGTGCCCAGCGGGCGATCGCCGCCGCCATCGTCTTGGGATCGAGCTGGCTCATGTCTTCCGGGTGATCGCTGTCTTCCGGCGGACTGAAGGCCAGATGACGCCCCTCGCTGTTGAGCGGACGCCAGCGCAGCGGCGTGGCGGAGCGGTGCGCCGGGAAGAATCCTATGGTCGGCACGTCCAGCGCCGCGGCTATGTGCAGCGGTCCCGTGCTGCCCGCCACGAACAGGGCGGCATTGGCCATCACCTGACAGAACTTCGGCAGCCCCTCGTCGGAGCGGTAGATCCAGCCGTTGCCGCCGTGGGCCAGCAGCTCGGCCGCCAGCTGTTCCGCCTTGCTCTCCTCCCCTGGCCCCGCCGTCAGCACGCACTGCAGTTCAGGGCAGGCCTGGTTGAGCTTGATGATGAGGCGCGAGTACTGCTCTATGGAGAGGTTGTTGGCCGAGCCGCCGCTGCCGGCGTGCACCATCAGCCAGGGGCGGCTCGCATCCAGCTTCAAGCGGCTGGCGATCTGCTCGCGCACCTGTTGCAGGCTCTCGGGATCGAAGCTGAGGTAGGGCCCCTGGGGCTCCACCACGCTCAGTTGCTGGTCGGCCAGGAAGCGGCGCACCAGATCCAGGTTGTACTCGTACTCCGGTTTCTGGGAGCGGGAACGGCGCTGCACCAGCCGCTGGTTGTAGAGTACCTGGGCCAGCTTGGTGGCCGGAGCCAGCCGGTAGGGAATGTGTGCCTTCCACACCAGCTTGGCGTTACGGGTGTTGGAGAAGAGGCAGATGGAGGCATCGAAGGCGGCCGCCTTGATGCGGGCCAGCAAGGCGCGTTGCTGTTCCTTGTCGGCCCGGGCCCCCGGATCCAGAATGATCTCGTCGATCCAGGGGCAGAGGCGGGCCAGCGGCGCCGTGTAGGCGGGAACCAGGGCAGTCACATGACACTCCATGGAGCGCTTGAGCATGGCAAAACTCGGCCAGGCCAGCATGAAGTCACCAATCTTGTCATTGCGTACTACCAGAATACGTTTCATAAAAAATCCCTTTGCTCCCTGTCACCAATGCAGGGAGGCTTGATGCGCGGTGCGGGTATTCTTGCCTGATGCCGGGCTATTCTCAAGCGAAGACGCCGAGGGGCCCTGATTTGGGCGATCAAACCTGGGGCATAGCGCCAGAAATCCGCGCCATCCCGGTCGCGACAAACCACCAACAGCCCCTATAATGCGACCAATTTTCCCGGTTGCAGGAATCAGCAGCATGACCAACAAGGTAATCTATCCCGGCACCTTCGACCCCATCACCAACGGCCACACCGACCTGATTGGCCGGGCCGCCAGGCTGTTTGACGAGGTGGTGGTCGGGGTCGCCAACAGCCCGAGCAAACGGCCGCTGTTCGATCTGGCGGAGCGCGTCCTGCTGGCTCAGCAGGTGACCGCCCATCTGCCCAACGTCAAGGTGGTGGGCTTCTCCGGCCTGCTGGTGGATTTTGCCAGGGAGCAGCAGGCCAACGTGCTGATCCGCGGCCTGCGCGCCGTCTCCGACTTCGAGTACGAATTCCAGCTGGCCAACATGAACCGCCGCCTGATGCCGGAGCTGGAGAGCGTCTTCCTCACCCCGGCGGAAGAGAACTCCTTCATCTCCTCCACCCTGGTGAAGGAAGTCGCCCTGCACGGCGGCGACATCCACCAGTTCGTCGATCCCCTGGTGGCGCAGGCCATCGCCGCCAAACAGGGCAAGTGACAACGCAAACAGGCTACCCTCGGGTAGCCTGTTTGTCGGGGCAACTGGCGCAGCCCCGGTCTCCCGCCCCTGCCGTCAGTCCGGCGTGCGGTTCAGCGCCTGCTGACAGTTGAGCGTCAGCTCGTCCAGCCAGGCGTAGCGACGTCGGTACATGGCCCGCTTCTTGGCGGCCACCTCTTCCAGCGGCTTGTGCACCACGGGCTGCAACCGCACGAAGTTGGCATCCTGATCCAGGGCACCGAACTCCTGCCACAGCTCGTCATAGTCCGCCTGCAGGCAGGCTTTTTTCTTCTTGCTGTAGCGTCTGGCCTGGAAGATGTGCGCCTTCATCCGCACGGCCGAGACACGGCTTGCCCCCATGGCCCCGGCCAGCGCCATCACCAGCATCACCACCAGCGACTTGGGTCTCAGACCATGACCCGCCTTGGTCAGTGCCCGTACCTGCTCCTGGGGCTGCTCGACGCCGGGCTCGGGCCCCTGCACCGAGCCTATCACCAGCGCCAGATCGTGCTCGCTGCCCGCCAGCGAGAAGGCGCAGCTGTAGAGCCGCTCCCCCTGCTCGTTGACGATGGAGATAGCCAGTTCGGCCTCCCGCCGGAAGGTGCCGTCGTGGCGCAACACCAGGCGACAGCCGCCCTCGGGGTAACGGCCGAGTTCGATCCCCTCCCCCAGATAGAGCGGGTCGATCAGGTCAGGATAACGGGCCAGCAGCAGCCGGTAGTGATCCTCCACCATCCTGACTCGCTGGTTCACGGTCGAGCAGGCGAAGCGATAGGGTCGCATCGGCTTGTCGAGCAGCTCGGGGTAGTGGGCAGGCAGGGCCCTCAGGGGTTCTGTCTGAAACAGCTCGAACACCCGGTTCAACTGCGGCCGGTAGAGCAGACTACGCAGCACGAACTTGCCGCGATTGAAGGTCTTGCGGGCGCTGTCATCGGGATAAAGGAAGCGGGCCATTTTTTGGGCGCAATAGTGCCCCTGCCGGGATAGATGATCCCAGTCTATTGATTCTGCTGTCATTTTTATTACCTCGCAGCCTGAACTGGCGAGATAGTAGTCATGGACGAAAGCAGCATCAACAGACTGGCAATACTCTCTTACAACTTGGCCGGATATGGCCCAAAAAACGGCAATTCAGCGTTGGCAGTGGGAGCAGAACACCGTGGTTCTCTGGCCCATTCTCACCTCGGTCAGCAGGGTATGGCAGTGGAAGCAGGGCTGGCCGCCCCGGCCATAGACCTGCAACTGCTGCACGAAATAGCCCGGCTTGCCATCGGCACTGGTGAAGTCCTTGAGGGTGGTGCCCCCCTGGCGAATGGCCTCGGCCAGCACCCGCTTGATCTCGGCCACCAGGGTCCCCAACCGCTCGCCACTGATGTTGCCCGCCGCCCGCTTGGGGTGAATACCGGCGGCATAGAGCGCCTCGTTGGCGTAGATGTTGCCCACCCCGACCACCACCTGGTTGTCCATCAGGAACTGCTTGATGGCGGTGCTGCGCCCCTTGGCCCGCGCCCGCAGATAGTCGGCGCTGAAGGCGTCGGTGAGCGGCTCGGGCCCCAGCTTGGCGAGCAGGGCGTGGGCCTCGGCGGGTTCACGAGTCCACAGCAGGGCGCCGAAACGGCGCGGATCGTTGAGCCGCAGCAGCTTGCCGTTGGCGAGCTCTATGTCCACGTGATCGTGCTTCTCGGCCGGGGTGCCTATGTCCAGCACCCGCAGGCTGCCGGACATGCCAAGGTGCAGGATGGCGGTGCCAAAATCGGTCTCCAGCAGCAGGTACTTGGCGCGGCGGCTGACCCTGTGGATGACGAGATCCACCAGCTCCTGGATCTCGCCAGGCACGGGCCAGCGCAGCCGGCCATCCCTGACCACCACACGGGTCACCTTGATGCCGGTGAGCCAGGGAGAGATCCCCTGGCGGCTGACTTCGACTTCCGGTAATTCAGGCATAGACAGGCCTCTCGCTCACGACAAGGTTCAGGGGGTGGGACGCAGCAGGTCGCGGTACTGCTCCTGGCTCAGGCTGAGCCAGGTCGAGGGGGGCAGCAGGGCGGCAAACTTGCCGTCGTCCTGATAGAGCCCCACTTCAACCGGATCGCTCTGGCCGGCGACCCATATCTTGAGGGTAACAGGGGTGCCACGCACGGCCCCGCCCGGGGGCAGCAGCCAGCCTTGCCATGTCTCGATGCGGGCGGCCAGCTGGGCGCTGCTGAGCCCCAGATCCGGTCCGCTGCGCCAGCCCTGGCCGATGCGCTCTATCTGCCAGCTCGGCCCCTGCCAGGTCAACACCACGGCAGCTTCGGGCAGCAGGGGACGCGACCGCTGGACGCTGTTCTCCTGCTGGGCCTGCTCCAGCCGGTGCAGCAGGGTGATCACTATCAGCACCACCACTATGATCACGTTATTCCAGCCTTTGCGGCTCAATTTGAACATGGCAAGCCTCCCTTTGAAGCGGCAGTGTACTGAATTTCACCCATAAAAAAACCCGGCACTAAGCCGGGTTTTTTGGGAATGCAGCATCAAGTAATTACTTGATTTTGCCTTCCTTGTAGATCACATGCTGACGAATAACGGGATCAAATTTCTTGATCTCCATTTTTTCGGGCATGGTGCGCTTGTTCTTGGTAGTGGTATAGAAGTGACCAGTACCGGCGCTGGAGTTCAGGCGAATCTTATCGCGAATACCTTTAGCCATGATCTAATTCCTTATACCTTAACGCCGCTGGCACGCAGTTCAGCCAGAACCACTTCAACGCCGCGCTTGTCGATGATACGCATGCCTTTTGCGGATACGCGCAGGCTTACGAAGCGTTTTTCACTCTCAACCCAAAAACGGTGAGTGTGCAGGTTCGGCAGGAAACGACGCTTGGTAGCGTTGTTAGCGTGCGAACGGTTGTTACCAACTGCCGGGCGCTTGCCGGTTACTTGGCATACTCTAGACATGTCAGTCTCTCCAAATCTTACTTCATTGCTCGAGCAAATATCTGCCCCGCTGGCCTTCGATTGCGGGGCAAACAGAAGGCGGCATTTTATACAGCATCCGTGATCAAAGATCAACTAATACAGTGCCAGAGCCCAGTCATAACCAACCACGCTCTGCGAAAGAAACCGTGATGCCGTCACCGATCACCAAGTGATCCAGCACTCTGATATCGACCAAGGCCAGGGCGGCCAGGATCCGATCCGTGATCTGGCGGTCGGCCCGACTGGGCTCGGCTACGCCGGACGGGTGATTATGCGCCAGAATCACGGCGGCTGCATTATGTTTGAGCGCGATCTGCACGATTTCCCTGGGCCAGACGCTCGCCGTATCCAGGGTGCCGTAGAAAAGTTCAACAAATTGAATCACTCTGTGCTGGTTATCGAGCAATAACAGCGCAAACACCTCCCGCGGCCTGTCCCGCAGTTGAGCCTGCAGATACTCCCGGGTCAACTGGGGAGAGGTGAGGGCCTCCCCCCGTTGCAACTGCTCGGCAAGATGCCGTCTGCCCATCTCCAGCACCGCCTGCAACTGGGCATATTTGGCCGGTCCCAGCCCGTGAGCGCCGCAAAACGCCTGCTGCTCGGCCCCGAGCAGCGCCCGCAAGGATCCGAACTGCTGCAACAGCTGGCGGGAAAGATCCACCGCGCTCAGGCCGCTGACCCCGGTGCGCAGGAAGATCGCCAGCAATTCCGCATCGGACAGCACCCCCGCCCCACGGCGCAACAGCTTCTCCCGGGGGCGCTCATCTTCCGGCCACTCCTTGATGCTCATTTGTCTCTCCCCCATGGCTATTGAGAGAAAACATAGCAAAAAATCGCGGGAGCCCGACCACAACTCCCCCATGTCAGCCTCTGTCGTCGTCCATCGCCTGTGCTATCTTAGCCGACCAGTCAGAGTGAGCCGAAAGAGAAGCAGCAGATGAGATTGGCCGATAAACGCATCCTGTTGGGTGTCAGTGGCGGGATCGCCGCCTACAAGAGTGCCGAGCTGGTACGTCGCCTGAAAGATCAGGGGGCCGAGGTGCGGGTGGTGATGACCCGCTCCGCCAAGGAGTTCATCACTCCCCTGACCCTGCAGGCCGTCTCCGGCCACCCGGTCGCCGACAGCCTGCTGGACCCGGCCGCCGAGGCGGGCATGGGCCACATCGAGCTGGCCAAGTGGGCGGATCTGGTGCTGATCGCCCCCGCCAGCGCCAATCTGATGGCGCGCATGGCCGCCGGCATGGCGGACGAGCTGCTGACCACCCTCTGCCTGGCCACTCCGGCAACCGTGGCGCTGGCCCCGGCCATGAACCAGCAGATGTATCGCAACGCCGCCACCCAGGCCAATCTCGATACCCTGGCCAGCCGCGGCATCCTGCTGTGGGGGCCGGACTCCGGCAGCCAGGCCTGCGGTGACGTGGGTCCGGGCCGGATGCTGGATCCCCTCGAACTGGTGGAGCGCTGCTGCCAGCAGCTGACTGCCGAGCCGCTGCTGGCGGGGGTCAAACTGCTGCTCACCGCCGGGCCGACCCGCGAGGCGCTGGATCCGGTGCGCTACATCAGCAACCACAGTTCCGGCAAGATGGGCTATGCCATCGCCCGCGCCGCCCGCGAGGCGGGTGCCGAGGTGACGCTGGTGAGCGGCCCGGTCTCCCTGGCCACGCCCCAGGGGATTGAGCGGGTCGATGTAGAGAGCGCGGAGCAGATGCACCAGGCGGTGATGAGCCGGGTTCATGAGTGCGATCTCTTCATCGGCTGCGCCGCCGTGGCGGACTATCGCCCGGCCCAGGTCGCCAGCCAGAAGATCAAGAAGACAGGTGACAACGACCAGATGGCGCTGACCCTGGTCAAGAATCCCGACATCATAGCCGCCGTGGGGGCACTGTCAGACAAGCCCTTCACCGTCGGATTTGCCGCCGAAACCGTGGATGTGGAACAATACGCCCTCGACAAACTGCGACGTAAGCGGCTGGACATGATCGCCGCCAACGACGTGTCCCGCGCGGGTCAAGGCTTCAATGCCGATGACAACGCCCTGACCGTCTTCTGGCAAGGGGGTCAGGCCGCCCTGCCCCTGGCCGACAAGCTGACGCTGGCTCGTCATCTTGTCGCCCTGATTGCACGCCACTATCGACCCTGAGCCCCGGGCCATTGCCACTGGCGACGGACTCACGGCGACCGGCATCGCATTGACAACATGCTGGGCGACCCAAGGGCGCCCACTGAACCACTCGATCGCCCCCGGGCGATCCAATTGAAAAACGATTCATGACGACACAAATTGAACTGAAAATCCTGGATGCCCGCATCGGCACCGACTTCCCGCTGCCTGCCTACGCCACTCCGGGTTCCGCCGGCATGGATCTGCGCGCCCTGCTGGATGCACCGATCACGCTGGCACCGGGCGACACCACGCTAGTGCCGACCGGGCTCGCCATCCACATTCAGGATCCGGGTCTGTGCGCCACCATCTTGCCCCGCTCCGGCCTGGGTCATAAGCACGGCATAGTGCTCGGCAACCTGGTCGGCCTCATCGATTCCGACTACCAGGGCCAGCTGATGGTCTCGGTCTGGAATCGCGGCAACGACAGCTTCACCATGCAGCCAGGGGAGCGCATCGCCCAGCTGGTGATCCTGCCCGTGGTGCAGGCCAGCTTCCAGCTGGTCGACGAATTCAATCAGAGTGAACGGGGTGAAGGCGGGTTTGGTTCTTCTGGTCGCCAATAACAAGACCACACAGGCCCCCGGGGTCTGTGTCAAATAACAGAATCAAGCCATTGTTTTTTTTAGGGGAATCCATGGCAAGCAGTAACCAGAAACAGAGTCGGCGCGATCAGATCCTGCAGGCACTCGCCCACATGCTGGAAACCAGTCCGGGCCAGCGCATCACCACGGCACGCCTCGCGGCCGAGGTGGGTGTGTCCGAGGCGGCCCTCTATCGGCACTTTCCGAGCAAGGCGCGGATGTTCGAGGGGCTGATCGACTTTATCGAGGATTCCCTGCTGTCACGGGTCAACCTGATCATGGCCGAAGAGAAGGACACCATGGCCCGCTGCCACCATATACTGCAGCTGCTGCTGGTGTTCGCCGAGCGCAATCCCGGCATCACCCGCATCCTCAACGGCGATGCCCTGCTGGGCGAGCACGATCGGCTGCGGGATCGCATCAGCGCCCTGTTTGACAAGCTGGAGACCCAGCTCAAGCAGGCACTGAGGGAGAAGCGGCTGCGGGAAGGCCAGGGCTTCCAGCTCGATGAGACCATGCTGGCCAACCTGTTGCTGGCCTATGCCGAGGGACGGATCAGCCAGTTCGTCCGTTCCGAGTTCAAGCTCAAACCCACCGCCGGGTTCGAAGATCAATGGCAGTTTATGCGCAGCCAGCTATTGCAGAGTTGAATGTGCAATCGTCGGCGAGCATGCCGGCGCAGATGGACTGGAACACAAAGGGAGGCCTTGGCCTCCCTTGTTTTTTGTGGCAGCTTGCTATGGCACAAAATAAGCACCAGATGCGACCCAGGTTGTCGCGTTCCGGTGTTAGATTCATGCGCCATAAACCTTTATACCAACAGGACATCCTATGGAACCCGAGATCATTACCGAAGCGCAGACCTGGCTGGTCAACAACCAGGGGCTGATCATCGAGTACGCGGTCAACATCGCTGCCGCCCTGCTCACCCTGCTGGTCGGTTACATCGCCGCCAATATTCTCAGCGGTGGTGTGGTCAGAGTGATGCAGACCCGCAAGCTGGATGCCACAGTCACCCACTTCGTCGGCAGCATCCTCAAGTACACCATTCTGGTGTTCGTGGTGATAGCGGCCCTGGGCCGGGTCGGGGTGCAGACCGCCTCCTTCGTCGCCATCATAGGTGCCGCCGGTCTGGCCATTGGTCTGGCGCTGCAGGGGTCCCTCTCCAACTTCGCCGCCGGTTTCCTGCTGATCATCTTCCGCCCCATCAAGGCGGGCGAGTTTATTGAAGTAGCGGGCACCAACGGCGTGGTGCAGTCCGTCCAGCTGTTCACCACCACCCTCACCTCCGGTGACAACAAGATGGTGGTAGTACCGAACTCCGCCATCCTCAACGGCACCATAGTCAACTACTCGCGCATGGATACCCGCCGGGTCGACATGACCTTCGGCATCGGCTACGGCTCTGACCTGCGCAAGGCCAAGCAGATACTGGAGCGACTGGTGAACGAGGACCCGCGCATCCTGAAAGATCCGGAAGCCGTCATCGCCGTCGCCGCCCTGGCCGACTCCTCGGTCAACATAGTGGTGCGCCCCTGGGTCAAGACTGGCGATTACTGGGGTGTCTGGTTCGACTTCCACGAGAAGGTGAAGCTGGCCTTCGATGCCGAGGGCGTCGAGATCCCCTTCCCCCAGATGGTCATGCACATGCAGAAGACCCAGGCCTGAATCCAGTCATGATGGCCACAATGCCAGCCTCCGGGCTGGCATTGTCGTTTCCGGGGCAGGGGAAAAGCCAGCCACCGCCAGGACGGTCTGGCCCCTGCCCGACACCCGTTCAAAGGCGGCCGCGTCATCCCATCTCCGCCACCTGGTGCGCCCCGCCTCCCCCCTGCCACATTGAAACCCCTTTCAACCTGACGAGACCGGCGAAGCATGAGCCAACGCAAGATCTCATGGCCCCTGCTGACTCATAATCGCAGCGTTTTGGTTGTAAACTCCTTCGATGCAGACAATTGGTAAAGCTCTGTTACACGGGCCGCACCATGTGCTCGGTATAATGGGCCCGGTATAGTGCTCGAATAATAAGGTTTGGCGGGAGCCTTGCCTGCAAGGTTCAAACACAACTTGGAAGATCGGTAATCCTATGAAAAATATCAATCCAACCCAGACCCAGGCCTGGCAGGCACTGGAAGCCCACTTTGCAGCGAACAAAGAGACCCGGCTGAAAGATCTGTTCGCCCAGGATCCCCAGCGTTTCAACAAGTTCTCCCTCACCTATCAAGGCGACATCCTGGTCGACTACTCCAAGAACCTGATCACCGAGGAGACGCTCAAGCTGCTCATCGATCTGGCCAAAGAGACCGATCTGCGCAGCGCCATCGACGCCATGTTCAACGGCGACAAGATCAACATGACCGAGGGCCGTTCCGTCCTGCACGTGGCCCTGCGCAACCGCTCCGACCGCCCCATAGAGTGCGACGGCAAGGATGTGATGCCGGAAGTGAAGGCCGTGCTGGCCAAGATGAAAGGCTTCTGCGAGAAGATTATCTCCGGCGAGTGGAAGGGCTACACCGGCAAGGCGATCCAGCACGTGGTCAACATCGGCATCGGCGGTTCCGATCTGGGTCCTGTGATGATCACCGAGGCACTGCGCCCCTACAAAAACCACCTGCAGATGCACTTCGTCTCCAACGTCGACGGCACCCACATCGCCGAAACCCTGAAGAAGATCGATCCGGAAACCACCCTGTTCCTGGTGGCCTCCAAGACCTTCACCACTCAGGAGACCATGACCAACGCCCTGACCGCCCGCGACTGGTTCATCCAGATCGCCGGTGACAAGGCCCACGTGGCCAAGCACTTCGCTGCGCTCTCCACCAACGGCAAGGCCGTGGCCGAGTTCGGCATCGACACCAACAACATGTTCGAGTTCTGGGACTGGGTTGGCGGCCGCTACTCCTCCTGGTCCGCCATCGGTATGCCCATCGCCCTGTCCGTCGGTTTCGACAACTTCGAAGCCCTGCTGCAAGGCGCCTTCGAGATGGACATGCACTTCGCCACCGCCTCCTATGAGCAGAACGTGCCTGTGCTGCTGGCGCTGATCGGCCTGTGGTACAACAACTTCCACGGTGCCGAGTCCGAGGCCATTCTGCCCTACGATCAGTACATGCACCGCTTCCCTGCCTACTTCCAGCAAGGCAACATGGAATCCAACGGCAAGTATGTGGATCGCAACGGCAAGCCGGTTGACTACCAGACCGGCCCCATCATCTGGGGTGAGCCGGGCACCAACGGCCAGCACGCCTTCTACCAGCTGATCCACCAGGGCACCAAGCTGATCCCCTGTGACTTCCTGGCACCGGCCATCAGCCACAACCCCATCGGTGACCACCATCCGAAACTGCTGGCCAACTTCTTCGCCCAGACCGAGGCCCTGGCCTTCGGCAAGAGCAAGGAACAGGTCGAAGCCGAGTTCCTGGCTGCTGGTAAAACCCTGGAGCAGGTCAAGGATCTGGTGCCGTTCAAGGTGTTCGAAGGCAACCGCCCGACCAACAGCATACTGTTCAAGAGCCTGACCCCGAAGACCCTGGGTGCCCTGATCGCCATGTACGAGCACAAGATCTTCGTACAGGGCGCAATCTGGAACATCTTCAGCTTCGACCAGTGGGGCGTGGAGCTGGGCAAACAACTGGCCAACAAGATACTGCCGGAGCTGGGCAGCAATGACGCCGTCACCAGCCACGACAGCTCCACCAACGGTCTGATCAACACCTGGAAATCCTGGAAAGCCTGATTTCCCCGATCTTTCTGAATGCAAAAGCCCCGCTCATAGAGCGGGGCTTTTTATTGCCGGGAGCCGGCGTTGCCATCCTGTGGAGATCTGGCCAGGTGTCTAAGCCAGCCAGAAGACGGGGATCGTCACCCCCGCCCTTCCATCGCCAGCATCAACCGCCGACGGCGATGCGCTTCATGTCTTTCATCTATAACAACGCAGGGTCTGACAAGGGCATAGTTGCGGGCCGCAGCTTCATTAGCCACCGACCGCGATACGCTTCATGTCTTTCATATAGCCGCGCAGGGTCTGGCCGATCTGCTCGATGGGGTGGTTGCGGGTCGCTTCGTTCGCGGCCAGCAGCGCCAGGTTGTCCACGGCCTTGCTCTCGGCACGGGCGCTGCCCAAATCACCAGCCTGAAGGGTCGGCATAAAGTGCTCGCGCAGCAGCGGCACGGCAGCGTTGGCGAACAGGTAGTTGCCGTACTCGGCGGTGTCGGAGATCACCACGTTCATCTCGTACAGACGCTTGCGGGCGACTGTGTTGGCGATCAGCGGCAGCTCGTGCAGGGATTCGTAGTAGGCGGACTCTTCATAGATGCCGGATGCCACCATGGTTTCGAACGCCAGCTCGACACCCGCCTTGACCATGGCCACCATGACCACGCCGTTGTCGAAGTACTCCTGCTCGGCGATCTTGCCCGCATAAGCCGGGGCATTCTCGAAGGCAGACTTGCCGGTCTCTTCGCGCCAGCCAAACAGCTTGGCATCGTCTTCGGCCCAGTCGGCCATCATGCCGCGGGAGAATTCGCCTGCAATGATGTCATCCATGTGCTTCTCGAACAGCGGACGCATCAGGGTACGCAGTTGCTCGGACAGTTCGAAGGCGCGCAGCTTGGCCGGGTTGGAGAGGCGGTCCATCATCAGGCTGATGCCACCCTGCTTCAGTGCCTCTGTGATGGTCTCCCAGCCGAACTGGATCAGCTTGCCGGCGTAGGCCGGGTCAGTGCCCTCGGCAACCAGCTTGTCGTAGCAGAGCAGGGAACCTGCCTGCAGCATGCCGCACAGAATGGTCTGCTCGCCCATCAGGTCGGATTTCACTTCCGCCACGAAGGAGGATTCCAGTACGCCGGCACGGTCGCCGCCGGTGGCGGAGGCCCAGGCCTTGGCGATGGCCATGCCTTCGCCCTGGGGATCGTTCTCCGGGTGGACGGCGATCAGGGTCGGCACACCGAAACCGCGCTTGTACTCTTCACGCACCTCGGTACCCGGGCACTTGGGCGCCACCATCACGACTGTGATGTCGGCGCGGATCTGCTGACCCTCTTCCACCACGTTGAAACCGTGGGAGTAACCCAGGGCCGCACCCTGCTTCATCAGTGGCATGACGGTCTTCACCACGTCGGAGTGCTGCTTGTCCGGGGTCAGGTTCAGTACCAGATCCGCGGTCGGGATCAGATCTTCGTAGGTACCGACGACGAAGCCGTTGTCGGTGGCTTTCTGCCAGGAGGCACGCTTCTCGGTGATGGCGGCCTTGCGCAGGGCGTAGGAGATGTCCAGCCCGGAGTCGCGCATGTTCAGGCCCTGGTTCAGACCCTGGGCGCCACAGCCCACAATCACCACCTTCTTGCCCTTGAGCGCCGCACAACCGTCAGCGAACTCCTCGCGCTGCATGAAACGACACTTGCCCAGCTGGGCCAACTGCTGACGCAGGTTCAAGGTGTTGAAATAGTTAGCCATGGTGATTGCTCCGTTCGATTGATTCCATGCCGGGTAGCGGCGTTGTCCAAACCACTATAGCGCGGGACAGTTATTGCCTGAACTGATATATTCGAAACAGTACGTTGCATAAATTGAAATGTTACTCTTGGCAATCTCAGGCCGCTTTTCCCGCCCGGTGCATCTCGGGGGCTTGCAGCCTGAAGGTATATAGTCGGCACAAGCGCCGTTGCAGGAATTCAAAGATGGACCTTCGCAATCTCGAACTGTTTCTCCACCTCGCCGACTCCCTCCACTTCGGCAAGAGCGCCGATGCCATGGCGGTCAGCCCCTCCACCCTGAGCCGCGCCATCCAGCGGCTGGAGCAGGAGACCGGCTGCGTGCTGTTCGAGCGGGACAATCGCAGCGTGCGGCTCACCCCGGCCGGGGAGAAGTTGCGGGAGTTCGGTGGCAGCCTGCTGCAGGAGTGGCGGCGGCTCAAGCAGGAACTCAGGCGCAGCGACGAGCCGTTGCAGGGCC
>Ga0067045_1027784_pt1 | contig 60869 bp, 48 predicted proteins | sample TerdegcTABiofilm_FD_59184 | JGI IMG/M metagenome (GOLD analysis project Ga0067045, IMG submission 59184) | Combined Assembly of (Gp0054472, Gp0054536) Wastewater bioreactor microbial communities from Singapore -Terephthalate degrading...
AGCGTGGTTTCAGTCTGTTGACCGCATGTGGGCGGCTGGTGGGGCTATGTGTCAGCTTGATGAGCTATTAAGGCCATATTACGAAGCTGATAAGAAATTGGGTATAATTGAGGATGACGAGGAGGTAGTTTGGTATATAGCAAGCCTTTTCTTTAATGATACGCATTATTCGCAGATAGGAGGTCCTGCGCCTGACGGGCATGACGTAACAAGCCCAATGTCGTTTCATATACTCGAAGCCATGCACAGATTAAAGATTCCTTCTAATATTGCTTTGCGTGTCCATGACGGGCTTGATCCTGCATTATTACGTCAGGCGGTTAAATATTTATTTGAGGATGGGACAGGAGTCTGCTATTCATGTGCAAAAGGTTTAGATGAAGGATACGCAAAGAATGGGATACCAATACAGATTGCAAGGATGAGGGCAAAGGTTGGTTGCAACTGGACTGCTTTGCCGGGGATAGAATATTGCCTGCAAGATGTTACAAGGCTTTGTCTGGTTTCACCGTTTATCCATGCGTTCAATGATGTTACTGAATCAGATATGCCAAAGAATATGGAATCGCTTTGGGATCGCTATGTTCATCATCTCGGCATCTGTGTTGATACTATAAAAGAGGGTTTTGACTGGCATCTTGAGCATCAGGCGGAAAATTCACCTGAGATCGTGCTTAATCTATTCTGTCATGGGGCGATTGAGAGAGGGCTTGACGCATCTGCTGGCGGGGTGGATATATATAACCTAACCTGTGATGGTGTTGGTCTTGCGACTGTTGCGGATTCGTTTGCAGCAATTGAGCAACGTGTTATCAACGAGAAACGTCTGACATGGGAAGAACTTGCTAATCATCTTGCAAATAATTATGAAAATGCAGAAAGCGTTAGATTGATGTTGAGGAATATTCCCCGTTTCGGCACAGGCGGATCAAGGGCGGATTGGTGGGCAAAGAGAGTTTCCGAGCTATATACTAACCTCATGAAAGGCACAAAAACTCCGAAGGGCTTTAATGTCATCCCCGGTTTGTTTTCACATGGGATTGTTTATCATCTCGGCAGACCACTAGGTGCAACACCCAATGGACGCAAAGCGGGCGATCCAATTTCGCATAGCTCAAATCCCGATCCCGGCTTCATGCCCGGAGGAGTCGGCGCCCCTACTGCAAAATCAAACGCTGTCGCTTATGTTCAGCCCGGCTGGGGAAATTCTGCGCCATTGCAACTGGATTTTGATAGGCATTTAGCTGAGGAATCAGGCGGACTTGAGGCAGTTGAGAGTATGATAAAGACTCATAATGAGCAGGGCGGAACATTAATAAATATAAACATTCTTTCAAAAGAGCAGATTCTTGAGGCACATGCCGATCCCGATAAATATCCCGATCTTGTTGTTCGTGTTACAGGATACAGCGCATTTTTTAGGACGCTTTCGCCTGAATATAGGCAACAGGTTGTTGATCGTTTCATTGCTGAATCGGAGGAGTAGAAAAATGAGTAGAGAGCAAGAGGCATTGCAGAGAATAAGACAAATAGAATCTGATTGCATTTCTCAACATGGTGAGTTTGATTGGGAGGAATTGTCAGAGGACATACAGGATGAGTATGACAGCCTTTGTATTTTGCTAGATGAATTGCAGGATGATGGAGAGCAAATATCTTGGGAAGAATTCAAGAAAGAAAATAACTTATGAGCTATAAAATAATGCTATCTTCTCAAGCCAAACGAGAGTTAAGCTGTTTGCATGGTGATTTACATAGCCGATTATTATCTAGCATTGAACGTCTAATGGAAGAACCTCGTCCACATGGTTGCCGAAAGATTCAAGGGGCAGTGAATGAATGGCGAATACTTGTGGGTGAATATCACATTATTTATACTATTGATGATTCTGAAATGAAAGTGTTGATTCGCAAAATAGGTTATCGTAACGGCGTTTATGAATAATGAATATGCAGAAGGAATATATGGATGAAAATTAAAGTCATCGTCCATGAAGAAGATGATGGATATTGGGCGGAAGTGCCATCATTACCGGGATGCTTTACGCAAGCAGATACATGGCCCGAACTGATGCAAAATCTGTATGAGGCAGTTGAGGGCTGGCTGGAAACGAAGGCGGAATTGGAATTAAAAGAAATAACTGAAAATGATGGATATTATGTTGCGACTGTTTCTGCACTCAAAAGTTGCTATACACAGGCAAGGACTTTGAATGAGCTTTATCCGAGAATAAAAGAAGTGATAGGGTTTTGCCTTAAAGGAGAACTACAAAAATGATCTTAGTTAAAATGAGACCTGAGCAGTTACAAGATGCTGTCAAGCGAAACGTGCCGATAATCATGCCTGCGGGTGTTGTTGAATATCACGGACCGCATCTGCCCATTGGGACAGATTTTCTCATTGCAAACGCTGTCTGTGATGGTGTAGAGAAAGCGTGCGAGTGTGTGCTTGCGCCTCCGTTGCCATTTGGTCCCACAATGAGTTGGGCGGCGGGACCTGAGGAAGGCGAAATTGATTTTGCGCCTGAACCATTCTTTCAATATGTTAAGGAAATTCTAAAACATATAATGGCTATGGGATTTAGGAGAATATACGTCTGCCAACATCATCAGGGGCTTGAGGGTATGCAGTCGCTTTGCCTGCGGAGAGCGGCATCTGAGCTAATCGGAGAAGTCGGTAGAAGTTGGGGCAACGGTTGGGGCAGAGGCGATCATAACAAATTGCCAAATCCCAATTTATTTAACTGGATAAGGGTAGCTAGTCCCGATTCATTTTCGCATTATGAGGCAGGGGCAGAAAGGATGCCAGTCGGTCATGGCGGTAGAGGTGAAACCCAGCTTATAATGGGATCATTGCCCGAAACTGTGAGAATGGGTGCGCTTGATACTGTCCGAGATAATATGCCGCCTTGGCTTGAGGATGCGGAAGAGGCAAATGCCGATGAGGGCAAAAGATGGATAGATTTTTGTGTGCAGGGCTGGGTTAGGGAACTCAGTCGATAAAATAATCTAGTCAAACATTAGATCATCTATTATAATATAAACATTATAAAGATATTGTGAGGTGAAAAAACGAATGTTGGAACTAGCAAGAGATTTTATTGAGAAAGGTGTATGGGTAGTCTTTTGCGATTTAGCCCCAGAATTAGTCGCTAATCGTTGGGATGTTAGATTTGATCCAAGTTTTGATAAACACCAAATAATTGTGCTGAACCTTAAGCTGATCGTGGATGAAGGATGCAGACAAGCTATTTGGGATGCTTTCATTTCAGGGGAAAGCAAATTTCAAGAGATTAGAGAATCACTTAATCAGGATCTATGTTATCCTTTACCCGATCTTGTAATGATTTATTATGTCCTTTTTCAGAAAAACATCAGCGAATGGAAGGTAAAGACTATTTCAATAGACGATATGAAAAGTGCAAAAGGTCAATGGATAGCACAATTGATGTTTCAAGAACTCATGAAAATATCTGAAAAGGAAATAAAACATAACGAAGAAACATAGATATTAAATACGAAATATTCAATAGCGAGGTAAGTAATGGCAACAACGAAAGAACTTTTAACGGTGGCTCTTAATGGCGGAACGCCTGAGATCACACCATATTCCTTATATAGTTGGATGATGGATGACCCAAATGCTGACAAATGGAAGAGATTATTTGATATGGGATTAGGGACTTCTGAGCATTGTGGGGTTGTTGGTCATATAGAGCATGGTGTTGAAAATATACACGAAGAAAAAATAGAGGGAAATAATCGTTATACAATCTACAAAAAGAAAACTCCTGTCGGCACAATCGAACAGATACATCTAAACGGTTGGCATTATCAATCATTTATAAAAACCCCTCAGGATTATAAGATAATGCAATGGATAACCGAAAATACAGAATTAAAAACATATTACGAATCCTATGAAAGAGCAGAACAAATAGCAGGCGATAAAGGTGTTGTGATAGTCTCTGCATCACGCACTCCAGCAATGACAATAAACGTTGATTGGGCTGGAACTCAGCAATTCTGTCTTGATATTGCAATGGAAGTGCCTGAACTGTTTGATCTCTATGAAGCACGCAAAAAGCTGATTCTTGAGGAATATAGGCTTATTGCAGAGGGTCCCGGTCATTTTGTCAAAATATGGGAAAATTTGACTATAAGCATGTTGGGACCAAAAAGATATGAGGAACTGCTTTTATCCTTCTATAATGAATGTATGCCAGCATTTGAAAAAGGCGGAAAAAAGGTTATGGTTCATTATGACGGTGGGCTTAGTGTAATAAAGGATCAGATTAAAAAAGCACCTTTTCATATAATTGAGTCACTCACTGAACCGCCAGAAGGCGATATGACTTATGATCAATGTCGTGAGGCATGGCAAGAAAAAATATTTTTTGGAAACATCAATATTGCCCATTATTATAAGCCAGAGAAAGAACTCCGAGAGGCGGTTATCGGTATGCGAGAAAGGGCTGGCAAAAAAGCATTTGCTTTTGAAATATCCGAAGACCTGCCTCGAAATTGGCAAACATCAATCCCAATAATTCTTGATACTCTCAGAGAACTTAAATAACATTATCGCTAAATAAAAAGGGCTTTAAATTGATTATTAGATTCAATGACATATCAATTTCCTATGGTAATTTTCTGGCTCTTAATTCAGTAACACTGGATATAAAAGGTGGTGCGGTAGGACTGCTTGGTCCCAATGGTGCTGGCAAGACAACATTCATTAAAACCTTGCTTGGTCTTATAAAACCACAAAGCGGAACAGGTGAGGTTTTTGGGCTTGATATAGTATCGCAAAAACTTAATATCAGACAAAAAGTCGGGTATGTGCCAGAAAACGATTGTTATATTAGCGGAATGAGTGGAGTCGGATTTGTTGCCTATATGGGAAGATTATGTGGGATGCCAAGAAAAGAATCTATTCAAAGAGCGCATGAGATATTGCAATATGTCCGCATGGATGATGAAAGATATAGACTGATTGAAACCTATTCATTAGGTATGAAGCAAAAAATAAAGCTGGCACAGGCTTTAGTCCATGATCCAGAACTTCTGCTTCTTGATGAACCAACTGTTGGCATGGACCCTAAAGGCAGACAAGAAATGCTTGATTTAGTCAAAGATATATCTCAACTAAAGGGAATCAATATAATCCTTTCATCTCACCTATTACCTGATATTGAATATACTTGTCAAGATGTCATTGTCCTAAGAGAAGGGAAACTATTAATTTCTGGAAATATTGAAGACCTAAAATCACAACATCAAAGAATGTTTGAGATTAAAATTAAAGGCAATGAGGAGCAATTTATATCAGAACTTGTCGATATTGGAATTATGTGCAATAAGACTCAGGGTAATTTACTTAGAATTTCTTTGCCTGATGATATAGAAACAGAAGCACTTTTTAATATTGCATATAAAAATAATATTCAGATCAGACAAATCATGCAAACAAAGTATTCGCTTGAGGATGTATTTTCGCAGGCAATTGGAGGAGAATAATGCCTATCCACGATCAAAGCTACCGTCACTGGGATGGTGAATTAAAATCACATACTTTTCGTTGGTGGGCAATAACGGTAGAAGGGCTTAAAGTCTTACTACGCAGAAAACTTTTTGTCATATTCATCTTAGCACCTGCGATAATACAGTTTCTTGTCTTTGGTGGAATGATATACGGGGTAAATACTTATACATTCTTTATGAATATGAATTTTATTACCCCAGAATTTTTCTATAAATTTTGTATGCGTCAGAGTTTCTTTATTGCGCTAATTTGCGTTTTTGCTGGATCGGGATTAATCGCCAATGATTTAAGAAGCAACGCATTTCAATTATATCTATCAAAACCATTAACAAGGTTGGATTATATTCTTGGTAAATCTGCTATAATGTTAATTATGCTAGGTTTTATAACATTCATTCCCGGAATATTACTATTTATTGAACATTCTGTTCTTTCCCAAGATTCCACCTTTTTTCTTGAGCAATACTGGATTTTTGGTTCAATTACCTTATTTTCATTGATATTAATTATACCTACGATGTCAATTATACTTGCATTTTCCTCTATGACAAAGAGCTATCGTTATTCTGCAATTATGTTTATGGTCATTATCTTTGGCACTCCCGTCATTGGGGCGCTTTTAAGAGAAATACTGCGATTAAAATGGGCAAATTACATACAGTATTGGTGGAATATGGAAAATTTAGGTAGAGAACTTTTTGGTATATCAAATACCACAAATACATGGTATTGGTCTGCATTAATTATGATTATTATTACAGTTATAAGCATTGTAATCATTTATAGGCGTATTAAAGGAGTAGATATTGTAAAATGACTCCTATAATCGAAACCCAAAATCTGAGTAAATGGTATGGTCAAATCATGGCGATCAACGATATGACTATCAAAATATCAAATGGCGTTATAGGACTTTTAGGTCCCAATGGTGCAGGTAAGACGACTTTTATTAAATTAATCGTTGGCTTGCTCAAACCAGATCGCGGCATTATAAAAGTGCTGGGTCAAAAGTCATGGAATAATCATTCTATCAATAATCGCATGGGTTATTGTTCAGATATTGATAATTTCTATGAAAATATGACTGGTTTTGATTTTGTTTTCAGGCTTGCGCTTTTGAACAATTATAAAAAATCTCTAGCAGAAGAATTTGCACTAAAAGCAATTGAAACAGTAGAGATGACCGATAATAAAGACAAAAAAATAGGCTCATATAGCAAAGGTATGAGACAAAGAATAAAGCTAGCACAATCTATTGTCCACAACCCAGAACTAATGATATTTGATGAACCACTAAACGGCATGGATCCTATTGGCAGGCAAAGCGCCATAAAGCTTATAAAGCAATTAGGTGATAATGGAAAATCAATCATTGTCTCAAGCCATATTTTGCATGAAATTGAGGCAATGACAGATAACATATTATTAATTAATAATGGAAGAATACTTGCAGAAGGAAACGTCCATGAAATTAGAGAGCTTATTGACAGACATCCGCATAATGTCTATATAGATTGTGATAAAGCGAGATTTTTGGCTTCTATTCTAGTTCAATATGACGATATTATCAGTGCAAAAATAAATCCAGAAGACTCGGGGCTGATAGTTGAGACAATCAAGCCTGATGAGCTTTATTCACGATTGCCAAAAATAGTCGTTGAAAATAAAATAAACATAAATAGCCTCTATTCACCTGATGATAATCTCCAAGCAGTATTTAAATACTTGGTAGGCTGAAAGGAAACATGGATAAAATAAATGATATAAATATTGGTCTAATGGCGATTAAGAATATATTTCAACTAACATTTCGCCAAACAATACGAAGCAAAAGAACGATTTTGATGCTTATTGTATCTTACCTGCCTGTTTTTTTCACTGCTTATTATAGATTAGCAGAGCCGCAAGAGCTTATACCACCAAATCTTGTCTTATATCATATAATGATATTTTATCTATTGTTTGTTTCTATTCTTGTTTCGTTGTTTTATGGCACAGCAGTAGTTGGTGATGAAGTTGATAATAAAACAATCGTATATCTTTTTACACGACCAATACCAAAATATTCCATCATAATTGGGAAATACCTGACATATATCGTTGGGGTTATTTTGGTTGTTGTTCCACCAATACTCATAAATTTTCTTATCATATCCACAGACAGCGATATGTCTAGCGATTTTCGCACTACATTGGATATATTTGGGAAACAACTTGGAGTGATAATCCTATCATTGATAGTATATGGCTCAATATTCACTTTCTTTGGTGCAAGATTAAGACATGCAATTATAATCGGATTGCTCTTTGCTTTCGGTTGGGAAAAGATAATACTTGTTGTGCCGGGTATCGTTAGAAAAGCTTCTATAGTTCATTATTTGTTATCAATATTTCCAATTGATCCATCGTTCCATCAAGCCATAGAACGAGTATCGAAAGGGACATTCTCTGGTGTATCTAGTTCAATTATTACTATTTCTATCGTTACAATTATCTTTTTAGTAATAACAGTTTTTATGACGTATAAAAGGGAATATAAATTTGAATAGACGTTACTAATCTTTGGTGATAGGGGTTAAAAGGCTAATTTAACTATTAAAAAAACCATCATCAGATTAAATCCATCTCACTCTATAAATATAAAGGAAACCCTGTTTAATTTTGAGATAATCCCAAGTATTGTAGCATAAATATTTGAAATTACAAATATAGGTTAGTTCAAATTAGTATTGCGGACAAGGAGGATAATTGGTGAATATAAATAAACCTGCAATTGTTGGGGGAAATCCAATCAGACAAAAGCCTTTGAGATTTGGAACACCTTTTATCGGACAAGATGAAATAGATGCAGTTACTGAGGTATTAAAGTCAGGGTGGATTAGCACAGGACCAAAGACTCAAGAATTTGAAGAACGATTCAAAGATTATGTAGGTGCAAAAAATGCAATAGCACTATATTCATGCACAGATGCTATGGAATTAAGCCTTGTGCTTGCAGGTATTGGCAATGGAGATGAAGTAATCACTTCTCCGATGACCTTCACTGCAACAGCCAATATAATCATACATCAGGGGGCAACCCCTGTTTTTGCTGATATTAAAAGAGAAACCTTAAACATTGATCCATCAGAAATTATTAAAAAGATAACTCCGAAAACAAGAGCGATTATACCCGTTCACTATGCAGGACAGCCTTGTGAAATGTCCGAAATCATGGAGATTGCCGAAGAAAATGATCTCTTTGTTATCGAAGATTCTGCACATGCCACAGGTGCGGAATATCATGAAAAGAAGATCGGAGCGATTGGTCATACATCAGCATTTAGCTTTCACGTTCAAAAGACAATGACTACTGCGGAAGGTGGGATGCTAACAACCGATAATGATGAATGGGCTAAAAAAGCAAAAATACTGCGGTTGCATGGTATGAGCAAGGATGCTTGGGGGCGTTCTTCAACGTCACAAGTGCTTTATGATGTGGTTTATCCGGGCTATAAATGCAACATGACAGATATTCAATCTGCTATGGGATTAGTTCAACTAGAAAAACTAGAATCTTTCATCGAAACTAGGCAAAAATTAGTAAAAATATATAATGAAGCATTTAGCCAGATGACAGAGATCGACACAATTAAGAGAATTGAAGGTATTCGTCATTCTGAAAATATGTATGTTATCTTGATTAATCTGGATTTATTGAGTATTGATCGTGATGAGTTTATAAGATGCCTAACAGCAGAAAATATATTTTGTGCTGTGCATTTTAGACCTGTTCATCTTCACTCATATTATAGCGATACATTTGGTTATAAAAGAGGCGATTATCCAAATGCCGAATATGCCTTTGATAGAGCAATTACGCTTCCCCTTTCTCCAAGCATGAATGAAGATGATGTTCATGATGTCATTAATGCAGTCAAGAAAATAGCTATTTATTACAGAAAATAGAAAACGGGCTTATCTAACTTATGAAGATATTTATGATAAATTATGAGTTCCCACCGATAGGCGGAGGCGGAGGAAATGTTACATATTATATATCAAAGCATCTCGCCCAACTTGGCCATGATGTGCATGTCATAACATCAAAATACAAATCTTTGCCAAAATTAGAAGAAATAGAAGGCTTCACTATACACAGAGTTCCTGTTTTAAGAAAAAGCCCTAATGTTTGTGGTATCCATGAAATGCTTACCTATATTATCAGTGCAAGCATTTATTCGATATTCTTTATTAAAAAGTATAAACCTAATATTATCCATGTATTCTTTGGCATACCATCTGGACCAGTCGCTTATCTTCTGAAAAAGCTGTATAATATTCCTTATGTATTATTTCTTGGTGGGCGTGATGTCCCTAGACCACATCCTGATCCGCCTTTTTATAGATTGATGTATGGTGTGCTTATGCCTGCAATTAGAGAGATATGGGGAAACGCAAAAGCAGTCGTTGCTTGTAGTAGTGGATTAAAGGATATGGCACAAAAAACAGCAAGAAATATACCATTATATATTATCCCTGATGGCGTTGATCTTGAAAAATTCCATAGTGAAAATAAAAGGGAAAATAAAGAAAAAATAAAGATTCTTGGAATAGGTAGATTGATACCAAGAAAGGGTTTTGACTGTCTTATCAGAAGCATCCAAGAGATTACCAAGCTAACAGACAAGGATTTCTGTGTTGAAATTGTAGGCGATGGTCCTTTGCGATCTGATCTTGAAAAGTTTGCTAAGCAAATAAATGTTGCAGATAAAGTGATCTTCTCTGGAACAGTCCCTTATGATAAATTGCCTGAGAGCTATCAAGGGGCTGATATTTTTGTTTTATCGTCATTCGCAGAAGGGATGCCATTAGTTGTTTTGGAAGCTATGGCTTCTGGTTTGCCAATTGTTGCAACGAGAGTTCAGGGCATTGATGAGTTAGTCAAAATCGGTGAAAGTGGATTTCTATTTAACCCATCAGACTATAAGGCATTGGGACGACATCTTGCAAATATGATAAATGACGATACATTACGTTTAAAAATGGGCAAAAAATGCCTTGAAATTATACAAAAGTATGGATGGGCGAATATAACTGAGGATTATATCAAATTATACGGGATGTGATATTTTAATGAATATCGGCATATCTGTTATTCTTTTATCTGTTTGCTTTCCAATCCTTGCGTTAGCCTCAAATTCAGGAATTGAATCACTGAGCAGGACTCATAACCTATTCAATGGTCGTAAGGGGACTTTTGCTTGTTTTGGTGATTCAATAACTGATACAATGGCATTTTGGGCGTCAATTCCTAACGCAAACAAAAATATCCCAAAAGAAATGAATGAAGCCCAAAAAGTTGTCACTAACTATATGCTTCCAGAATGTTGGAGAAAATGGAAGGGTGAGGAATATGGGAACAAAGGTATGACGACATCCAGGTGGGCTTATGATAATATAGACAAATGGCTTAATAAACTTAATCCAGAAGTTGCATTAATAATGTTTGGCACAAACGATCTACATTCATTAGAACTTGATGAATATCAAACGAAAATGCGTGAGGTTGTGCAAAAATGCCTTGATAATGGAACAATCGTAATCCTAAACACAATACCACCAAGAAGTGGCTTTGAGGATAAATCAGCGCAATTTTCAGAGGTTATTAGAAATATATCCAAAGAATATAACATGCCTTTGATAGATTATCATGCGGAGATATTAAAGCATCGTCCTGATGACTGGGATGGTTCTATGGCGAAATTTGCCAGATATGAAGGCTATAACGTTCCAACGCTTATTTCTCGTGATGGTGTTCATCCTAGCTACCCTCAAAATTATATCTATGATTATTCAAAAGAAGCACTAAAAAGCAGTGGTTATAATTTACGAAATTATCTCACTTTGATAAAATATGCGGAGGTGATAAAAACTGTGATAGCTGATAATGCAATTATTAAATTGATTTCTCAGGATTGGTATCCAAAAGCCCCGCCGTTGCCATCTCCAACAGGAGAAATTATAAGGGTAACAAACGTTAATGAATTTTTTAGAGCAGTTGAAAACGTTAAGCCAAACGGAACGATATTACTTGCAGATGGGCATTATATAATGCCAAGATATATCGAGATTAAGACTGATAACGTAACTTTACGGAGTGAATCAGGTCAGCGTGATAAAGTCATTATTGATGGAAAAGATAGCATACATGGTGAACTTGTGGGCATAAGGTCATGCTCTGGCGTTACTATCGCCGATTTGACGATACAGAATATCAAATGGAATGGCTTTAAGCTCAATTCCGATAGCAATGTGCAGAATGTAACTATTTATAATTGCGTCATACACAACATCTGGCAAAGAGGCGTTAAGGGGGTAAAAGTCCCAAAAGATAGAATGGACGAGATGTGTCCAAAAAACTGTCGTGTCCAATATTGCCTTTTTTATAATGATCATGCAAAGAGATTTGAAGATGATCCAGCAGATACAATCGATAACTTTGGCGGAAACTACATCGGCGGAATAGATACTATGTATGCAAAAGATTGGGTTATAAGCGATAATGTTTTTATCGGCATACAAGGAAGAACTCGAGGAGCGAGAGGTGCAATATTTATCTGGCATGATTCCAGAGATTGTATTGTTGAGCGAAACATCATTATAGATTGCGATACGGGCATTGCGCTTGGTAACTCACACAAGGCAGAGGAAACAGACCTTCATTGCTTTAATTTCATTGTCCGTAATAATTTTATCACAAGGGCGCCAGAAAATGGAATTGTTGCTGATTATACAAAGGATTGTAAAATTATCAATAATACAATCCATGATCCACAAAATCGTCTTGGTCGCCTGATAAGACTCGTTCATGATAATGATGGGCTATTAGTTGCTAATAATCTGTTGAGCGGCCCAAAGATAAGGAATGAATCTCAAAGCAATATTGTATTTATGCAGAATTATGAAGTTGATATAACAGAATATTTTTTTGATACAGAAAAAGGCAACCTTCATATAAAATCGCAAATCGACGGAGTTACAGGCAAAGCTATCCCATTGCCCGAAGTGAAAGAAGATATTGATCGCCAGATTCGGAAAGATAAGCCCGATATTGGTGCTGATGAGATATATTAGCGGTCAGACAAATTAATTTTTATATTTATGATCCTTAGACTCTCCCTTTCTCAAAGATAGATATAAAAAGGAATTTTCAAAAGATTTATAAAAATAAAAAAAATTTATTCGGTTTTCCATTATGATATTTTCGGAGGTTTTTATGATATTTCCTTTTAGCCTAGATGAGACGATAAAATTACTTGCACAAGAGTTGATAAATGAATCAATAGAATACCCAAGAGTTGATTGTCATACACATATACAGGGCGATCTTTTCAATTTTAACAGGGCAATTGCAGATGCAAACCTGATCGGGAGTCAATCAAAAGGGCTTAACTGGTATCCTGATGATGTGATTGAGGAATCGATAAGAACAGGGAGGCTTGTTCGTAGGACAATGATAGATGCTGTTCCGACTTATTCTTGGTTTGTCCAGCTTGCATTAGGTCAAGGCGCCGATTTTTATAATATTACAAGCATGAACAGACGAGATATGGGAAAGGCTTTGGTTAAGGCACTTCAGCCATGTCGCTATTCAGAGCGCGCTGGATGGATAAAGAACATGCTTTTCCGTTATGATGGCATAAAATCAAAAGGTGAAGCATTTGATGTGCTTGACCCAGATAACTTTGACATTGTGTATGACGCAGTATCAGCGCAAAGGAATGATCCAGAATTTGCCGATAAAATATTGAAAGATGATGGTATAGTCGCATTAGTAACAAGCCTTGAAAATGCAAGCCATGTCCCATTAAAATTACAAAAGAGTTCAGAAGCGGAACAATTAAAGGCAATAGATCTGTCTGTTGCCCTGCATCCAGAAATATATTATATGCTTGATATTCATTATATAGTCTGTCCAGAAAAGGCAACTGATCTCGGTCCATATTTTCTTGGATGTAAATATGATATTGGGAATTATCTGATTAATATTGAAAATAGATTAGGCGTTAATATTAATAATGCAAAAGACTTGAAAAATGCTATGAAAAACTGGATACATAGTGTTATAAAATCGCCATCAAATCCAAGTAGTCGTGTGCTTTATGCAAATACTTTTCAACCGATCGATATGCGTCTTAATACTGAGATATGTGAAGCTGATGTTACGTATATTATTGAGAATCATAAAGACAAATTGGACGAATCTAAGGTTAATATAGTATCTTCTTATGCGACACAAGGTATCTTAGAAGCATTAAACGAGATAGGTGCTGAAATTAAAAAAGAAAATGCCTTAGGTGCGTGTCTGCAGATTGCGCTTGGTGTTGATTATTTCATCGATAGAGATCGTGAGATCATGGCATTTAAGGCTTATCAACCACGAATACCAAAAGAAGAAGAGCCAATTTGGAGAAAGTATCCAAATGTTATTTTTGAGTATCTGGTCGCTGATGAGAAATTGCAAGATGATTTCATGGACGCAAGCAAGCAAGTTCCCAATGTTACTGTTGGGCCCTGGTGGCAGGGATTCGGAAGCAAATCTATCGCAAGAATGGCAGAATATTTAGTTTGGGAGAGTAGTATCAATAAATTTGCTGGTGGAATAAGCGATGCAAGATATATAACGATGATCGGTGCAAAAGGCGAATCTGTTAGAAATGGTCTTGCTACAGGGCTTGCCATTTGTGTTTCTGAGGGAAGGCTTCCTATGAAGGTTGCCAAGCAATATATGTATGATGTTCTTTATATTAATCCAGCGAACGTTCATAATTTACCATCAGGTTTATAATCATGGAGGCCAAAACATGGCAAAAGGTGTTGGATTAATATCAGGCGGTTTAGATAGTATTTTGGCGGTAAAAGTCCTTCAAGAGCAGAATATTGACATTATCGGAATATCTTTTGTAACGCCTTTTTTTAACTCAGCGAAGGCGGAAAGCGCAAATAAATATTTGAATATCGATCTAAGAATCATGGATATAACAGAAATCCATATTGAGATGATACAATCGCCAAAGCATGGTTACGGCAAAGGAATGAATCCCTGTATTGATTGCCATGCCTTGATGTTTAATATAGCGGGGAAGCTAATGGAAACTGAAAAAGCAGACTTTTTATTCTCTGGTGAGGTGCTTGGAGAAAGGCCGATGTCGCAGAATTTTCGTTCTTTGATGATGGTTTCTGATGAATCGGGATATGGTGATTTTATTATACGTCCTTTAAGTGCAAAATTGCTTCCAGAAACTCGTCCAGAACGAGAAGGCAAAGTTGACAGAGAGAGGCTACTTGATATAAGTGGGAGATCGAGAAAGCCTCAAATTGAGCTTGCTGAGTATTATAAAATCAAGGAATATGCTCAACCTGCGGGGGGGTGTCTGCTTACCGATAAAGGCTACTCAAAGCGTCTAAAAGACCTAATAGCAAATAATCCAGACTTTGACAGGCGTGATATTGACTTACTAACTATTGGCAGGCAATTTAGGCTTAAAACAGGTGAAAAAGTTATTGTTGGTAGAGATCAAAAAGATAACGAAAAGCTAATGTCAATGAGACGGGATAATGATGTGATCATCGAGCTAGTTGATTTTCCATGTCCTATTGTTATGATCCCAAATGGCGGATCACAAGAAGCAATAGCGTTATCAGCCTCAATTTGTGTTACTCATAGCGACGCACCAAGTAATGAAAGTGTTAATGTTATTTATTATCTTGGGGGTGATGAATATTATATCCGTGTAAAGGCAATATCAAGAGATGAACTTGATAGCATTAGGATATGATTATTGGGAGAGAACAAAAATATTAAAAAATGGATATTTTATGTTTTCTCTTTATGTTTGCTTTTGCTGTATCTGCAATTTATCAGCAAGATAAATTTCTTTCAGCGTGTTGGTCAGACTAAAAAATGGCAATGATGGCGTTATAAGATGTTTTCGGTTGAGCTAACATCTGCAGAAATTAAGGTTGCAATGGGAGACAAAGCATCGGTTGATTCATCAAATAAGCTAATCTCTACATGGGCTTTAATGAAATCAGGTTTATAGCATTCTGGAATATAGACAAATCAATCTTTGTTAAATTATGATGATATGATTATAATAATACAACATATATGTTTTTTATAAAGGAGATGAGAAATTTGACAGAAAAAGATGATTCAAAGATTACAAGAAGGGAGTTTATAAAAGCATCAGGGGCGGTTGTCGCCTCGACTGCAATGGGTGTCAACGCATTAGCTAATATAGCGAATTCTGAAGACGAAATAGCAGTAGTTAAAGAAAAGAGAAAATACGGCAAGCATGATGATATGCTATCAATTATCGGCTTTGGTGGGATAATCGTTATGAATGAAACGCCCGAGTCTTCATCCGCGCATGTCGCAGAAGCCATTGAGAAGGGGATCAATTATTTTGATGTCGCGCCAAGCTATGGTGATGCAGAATTCAAATTGGGACCTGCCCTTGAGCCTTATAGGAAAAATGTATTCCTTGCCTGCAAAACAGAGAAGCGAACCAAGCCAGAGGCAGAAATTGCATTAAAGGAATCTTTGGACAGATTAAAGACTGATTATTTTGACCTTTATCAACTTCATGCCATGACAACTGATGATGATTTTGAGAAGGCAATGGGACCGGGCGGGGCAATGGAAGTCCTTATTGATGCAAAAAAACAAGGTATAGTTCGTTATCTTGGTTTTTCTGCTCATTCAGTAGAAATCGCATTAAAATTGATGGATGCCTATGATTTTGATAGCATACTATTTCCAGTAAACTGGGTCAATTATTATAATGGCAATTTCGGTCCACAAGTAGTAGAAAAAGCCAAATCCAAAGATATGGGGATACTTGCCCTAAAAGCAATGGCAAAGACTCACTGGAAGGATCAAGATGAAAAACAGGCATATCCGAAATGTTGGTATAAGCCAGTTACCGAAGAAGAGGAAACTGAACTTGCTGTTAGATTCACGCTATCTCAGCCTGTAACTTCCGCAGTTACACCGGGCGACATCAACCTATTCCGCAAGGCAATTAAAATAGCCAGTAAATTTAAGCCACTAAGTGATGAAGAGATTCAGATAGTAAAAGCGAAAGCCGAAGGATTAGACCCTATATTTAGGCACGCTTAAAATAATAAAAAAGATAAAAGGGAGTATATCTGTCATACTCCCTTTTTTTGTGCTTTGATATATATTTGTGTTTTTATTATTTTCTTAAAATCTCTTGAATGTTATAATATATTCATATAAATAAAAAAAATGAACAAAATCAAGATTTTTAAGGAGATAAAAAAAACAATATGACATCAAAAGAAAGAATAACATCAGCAATAGAAGGTCAGGAAGTCGATTATATACCGTTTTCGCCTTTTTTGGCTTATGTTTGGGGGTATTTTCCTGAATCAATTCGGAATATGGGCGAGCTTGGTTTTCTAAAAAGCATTAATGCTGATCCCTTATGGCGTGGCGCTCCATGTCCAGTCGCTTCAATACCACCAAAACTAGAGACGAAAAGCTATCAAGAAGGAAAGCTAAATATAAACGAGATTATTACTCCGGTTGGGACATTGAGAGAAGGTTATATCTCAAGCCAAGAGGGAGGGACAAGTTTTCTTGTTGAACATCCACTAAAGACAGAAGAAGATTTCAAAACAAGGCTTTGGATTGAGGAAAATACTCACTATGAATTGCACCTTGAGCATGTAAAGAATCATCTTGCTGTAGTCGGATCAGAAGGCGTTTCGATTGGTATGCTTATACCTCGAGGAAAGTCGGCGTTTCAACAGATGGTCGAGCATCTAGTCGGAACAGTTGAGCTTGTTTATGCTTTGGAGGATTATCCTGATACAGTGGAAACTCTCTGGAAAACAATGGTAGAAAACGATCTTAAAGCTGTCAAATTGTCGGCAGAAAGTGAAAATTATGATTATTTTTTGACATGGGAAGATTCTGGAACACAAAACTATTCTCCAAAATTATACAAAAAATATATCGCCTCTGAGATTGAGGAATGGTGCAAGATGCTAAAAGATAATGGCAAAAAGTATTTCCAACACGCTTGCGGACATGTGAAGGACATTCTTATCCCAATGAAAGAAAGCGGGGCTTATGGTATTGAGAGTGTCCCATCTTACCCAACAGGCAATGTTTCGCTTAAGCAAACAAGGGAGATGGTTGGCTCAGATTTTTGTATTATTGGTGGTATAGAGCCTGTAATGTTCTTAAATCTATCGATGAATGAGCTTGAATCTTACGTTGAGCAAGTAATCACTGACGGTTTGGGAGGACCTTTTGTTTTGGCAAATTCAGACTCCTGCCCTCCGGGTGTTACTGTGGAGAAATTTAAAATGGTTTCGGATATTGCAAAAAGAAGACGTTAAAGGTATCAAAAACTTAAAAGGAGGAATAATATGGCACGAAAAACAAGTATTCTTGCGCCTGATTGGTGGGACTACACAACCCTTGAAGATGATATTCTCGATGATGCTGCGAGACTAACCCCTGATGATATGGTTTCGCTATCACGAGAAGGCTTTAAGGTTGTGATGTATGACACCCTTGAGGACTTTTATCTTGCAGAAGCATTAGAATATGTTACGTCATGGAAACAGGCAACATCAGATAATCCTGTTGGTATATGCGGACCAATTGGACCTACTGAGCAACTGCCTCTTGTTGCACGAATCGTGAACGAATTAGAAATTAACGTCAAAAATGCTCATTTCTGGGGTATGGACGAATGGTTTAAAGACGGAAAAGAAGTTGGCATCGATCATCCGTTGTCATTTGCAAAAGCGGATATGGAGCTTTGCTTTAATCGTATCAATCCAAAGCTAAGGATGCCAATGGAGAACATCCATTTCCCAAAAGCAGATACAAGCGAATATATAAAAAGCTGGGATGGCGTGAAGTGTGCTGTAATGCAAGGTGGACAAGGTGAAATCAAGCACTGGGCATTTAACGATCCACTAAAAAGGGAAGGTAAATATAAAGATAATCCACCAACACCAGAGGAATATCGACAGCTAAACACGAGAGTTGTTAACCTTCATCCCGTAACGATAATGCAAAATGCACGCACAAGCGGAGGCGGGGTTGTAACAGGCGTCCCAACGAAGGCAATTACAGTTGGTCCCGTGCAAACTTGGCAGGCAGAAAAGGTATCGATATGGCAGGCAGGGACTCATGATAACGCCTTTGGTATGCGTCTGACAACTCTTATGATAAGCAAGAAGATACCTGATTCGTCTGTTCCGATGTCATTACTGGCGGATCATCCAAACGTGCAGTTCAACTTCTATCGTCTTGGTATTGGCTCTTGCGATGTTGAGATGCACTAAAATAGGACTATGGAATGATTGGACAATAGGGCGATAAAATATGGGAGGATATATTAATTGGAACTAAAGGAATTATTAAAAGAACTTACCGATGCACATGGTGTTTCGGGGTATGAATATCCTGCAGGCGAGGTATTTATCAAGCAAGCAAAGCCTTTTTCCGATGAAGTGAAAATAGATAAATTAGGGAACGCAATCGCTATAAAGAAAGGTCAACAGACAGGCGATAAAAGATATAAAATTCTGCTTGCAGGACACCTTGACGAAATAGGTTTAATGGTTACAAAGATTGAAGATGGCGGATTTATACGCATAACAAACATTGGCGGAATTGATATTTCTATTCTCCCCGGTCAGGCTGTAACAGTGATGGGAAAAGAGCAATTAAAAGGCGTTATCGGTGCAAAACCGCCCCATCTGCAAGAACCGGGTGAAAGCGGAAATATAATTCAAATGGACGATCTATACGTTGACACAGGCAGAACAAAAGAGGAACTTGCAGATATTGTTGAAATAGGAACGCTTGTTAGAATAGAAAGCGAATTCACAGAGCTATCAAATGGTTGTTTTTCTGCTATGGCAATGGATGACCGTGCAGGCGTTGTAGTCCTTGTTGAAACACTGAGAAGATTAACTGAACGCAAACATGATTGGGATGTCTATGCTATCGCAACCGCACAAGAAGAAGTCTCTGGACTCGGTGCAACAACAACCGCTTACGAAATACAACCAGACATAGCAATAGCTATTGATGTTACTTTTGGTGATGGACCTGGGATCCCAGAACGTAGATCAAATCCTTTGGGCAAAGGTGTAACAATAGGTTTAGGACCGAACTTCCATCCCAAAATCACACAAAAACTAAAAGATGTTGCTTCTGAAAATGAAATCACACATCAAATAGAGGTCGATCCATATCCCGGGGGGACAGACGCCTATTCACTTCAGGTCAGCAGGGCTGGTATTCCCACAGGATTGGTATCAATTCCATTAAGGAATATGCACAGCACAGTCGAAACGCTAAAGCTAGATGACGTGAAAAGATGCGCAGAACTTCTATGCGTATTTATATCAAAGCTGGATCAGAAATTTCAGGAGGAACTCAAATGCTTTTAGAAAAATTATCCAATGCCTCAGGTGTATCTGGCAATGAAAAAGAAATACGCCAAATAATAAAAGATGAGATCACTCCACTTGTTGACGAAGTGTCAACCGATAGTATGGGGAACCTTTTTGCGATAAAAAAGGGCGGAGATAATAGCTTGAGAGTTATGCTTTCTGCGCACATGGACGAGGTTGGGCTATTTGTTGACTTTATCGAAAATGGTGGGATTGTCAGATTCAAAAAAATCGGCGGGATTGATGATCGGGTTTTATTGTCAAAAAAGGTTCTTATAGGTGAAAATAAAACTCCAGGTGTGATTGGTCTGAAACCAGTTCATCTTAAAGGTGGCAATAGTGGAGTTACAGGTTCAGATGATCTATATATCGATGTCGGTGCAACAGGGAAAGATGATAAATTAGCCAAAGTGGGGGATACTGTTATCTTTGCCACAAAATTTGTCCAGTCAGGCGATATTCTCAGAGGGAAAGCCTTTGATGACAGGGCGGGTTGTGGTGTTTTGATAGAGTTGTTGAGAGGCAGTTATCCTTTTACACTGTGTGGAGTTTTTACAGTTCAAGAGGAATTAGGTCTGAGAGGGGCAAAAATAGCGGGTTATAATGTCAATCCTGATTTCGCCTTTGCGCTTGAGGGAACAACCGCAGGCGACACCCCGACAGAAAAGGACGTTAGTCCGTCAACAAATATGGGCAAAGGTCCTGCCATTACTTTTATGGATCGGTCAGTTATAAGCAATCAGCGTTTGCTCGATCTGCTTGTTGATACTGCAAAAAAGGAAAATATACCATTTCAATTCAAGCGAACTATTACAGGTGGGACAGATTCAGGCGCAATTCATTTGCAAAGAGGAGGAATTCCGTCAATAACGGTTGCCGTGCCTGTTAGATATATACATTCGCCAGTTGGATTGATGAATAAAAATGATTTTGACAATGCCGTAAAGCTTATGGAAAAGAGTTTGCAGAGAGTTCCTGAATTAGCTTAAATGATCAAGAGGGTGATATATAGATGAAAGTTACAGACATCGAGGTTACTACGCATATAAACAAACCAAATCCCAATCCCATAAGGGATGCACTGCAGAGTCTGCCCGGTGCGGGTTCTGTAAATGTTGTTGTTCATACAGACGAGGGCATAAAAGGCTATAGTGATACCTATTTTGGTCGTGGATATGGCGCGCCCGAATCGCTGTCCGTAATCATCAATAACGAGCTTAAGCCTTTGGTGATAGGGACAGATGTTGCTTTTGTGCGTGGAACACATGAAAAAATGCTCAAAGAGACAGAATATCACGGTTCTTTTGGATTGACCATGTTTGGCATATCCGCCATTGATACCGCATTATGGGATTGTCTCGGCAGATCAAAGGGTGTTCCATGCTGGCAGATGTGGGGAGCAATACATGACAGAATCCCTGCCTATGCGATGGTTGGTTGGCTAAATTATAGTGATGACGAGGTTCAACAGATATGTGCGAAGGCTGTTGAACAAGGATTTAAGGGCGTTAAAATTAAGGTCGGTTATAGGACGCTTGATGAAGACATTAAGCGGGTAAAAATTGTCCGTCAAGCAATCGGTGATGATATTGATCTGATGGTTGATGCAAATCAATCGCTAAAAACAGCAGAGGCGATAAAAAGAGGACGTGCATTTCAGGAATTAGACTGCCTTTGGTGGGAAGAACCGCTTCCTGCTGATGATGTTGATGGTTATGCTGAGCTTGCCGATGCGCTAGATATACCTATCGCAACGGGTGAGAATCTATACACCAGATATGATTTTGCCCGATTTCTAAAACGAGGCGCAGTTGACATAATTCAACCAGATTTAAGGCGTGGCGGTGGTCCAACCGCATTATTGCAGATCGGCATGTTGGCTGACTCGTTCCGCATACCTTATGCCTCTCATGGTGGAGGTCCCGTGCAGTTGAATATAATGGCGTGCCTGCCAAACATGATGTATCTTGAAACTGGCTTACTTTCGCCAAATTCGCCGCTAAAACTCGTTGATGGGTGTGCGTTACTACCACAAGGGGCTGGATTTTCTTGGGAGTAAATATATGAAAAAATATCTTGAACCCGCAAAAGAGATAAATATATCAGGTGAATATGATGTCGTTATTGTTGGTGGAGGTCCTGCTGGATTAGCATCTGCAATCGCAAGCGGAAGAAACAAAGCAAAGACATTACTAATAGAGCAGTTTGGCTATCTAGGCGGAACTGCAACCGCATCACTAATGATCAACTTAAATGGATTTCGTAATCAGGTTGAACCAGACAGCACACAAACAGTTAAGGGCATAGCACAGGAAATAATTATTGAGTTGCATAAACTCAATGGATTAGGCAAAAGCCCTTATCCACAAAAAGAATATGATATTGAGAAAGGCGAATTATCTTACTCGTATTGCATTGATCCTGAAAAATTCAAATACGTAGTTCTAAAAATGGTGCATGAATCAGGAGTTGATATATTATTCCATACTTATTTTTCTGACGTTATTATGGAAGGAAACGAACTAAAAGGCATAATCGTGGAAAATAAATCAGGACGGAGCGCAATAATGTCCAAAGTCGCTATCGATGCCTCTGGTGATGGCGATGTATCTGCAAGGGCGGGTGCGTCTTTCTGGGAAGCAAGCCCTGATGATAAGATCCTTAAAGATGGGATCATGTATAAAATATCAGGGATCGGTGATGCAAGGTTCGGAAATTGCAGGTATGGTGATAGTTCGGTTGTCTGGGGGCCTGCTGGTGTCTGGGGGAGAAACGATGCTTGGGAGATTTCTCGTGCGGAAATAAAAACAAGATTGCAGGTTTTTGAGCATTTTCAGAAGATACTTGACGATAATCCTCAGATAAAGGAAGCAGGGGCATACCTTGCAGAAACTCCACCATTATTGGGCATAAGGCAGACTAGATTTATTGAGGGGGAATACAAGCTTACTGCTGATGATGCGATAACTGGAAGGCGTTTTGATGATGTAGTGGCAATTAGCTCATGTCCGATCATAAGTTATTACGGTTATCGTCGTTATCTTGAACATGAGGGATATGATATTCCATATCGCTGTCTTATACCAAAAGTTATCGATAATCTGATTGTATCGGGGCGTTGTATTTCATCAGAACAGCAACCTTACGAATCACACAGGGCAATGATACCTATTATGGCTATTGGTCAGGCTTCAGGGACTGCAGGGGCGTTAAGTGCAAATAATGATGTTAAGCCACGAAATCTTGATGTCTCGTTATTACAAAGGGTTCTTATTGAGCAGGGAGCGGAATTAAGAAAAGGGTAAACATATGATTTCAGCACGTCAGCGATTTCTTGATTATGTCCGTAACAATCATGATACAAGACCGATTGTTTCCCCATTTTTGCCAAGTCCTGAACTTATAAAAAAGACTCTCCAACATTTGGGATTACCGATTGAGCAGGATTATATTAAAAATGAAGTTACTCTCTCGAAAGAATTAGATTATGAACCTATGTTTATGTGTGATTGCATGGGGTTGATGTTTGCATGGAAACATGATCCAGATCGATCAAATAACGAATATGATGTATCAGTTATCTCAACACCAAAAGGCGAATGGATAAGAAAAATCCCTATAAAGCATGGATTATACGGAGATGAGTCAGCTTTTCCTATCAAGACAGAAGAAGATCACAAAAAGCTAGTTTGGGTATGTGAACAAATATCCGATAGAGAAGATGAGATCCGTTTATATTATCGAGATTTCCGTAAAAGAGTCGGTGAGGATGGCGTAATTGTGATCGGTCATCCTCATGTTACATGGTTAGCTTGTCAGATCAGTCAAAGAAACATGGTCTATCATGCGATTGACTGTCCCAAAGCCTACAAACGCAGTATGGATGCAATATATAAGGCTTCTCTATTTGTTTTTAATATCGCTTTGGAAGAGGGCATTGACTTCATGAGTGAATCGGGATATGGTCTGGAGATGATCTCACCTGAACAATTTAAAAGCCAAGATTTGTATTATACGAGGCTATTAGCTGACTGGACACATGAAAATAGAGGATTATTCTGGTATCATAACTGCGGACAGACGAGAGGTCTCATAAAAGAGGGGTATTTTAATCAGCTTGGTTCGGATGTTATAGAGACTATCGCACCACCACCCGAAGGAGATAACGTTCTAGAGGAATCTAGACGTTATCTTGATAATGCGGTATGCTCAAAGGGCAATTTGAGTCTTGGTTTGCTTCGTGATGGTTCAGTCGAGGACGTAATAAATCATACAAGGCATATGATTCAGGCTGTTAAAGGATATAAACATATACATTCTACCGCAGATGCTGTCTTTGGTGAAACACCGGTTGAAAACTTCATCGCATTTATTAAGACTGCAAGAGATGAATCTTATATGTTATAATGATAATTTTGTTAGATTCCATATCCAATATTGACAAAGAAATTTCGCCCAGGTCCATTTACACCGGAACCATGTTCCCTATATCTTCTATCAGTGATGTTTTCGATACCAAAGGCAAGTTTTGCAAAGTCGCCTATATTAATTCCAAAACGAATATTTAGAGTAAACCACCCTGGGGTATATGCTCTTGGGTCTTCTTTTGTTGCATCGCTTATTGTTCCGGGTATGCGTGGGTCTGTCCTGTCGGATTTTGATAGGCGATCTTGTTTTGCTGCAAAACGGCTGTATGTTTCTATCCAAAAGGGACCTTCGTTTTCATCCCATCTTATTCCTAAAATCCCATTTATCGGCATTTCACGAAGCATTGGTTGATTCTCTGCCAAGTCTTTAACTCTTGTGATAGCCAAGTTACCATAAGCAAAGAGTTCTGGAAACAGTGGTAATACCGCCCTATTTATAGCTATTTCTACGCCTTGTATATTTGTTGGTTCGTCAGAATTATATGCTATTGAGACCACAGCTTCTTTATTTGCATCGATTAGATCCTGATATAATTTTGGCATATCCTTGCCAGCGAAGGCTTCTTGAACCTTTATGTTTATTACAGAATTGTTGATTCTGTTAAAGTAGTAGTTAATAGTTCCAGAAAAATATTTTGATCTTGTTTTAATGCCAATATCGATACCAGAGCTATGTTCAGGCTTTAAATCAGGATTGGGGGCAGATATTGCCTGATTAGTAATTTTGACTGAAGTAGTATCACTTAAACTTGGCGCCCTGAATGCCTGTCCTGTTGTAAATGTAAGATTAACTCCATCTATAATCCCATAGACTAAGCCAACACATCCTGTTGTCGCATTTCCAGAGTTTTCAAATTGTCCAAAAGAAGGGTCTTTTATACTCAAATCTGCTTTTGAATCAAAATGCGTGTATATGCCTGATAGTATAATGTCTAAATTATCTAGCATCTTAATCTCATCTTGAACATAGGTATTTATATCCCAGTATGTTGCACCATCGGGATATGCTCCCCATGCTTCTGTTTTTACTTTATTAGTTTTGGAGTCTGTTGTAACAGAATTGCTTTTTAGTTTATTATGATAAAACTCACTACCATAGGTAAATCTTTGTCTATTGCCCAAAATAGAGCCTAATTGTAATGATAGACCCAGTATATCAACAATATCACTGCTTTCAGTTATAGTAGTGCTTTTAGTTTTTTGCTGTTTTTGCCCTTCATTTTGCTTTTGATATGAGGCGGTTGTCTGCAGAAACTTAAGGAATGGAAGAGTTTCATTGGCAGTATAAGTTATATAAGCTAAATCTCTGTTTTGCGGATTAAAGAGAAGCGTTTCGTATTCTTTTGTTGCGTATCTATCATATCTAGGGACGTTCTCTTGTCTAACGCCTTGATAGGCGAGTTTCACATTTTGTTTGTCTGAAATCATATAGCTTAATGTCGCATCGCCGTCTTTTTCTGTCCAACCTGTTGGCTTTTCTACATCGACAAGCCAAGCACCTTCAGGAATTTCAGGGTCGCTTTGGCTTGTCAAAAGGAATTTTTTTGATGGAAGTTGTATATCATATCCTTTGCCCGGATTTAGATCACCAACATCCTTATATGTTCCACCTGCATTGAAAGTAAAATTCTTATAGCCCCCATTAAGACCGACTCTCGCTGATTTTCCCGTATCTGCGCTCGAATATTTTGTTGACGCATAAGGAAGTATAGTAAATTTATTATATTCCTCTTTTGGTGATTTTGTTATTATGTTTATTACGCCTCCTATAGCTGAGCTTCCATATAGCGTTGAGCCATATCCACGTAATACCTCAATCCTTGATATTTGATTGGCATCTATCGTTGCTAAATACTGATTTGGACCTGAACGGAACGTGGCATTATTAAGGCGCACACCGTCAACAATTATAAGTGTCTGATAGCCTGTTAGCCCTCTTACATAAGGAGAGCCTTGTCCAGCAGATGTTTTCTGCACCATCACACCAGTTGCCCCTCTTAGGGCATCGGGAGTTGTTCCAAGACCTTGCTTCATAATGTCATTTGAAGTAACAATAGATACAGCATTAGGAGTTCTAAATGTATCCCTTTCATTTCGAGTGCCTACGATCGATATTTCATCGAGTATGTAAACTTCATCAGCTTGAACAATATCCAATAAAACCAAAGCAAGTATGAAAACAAGAATGCAGAAAGTTTTGTATTTAGACATGCCAGAATCCTCCAAGAAAAAAATTCCCACAGACAGCTTTATCATTAAGAGGATTATTAAGCAAAATATATACCAACCTGATTTTTGGTATTTTTGATCGCATAATTGTTTGTATATTAAATGTCTTATTTATTTTTACTTTTCGATAAAAGTCATTATGCAGTATAGAGAATGAACAGCCTGACCATTTTTTATACATATCCAAAAATCTGTTGACTTTTATGATTACGTTATGTAAAATCTAGGCATGAAGATTATCCAAAAATAACATAGAATAAGAATAATAATCATGAAAGTAAACGAATTTATCAAAGAAATAATTAATAAAATGGGTTATGAGGAACAAATAACCCATATTGAGAGTATATCTCCAAGAGAAGCACAATATGGAAAATTAGCCTCTCCTCTTAATCCACGCCTTGAATCTGTCCTAAAAGCTCTACATATTGAGAAGCTTTACTCACATCAAGTATCAGCCATTGAGGCAATAAGAGAAGGGAAAGACATAACAATAGTAACATCTACAGCAAGCGGAAAAACCCTTTGTTATAATATCCCAGTCATTGAAACTCTATTAACCGATCCGAATGCAAGGGCGTTATATCTCTACCCTACAAAGGCTTTGGCACAAGATCAGCTAAAAAAGCTGTTTACCTTTAAGGAACTTGATAATTCCTTTGATTTTGACATAGGCACTTATGATGGCGACACACCCACAAATACAAGAAAAAAACTGCGTGATAGCGGAAGGATAATCCTCAGCAATCCTGATATGTTACATGCAAGTATCCTTCCCAATCATAGCAGATGGAGTAATTTTTTCACGGATCTCAGATTTATTGTTATAGATGAGATCCACGCATATAAGGGCATTTTTGGCTCAAATGTTGCCAATCTGATGAAACGGCTAGATAGGATATGCAAACACTATAAGTCATCACCGCAATTTATCTGCTGTTCTGCAACTATAAGCAACCCGAAGGAACTTGCAGAAAGCATTACAGGGCGTAAAATGACCCTTGTTGATAATGATGGTTCTCCAAAGGGTGCAAAGAAATTTGTCCTATGGAATCCACCATTTGTTGATGATGGCAAAACAGAGCGCAGAAGCCCGAATTCAGAGGCAACAAGGCTTATGGTTGAATTGATAAGAAACAGGATTCAGACAATAACATTCGTGCAAACCCGTGTCCTTGCTGAGTTAATCTATCGTTATTGTCAGGAAAGCTTACAGAGAATTAGACCAAGCCTTGCAGAAAGCATAAAAGCCTACCGAAGCGGATATTTGCCAGAAGTTCGCAGGGATATTGAAAGGAAGCTATTTTCTGGTGAACTACTGGGTGTTATAAGCACTAGCGCATTGGAACTAGGCATTGATATAGGTGGACTTGATGCCTGCATACTCGTTGGCTATCCGGGAACAATATCTAGCACATGGCAAAGAGCAGGGCGTGCGGGAAGAAGCAAAGATGATTCGTTGGTTGTGCTTATTGGTCATAATAACCCGATAGATCAATATCTTATGAAGCATACAAACTATTTCTTTGATCAACCTGTTGAAAACGTTGTTATAAGCGTTGAGAATCCCCATATAATGGTCGGTCATCTTCGCTGTGCAACAAATGAATTGCCTATGACAGCAGAGGACGAAAGGATATTCGGTGAATCCGCACCTGCAATATTAAATTTACTTGAAGATGATAATCAGGTCAAATATGTCGGTGATAAATGGTATTGGACGGGTAAAGGTTATCCTGCGAGGGATTTTAGCCTTAGAGATATGGCAGAAAATAATTACAATATCATTGATACTACCGATGGTAAAAATATCGTTATCGGCATGTTAGACGAATTCAGTGCGTTCATGCTTGTTCACGATCAGGCAATATACATGCAGGAGTCGGAAACTTACTTCGTCAAAGAGCTGAATTTGACGCAGAAAATTGCCTATGTAGAAAAGGTTGTTGTTGACTATTATACACAATCTATAACAGAGCAGAAGATCAGGATAGATGTAAAAGAGACAGAGAAGGAACTTGAGAAATGCAAGGTCTGTTTTGGTGAAGTAACTGTCACGTCTGTAACGATAATGTTCCGCAAGATAAAGCTTTACAGCCTTGACAGCATTGGTTTTGGAAATCTCAATCTACCTCCGCAGGAACTTGAGACTATGGCATTATGGATAATACCTCCCGCATCTGCACTAGAACGAGTTAAGCAATATGGCAGGATCGCAGGTGAAGGCATGATGGGCATAGGAAACGCACTTGTTGGCGTGATCCCGCTTTACGTTATCTGTGATCAGATGGATATTGGTCCCGTCGTTGATTCATCAAATACCAGTGCGCCAACTCTCTTTATATACGATAAATATTCTGGTGGTCTTGGATTTGCGGAAAAAAGCTATGATCTGATCGATCAAATTATGGAAAGCTGTCTTGAACTTATCAGCAGTTGTCCCTGCGAATATGGTTGCCCATCATGCGTTGGTTCAACAAACAAAACTTGGTCATATTTTGACGACTCCGAGCAAAAGGAGCGTATTCCCGACAAAGAAGCGGCGTTATTATTGCTTCATGATATGCTTGGAAAAGAGCCTTATATACCCAAACAACCCGCACCTATACAGCTACAACGATTAGGGACACAATCAACATCAAAAGAGCCTGAAATAGCAGCTATGACAAGAGAGATAAAGCCATTACCAGAGAATGTTGAGGCAAAACTCCGCAAGCGTATTCAAGCATTTAAAAGAGATAAAAAATGAGTGATTTTGAGAGTGCCAGAGAAAAGATGGTTGAAAATCAACTAATACCGAGAGGCATCTCTGATGAGAGGGTGCTTTCTGCTATGCTTAAAGTGCCAAGACATCTTTTTGTCAAGGAAAGCTATCAGCATGAAGCATATAACGACTATCCGTTGCCTGTTGGCAATAATCAGACGATCTCACAGCCCTATATGGTTGCGCTTATGACTGAGTTACTACATCTCAAAGGTGACGAGAAAGTGCTGGAAATAGGGACAGGTTTAGGTTATCAGACTGCGATCTTGGCGGAACTCGCAGGGAAAGTTTATACTATTGAAATTATAGAGGATTTGGCAATAGAGGCAAAATTCATACTTAAAAAGCTAGGATATGAGAATATAGAATATAAGATCGGAGACGGATACTCTGGTTGGAAAGAGAACGCCCCTTATGACGGCATTATTGTAACTTGTGGACCTTATGAGATACCTGATCCATTGATTGAGCAACTTGGCGAAGGTGGACGTTTGGTAATTCCAGTCGGTTCTGGGATTCAGACTCTAACAATTGTTGAGAAACTCAAGGGAGAGTTGAAATATACCGAATCTATAGGTTGTAGATTCGTTCCAATGACGAGAAACTTTAGCAGGAATTAAAAATGGTCAGCGAAGAAACACTCAGAGAAGTAACAAGAAGGCTAGTTGATGGTTTTCATCCGGATAAGATCATTCTTTTCGGCTCTCAAGCAAGAGGAACTGCCGATGAAAAAAGTGATGTTGATCTGCTGGTTATATGTCCTGTCAAGAATAATCGTCGCAATTTGATATTAGGTATGTATAATGCACTTAAAGGAATTAGTTTAGCAACGGATATAGTTGTTATTACGCCAAAAGAATTTGAGCTTGATAGACATATCCCCGGAACGATTGCGCGTCCCGCATGGTTGGAAGGAAAGATACTCTATGAACGAAATTGACAAGAGAGTTATCTATAATGTTAAGGAATGGCTATCTCACGCTGAAGGCGATTTGGAATATGCAAAAATTGGTCTAAATCTAAAAACAGAGTAATCCTATTAGTTTCCACGCTCAACAATGTGCAGAAAAATCATTAAAGGCTTATCTTATTTATCACAAAAGAGATTTTCCTTATACTCATAATATCTCAGCAATTTTGGCTCTATGTAAAGAAATATCTGACTGGACAGATAAACTTCAGGATGCTCAAAAACTTACACTATATGCCAGCACCTTGAGATACCCCGGTGAACGCATAAAAGTAATCAAAAAAGACGCCATAGCTGTAATTGATATTGCTAGTAGTGTTCAAAAAACAGTAAAGAAAGCATTAATTGACGAGGGCTTAAAGCTTGAATGAAAAAAAGCGATGACAAAATAAAAAACATCCTTATAACGGGCAACCCTGGAGTCGGCAAGACAACGCTTATACAAAGCATAGTCTCAAAACTAAATATGTCTGCTGGTGGTTTTTATACTGCGGAAATCCGTGATGAAAAAGGCAAAAGATGGGGATTTAAGATCATGTCTCTCGACGGTGAAGAGGGCATAATGGCATCAGTGGAGATTATCAGCAGGAATCGTGTTAGCAATTATGGTGTTGATACGGAAGTGATTGACCGTATCGGTGTAAAGGCAATAGAAAACGCCCTTTTAAGCAAAGATTTGATAGTCGTTGACGAGATAGGACGAATGGAATTATTTTCAAAGCGTTTTCAGGATATTATTATCAAAGCCCTTGATTCGCCAAAGCTATTATTAGGAACAATCACCGTAAGAGATACGATACATACAAAAAAAATTAAAGATAGGGAAGATACAAAGATAATAAAGTTAACAAGGGAAAACTATGGCGAAATAGAGACATATATGCAAAGGTTGCTTTTATAAGAATTATTATGACAAAAGAGCCAATTGCGGAAAAATTCGTAAATCATATCTGGAATAACGGATATTTTAAGAGGGACAATCTCAGATCGAAAGATGGTCGCAAGATAGAAGTGCTTTGTCCGGGTGAATGGAATACCGACTCCGGTGCCGATTTCCGAAATGCAAGCATAAAAATTGAAAATGAGATTTACAAGGGTGATGTAGAAGTCCATGTTAAAAGCTCAGATTGGCGAGTCCATCATCATGATAGAAACCCCAAATATAATAGCACGATTCTGCATGTAACTCTTTTAGATGGGGGATTTAGCCTACTTGCAAAGAAGCAGAACGGAGAGTATATACCAATTCTTGTGCTTGTAAATTACCTTGATAGATCGATAGGTAACCTATGGAAATCAATAGAAAATGATAGATATGACTATCCCTGTTTAGATAAGACTTTAGGGATAAATAAGGACAGGTTATCTTCAATCATCGATAAAATGGGTGTAGAACGTCTAAACATAAAATCAAATTATTTTAAAAAGCAGTTTGAGTCCAAAGACGAAGATCAAGCAATATATGAAGGCATGATGGAAGCACTTGGATATTCCAAGAATAGAAATCAATTCATAGAACTGGCAAATAAAGTTCCTTTTAGTTATTTATCAGGTAAAAAAGCAGAACATATTCAGGCAATACTTTTTGGTATTGCAGGGCTTCTGCCTGATCATGATGAGAATGTTTATATAAATGATATTAAGTCGATCTGGAAGGAGTTTTCACCACAATTTAATGACAAGATAATGTCTGTGGAACAATGGAATTTTTTCAGGCTTAGACCAGAAAACTTCCCTACAAAAAGGATCGCTGGAATGAGTTACATTATATCTCATAATCAGGAAATATCCTTTATGAAAGGCTTTCTTTCCGTTATTTCTGATAATAATTTCACAGACAAGCAGATAAGCCAGAATCTTAGAAAGATATTAATGCCATCTGTATCAGGATATTGGACTAATCATTATAATTTTGGGCATGAAACGAGCAAGCAAAATAAGTATCTAATAGGCAAAAATAGAGCAGATGATATAATAATCAACATAATTTTCCCATCAATTACAGCATATTCGCAAAAAATACGAAACCGTATAATATCAAAAAAAATATTGCAATTATACTCCATCTATCCTCCACTACAAGATAACTGGATCACAAGATTTTTTATTGGTCGTGTTTTCCATGATCAAAATGAATACTCCGAGATGATAAATTCCGCTTTACGTCAGCAAGGGCTTATACATATCTATAAATCATCTTGTAGTGTTAGAGATTGTATAAACTGCCCCTTCATAAGATAAATGATTATATTATTTTCTATTACAATCTGTTTAATATTGAAGGCCTATTTAATGGCTAAAAATATTGATCAGTCAGAAAGCAATGGGGACGATCATATTCTCATTATATCCTTATATCCATTGTTTTCTGCATTAAATATTCGGATGATAGGAGGGGTTCAAATGACACAACAATCAAGATATAGGGCTTTATTAGATGCAGTTGAAACTTTTATAGGAAACGCTATTGATGTTCAGATAACTGATGAATCAAATCCTGATTATGGTGGTTTTCGGTGTCCTGATCATCTTGTATGTGAGTTATGGAGCGCTGTAAATACTTTTACAACAATGGTAATCATTTTTTTCAATCCTGATTCACAATATTATCATTCACAAAATCTACTTAAAAGGATGTTCATGGCTCTTCATTTTATAACGAATTCGCAAAATGATGATGGCACAATAAACATATTCTTCTTGGGTAAAATAAAAACAACCTCAAATTTGGCATACATATTAAATACTTTACTTAAATCTTATAAACTACTATCAAAAGATTGTAGTATGCTAAAAATACTGAATTCATTGGAGTCAATCCTCAAAAAAATTGCAAATACACTTAAATCAGATAATGAACAGCAACAAACCCAAAGGATTGCTATAGCATCAACCCTTATTGATTATGATAAGTTTTTTTTCGACCATAAAGCTTCATCTAAAGCAGAAACTTATTTAGTGGATCGTATAAATATAAACCATGATGGCATGTATATCGATAAGAGTTATAGTCAAAGTATGTTATCAAACGCCATGATTCTCAATATAGCAAAAAAACTAAGCAAGTCCTATATGATTGAATATGTAAGACGTAACCTTAATTTTGCAATATATAATAATATTCCGATGAGTTTTGATACCGAATATTTGCATGAAAACTATTCTCCGCTTGGATATGGTGTTTGGAAAGAGATGTCAATTATGGATCACAATGGATATTATGCAACAGCAGGAGATATATTAATAGAAAAACTATTAGATAGCATGAAAGACGGTTATATAAATCATGATGAAAGCGACTTGTTATCATCTAATTATAGGGATTACTCAAAGTTTTTCCTTACTTCAAGCATTGGTGAATTCTTGCTTATTGAAGAAGAGCTAAAAAATGATGGTGTCAATAGATTGCCTATACCTAACAATTATACAAAAATATTTAATGAGTCAAATATAGCCAGAATTAGAAAAAATAAAATGAATGCAACAATAAAAGCCAATAATAGTGATATTTTTTCTATAGAAAATGGTCAGGTTGCAATAAAATATCTTAGAATTGTCTATAAATGCAATGGCAATAAATATTTTAAGCCGGGAAGACTTGAAGCAAATCATAGTTCATATATCCTGCGTGATTGGTTTTTTTATTCGCAATCTGATTCAAATAAGTATGATCCGTCTATGGCTGATTTGAATATTATTGCTGAATTTATATATCAAAACAATCATTTTGAGATTGATATATCTGCAAATGGAATGAAAAATATCCCTTTTTTTATTGAGTTTGGAGTAAGAAAACAGGACAAATTAAAAATAAACAATAAAGATATTATGTTATCAGATTTCGATATATTTTACATGGACTCAGGTAAAGCTATGATAACATGCGGAGATGATTCTATCGGGATTCTTGGTGGAAAAATTCAGCATAGATTATATCAAAATGAAGACATTTGGACTAAAAATCTAAGAACTATAAGCATAATGCTAACACCTATTACACCTTTTAACGACAAAATTCAGATTTTTTATAATCAACATTGATGGAGAAATAAATAATTTATATGTATTGCTCTATTAAAGACAAGGATATTATGCTATATTCTCTTATAAAGCCTTTAATCTGCATGATTATTTTTATTATTCTATTCACTACGTTTGGCGTAGATATATCGAAGGGAGATTTCGAGATGAAAAATTATGATTTATGGGATCTAGCAAACAAAAAACGTGATGTCCATAGATTTTCGACGCTATTTACTGCGCAAGATGTCCGAGATTTGCTTTCAACCGACGAAGGCTTAAACAATGCAATAGAGTGGTGCAAAAATACCGCTGTAACGCATGTTTATATTGAGTCTTATCGTGATAGCTACACTGCAGAGCGTTCTGCATTAGAAAAAGCAAAAAAGACTTTCATTGACAATGGAATTGATGTATCAGGTTGTGTTACAACGACGCAAATTGGCAAAAAAAGCACTGGTTGGGATTTGATTAGCTGTTTTACCAATATTCCAACTCAAAATAAATTGCAGGAAATATTTGAGTATACATCATCAATGTTTGATGAAATAATGATTGATGATTTCTGGTTTACGGATTGTGAATGTGATGAATGTAAAAAAGCCAAAGGCGATCAAAGCTGGTCTGATTATCGCTGTGATTTGATGGTTAAGTTAAGCAGAGAACGGATACTTGAGCCATCAAGAAAAGTTAATCCAAACGTTAAAATAATTATCAAATATCCACAATGGTATGATGATTTTCATAATCGTGGATATGAAGTAATCAGAGAAACGGCAGATTTTGACAAGATATGGGTTGGAACGGAGACAAGAGACCCTGATAATAAAAATTGGGGACAAAAAGCGCAATACGGAGCATATTATATAATGAGATGGCTTGGGGCTATCGGTGGTGAAAAGACAGGCGGAGGATGGTTCGATCCATATGGCACACATCCACAAACCTATGTTGAGCAAGCACGACAGACTATTCTTGCAGATGCCAAAGAATCGCTTTTATTTTGCTATGGCTCATTGTTAGAGGATACCGGTCCCGCAAATGTTGAAAAACTGAGAACTGAAATTCCTGCATTATTTGAATTGGCAGAAATCGTAAAGCATAAGCCTATAAAAGGCATATCTGCACCCAAACCACCTAACAGCGATCCGCATAACGAGCAATATATCTTTGATTTCGTGGGTATGCTTGGTTTGCCGTTAGTTCCTGTTCCAGAAATCGACACTTCTGCAAGATCCGCATTTTTCTCTATTCATGCACTCAAGGATCCTCGATTTGTTGATAAACTAAAGATGATGATTGCTGATAAAAAGCCTTTGCTGATCACCGATGGTCTAATGGATAGGCTGAAAGGTCAGGTTGATCTCAAATATGAAAATATAATAATACTTGAGGTCAATGGCAATCCCAGATCGCTTTTAAATTTGAGCAAAGATGAGCTACTTAAAATACGTAAAATTATGTTAAAACCGTTAAATATATCATTTGACGCACCTAATAAAGTATCGCTTTATCTGATAGGTGATAGCCATATTGTTATTGAAAACTTTAATGATAAAGAGATAGAGGCGTTTTTGGACATAAAAGGCTTAATAGTCGCAAAAAGCGTTGTTACTTTGCCTATTGATGCAAAAATAAATATAAGTATTAATGGCAGTTTGCTCAGTGCCATAATGTCTCCAAGAAGCATGGTTGCTATTGAGATAAAATAATTTGAGCTTATAAAAATAAAACGGAGGTTAGCTTTATGAAAAAAATCAATCTGATCTTTCCCATTATGATTATTCTGGTTGCAATATCCATCTCTGGTTGTGGGATATTGTTTGGCGGAGGAACGGGCTTTATTGGTTCTGCAGTAGATAAAGCAGCAAATGTCGCTGGTGAAAAGGTTGGAGAAAGAGTCGGTCAGACTGTTGGAACTGCAATGGCTGGATATGCAGACGCAAGTTTAAGAGGTCTTTCCCCTGCGCTTATGCAGTTATATGTTTCAAGTGTGTTTTCTTCTGTTTTTTATGCTGGTGGATATTCTTTTGAATATAAGAATGCTTACAAGCCCGGTGAATGGAGTAAATGGAAAGCTACAGGCATGGATGAAGGCGACGAGTTTCAAAAGGCATTTCTTATGAAAATGGATGATGGTAAGGAATGGTGGCAGATTATCACAAACAGTGTGAGAGATGGCAAAAAAGAGGAAGTTGTCTTGGAAGCCATGTTTTCTGCACCTGACGAAGCGGGAATGAGAAAATTATTAAGACTTAGAAGCCTTTTTCCCGGAGATAAAGAACCTGCGGAAGTTCCTGTTCAGGAAAATACATCAGCATGGTATCACGAACCCGTCAAAATAACAGAAGAAAGCCTTAAAGCGGCTACAAAAGGGACAGAGAGTATTAAAACTCCTGCTGGGACATTCTCTGCTGATCATATAGTTTATCGTGATGCCTATGGCGTTGGTGAATGGTGGGTCACTGACAAAGTGCCGGGTGGACTTGTTAAATATCAAGTTACCAATTCACAGGCTGAAGGTGACAAAGAAGAAGACAAATATACTGTTGAACTTTTGGGTTATGGTGATGGTGCCAAAACTCGCTTAAATTCATTCTAAAAAAACTGTTTTGGCTATATTTTTTTATAGTTTTTCAAACAGCCCAAATATACATAAGACATGGGAACTTATGCTATAAACTTTTAGTATATAAAAACGAAAGGAGAGGCGTATTGGAAAGCAATTTTCCCTATGCTTTCTGATATACCGTTTTTTTATGTCAACAAAATTACGCTTTGCATGTCATTTAATAACTTGGGGTGGAGAACAGAACGATAACCCAGAAAAAGTGATCAAGGAAGTTGCGGAGGCAGGATATACAGGAATTGAAGGTTTGCCGACAAGATCGCCTGAACAGCTTATTGAGATGGCAACATTATCAGCAAGATATGGTCTTCATATTGTCAATGCAGGGGGGCCATCGGCAAAAGACAGCATAAAGTATAATCTAACGCTAGGGAATAATGCCTGTGAAGTTCCGGCATGTGGAAGGGCAAATTTCGGTGGACCAAATCCAACTGATGACGATTTTCGTAAAGCGGGAGAATCGCTTAAAGAGATTATTGCCTTTGCAGAAGAACACAAAATAAAGCCTTTTCATCATGCGCATCTTTGGACTATGATTGAGACGGTAGAAGATGCAGAGAAGATGCTCAAATCTGCACCGGGACTTTATCTATTGTTTGATACCGGTCATCTTACAGCTGCCGGCTCAAATGCCTTGAGAATTTTTGATAAACTAAGCGATAAAATAGCTCATGTCCATCTGAAAGATTTTACCGCAAATGATCCAAAGGCTTGGAATCATCAAAAAGATAAATGGGGACAAGATGGCAGGTTTGAGGAACTTGGCAAAGGCAATATGGGGCTTGATATAAAAGCCATATTGAAAGGATTAGAAAATATTGGCTATGATGGTTGGGTATCTGTTGAGCAGGATCAACCAACACATCACAATCCCGCTGAAACCGCCAAAGTCAATATGGAATATATAAAGAGTTTGCTTTAACAAAAATAAAACACGGACATGGTCAGTTTCACGCATTACGTTTTACTCATGCGTCTAACAGACCACTTCAGTAGGTGAGATTATGCCAAACGGACATCAAATATCAGCGCGTTTAACAGCAATAACAGGACCTTATGAATTATCATCGGGCTTACATCTATTTACTGATTGGCGTTTTATTGATGCGGGTGCGCCATCTTATTATGATAGCGATGGAAAGGCTGTTTCAGTAAAAGGCGATGGTGAATTAAGGCAAGTCTATTGGCAGGGAGTTAATGTCCCTCGTGGGATAAAGATCGTTCCTGAAAAACCAACAAAATCCGATCCAATAGAAGGTTTTATTGGTATGACTGTTTTATATGATGCTGGGATATATCGTTCTTGGTCGGGGGCAAAATATTCTGAATCTCAAGATGGGTTTATCTGGAAAACACCAAGGTTTCCTAATGAGCCAGATGAAATTGACAGGAATTCTCTATTCTTTGACAAAGTAGGAGTTCATGGACCTGGGGTATTTATTGACCCATCTGCACCAAGTGATGAACAATACAAGATGATATTTATGAGTGCGCATCCTGATAAAGAATTAATTGAAAATGCAATAGCTGATTTCAGAAAAAACAGACCTTATGACATTGACCCTATATTTGATGTTCGTGGCGCAGTAGATGGCATCTTTGGGGCGGTTTCGTCTGATGGCATTTATTGGAAACTCATAGAAAAGCCTTTTTTATTGCACATGAGCGATAATCCAAGCACTATGTATTATGATACTGTTTTAAAAAAGTATGTCTATTATACTAGAGTTAACTGGATGTATGGTAGAAGGGCAATAGGCAGAAGCGAATCGGACACTTTTGATTATTTGCCACAGCCTGAGATGGTTGTCTGGTCTGACCTTGACAGATTGCCTTCTGATGATCTTTATACAAATGCAAAGTGTCTTTACCCTGAAACGATAGATCATCATTTCCTATTTCCGACAGTCTATCATCGTTCTGAGGATAATTGTTCTTTGGATATGATGTCTAGTCCTGATGGAATTCATTGGTTTAAATATCAGGGGGGATCAATATTAGATGGTGATACAGAAACTTTTGATAATGGTTGTCTTTTCACAAGTAGCGGATTAGTGCCATTAGGTAACGATAAGGTTGGCGTTCCATATAGCGGAAGTACTTTCCCACATAAATATCCCCGCTGGTCAAACAGAAATGAGCAGGGGCGCGCAAGATACGCAGTATGGAAAAAAGGGCGTTTAGCTTGTGTAGAAGCGATGGGTGATGGATTTTTTGCCACTCCGATTATCAAATTCAAAGGTCGTCAATTAAGGCTAAATCTTAAAACTGCCTTCACCGGGGAAATTCGTGTGGAGGTAATCGGAATATCAGACTGGGTTCATAAAAAGAAAAAAGAGGAATTAATCGCAGGACATAGCTTTGATGATTGCGATCCAATATCTGGCGATCATTTGTCCCATATAGTAACATGGAAGGGCAATCCAGATCTTGGTCATGCAGAGGGTCAAGCAATATATTTGCGCTTCAGGCTACGTGCATCGAGGTTATATGCCTTTGAAACTGGTAATGACTGATAGGCAATAATAATGAATATAAAAGAAATAAAAACGGATAGACTTTCCGAATACTCTAAAATACCGATAGCCTTTGAGGTAAAATCAGTATTTCAAACTCAGCTAATCGAAAACGGCTTAGGTGGACTGATTTTGCATGAAGAAAAAGTTATAACTCCATATATCAAGGATTATGATTCCTATGAAGATGGAGGTCCTGAAAGATGGATCAAGCAATTCAACACTCATAATTGGGGATTTTTTCTTGCTGTGAATGAAGAAAAACCTGTCGGAGGTGTAGCTATCGCTTTTGACACTCCTGAAGTTTATATGCTTGATAGGCGTAGGGATTTGGCTGTTTTGTGGGATATTCGTATTCATCCTGACTTTCGCCATCAGGGCATTGGAACGAAATTATTTAATCATGTTGTTGAATGGTCAAAGAAAAGAGACTGTAAACAATTGAAGATTGAGACGCAAAATATCAATGTGCCTGCATGTCGCTTTTATGCCAAGATGGGCTGTAAACTCGGTTCAATAAATCGCTATGCGTATTATGGACATCCAAAAATCGGATATGAAACTATGATGTTATGGTATCTTGATTTAGGATAATATGGAGAATAACATGATTATTAGTTATGGTGGAACTGACATAATTATAGACTCGTGCAAAAGAAGGGAATTAATTGAGGAAGCATTAGAAAAGATTGGCAAGCACTCAAAAATATTGGCTTTGCCACCTGATATAACCCGTTTTCATTCAGGAGCAGGCGAGATCACAAAGATAATATACGATACCATCGGCATAGATGCGATTATGCCAACGATAGGAACTCATGAAGCCCTTACAAGCGAACAGCTAGATATAATGTATCCCGCTATCCCAAAAGGACTTTTTTTGGTGCATGACTGGCGAAATGACGTTATGGAGATTGGCGTTGTCCCTTCTAATTTTGTTAATCAATTATCAGAGGGGAAGCTTGATTATGAGATACCCATTCAGGTTAATAAGCTCCTAATGCAAGGTGGATATGATCTTGTTCTTTCAATCGGTCAGGTTGTTCCACACGAAAATACTGGATTTGCCAATTATAATAAAAATATCTTTGTCGGTATTGGTGGAGAACAGACGATAAACAAAAGCCATTTCTTAGCGGGGGTATATGGAATGGAACGCATAATGGGCAGGATTGACACACCTGTCCGTCAAGTCTTTAATTATGCTGATGAAAGATTCCTAAGGGGCATCAATATCATTTACATAATGACTGTTATGGGTAGAGATGATAACGGCAAACTTGTTATGAGGGGGTTATTTATCGGTGATGATAGAGAAACTTTTCAGCAAGCTGCGGAATTAAGCCAAAAAGTCAATTTAACTCGCCTAAAAGAGCCATTAAAGAGAGCTGTCGTTTATCTTGACCCAATAGAATATCAAAGCCATTGGCTAGGCAACAAATCCATTTATAGAACAAGAATGGCGATGGCTGATAATGGCGAATTAATCGTCATAGCACCGGGTTTGCGCATGTATGGCGAAGACCCAGAAATTGACAGATTGATTAGAAAATACGGTTATCATGGAACTGATGAAATCCTGCAAGAAGTAAAAGATAATGATGATTTAAAGAGAAATCTTGTTTCTGCTGCGCATCTTATTCATGGTTCATCAGAAGGACGATTTAATATTACTTATGCCCCCGGATATTTGAGCAAGGAGGAAACAGAAAAAGCGGGATATAAATGGGCTGATGTAAATGAATTGATGAAAAAATACGACCCATCAAAACTTAAAGATGGCTATAATGACGATTTTTATTATATTAGCAATCCTGCATTAGGGCTTTGGACTGCTTATTCTCAATAGTCTATTATCTGATTTCATCTTTTTGAAAATTTAAAGATGATCAGCGGGACGCAGTCAGCGAAAATCAGCGGTCTATTTCTTTTCTGCAACTTTAAATCTTCGAATCCTAAATCTTTATCCTAAACCTTGACATCGATATATTCGTTATGATATACTCAAACACAATGAGATACTTACAATCGAGGACTTACAAGGAGCCAATAGACAATGATCCATAATGTTGTTTTTCGCTTGCTTTTTGCGTCTCCAATCCTCGTCAAACTTCCTCACCGATTAGCTGTATCATTGGTAAAAAAAGCGTCTTTTTTTACCCTGTTATTTTTTGCTATCCTATGTTTTCCCTCTAAATATTGTATAGCAGAAATTCAAGATAGCTCATCAGCAAAGCTGATCAGTTCTGACGCTAACGGTGCAACCATAGAGTTTGATCTGAGTGATTTGAGAACAGAAAATAAAGAAATAGATGGCACAAATTACCATCTAATTAGCTATAGAGATTGCTCTTTTACATACGAGACAGGAAAACCAAAATTACCTGTCACGAATGTTTTTTTAGGTGTTCCGCCTTCTGCTTCTATATCTGTTAATGTCATTGCCTCAAAATATACAGATATTAAAGGATATTTGCCAATACCTGTTCCATATCAGGTATTAGACAAATCCCCGAATGGTATAGAGGCAATAATTGATAAATTCACAATTGACAGGAATTTTTATAGACAAAATACCTTTTATCCTTCACAAATAGCACTTATAAACTATGAGGGTAACATCAGAAGGCAACGGGTGATAATTCTAAAAATACAGCCTGTTCAATACAATCCTGCTTTACGACTGTTAAGAAAATATACAAAGATCACATTAAGGCTTAATTTTTCCTCAGGTAATTATGCACCATCAAAATTATTAAATAGTAATGATAGGGAATTTGAAAACGCATATAAAAGCCTTTTAATTAACTATGATTCCGCTAAAAATTGGCGTATCTCCACAACACCACAAAAAGCCCCTTCTAATCAAAAGATACAATCGCCTTCACAAGCCATAAAGTTATTTATCAGCAAAAGAGGGATATATAAGCTAGACTATGCAACACTAAAAGGGGCAGGCATCGAGCCATCAAGTATAGACCCTAGAACATTTAAGATGAGTTTTCTCGGTTCAGAAATCCCCATTTATGTTTCTGGTGAGGTTGATGGCAGATTCGATAAAGATGATTATATAGAGTTCTTTGGTTCTCAGCCAACTAGCATATATACACGCTGGAATGTTTATTGGCTGACTTGGGGCGATAGCAAAGGGATAAGAATGGTTCAAAAAAGCGGAATTCCTTCTGCTCAATCTGCAACCGAAGTTACTTTCTTTAAATCAAAGGTGCGTTTTGAGGAAGACCATCTCCACCACAAACTACAGAATGTCTCACAGGAAGCTAATGATTTAGAGGGCTGGTTTGAATCACGTGATCATTGGTTCTGGACAGGAATAGAAAATGGTTCATCCAAAAACGAGATTACAGTAAAATTTCCTGTTTATGATTTGGCACAAAGTCTTGCCAAACCTGATTTCAAGGTTGAGCTTGTCGGATGCACAAATATAGACCACGAAGCGATGATCTCTGTAAATGGCAATAGAGTCGGTGAAGAAGCAAAATGGAATAGTCAGGATATATATAGCTATGATGGACAAATACCATCAACCGCCATAAAAGAAGGCTTTGATAATGAATTAAGGATAACGCGTATCGGCTCAAATCCTACTGATGGAACAGATATGGATAGCTATCCATATCAGATATATCTTAATTGGTTTGAGATCGGATATTTCCGAAAACTCATCGCAGTTAACGATATCCTTGAGTTTTCTACACCAGAACAGAAAACATCAAAGCCAATTGCCACAATCGGTCTTGAGAACAGGCTTAATCTTGATAGAGGGAGAATTACACCCGAATTAGAGTTGAGGCTAAAAGTTGCAAAGGTCACGCTTTCTGAAAATGCCAATATAATTATATTAGAATCAGGCAATAAATGGATGATCGTTGACAGTCAGCATACATATTTAATCATAAAAGAAATAGATGCCCTGAATATCTATGCAAATGAAATAAACAATTATACGGTTAGTGGATTTATTGACAAAAACATTGAAGTATTTCAGATTTCAAATTCTAATGTAATAAGCAAATTTAAGGATGTTGTCATTAAAGAACACAAGTTGAATCAAGATGAAAGGAATAGGTTAAGAGACATAGCTTTGCATGGGAACGATGACCGATTTGCTAAAATACAAATTCCAGAAACTGCCTATTCAGTAACATTTGAAGATATGGGAAATCTACCTTTTGAATATATAGCGGTTTCTTCTGCGAGTATCCTCAGACCCGACAGAATAGAGCTAGACAACCCGTCAGAGCTAAAAAGTCCACTAAATAAAGCTGATTACATAATTATTTCTCACCCAATTTATTTAGAATCTGCAAAAAAGCTTGCAGAATGGCGTTCTGGAAATCTTGGTGGTAATTTTACAACAAAGGTCATTGATGTTACGGATATTTATGATGAGTTTGGAAACGGAATGGTAAGCCCGCATGCAATAAAAAGCTTTTTGACTTATGCCTATAATAATTGGGTTCAGCCTTCCTTATCGTATGTTCTTATATTTGGTGATGCGACTTATGATTTTTTAGGTATCGATAAAAAAGTCTATAAAGAAGCACCAGAACTTACTGGATTTATTCCTACCTTTTATATCAAAACGACATTTGGTCAAACTTCTGTAGATCATTGGTATAGCACTATTGACGGCAATGATGGTTTTCCCGATATATATCTCGGCAGAATACCTGTTGCAAACATAGAAGAAGCGGATGACGTTATTTATAAGATCATCGCAAATGAATCTCAAAAGACAAACGGGTCATGGCGCAAGCAAATTGTCTCAATTGCGGATGATGAAACACACGCCGCAGGAGATGAAATCTTTCAAATAGGACTTGAGGATGTTTGGGCAAATTATACTCCATTTGGATATGATACCACAAAAATATACCTCAGAGAAATTATAAAACAGGTGCAGAATAATCCAAATGAAACGAGGATCCCTTCACACGTTACCCAAGAGATGATCAAAGATGCCTTTGCCAAAGGGGCGATTATAGCCCAATATTCTGGACATGGTGGCAGGCATGTATGGGCGCATGAGATTATATTCAGCATAACTAATATTGAGGAATTAAAGGAAACAGAGATATATCCATTTCTTTTGGTTTTTAGCTGTTATAATGGCTATTTTGATGTTCCCGGTGAATTAAGCATGGCAGAAGGGATGCTTAAAGCAAAGCGAAAAGGTGTTGTTGCGATGCTCAGTGCAACGAGGCTTACTTATGGACATGGGAACGTTGTTATGAATAATCTTTTATTTGAAGGAATATTCAAGGATAAACTACTAAGAATAGGGCAAGCGACTGCCATATCAAAAACTAGATTGCTCAAACAGGAAGGTTCTGTCTGGTTGACGCAGATGTATGAATATACACTATTTGGCGACCCAGCATCAAGATTAAATATCCCTGATTATGAAGCGCAGATACAGCCAAATAGTTTATCTGTCAGTTCAGGTGGCAAGCTTGAGGTTGGAACTGCAAAAGTTGTCAACCTTCAAGGACAGCCATCGGGTATAAGTGCGAATACAACAGCAAGACTTGTTTTACCTAATGGCAATCAGGAAACCATCCCTGTTAGTATATCAAATGGAAATACGCCATCATTGTCTATAAATATCCCCTCAAATGCGACAAATGGAACAGGATTTTTGAAGCTTTTTGGTGAAATTGCCTCAGAAGCAGTTATCGGGGGCTTTAAGTTTAACATCGGTATCCCATTTATAAAAAGTCTCGATTATGAAATAAAAGATGGTAATCTGCAAATATATGCAAAAATAGATGATGATGCTGGAAATTCAAAGCTAAAATCTGTCGTTATTTCTTGGAATAGCGGAGCGGGACAGAATCAATCACAGATGGTTTATGATCAGTCAAAAGATGCCTATAAACTACAAGAAGCCATCAATGTAAGTAATTCATCAAGGGATGTTGTCTATAAAATAGTGGTTACAGATAACGATAATAATGTTGTTAATACCGATCAAATGGTTATAAGCCTTTCGTCCAGAACTAATCTAGCTGTAGCACAAACAGAGATCGGTAATTATCCGGACATCAAATATATATATTCAGCCAAAGAGCAAAAATGGGGATTGGCTATAGGGTTGCTAAATTCAGGCAGATCGAGCGTTTCTTGCTCTGTTGATGTGATAGTGTTTGATGGTAATCCTGATGCAAATAGCGATGGTAAACCAGATACAAACGCAAGGTTACTTGGTAAAGCCAGTGTTCAATTAGGCGATTGGAAAACATTAGAAAAAGGGACACAAACAGCGAGTATATTCGTTCCCTGCACTTTGACAAACGGAAGGCAATTTATTTTCGTTTGGATTGATCCTCCAAATAGCGATGGTATTAGTCAATGCAATGAAGAAAACAAAAATGATAATTTATCTAGCAGGATATTAGATATTGCGGATGTTTTATTGACAGCTAATCAGGAAATAACTATAAAAGATACAAATAATGCTATTCAAGCCTTAATTCCATCTAATAGCGTTAATCAAAATAAGCCGTTAAAGATCAATATCGTTAAAGATATGAAGATTCAGAATAATCAGCCATCGTTATCATTTGTTCCATTACCAAACGGGCAAAATGCTGGATTTATGCTTTCTGACCCACTATTAGAAACATCAGAGGTATTTAATTTTAACAAAACGGTCTCTATAAAGATTCTCTATGAAATTGCACCGATATGGAATAAAATCAAAAATGAAATTGGATTAGGCAATATTCCTGATAACAGTCTTGAAACTGAACAACTAGATGTATTAAACAAGACTTTTATCGATAGAGTATCCAAAATGGGGATATATCGTTGGTATGAATCTGAAAAGAGATGGGCTAAAATGCCCTCACGACCTATATATGAATCAGGGGAGATTATTCGTAAAAATATATATGCCTTTGTGATCGAAAATGACAATAATATTGGGATAATAAGCTATTTATCTTTGGATAATAGCTCGAATACACCCATTGATGATTGGCGTATAAATTTCGTTGATTCTAATCATTATTACGTCGAAGGTAGTAAGACAGGCATAATAAAACAAAACAATCAAGACTATATCGGCATTGTCGGCGATGAGTTTTTTGATGTTAAAACAGGTATCAGACTTAAAGTAACTGCGGGCATAAGCCCATTTATTGCGGGTAGTCTGTTACGATTTAAAACAGTAGAAGCTGGAACAATAGAGGCAGATATTAACCAATCGGGAACTTTTTGCCTTATGATGAACAGCGATAATCGCCCTCCAAATATAAAGATTGATGTCGCTAACCAAAACTTCGCCAATGGCGATATTGTATCGTCTGAACCGGAGATTCATGCGCTAATATCCGATGATAATGGCATTGACTTATTATCGCGCAAAATAGATATTTTGATCAGCCTTGATGGTGGAGATTTCGAATCAGTAAAACCCGAAGATTATGTTTATAGATGGGATAATATTTCAAATGATGTTGCGGTCAATTACAATCCAAAGAAACTCGAATCTGGAAGCTATGAAGTAAAAATAATGGCTTATGATTTCAATGGGAATTTAGGGATAAGGTCGATTCGATTTGATGTAAAAAGCGATTTTAAGCTAGAAGAAAAGTCCTTAATGAATTATCCCAATCCATTTGAAAGAGAGACAGACATAACATTCCATATTAGTTCTGTTGCAGATGATGTTATCATTAAAATATATACTATTTCTGGTAGATTAATAAGGACGCTTGAAGATCATAACGTTATAAATTTCGTGATGATACATTGGGATGGCAGGGACGAAGATGGTAAGGAAGTTGCTAACGGTGTTTATTATTATAAACTCAGACTCAAAAGCAGAGGAAAAGACGATATTGTTGAAATAGGGAAAATGCTGAAACTCAAATAACCGATAGGAAGTGCGAAATGCGCGTTGCATATATAATTTGCTTATTATTTTTGTTTATATCAATATCTGCCTATGGAGCAGAAAAATACGCAGGTGAATTTCTAAGTCTTGGTGTTGGTGCAAGGGCATTAGGAATGGGGGGAAGTTTCGTTGCTGTCGCTGATGATGCAACTTCTGCCTATTGGAATCCCGCAGGGCTTGGCGGATTAGACCGAACCGAATTAGCATTTATGCACACTGGGCTTTATGGGTTAGATAAATATGATTTCGTTAATATAGCTCAACCATTTAGCAAGGCAGGGACTGTTGCCATAAGTTGGATAAGGCTTGGGATAGATGATATTCCCATGACTCAACTGGCAAAACCCGGAGAGATGAGTGCATCCAATCGTCCATTTATTTCAGGTTACATGCAGGATACGGAAAATGCCTTTCTATTGTCTTATGGCAGAAATGTCGAGCCTAGTTTCTTAAAAGGCAATAGTATCCAACTTGGCGGAACATTTAAGTTTATTTATAACTCCATCACTGGAGCAAATAGAAACGCTGTCGGTTTTGGAGGCGATTTAGGGCTTATATGGAGAGCTAGTTCTTTATCCAAAGAAGATAACCATCATTCTGCTGATCTATCCATAGGTTTGATGGCACAGGATTTTTTCAATACAAGACTGTTTTGGAATACGACATCATCGCCATCACATATGGATATAGTCCAGCCAAACATAAAAACCGGAGTTGCCTATTCACAGAAATTAGAGAGCATCTCCAGCCAAATTGTTTTTTCTGTTGATGCAAACACAAGACACGGACTTGAGATGAATTATGGGTTAGAGTATATACTTGCCGATCTACTTGCCATTCGTGCAGGTCTTCAGGGGCATGATTTCTCTGCTGGGGCTGGAATTAATATCGATTTTAAAAGAGGAGGCTCCCTGCTAAGTTTCATTGTGGACTATGCCTTCCTTAGTCATGAACTTGGCAACAGCCACAGGATATCTGTAATGACTAAGTTTTAATATAGCGACTTGTGTTATTTCTCATAAATCAAGTATTGACAGCACTTTGTGACACAGTTATCCAATCTCAGCTTTCCTATTTCTGAATCTTCTAATCTTAATACTTTAACGTCAGTTCGATATAAAAATTAACCACTAAGACACTAAAACACAAAGTCCTACAAGGTATTAAAGAGCAAATCTTTAACGCACATTTTTGTAAGAATAGCTATGAGAAAACCATTTATTTTCAATATTCCATATTCTGATTTTCATTTGTTTAAAAAATCCGAGTTAATCAGCGTTACGCAGTCAGCGAAAATCAGCGGGCTATTCCTTTTTTTGCAGTATCAAAGCTTTAATCTTTAGAACTTATTCCATCTTTTAAAAATCAGAGCCGATCAGCGTTACGTAGTCAGCGAAGATCAGCGGGCTATTCCTTTTTTACAACATACTATCTTCAATCTTATTTCCTGCTTCGTGCCTTTGTGTCTTGGTGGTAAATACAAATTCTTACACCGAACTCACGTTAATACCCTTTATTTTTTATAAAAGACCAAGTAACCGCCAATTTTGAATACGACTCGACAGCTAATATCTCGTTTATCCCTCTTTGCATCTGAAATTTAATTTCATCTTTTGTCAGTGGTCTATTCCATATACGGACCTCGTCGAGTAAGCCTTGAAATGCCCTATCTGCTGCAACTCCGTTGCCAATATTCAAGGGCGAACCTGATGTATCTATGGCAGCGCCGGGCTGTGCTAGTTTGCCAACCTCTTCACCATCTTGATATACAAATATATTTTTGCCATCAAACGTAACAGCAATATGATGCCATTCGTTTGTCTTTGTTGCTACATAAGAATTACATGCGCCACCGACACAAAATCTGATGGAATAATTAAGTGCCCTGTCAAATAGGAAATCATATCCGTTAGTTCCGCCATTAGTATTGGATTTGATCATTATTCGTGGCCAGCTTGCATGTCCCGAATCGGTCTTTATAAATGCCCAAACCATAAGCGTTCCGCCACTGAGTAAAAGCAAATTTGGATTATCCTCAACAGTAACAAAGTCATCTGTTCCATCAAATTCAAGAGCTTTTCCGAATTTACCCGCAGATAATACAGCACCATTGACTTTGGCTTTTTGGCCATAAAATGACGAATCTGGAGTGAATCCGCCTGAAATACTATCAAAAGAGAGAGCCAAAACCATAGTTTTATCAATTTCTCCATAGGCTGATAAAGCTAATACAAAAACCATAGAAATTGATACAACGATCATAGTGATTTTCATAAATTTCCCTCCTTGTTTTATTCGTTAGATTCATGATTTTCCTATTTTTCTACGACTTCATATAATAAGTTTTACTTCATCACGCCTCACCCATCACGTATATTAATAATCATATATCTCAGCAGGACCAAACGTTTCAGGATAATATTGACGCAAAAACTTTCTTGTTTCCCAACAGAGATTACATTTTTGCGGATAGCGTTCTTTTTGCTTATATCCCTTTTTAACAGCAAGCTCAAGATAGCCATAGGGGCCTTTTTCATAGGCTATCTTTACAAGTTCATTATCCTCTATAAAGCCTGTTTTTATATATTCTGTCAAGGGCTTTTTGTGTGCATTTCCGATTATTATTCCGCAACAAGTCTGTATGTTGCCATAGGGGTCAATGTGTATCTCCCACATTCTATCAGGATCAAATTCAAGCTCGCACCCCTCACATGAATTATTGGAATGCCAAAGATGGTCATATTTAAGTTCATCAATAGGACGTTCAGGGATGTATTTTGCCAAAGCCTCGCCCGCTCTGCCGATTAGATTGGGGGGATGATTTTTTGCATATTCAGCGAGCCTTGATTCATTGAGTCCTATATCACGCAGTTCTGATAAACCCTCAAGTGAAATATCGCCAGCTGCGACATTCTCACGTCCAAATATCTCAACCGCCCAAACAAAAGCCCTATATCTTCTATCAGGGTCAACAAAAACCTGATGATAAGGGTCTGCGCTTATAAGCATCCCTTTTACACCGACTTGTTTCAGTTCTTTGTATCGTTTTTCAGCGATTTTGTCATTTATGCACCATGAAGCGTTTGTCTCTATAAAATGCGGTGCAAAGCCACCTTCATTAGCGATCCTGCATATCTGCATCATTTTCCGATAATACATCATAGCTTCTCCGCCTGCAATATGTATCACTCGGTCAGTGCTTCGGAGTTGTTTCATAAACTTAACGCCGTCCTCAACACTGGTGCAAACATCGGGCAAATTTGGGCTACAATTAAATAGACAATGCTTACAGGCTATTGTGCAACGATAGGTAAAAAGAAGGCTTGCGACCATCTTAATACCTATCGCTTGTGCGACACCAACTTTTTCTATAACTTCATCTACGGGCAATTTGCTTAAATCATCGTTTGACATTAAAATTAATCTCCATACCTTAAAACTTTTATAATATGTTTACACATTTGATCGTTTATTTCATTATGTCGTGGAATTGGTTGTGATATTTTCGTTTCTGGGTTCATATACCAATCATGTCTTGATCCATGGCGAATCATTACACATCCCATATCAACAAGTTTTTTTATCAAATCCCGTCTTTTCATGCAACTTCCAACTCAGCAACTCTACGGACACATGGAATATCTCCGCTATTCAGTTCTTCATATATTTCTTTTAAGTTTTCTACCAATTCCTCAAGTGTTTCACCCTGGGTCATATAATCAGGATATTCCTCCAAATATCCAAGCCAGAAATCCCCATCTTTCCAATAGACATACTTTTTTCGTTCCATGATTATTCACTCCTGAGATCAACGCAATGCGCTGACTCCTCCGCCAGACATTGCGCGTTTGACTTCTGCCTCAACGTCTGATTGTTTGACCATCGATGTATCGCCCGGTGTTTCCTGAACGAGTATGCCATGAGCGGCGCCCCACTGGACTGCATCCGCAGAGGACTTACCATTCAATATACCTGCAATGACTCCAGACATAAACGAATCGCCTCCGCCTGTCCTGTCTGCAATTTCAATGCCTTCTCTGACAACTGCTTGATAGATTTTATCTTCTTGGACATCAAACAAAACTGCCCCCCAATTAATTCTATCCGCTGTCAATGCCCCTCTTAATTGTGTTCCTATTATCTTCAGATTCGGAAAGTCCTTTGCAACCTTTCTTAACATCTCTGCATAGGATTCCAGCCATACATCAAACGGGTCGCTATCTTTGACAGGTTTTGACTCATAGCCAATTGCATCAAAAAAGTCGCTTTGATTGCCAACGAGAAAATCAACATAAGGCACTATACTTTTATTGATATTGCGCGCCCTTTCCTTGTTCGGTTCAACTTTAGATCGATAGTTTAAGTCAAAAGACTTAAATACGCCATATTCCCCCGCTTTCTTATATGCTTCCAGCGCAACCTCTGATGATGTCGGTGAAATTAGTGTAAATATACCACCGCAATGAAACGATCTTGTATAGGGCATAATCTCATCCCATTTTATATCACCGGGTTTTATTTCCCTTATTGCTGTATGCGCCCTGTAATATTCCGTTTTTGACGGGATAACGCCTTTTCCGTTATAGGTAAAATTTATCCCGTTCATTAAAGTTCCTTTTTCATCAGTAGAAAAATTGCCTTTTCCCTTAGTGTTAAACCAGATTATATGGCTTGTGTCAACCCCTGCTTCACGCAGTTGGTTTTCGATATTTCTGCCGATGCCATCATCAACCAATGCAGTAACAACAGCAGTCCTGAAGCCAAAGCAATAAGAAAGCCCTTCAGCAACATTTGTCTCGCCTCCACCATGCCATATCCTAGCCATCCTTGCTTTTGGTGTTGGAACGTCCATCGGGTCAATTCTCATCATAACTTCGCCCAATGCTATTGCATCATATTTACATTCTTCCTTTGATTTTATCTTCAATTCAGCCATTTTTTAACACCTCACTCTATTAAAACACAGAGGATCAAAGAAGAAAATCTCTTTATTCCTCTCTGTGTCTCTGTGTTTTATTCTTTATTCTCCTCTCAAAGCCTTCAATGGCGAAATCGGCAAGCCCTTTTTATGCCTTGCCATCTGAATTATCGGTGTAACGTCAGTTCTGAAAGCCTTCAAGAGTATTTCCTCAGAAGCTAGCACATCATTTGCCTTTTGTGACTCTTTGAGTGCTTTTCTATCAACTAAAAGCGACTTTGCGTAGGCATGTTGCAAGCTTTCAAGCGTCTGAACCATCGCCTCGGTTGGATTTTTCTCATTATGACTTTGATCGATCATATATGCAAGTTCGCTTGTATCGCTACGTGGATCGGTGAGTTCGACGAATATCAAGAAAAGCTGATACGGGTCAATTGAGCCAGCAGTAAGGTCATCATCAGCATATTTTGCGTCGTTGAGATGGAATCCACCTAGCTTGCCTTCTGAAAGCAGATAAGCGACTATATGCTGTATATTCGTTCCTCTTGGGTGATGACCGAGATCAACGAGAACCTGTGCTTGGTTGCCTAATTTTTTTGATAGATCGAGTGCAATTCCAAATGAGAATATATCCGTATGATAGAATGCAGGCTCAAAAAATTTGTATTCAATCAACAATCGCATGTATTCGGGCATAGCTTTATATACTTCGCTTAATGTCTCCTCAACCCATTTCTTTCTATCCCTGAAATCGCCTTGTCCGGGATAGTTTGTCCCATCTGATAGCCAAAGGCTAAGTATCTTTGACTTAAAGACCTTGCCGATCTCAATGCACTCCAGCATATGATCAACCGCCATCTTTCTAATTTTCGGATCGGTGTTTGTTATACTGCCGTATTTGTATTCCTGATCTTGAAAGAGATTAGGATTTATCGCACCGATCCTGATACCGAGTTCATCAGCCTTCTTTTGTAGTTTGCTGTAATCGTCAACCTTATCCCAGGGGATATGTATTGCCACAGATGGAGCGATACCTGTTAGTTTATGAACTTTTGATGCTTCTTCTAGTTTTGCAAAGAGTTCTGTCGGTTCATTACCATCTCGGAACGTGCCGAATCTTGTTCCGCCTCTGCCATAGCCCCATGATGGTGTTTCAATTTCAAGGCTCATAAGTGCCTTTGTTACATTTTCAATATCAATATTGCTGTCTTTTAGTTGCTCTTTTAGGTTTTCGTAAGCTCTGACCAATTTTTCTGACATATTTACTATCTCCTCATTAATTCATTTTGATTAAATTCTCAAACATAGTTTCTTTAATATTATAAGGGTTAAAATATTTATACCTTAATGCAAGCAATTATATGAATAAGTATAATGCAAATACAATAATAAATGCAATAGCAACAATACTGAGTCAGGTCTATTTGATTTTGCAAAATTTCTTTTTCCATTTTCTATATTAACGCTTTTTGATATAATAGTCTATATATTTTAGTCTATATATTTATGACTTGTGCTAATTGTTTTTGTAGCCCAAGATTCTATCTTAGTTTTTATGATACCAGATTTAGAAAGCTAGGCTACAAAGTGTTGATAATGCTTGTTGGACAGGAACTAGCGCAAGTCGTAAGATAGATATTTTAAGGAGAATGATGAAATGAAAGCAGGTTTTGCAGAGCAAGATATAACTCCCAAACCGGGAATGGAAAGACCCGGTGGTTATGGAAAAGCATTTCACAATGAAAACGTTCATGATCCATGTAAGATAAGGGCATCTGTCTTTGATGACGGACAGAATAAAGTTGCTCTTGTTGGTATTGATACATTGGCTATTCCAAAAATGCTTGTTCAGAATGTCCGTAATGAAATTGAAAAAGCCTGTGGAATATCGCAAAATGCAGTTCTTATTGGTGCATCACACTCACACTCGGCGGGACCATTGAGTATGATCTTACCGGGGCAATTTGATCATGCTTCCAAACTTGTTCAAAAACTTGCTTATGAAGTAAGTTCATGTGCTGATCCAGAGTATATGAAAATCGTTGAGAAAAAACTTATATCAGCAGTCGTTGAGGCAGACAAGAATAGAGTTGATGTTAAGTGCAATATCGGATCAGGGCGTGAAGAACAGGTTGCATTTAACAGGCGCTTCCTTATGAAAGATGGATATACATGCACACATCCGGGAAAGTGCAATCCAGATATTGAAAAGCCAGCAGGACCTGTTGATCCAGAAGTTGGTGTTATTGGTGCATGGGATAATGGCAAGTTGTTGGGATGTGTAATCAACTTCGCATGTCATGGCACAACTGGTCCCGGAAGCACTTCTGCTGACTGGATATATTATCTTGAAAAAACTATTCGTGCTGTGATGGGTGATCAAGCGATCGTTGTTTTTCTAAACGGTGCATGTGGAGATATAACCCAAGTTAATAATTTGAGTCCCTATAATATTGATTTTGGGGAAAGAGCGGCGAAATATGTTGGAATAAGAGTCGGTGCTGAGGCTGTAAAAGTGCTTGTGACTGCAGAACCGGGTGATTTGATTCCTGTATCGGCACAAACAGATATACTTCATATCCCTCGTCGTAAGCCAAGCGATTCCAGATTAGAAAGGGCATTGGAAATCGTCCAACGTGATCAAAAGGATGTTGACTCTACAGAATGGACTTTTGCCAAAGAAACTGTTTTGTTAGATGCCCTTATTCAGAAAGAGCCAATTGTTGATGTAGAAGTGCAGGCTATTCAGGTTGGTCCTTCGGTGTTTCTTGCGAATCCATCAGAGTTTTTCTGCCAATATGGATTAAATATGAAAGCTAAAAGCCAATTCCCATTTACGTTTCCAGTGGAACTTGCTAACGACTGCGTAGGTTATATCCCAACAGAAGACGCTATGGGAGAGCATGGCGGGGGTTATGAAACAAGGCTGACCGCTTATAGTAACCTTGAAGTCGGTTCAGGAACAAAGATAGTCAATTCTTTACTTCATTTGGCTAATAAAATGATTCCCGGCGAAGTCCCTGAACCTCCAAAGGTTGATCCAGTAAGGGCGACATGGACTTATGGCAATGTTCCCCCGGAGATAAATTGACAATATACTTTTGATGTGAATTTAATATAATGAAACTGCCATTTTAACAGACTTTGCTAAAAAATCCCTCTAAATATCCCTTTGATAAAGGGAGACTTTCATGGATTATTTCGCATCAGCAAAATCGTAGGTTGGATTGAGGAACGAAATCCAACAAATTGATTGGAAAACTTATAGTCGGATTTCGTTCCTCAACACGACCTACAATTGTTTTGATAAACTAAATGATGGTTGGTCATAATTCAAATGAAAAAGATTTTTCGCTTTGCTCAAAATGACAGCAGGATGTCACCCTGAACGGAGTGAAGGGTCTTCTTGTATTAATACAAAAAATATAATTTCCTATACAATAAAAAAATTTTACACTCTCGTTTTTTCTGAAACGCATTATGTAAAAGATTCTTAACCCCGAAGGGGTTATATATTTATAGCACAAGGCAAACAAAAAAACAGAAGCTCCAGAGGAGCGAAATACAGAAATCTGTTTTAACCCACTCCTTCGGAGTTTAGAATTTATGTGCTTTAAATTTCTATAAATATAAAACTCCTATCGGAACTTAATGCCTTGTTTTGTGTAGTTTTATTAAAACTTACCGCTGAAAGCTTCCCGTAGGGGCGTATTACACGCCCTTTGAAGATTTAAAGGAATTTAATGCTTGACCCTTAATATCCAACGTAATTAGTTCCTAAATATCGTCCATAGGTCCCTACTCCCGGTAAACTCCTAAGCGACCATGATTTATTTAGATCGTCATATCCAACACCAATAGATTTGCCCGGATCAGCAGCGATTGTGATTGAGAATGTAAGGTCTTTTCTTATATAACCGCCTTTTGTGCCTCGTCTGCTGAATGCTATTGACGAATCCCAGCAATGAAGATTGCGCCTGAACGATATGCTGACATTGCTTATATCTTTTATTTTTGCGTCATATTCGTATTCAAAATCTACGGATAAAGTCCAAATTTTACTCCATCTGAGATCAACTCTGCACTGTAATAGCTGTTGATAGTATTTCTGCCATGAATTATAAACATATCTTCTATTTAGATAACCAGACCATTTGTTATCACGGTCATAATATCTTAGGCTATTGCTGAGATTACTCATTAATGGCTTGTCTGTTCCCAAGTTATTAGGATTAAGATCGAAGGTAGTCGTAAAATCATATTGATCTGCTGGATTTATCCTAAACGTATTTCTAATATCATCATATCTCCGGTCGTCATCCCTTGTGTAATCGATTCCTGTATAAACATCCCAAGCAAATATGGGTATTTTTTCTCTTTTGAGTTTGGTTTTAATATCTATCTTATTAGTCATTCTAAAACTCAGATTCTTGCGTTCATAAGTATAAACCGCAGATGTGAAAGGATACAAAGGTAATGTATTTACTAGCTTATCTGTTTCAGTCGCACCCGGAGGCGAATAATAAAAGGATACATAAGGGCTAAATGTATGTCTTAATGCGTAAACTTTGGGAATAAATGTTGGAAAAAATGTCCGATGAAGGTCTGTGCTAAGTGAAGAATTAAAATTCCAAGCATTGGCAAAGGCGTTTCTTTCCTGATAACCAACTGGCTTATCTTGCCATTTATCTTCTATATCTGACGCTGTTAGGGGACGTGTTTTGCTCTGCCATATTTGGCGAATAGTCCCTCCCAAAGATAGATTGAGTTCTCTTGATACCCCTAGCCTAAGCAACGCCCTCTTGTTTAATGAGGCACTTGCATCCGCAGTTTGTAGCCATATATTCTTTTCTTTTGTTGTGGAATAGCTGTCTTTGAAGTAATTTCCAACTTCGGTATCGAAACTAAATGATGTATCTTTCAATGTCGGAAACCCCAAAGATGGATATTTACCCTCTGCAAGTTTTCTATAAATTTCGTCTGCAAGTTTGCTTGCTTCGTCTTTGGTTCTGGTTTCTGGACTTATCTCAATAAATATTTGCCTTGCTTTTACACGATCACGTTTCCCAAATTCCTCTTTAACTTCATCGAGTTTAATTATATAATAGCCTTCAGCGGTTGATATTGGTTCACTTACTTCTCCAGCATCTAATTTTGTTGTGTCAAATATCTCCGATTCTATTTTTGAGTTTAGATTATTCTCATCTTTATCTATCCAACCGAGATCACCGCCCTTATCCCTTGTCCGTCTATCATCTGAATATTTACGAGCCATTGACGCAAAGTCCGCTTTGCCTTGCGCACGTTCGGAGATATAATTAAGTCTCGAATTTATCGCCTTAAATGGTTGTATTTCTTCTAGCTTGTAATTTGGTGAATTATAGCTAATCTCAGGATATTTTTGTAATGCGTTTGTATCTAATCCCGATAAGTCCCTTGTCCCATCGATAATAAATCTTGAATGTCCGCTACTACCAGAACGAGTCGCCCAATAATAATCAAAGCCAATATAAGATTTTAACTCACGTTCAGCGGTATAGCTTTGATATACTTCCTTGTATTGTTCACCTGATAGGCTTAATCTTGCCATCATACCAAGGCTTTTTTGCATCCTCACCATCTCTCTATAAGTCATTGGATCTTCCCCGAGCATCTCCCCGCTTCGCCATAGTGTTTGGCTATGATTAAGTTGCATATCCCATGTTTGACCAAGTTTAACAGGATTTTTCTCAATTTGATAGGAATAAAGATCGCCATAGCGCAGATATACGCTTCCACCAAGCCTTCTTTTTCTATCTATTCTGATAAGCTTATATCCGTCCTCTGTTCTGATTGGTTTACTCACATTATATAATTCAAGTCTATATGCCTCACGTCGAATCTCTGGCTCAAGTTGCCATTTGTTTTTGAAGCCAATATCTCCGCCATCTTTTGCGCTTTCAGATTTTGAATATTGTTTTGCCAAAGATGAAAAGTTTGGAGTTTTTTCCTTTTTTTCAATTTTTATTATATATATACCATTATTTGTTATTATTGGTCTGCTAACTTCCCCTTGCGAGAGATTTTTTATCGTATTTTTAAAGGATAGATCAAATTCCTGATACATTTTAACACCTAAACTGCCGTCATTAGCTTTTGTTGCTTCATCATCTGAATATAGCTTCACTATATCTTCAAAACTCGATCCCTCTGAAAGCTTTGTCAATACTTCGTCTGCCTTATTCATAGCCTCTTTTTGTGAAGCTTCGGAAGCGACAAACGTTATAAAAATATCTCTGACCTTTATTTCATCATTATCTCTAGATTCTAGTTTTAGTATATGGTATCCCTCATCTGTTTCAATAATATCGCTAATATCATTGGGATTAAGTTTTGACGCAGTATCAAGTAATATCTTATATCTCGTTGGAACAATAGATGTTTCAGTTGACTTTTTATATCTCTCGGGAACTCTCTGCCACTTTCCGTTTTCATCTAATTTAAATGTCCCAAGTTCTCCGCCGTTTGATTTAGTCTCTTTATCATCAGACCATCTTCTTGCTAATTGAGAAAAATTGGCATTTTCTTCTTTGCACTCTTTTAATACTTTTTGTGTTATTTCTAGGGCTTTTTGTTTATCTGCGTCAGTTATTTTATATTTAATAAACACCTGTTTTATCTCTATTTTGTCCATATCGCCTTGGGCGCGCTTTTGTATTTCAAGCATCTGTTCTCTGGCTTTCTGCCATTCCTCGCCAGAAGCATCTTTGGGAACAGGTATAAATATTTCCCTTAGCCTTACTCTATCCGCATCATAATCGAAGTCAAATCCGCCATATAGTCCACGCCTGCTGGTCATATTGAAATTGATATTTCCGTCAAGCATCCGCCATCTTAATGGAAGAATATTTTTTACATAATATCCCTCGAAGCTATTTGAGCCTAACTTAAAAACAAATTTTGCTCGTTTATTTTTTTCAAGAGAGCGCCTATATACAGGCAAATACATGACTGGAACACCGCCAATCCTGAAGACAACGTGCTTTGCAACTAACTCATCTTCAAGATGAATAACGATTCCTGATGCCTCAAATGAATAATGGGGATGATCAAGCGAACAGCTAGTCATTGATCCTCTTTCTATAAAAGACTCCTTTTCGTTTATCCTGCTCATGTTTCCACCGAAATAATACCAAGGATCATCAAGACTTAGACCATCGGTCAGTTTGCCTTTTTTGTTTTTTAGATCAAATATCATGTGATTTGCCATTAAAACTTGATCTTTTGATTTCAGCGTTACACGACCAAATGCCTCTACTATCTCCGCATCCATATCAGCCCATATCTGATCTGCAATTAGGGTCACATCCTCATACTCGACAATTGCGTTACCATAGGCTTTGCCCATATTCTTATCAAAAAGCCAAACGACTTTTCCGCCTGGACCAGCTTTTACAGAAACAGTCTTTTTCTTTTTTTCTATTGGTTTTTCATCTAATTCAGAAACCTGTATATTAGTTTCTTGAATATCAGAAATAAACTCTTCAGAGGTTTCAGGGGCTTCCTGTTCATCAGAGATTGCGTTTAACGATATAGCAAGTGTCAATATTAATAAAATATAAAAGGATATAATCTGGGCTAGTCTTGGCTTACTTATACGAAGCTTAACTTTGTGAATTGAGGGATAAGAGGAATTGAACGATAATTTAGGCATAGGTATTATAGCGGTCATTCAAATTAATTACTGTATTTATGATCTTCAAAGTCTCCCTTTCCCAAAGGGAGATTTAGAGGGATTTTCCAGTAATGAACACGTTTTCTATTTCTTTTCAAAAATCAGAGCCAATCTGCGTTATGCAGTCAGCGTAAATCAGCGGGCTATTTCTTTTTTGCAGTGTCAAAGCTTTAATCTTTAAAACTCTATTCCATCTCTTAAAAATCAGAGCCAATCTGCGTTACGTAGTCAGCGTAAATCAGCGGGCTATTCCTTTTTTGCAGTGTCAAAGCTTTAATCTTTAAAACTCTCTTCCATCTCTTAAAAATCAGAACCAATCTGCGTTACGTAGTCAGCGTAAATCAGCGGGCTATTCCTTTTTTGCAGTATCAAAGCTTTAATCTTTAGAACTTATTCCATCTCTTAAAAATCAGAGCTAATCAGCGTTATGCAGTCAGCGAAAATCAGCGGACTATTCCTTTTTTTGCAGTATCAAAGCTTTAATATTTAAAACTCTCTTCCATCTCTTAAAAATCAGAGCCAATCAGCGTTACGCAGTCAGCGAAAATCAGCGGGCTATTCCTTTTTTTGCAGTGTCAAATCTTTAATCTTTAGAACTCTCTTCCATCTCTTAAAAATCAGAGCTAATCAGCGTTACGTAGTCAGCGTAAATCAGCGGGCTATTCCTTTTTTGCAGTATCAAAGCTTTAATCTTTAGAACTTATTCCATCTCTTAAAAATCAG